>JAESGR010000203.1_pt1 | contig 81419 bp, 78 predicted proteins | sample 9269771 | NCBI WGS metagenome assembly JAESGR01 (sample SAMN15739572, study PRJNA653492) | algae metagenome | isolation source: Chroococcus sp. CMT-3BRIN-NPC107 and co-occurring heterotrophs from well... | place: USA: Clark Mountains Wilderness, California | collected 2010-04-18 | reverse complement strand
AACGCCGTCTCAGACTGCAGCGCGTTCAGCAGCCAGTCGAACCCTACAGTCGACCGGAATAAAGGAGAAAAATCAAAATTCGTGCTCATAGCCACATCCTCCTTTGAGCAACATGGATACAAGATTTGGTGGTCAGCCGTTGGCTAGCTCCACCATGCCGGCCTTGCGGCCCGCCCCATTTGATCTTGGAATTGCTCTCGGAAGCGTCAAGGGGTCTAGGTCCCTGCGGCATAAAAATTTTTCAGAAGTCGCGGTCCACAGGAGCGAGGCGGAAGTACCTTCGTCAGCGCGCACGGCGATGTGCAGGCCAATCACACCAACGAAGTTGGCACGGCAACTCAGATTGGATCAGGAACCGCAATGCGTCTTCACCGATTGCTTAGGATCATTGCCATGCACCAGAATGACAACATGACACTGCCCTTTAGTCGAGGTCGTGTACAGCGTCTGACCGCATTGTTGGGCGCTGCTGCGTTCTTAATTCTTTCAACAAATGTCACACCGCTTGCGCAGGAGGGTTCAACAGCTCAGCCTCCTTTTCCAAGCTCCAACTCCCCTTCAGGTCTTCCACCCTGGCTGATCTCTTAGAGCGGACAGTTCCGGCAGTGGTGAGCATTGGCGTTCGCTCTCCTGCGCCAATACAGACCAATCCCCTGTACAACGATCCTTTCTTCCGCCGCTATTTTGGTCAGCAGCAACATACCTCCGCAACCGCGTAGGTTTGACCCCGCTAGGCGAAGTGCTCGACGTCACTCTCATTCGCAAGGGTGAGGAGCAAACCGTACAAGTGACAATAAAAGTAGCTTCTGCAGAGGCGATCGGGGGCCGACCTATGGCATGGTGACAGTTGGATCAGCATGCAGCGTAGCCACCGAGCTTGAAGGCTGCCGTTGAATTTAGTGTTAGCCGAGCCTCATCAAAGCTGGCGGTCCCGAGCTGTGCCTACGTCGCGATCTTGGACGATCTGACGTCAGCTGACAGCTACCAATTACTCACGTTATGTGCAGAGGGGCTCTGCCGCATTTGAGATACATTCATGTCTGCCGTCCCCTCCACTTAGCATCCATTTCTGTGGGGACTTGTACGTAGCAGAGCTATCCCCAACTAAGAATTGGCGTCTGTTTGGCGATCCACTTGTGTACCGAATAGGAGGAAATCATGCGCGACAAGAAGGTAAGTCCTGTCACAACTGCAGCGGCCTTTACTGGCTAGCAGCATTGACTTTCCTGGTGATTGCCGCAGCGTGAACAACATTCCGCCGCGGTTCAATGGACCCATGCTGGCAGCGAACCAGTGCGTGACACGGCTAATCCACTGCAACCGCACTCAGCTCACGCAATATTCGAAAGAGTTGCCGGTGCGTTTGCAGCCCATGCCTCGTCGTACTCGCCACAACCACGCCACTCTAACACATCTGTGCTGCCAATTTACAGGTCCGCTTTTCAACGGAATCCACTCGACAGCTGACTTTCCGTTTTCCACCCCATAGGCGAAGTGAGGGTAAGGACCGCAATCGACCCTAAAGTTGCTGGCCAGCTCCGAACTCCTATTCGAGACCTCAAGGTTTAGGTTGGTTGATCTCGAAAGCTGCTGCAGCGCCGAATGGATCTTCGCTTTATCGCTTTTTACCAGTTGACATCTTCGCTATTTGTTGGCTTCTTTGCGTCATTCTTCGGAGGTCTCGCGCCCAAATGATCTGAACACTCGTCACGGACGCCAGAACACCAGCCGTTTGCGCTAGGAGCGCAATGGTCTGTGTTGAGTGCAGTTCGGCGAGTTGACCAGTCTGGTGCAATGACGGCCTGACCGAGGCATCTTCCCGTTTCCATTCCGGCGTCCTGCCAAGCGCTTCCATCATCGCGCGTACTTTGTCGCGCGCTCATTTCATTAAGCCAGCTCGTGCATCGCCATGCCGGCGGGAAAGGACACCCTATGCCCAAAAACCAGTTTCAGCGGCCTTTGCCGGTTAACCGCAACAGCAAGGCCCCGCACAGTGGAAAACCACTCCCGCAGCCTAAAGCCCAGCTTCGACAAGTCCGCACCGACAATGCGGCAGTACCTGCGCTCCCGGCGCTCAATGTCCTGCTGGGTCGAGCCGGGCGCCAGTAAGCAACAACTCCAACGTCCTGGTCTGCGACCAGGACAGCAAGGATTCATGATGCATTCCTTCGAAGCAACGACGGGCCCCGATCCGCAGACTAAGCACCCGATGGATGGTTACCCGCAGATCGTTTACCTCAAGCCGTTAATCACGCGGGCCAACATCGAGGTCGGCGACTTCACCTACTACGACGACCCGCTGCACGCTGCCGAGTTTGAGCATCGCAATGTGCTTTACCACTTCGACTGGGCTGGCGACCGCCTTGTTATCGGTAAGTTCTGCGCGCTAGCGACCAACGTCCGTTTTATCATGAGTTCGGCCAATCACAGCGTGAATGGTTTTTCGACTTATCCCTTCAATATCTTCGGCAAGGGTTGGGAGACTGGCTTCGATTTCGAGAAAGTAAAGGCTGGCTACCGGGACACAATCGTGGGCCACGACGTTTGGATGGGCCGCGGAGCCTGGATTATGCCCGGCGTCCAAATCGGCAACGGAGCCATCATTGGCAGCCGGGCACTGGTAACCAAGGACGTCCCGGCCTACTCCATCGTCGGGGGCAATCCTGCCAAGCTCATCCGCAAGCGCTTTGATGACCCCACCATCGCCGCCCTTGAGGAGATCGCCTGGTGGGACTGGCCGTACGACAAAATAGGAAGAAATATATCCGCGATCCGGGCAGCGGATTTACGGAGCCTCCGCGATGCAACCTAGCCGACGCCTGTATCAGTCCGGTTCTTGAAGATCTGCCTGACGCTAACCTGACCCGAGGTGAATGTCGACTATCCGCAGTCGTCCTGGTTCCAGGTTCTCAAATCTGTGGAGCATGCGCTTCGGACCCAGGATCACGTCCCCAACTTCTGCGTCAATAGTCTCCGCATCAAGAAAGAACCGGTCATGACCTTCCGCAATGACAAAGATCTCGTCGTAAGGAAGAACATGCAGTTCAGCCCTTCGCCAACAGTGTCATTGCCTAGGCGAGTACTGTGCTTGATGTGCCCACGCGCTCGTGCAGGGCGTTGACGTCATCCGCTAGCCCGTGACTGGCTGGATAGCGAAGTTCAGCGACAGCTGGAGAACTGCCTGGCCATGCTCGTTCCGAACCCACATCGTGATGTTCTTTTGCGGTGGTCCACCGGGAGGTACTCCTTTGCCATCTCCCCGATGCAGCCTCTGATAGCAATAGATTATGTCTTACAAAGCGAACGACGTGTCGAAGTTTGGCCGTTGGCGACACTTGGTATCTTCAGGCCTATTGCGCGAGCCAGCGAAACGCCCGCTTTATGAAGGCTTGACCGTCATTGGTGATCGGCGGACCATGGGCGATGATGATTTTTCGTGCAGGCCACGCCAGCACATGCTGCAGGGACTGGCGGGCCACTTCTCGATCGGTGAAAGCCACCCGGAATTTCCTTGGCACTGCTGGTTCCGGGGCTGTCATCAGGTCAAGCCGCGCCACCAAGGCCCGCCATCCCTTGAACCACCCTCTAGGGAAATGCTGTATCAAATCGGTGAAGATCGCAGTCCCGCTTTGACGGTGAAAGAAGACGACTTCTGTGGTTATCCGGTTGCCCCACATCACTGTATGCTCGACGTCATCCGCCCATGCCTTAATCGCGCTGTCGGTGAAATCGGCGTCAAATCTAATATCGGGACGTTTTTCCCTTAGGCCCGGTGGCGCATAGACTTTGGCCTCTGGATAGGCTCGCTGCCAGTCGCCAAGAAATGTGTGGTGGAGCGAATTGGGAGCGACCAGATGTGTGACTGCCCCCAACGTCTTGATCTCGGACCGAAGTTCGTCGGTAAGCGCTGTCGGTGACCAAAGGAGGAGCTGGCCGTTAGCCAATCTTATGACCACCATGCGCGTGGGGTAGTGAAATCCTGCTGTCGCAGTGACCGTGGGTCCGTCCGCGATCCAGATGTTGAGGCCGAATTCGGTCAGCATGGTCAGCGCCTCGCCAATGTTTACAAGAGTGTAAATTTACACTATTGTATAAGAATGACAATGCCAAAGCGCACCGACCGGTCCCGCAATCTTATTCTCGACGCTGCCCACGCTGCCTTTTTGGAGAAAGGGTTCGCCGAGACTACCATGGAGGAAATCGCGATACAGGCAGGCCTGACCCGCAAGACGGTCTACAACCTTTTTACGTCGAAAGATCAGATCGCCCTGCAGCTTATCGCCCGCGCAGAGTCGAATGATTCAGGCTATCGATATCGCATGGCGGCCGATCAAGATGCGCTACGCATTCTTGAGGACGTCTTTACAGATAGCGCCAGCTGGTGCTTGGCCAATCCTCCGCTTGCAAGGCTTGCACTTGCCCCGGCAGACCGGCCATCTTTCGAACCGCCGTCCAACCGACCTTCATTTCAGGGGCTCACAAGGGATATTTTGATCCTAGGCCAACGGCAAAATGTCATCCGCAAAGACGAGGATCCCAACTTCATGGCGCTAGTCCTTCTTGGGATCTATGGTCAGGCAATGCTCTCGGCTCTTGCGAGAGGGCAGTTCGCCAAGAGCGAAATCAAACGGATCATCCGTATTGTTGTTGAAGGGATCGGAACCCGGGCATAACTGTGACGCTCCGTGTTGCATGGTCCGTGAGCTTAGCTGCTAGATGAATGTCTGGCTTGCCTCAAGCCGTCCCTGGAAGCCGACAGTCCCCTTTCCAACCCGATTCACACGGGCAACTGACAACCCCATCTCGGCCGTTCAACAGCGACTTGCCGATACCCAAAAGCAGACGTTTATGTTGCCGCGTTTGCCGGTTGCTGTTCGATGCGTGTTGATCATAGGCCGGTACGGACCCCAGCTACAAATAGGCAAACACGTAACTAGGCTGCCACCTCAATCATAGACGAGGCGTGCTCTTGCAACCTTGAACCGGTACTGGTTCGAGAAATTGGATCGGCGTTCCCGCCAATACGGAATACCTCAACAATCTGATCAAGCTCGGTGGCCTGTGCTTCAGTCTGCTCGATGGCGGCGTTGGTTTGCTCAACCAGAGCGGCGTTGTGTTGCGTCATCTCATCCATTTGCCGCACGGCTGTGGTCACTTCTGTGATTGCCGATGCTTGTTCCCCATTGGCATTTGAGATCGCGTTGATCAGCGAGCTGTTATCCTGCACAGCAAGAAGTATGGCTTGGAGCTTGTGAGTGGCATCTGCCACCAGTTTTGAGCCACCGGCGACTTCGCGTGCACTTTGCTCGATCAGCGCCTTAACCTCAGACGAGGCCTGGGCTGCCGATTGGGCCAAGCGGCGCACCTCAATGGCAACAACGGCAAACCCCTTACCTGCTTCTCCAGCTCTTGCAGCTTCAACCGAAGCATTGAGCGCCAGAAGGTTGGTCTGGAACGCGATGTCATCAATCAGCCCAATGATGTTGGATATCTTGGCGGAAGAAGAGGTAATCCGCTCCATGGCTTGATTAGCATTGCCTATGACTTGCCCCCCTTCACCGGCTAACATAGCGGCGGATTGCGCTTTACCCGCAGCGCCGTGGGCGCGCTCAGCGTTCGTTGAAATGGTACTTGCAAGCTGCTCCATGGCGGCTGAGGTTTGTTCGATCGCGGCTGCCTGCTTGGTTGTCCGCTCCGACAGATCGTTGGCACCGGCCAGGATCTCGCCTGTAGCAACCTTGAGTGAGCGGGAGGTGCTGCGCAGTTTGCCGACCACTTTGGTCAGGTTCTCGGCCACAGCATTGGTGTCGGCCTTGAGTTGTTCCAACGCACCTTTGTAGTGACCACGAACGCGCAGCGTGAGATCTGCCTTGGCCAGGGCAGACAGAACCTGTCCGGTCTCGCCAACACTTCTGTCGACGGTGCCCACAAGATCATTGATGCCCTTGGCTAAGGCTTGTAGTTCGGCATCGGGGAACGACGCCTCAACGCGTTTAGAAAAATTTCCCTCAACGGCTGAGTTCACCACAGTGCCGAACGCCTGTTGCAACTGGGCCATCATCTCGCGCCGTTCAGCCTCTTCGCGAATGATGCGCGCGGCTTCTGCCTCGCTCATTTGAGCGACCAGCAACGCGTTCTGCCGAAAGACCTCAATGGATTTGGCCATTGCACCAAGCTCGTCCTTGCGTGCTATGAAAGGCACTTCGTTGTTGGTGTTGCCCTTGGCCAAAGCTTGCATACGGTCTTCCAGCTTGCGCAGAGGAAGCTGGATGAGCTGGCCAATCAGAATGGCAAGGAAAATCGAACCAGCTGCTGTACCGACAAGAGTTGCGGTGAGAACATTACCCATCCAGGACTGAATGGAGGCTAGTTCAACGGCTGCTGTCTGCTCAACTTGGTGGGCTTGCTCCACTCGGGTGTTAAGCTCCGAGGTCGCTGTGGAGCTTCTGGCTTCAAAATTTTCCAAAGCTACAAGAGCTGCTGTAGAGCCAAGCGTATAGCGGTTAAATGCTGCAGCGTACTCTTCCATCAGCGGTTTTATTGTCGTGCGTGACGCAGGGGGCAGAACAGATGCTTCTAGTGCGGTCGTGAACGATGCAATCGTGTTGGTGAAGCGCTCGATGTAGGTCGGATCCTTACGCAGGATAAAATCCTTTTCGTGCCGACGCAGCGTCAGCATCTGCACCAGCAGCCCATCAAGGTTGAGACCGGCTTCGGCCTCTTTCTTGATCACGTCCTCGGCGCTTTTGACAGCTTGGCGCAGTTCACCCTGTAAGCCCAGGTCTTGCGATAAACCCAGGGCAGTCACTTCAGCGACTAGCGCATCCGCAGATGCGTGGAGCTCGGTTACCGGTGCAGCCAAGTCCAGGTCCTCAGATGCCAGTACATCTGCTGTTGCCAGAAGCACGGTTCCAGCACTTTGCACAGCCTCAATGCGGTCCTCAGATGGAGCCATGTAAAGGCCTCGCACTGCTCCGACGAGGGCCTGGACACCGCTTGTCGTGTCGTTGAGAGCTTGGGCCCTGGCTGACGCCGTCTGAGCTAAGGCGCCTGCCGTGTTCATTTTGGCTGTCGCAAACAAATATACAAAAGCAATAACGCCTATGCTCACCAAGGTCATTGCTGCCATGGCATAGATCTTTGTTCGCAGGCTTACTTCTAATTTCACAGCACATCCCCACCGACACAGCCGCCGCGAAGCAAGAATGGCACAAGGTGATTACTTAACGATTATCGCTATTTGTCAGGAATTTGTCATCTCAAGCGGCCGACTTACGAGCCGCTCATCAGCAGTATCGCTAACTCGCCATTGTCCTGCATGGTGCCCAGCGGGGGTGTTCGATGCCAAATCCGGAGGCGCCGACGTCTGGAGTTTAGATTTGAACACTAGCACCTGTCAGTCTGCTTCTTATCACCAACCGGCCGGTACCGACCCCATCCAAGTTGTTGAGCTCTGCTTCGGGAATACTTCCAAGCGGACGTACCGTTGGCGGCCTTGCGCCGGGCTTTCTTCTCGCAGTTCGCGTGACCCGTGGTTATGCGGGGTGCAATGGTTTTCATGCCTAGCTATGTACAACTAGCTGCGGCCAACTCAAAAACCTGCGTTCGTACCTGGGCTCCAGCTTTAGTCCCAAGACCCATCTTTAGCGTTTACAAGATGGATGATCGAAGCAGGGCTGGATACCCAATAGCCGTCAAATCCCTGACCTAGGTTTTCAATCTCGTCGCAACGTGCAATCCCTGCTTTTTGAAGAGCGCGCGCTGCGTCAGCGGTGTTATTCGTCACGACCTCAAGCCAAATTTCGGCTTGGCTCATGCCCGGCATGTTATCGATCCAAAGATTACTTCCTCCGAACTTAAAACCAATTGCTTCCCCTGCCGGACCTCCGATCTGCTCAAATCCCAACACGTCGCGATAGAAACGAACTGTTGCCTCATATTGATGTGAGGGAACTTTCATAGCGATGTTCTTTCCCGCTTCAAACTTTACGCTCATCAGCTCCTGCTCCTTTTTCCCCTACATGCGCCTTGAGGCGCGCCAATGCTTCATCCCAGCCGGCGGACACCTGATCAAGGTAGTCGCGCGCCAGCATCACCGTCTCAGGACGAGCCGCAAAGCGACTCTCGCGCCCTTCTCTGGCACTGCGCACCAACCCAGCTTTTTCGAGAACTCGCAGATGCTTTGTGACTGCCTGCCGTGTCATTTTCGCATCGGCGGAAAGTGCCACTATCGAGTGCGAGCGTCCGTCACTGAGCGTCGCTAGCAGCAAAAGTCGAGTGGGATCGCCTAAAGCGGCAAACACGGGGGCTTGCTCAGTCGCTGACATAAGATTCTATGTTGCCCATCTGCTCGGCCCAGCCCTGCTCGTTGATGCGAAAAATCTCCAGGCGCCTGCCCGCCGGGAGCGCATCGAAACCTGACTCAGCAACGGTCAGCCGCGTGCCGCCTGACGTGGGCTCAAGACGAAATTCTACCAGTGTCCAAGGCCAATCCTCCCGAATCTCTTGCTTCTCATCCATGTGCGGCCACCGGAAAGAGAAGTACTCGGGTTCATCCATGGACACCACCTCTGCGATCCACGGCACATGCTCAAGACCAATATAGGTTGTTTGTCCGGTCGACCTGCGTCCAGGAACAAACGGACCATCAACTCTCACTTTGAACCAGGCGCCAAATTCTTCGTGGTTGGTAAGCGCACGCCAAACCTGCTGCATCGGTGCATTCAACTCAATGATCTTTTCGATGCGGTCTAACATGTGCAACCTCCCAGTTGCACAATTGCACAAATGATGTTGATGCGCAACTAGCAGGTTGCACATTCACAGAGCGCTTTAGCTAGCAGAAAACATAGTGCTGTTAGTCGTACCGGCGGTCCCTAACTCCCGGGCGACCTTCAAAAGTCGAAAGGCTTGCGGCCGAGTGGCCGCCGCATTTCAACCCTAAGGCTTGAGGCATGAACTGCCCAATCTCGCTGGGGTGCAGATGAGCTGCTGCCAAGCTTCTTTAATGCTGAAATCGTCCGGTCAGAACGACAAACGTTGGCCGTCCCGATACAATTCGCTACTCTTTGAGCGTTGTCTTGGGTGTATTTGGACCGGCACGCCGACATGAGCTGGGAAGCACTCCAACTTTGGGGAAGTGATGTAAGCCGCTTAGAACGGCTAACCGGCGGCCTCGCCAACGATATCTGGAGTGTGCGTATTGATGGGCAACTTGCAGTCGCCAGACTGGGTACACGAAGCGACGCTGACTTGGCTTGGGAAGCCGGACTTCTCCAGCACCTCCAGCGCAATGGCATGACGGTACCTGTTCCAATTCCGACGATGGACGGACGGCTCTCTGCGAACGGCTTGGTGGTGATGAAGCACCTTGAGGGCAAGTCAGCGGAAACGGAAATCGATTGGCGCAGGATTGCGGGCACCTTGCGCAAGCTGCACCAACTGACAATGGGCTGGCCGCAACGGCCGGGTTGGCGCTCATCCACCGATCTTTTGGTGGCTGACTTAGGCACCCGTATCGACCTAACGAGGATGCCGCCGGAGGGCGTAGCACGCTGCCGTGCTGCGTGGGCAAGACTTGCTGGTCGTGACACCTGTGTTGTTCATGGCGACCCAAACCCGCGCAATGTTCTTGTGACCGCCGAGCGTGTCGCTCTGATCGACTGGGACGAGGCGCATGTTGACGTTCCTGACCTTGACCTGGATCTGCCTCAGAATGCTGCTGACCTTGACTCGGTCTCACGAGACATTGCTCATCAGGCTTCAGCCGCCTGGGAGGCGGCAGTCTGCTGGGATGACGACTATTCGAAACATAGGCTTGCCGAGGTGAGATCCCTCTAGCCAGCCGATATTGGCTATCTGCTGTGATAGGAGACCACCGCGAAGCGCACCAACCTCTTCCCATCTCATCAGGCCGATCTGGGTATTCTTAAACCGCCAGGTCCTTCCGCGATGCCAAGGCGAGTGCCGTAATAAGTTCGTCCGGGATCGGTTTAGCTGGTGAGAAGGTAACACCGGTCTTTGACGCTTTAAGCCCAGCTGCCGCGATGTCCTCTGAATGGGCTTTGATCGCGCCCTTGCTAACGTAAAGACCGCACTGTTTGCTAAAGGCTCCGTAGCCTGCGATTATCAAGCCTCCGGACCTGAAGCCTGGCATGCCGTACTGCATGACCTCTTCCGCATCAGGAAGAGCTCGCTTCAGCCGGTCATGAACAACGCCAAGTTGTAGCCGGAGAGCTTCTGGAGCCGCAGCTATGTATGCATCATGATTAGGAAGCTCGGTCATGCTTGATCATCCACCAGAAGATGTGCTCGCGCAAGCAGAGCTATGACTGCTTCAGTGCCACACCTGTCCAGAAGCGGAAGGTCTGTTACCCACCCCGTTTCTGCCGTTCGAATTGGCGGCCTTAAAGGGCAGGGTAGGGGCCGGAAGCGGAACTGCAGGATTTAGTCAACGATGATGGGAAAGCTGCCGTTCGCTAGGCTGCTTCTAAATTCCCCTATAATCCAAAGCTAGCCAAGTAGTTTTGCACGCAATGACCACTAGGACGCATGCTCCCTGGGGCGCTTTGGCCCGGGGAGGTGCAGGCCAACATGGCGATAGTTGCGCAGCCGATCCCATCCGATTTCTGGTGAAACTCAAGCACGAGGTCTGCTGCGCCAAGACGCGCCGACACCATAACCGACCATGTCTTGGCTGCTAATCAGCGAGTACGATGAAGGGTCCAATCAGTCAGCGCCAGCTCTCGATCAGGAACCAAGGTCGGCCGGAGTATCTAATGGCGAGCCTAGCACTAGCCGTTAGCGACGCGCACCGACGCGAGAAGCCCGTCAACCACTTGCTGAAGACGCCGACATTGACTCAGATTTCGCGAAGCACTTGACAAGCTTAAGCTCTAAGGTTTTCTTAGGTGAAACGCTTAATCAGGTTTGCTGAAAGCTTTAACCTTGATGGTTGATCGTATAAAGAAGATGACCATAAAACAGGTTGCGGAAGCGGCAGGCGTTAGCATCGCTACTGTTTCAAACGCTCTGAACGGCACTGGCCGGCTGTCGGCGGAGCGCCGAAAAGCCATAATCTCCATTGCAGAGAGCTTGCGGTTCAGGCCCAACCTGATGGCCAAGGCACTGATTAAGAAGCGTTCGTTCACCATCGGCTTGTTGACCGACGATACTTATGGCCGGTTCAGCTTTCCCGTGATGGCCGGCATTTCCGAAGCGCTGGTTGATCAGGGCGTGACAGTGTCTCTGTCCACCATTGACGACGATCCGGCTCGTGCCCGCGTTTATATCGATGCATTACTGGACCGTATGGTAGATGGATTGATCGTATCGGGGCGCCGCGCCGACCTACATATCCCCCTTGATCTGGGTGGCGTGGACGTGCCGGTGGTTTATGCACTCACCGCCAGCCCGTCAGGTCATGCCCATGTCGTGGTCGATGATGCTGGCGGCGCAAGGGATGCAACGCGCTGGCTCATGGACCTTGGGCGCAGACGCATCGTCCATGTGACTGGGCCCGAAGCGCACCTTGCGGCGCGTGCGCGTGCGCAAGGGTATCGTGACGCAGTCAGCGCCAAGGCCCGGGTGCTGTTCGGGCGCTGGTCGGAGCAGTGGGGGCACGAGGCCGTGGCCAAACTCTGGGCCGGCGGAGACCTGCCCGATGCCATCTCCTGCGGCAGCGACCAGATCGCGCGCGGTGTCGTCGATGCCTTGCGGGAGCGCGGTGTGGCCGTGCCCGACCAAGTGTCGGTCGTGGGCTTCGACAATTGGGAGATCGTCGCGGCGGCAACACGGCCGCCGCTCACGACGGTGGACATGAATCTCAAGGAATTGGGACGGCAAGCAGGGCTCATGGTCATGGCCATGTCGCGGGGCGAACTGGCCCCGGATGTGGAGCGGCAGGTGCCCTGCGCGCTCGTCGTCCGGCAATCCTGCGGCGGTGCCGCAGAGTATGAGGCGCGCCAAGAGGAGGCGCTAAGACAATTACTGGCGGGACAATAAGGCCGATCCGGGCACCAGCCCGGCAACACGGTACCCGCATCGATGAGATCGCGCCCACAAGGGCCGAGACACAGGAGGAGTAAACATGAAACGATCTACCATTTTCGGCCTTCAGGCCACACTCGTCGCTGCTTTGGTGTCGACCACCGCCGCGCAGGCACAGACCACGCTCACCATGTGGTCGCGACAGGGCGACGCCTTGCCGGCGCTGGTGGAAGCATTCAACGCCGCCCACGAAACGCAGGTGGACCTGCAGCTCGTGCCGGTCGATCAAATGGTGCAGAAATACGCGACCTCCGCAGCCGGGGGTTCGGCGCCAGACCTAATCGGGCTTGACCTTATCTATACGCCTGCTTTTGCAGCGGCCGGACAGCTTGAGGATTTGACCAGCTTTGCCCAAGGACTGCCCTATTTCGACCAGTTGTCCAAAGCCCATGTAGAAGCAGGCTCCTATGAGGGCAAGATCTATGGCATGCCTCTTTTGGCTGAGGGTTCGGTGCTAATCTGGAACAAGGACCTGTTCCGACAGGCCGGGCTCGACCCCGAAAAAGCACCTGCAAATTGGGCGGAGATTGAGGCTGCCGCTGCTGCCGTGGATGCCCTAGGGGGAGACATCAACGGGTTTTATTTCGCCGGGGCCTGCGGGGGGTGCAATGCATTCACCTTCCTACCGCTCGTTTGGGCCTCGGGCGGCGACATCTTCGCTGACGGCGGCACCAAGGTGACACTGGACACCCCGCAGATGCTCGATGCAGTAAACTTTTATCGCGGCATGGTAGAAAAAGGCTACGTGCCCGAAAGTGCCCAAACCGATAACGGATCAACGTGGCTAGACAGCTTTACCGCAGGCAACATTGGCATATCGCAATCGGGTGCCTTTGCTATTGGGAGCCTCACCAACAACTATCCCGATATTGATTTTGGTGTGACTTTTCTCCCAGGTAAGGACGGGGGGCGGTCTTCGTTTGGCGGTGGCGACAATTTCGCGGTGTCGGTGGGGAGGGGTGACAAACTTCCCGCGGTCACTGAGTTTGTAAACTTCCTCTATTCTGTGGAAGGGCAAACGATCCTTGCGGGCCACGGCAGCCTGCCGACACGCTCCGATGTCGCGGCAGAAGCGCTAAAGGATCAAGACCCGCGCTATGCTATTGCCGCCGAAGCCATGTCGATCGGTCGCACGCCTTCGACTCCGGTTTACAACGACCTTATCAATAGCTCTACGGGTCCCTGGGCACAGATGCTCACCGAAGCATTCTTTGGCGACGATCCGCAGGGCGCCATCGCCTTTGCCCAGGAAACCATGCAAGGCATTGTCGACAGCTTCGGCCAATAAGCTCTCTGTCCGCGGACCAGGCCACCTGTTCGCTCACCCTCCCGGGGCGACCCTCCCCTGTCCCGGGACCCCCCTTACCCTTGTTGCGAGGCTCTTCGCCATGACGAGCTTGACTGCCGCGTCCGCCTCGGCGGCATCCCTTTCCCAACCGCGCCGTTCACGCCGTCGCTCGGCAGTCCGGCGCCAGCTGATGGGCCTCCTGTTCGTGGCGCCCGCGCTGCTGCTGGTGATCGCCTTTTTCGTCATCCCCTTGGGCATGACGGCCTGGATGTCGCTGCACAACTGGCCGCTCCTAGGCAAGGCCAGCTTCATAGGCCTTGGCAATTACGAGGCGCTCTTCACCGATGGGCGCTTCTGGAGTGCCATGCGCTTCACCATCTATTACACCGTTGTCGTCACCATCGTGATCTTCGCTGTGGCCTTCCCACTGGCGCTGTTCGTTGAACGCGAGCGGCCCCTCGCCGGGTTCTACCGCACGGTCTATTTCCTGCCCGTCGTGGTGGGCTTTGGCTCGGCAAGCCTACTTTGGGCATGGCTTATGAATGTCGATGCCGGACTGTTCGGCCCGGCGCTGCAGCAGCTGGGTTTGAGCGAGCGGCGCATCAATATCCTTGCCAACTTCAACTCCACCTTCTGGTCGGTGGTGGCCATGGTGGTCTGGAAAACGGCCGGCTTCACCATGATTATCCTCATGACTGGCCTACAGGGCATTCCGTCCGACCTACGGGAAGCCGCGCGCATCGACGGTGCCTCCCGGCCGCAATTGTTTACCCGCATCACCCTGCCGCTGATGCGCCGGACCATCGCCCTGGCACTCATCATTTCGGTGGCCGGGTCGATGCTGGCGTTCGACCAGTTCTACATCATCGCCCAGGGCGGACCGCGCAACACCACCCTCACTGCCGTCTACTGGATCTTCAATTCGTCGTTCGTTTCGTTCCGCATGGGCTACGGCGCAGCCCTGTCCATGGTGCTGTTGGCCATTCTCCTTGCCATCAGCGTCGTGCAGCTGCGGCTCCTGCGCACACACGAGGGAATATGATGGCACACTCCGCCCGCCACCTCCGCCGTCAACGCAAGGCCTTCATTGCAGGTCTGGGCCGGCACAGCTTCGGCATGGCTGTTGCCGCCTTGTTTTTGGCTCCACTCGCCTGGAGCGTCCTCGTCAGCTTCAAGCAACCGAGCGAAGCCCGCCAGCCCCCGCTGCCGCCGTGGCCAGTGGAGGGCGCCACACTCGACAACTACCTGATGCTGGACGGGTTCGGCGCTGGCATCGCCACCCATGCCGGCAACAGCCTCGTGGTTGCGCTGGGCACCGTAGTCATTTCGGTGCTGGTGAGCCTTCTGGCGGGGTATGGCTTTTCCCGCTTCACCTTCCCGTTCAAGAACACGCTCTTCGTCCTTATCATCATGTCGATCATGGTGCCGTTCCAGTCGATCCTGACGCCGCTGTTCCTGATCCTGTCCTGGCTGAAATTGCAGAACTCGCTCCTTGGCCTGATCCTGGTCTATGTGACGCTGCAGCTGCCCTTTTCGGTCTTCATGATGCGCAACGCGTTCGACGCGGTGCCGCGTGAAATCGAGGAAGCCGCGCGGGTGGACGGCGCCTCGGTGTTCCTGGTGCTGGGCAAAGTCATGCTGCCGCTGGTGTTCCCAGGGGTCGTGACGGTCGCGATCTTTGCGTTCCTCAATTCCTGGAACGAGTTCCTGGCCGCCCTGATCTTCATGACCGACCAGGACCAATACACCCTGCCCATTCTCATGACCGCCGTGGCCTCGGGCCAGTTCGGCACCATTAACTGGGGCGCCATCCAGTCGGGCGTCACGGTGATGATGCTGCCCTGCCTCGTGCTGTTCCTGCTGCTTCAGCGCTACTACGTCCGCGGCCTCACGGCCGGCGCCGTCAAGTAACCCTTGCCTATTCCAAGGACCTCTCCATGACCAACCACCCTGTTGCCCCCACTGCTCCAACCACCTTCCGGCCGCCGCGCATCCCCGAGGTGCAGGTCGGGGGTTTTTGGGGCCGCCATATCGATGCCGTCGCCGACAAGACCGTCAGCATCCTTTATGACCGGTGCCTCGCCGCGGGCATGTTCGACCAGATCGACCCCAGCCGGCCCGTGCCCGAGATGCGTCTGCCGTTTCACCGCCGCACCGATGGCAGCAACGACACGGTTACCGCGCAGATGTTCTGGGATTCGGACGTCGCCAAGGTGATCGAAGCGGCCGCCTACGCCCTTTATCGCCGGCCCAACCCGGCCCTGGAAGCTAAGATGGATGGCATCATCGACATGTTGGGCGCCCTCCAGCAACCCGATGGCTATCTCAACTCCTGGTATATCCGCATGCAGCCGGGCAAGCGCTGGACCAATCTGCGCGATTGCCATGAGCTCTACTGCGCCGGGCACCTGATGGAGGCGGCAGTCGCCTACCACCAGGCTACCGGCAAGCGCAAACTGCTCGATGTCATGATCCGCTATGCCGACCACATCGACCAGGTGTTCGGTCCAAAGCCAAGCCAGAAGCAGGGCTATTGCGGCCACGAGGAGATCGAGCTGGCCCTGGTGCGGCTGGCCCGCGAAACGGGCGAGCAGCGCTACATGGACCTTGCCAAATTCTTCATTGATGCGCGTGGCCAGCAGCCGCATTACTTCGACCTCGAGGCCAAAGCGCGTGGGGATGATCCGTCGCGCTTTGCCCATGGCACGTTTGAATACAACCAGTCCCACCTGCCCGTCCGGCAGCAGACCAAGGTCGTGGGTCATGCGGTCCGCGCCATGTATCTTTATTCCGGCATGGCCGATATCGCCGCCGAATACGGCGATGACAGCCTCACTGATGCGCTCGAGATTCTGTGGGACGACGTCACAGGCAAGCAGATGTATGTAACCGGCGGCATCGGACCCGCAGCGCGGAACGAGGGCTTTACCGATTATTACGACCTGCCCAACGACACCGCCTATGCTGAAACCTGCGCCGCGGTGGGCCTGGCCTTCTGGGCCAGCCGCATGCTGGGCCGTCAGCCCGACCGCCGCTATGCCGACATCATGGAACAGGCGCTCTACAATGGCGCCCTGTCGGGCCTTTCCGCCGACGGTTCGCGCTTCTTCTACGAGAACCCGCTCGAAAGCCACGGTCATCACCACCGCTGGGATTGGCACCGTTGCCCCTGCTGCCCGCCCAACATCGCGCGGCTCGTGGCTTCCATCGGCACCTACATGTATGGCGTGGCCGACAATGCCGTAGCGGTTCACCTTTATGGGGAAAGCACTGCCCGGCTCGAGGTCGCGGGTACGCCTATCACCGTGACGCAGAACACCCAGTACCCCTGGGACGGCGCGATCCGGATGACGCTCAATCTTTCTCAGCCCACACGCTTTACCCTGTCGCTGCGCATCCCGGGCTGGTGCACCGCGCCCGAAATCAGCGTGGGTAGCGAGCGCATGGCAACCGATACGGTCGGTGCCCTAGGCTATCTTGCCATCGAGCGGGAATGGCGCGACGGCGATAGCGTCGATCTCGTTCTGCCCATGTCCATTGCCATGCTGCGCGCTCATCCCAAGGTGCGGCAGGACATCGGTCGGGTGGCCGTGGCGCGTGGGCCGCTGATCTATTGCCTTGAGGAAACCGACAATGGCGGCCACCTCAATGCCATCGTGCTGGGTTCTGCCACAGAGGCGGTGAAGACCCAGCCGATCCCCGAGTTCGATGGCGCGCTCAGCGTCTCCATGGCAGCCCTGCGGACCGAAACGGGTGGCTGGAACGGCCATCTCTACCGGGCCGACCCGCCCAAGAGCAGCCCGACCGAGGCCCGGTTCGTGCCTTATCACCTTTGGGACAACCGCAATCCAGGCGAGATGCTGGTCTGGGTGAGGGCGCAAGCATGAGCGCTCCCGCTTTCTCCACCGTCAAGGCCGATATCGAGCTGCGCAATGTGCGCAAGAGCTTTGGCGCGGTCGACGTCATCCACGGGCTCGACCTCACCATCACCGGCGGCGAGTTCGTGGTGTTCGTCGGCCCCTCTGGGTGCGGTAAGTCCACGCTTCTGCGCATGATCGCAGGCCTGGAGGAGGTGACCGATGGCGATATCCTGATTGGGGGTCAGGACGTCACTGATGCCGATCCCGCCCGGCGCGGCATCGCGATGGTGTTCCAGTCCTATGCGCTCTACCCCCATATGAGCGTGCGCGAGAACCTGGCCTTTGGCCTCAAGATCGCGCGCACGCCGGCGGAAGATGTCGACCGTCAGGTCAAGGCTGCGGCGGATATCCTCAAGATCGATCACCTCCTCGATCGGCGGCCCGGCCAGCTGTCGGGCGGCCAGCGCCAGCGCGTGGCCATCGGGCGTGCCATCGTGCGCAAGCCGCTGGCGTTTCTGTTCGACGAACCGCTGTCCAACCTCGATGCCGAACTGCGTGTTTCCATGCGTATCGAACTGGCGCGGCTCCATCGCGAGCTGGGCAACACCATGGTCTATGTCACTCATGACCAGATCGAGGCCATGACCCTGGCCGACAAGATCGTGGTGCTGCGCGAAGGCCGGATCGAGCAGGTCGGCACCCCGCGCAGCATCTACGAGGACCCCAACAATGTCTTTGTGGCGGGCTTCGTCGGCTCGCCCCGGATGAACTTGCTGCGCGGGACGCTCGTGGACGCAGCCACCATCGAGGCAGGAGGCGCCCGTTTTGCCTTGCCTCAGCCACTCCAATCCGTAGAGGCCGGAACGGCAGTGCAGCTCGGTGTCCGCCCCGAGCATCTCGGACCCGGTCCGCAGGACCCGGGCGCCGTTGCCGCGCAGGTCGACTTTTCCGAATATCTGGGCAACACGCGCTATCTCTACTGCGTCACAAGCAATGGCGATACCCTGGTGGTGGAGCAGCGGACCGGCACCGATCTGGCACCAGGCGCCTCTGTCTGGCTCCACGCCGCGCCCGCGGCGCTGCGCGTCTTTGCTCCGTCCGGCGCCCGCCTTCGTTAGCCATCACTCCTTTGGGCCCACTATGAACACACCTGCCCGATCCCCGGTGGCCAATCGCGCGCCGCTCCACCAAATGCCCCTGCTGGCGCTACCGCTCGGATCCGTGCGGGCCACCGGCTGGCTGGCGCATCAGATGCAATTGCAGGCCGATGGCATGACCGGCCATGCCGAAGAGGTTATTCCCGAATTGGGACCGGATAGCGCCTGGCGCGGCGGCACCGGCGAGAACTGGGAAAAGGGTCCTTACTATATGCGCGGGCTCATTAGCCTTGCCTATGTCGGGGGCGACAAAAAGCTCCGGCAGCAGGCCGTCGCCTGGGTCGAAGCCATTCTCGGCAGCCAAACCGCCGATGGCCAGATCGGGCCGCGCAGCAATGAGGACTGGTGGCCGCGCATGGTGGTGACCTGGGCCTTGCGGGAGTACCAGGAGGCCACGGGCGACGAGCGCGTCATCCCAACACTGCTACGCTATGCCCGCTTCATGCGGCAGCATATCGAGCAGAAGGCGCTCGACATCTGGGCCAAGGCCCGCGCCGCCGACCAGATCGCCACTTTCTTCTGGCTTTACAACCGCACGGGCGAGGGCTTTCTGCTCGAGCTTGCCGATATCCTCGAACAACAGGCCAATGACTGGCCCAATTTCTTCCGAACGTTGACGCCCACCGAGAGCGACTTCCACGCCACCCACGCGGTCAACATTTCACAGGCGCTCAAATATCCAGCGGTCGTTTACCAGCGCAGCGGTGCAGATGCGGACAAGGCGCTGTTCTGGGACGGCTGGAACAATTTGCGGGACGCTCATGGCCTCAACTTCGGCATGTGGAGCGGCACTGAAGCCATCGCCGGGCACTCCGACAGCCAGGGCGTGGAACTGTGCTCGATCGTCGAGCAATTGCTGAGCAACGCCGTGGCTGTGCAATCGCTGTTCGACGCGCGCATTGGAGACGAGCAGGAGAAGATCGCCTTCAATCTCCTCAGCGCCGCGACCAGCAAAGATTTCAAGCAGTACCAGTATTACACCCTTCCCAACATCCCGACGGCCAAGCGCAACCGCAAGGGCGCGCTGCCCTTCCGGGACGATCATGGCGACGATCTCCTGCTCAGCGCCCATGCCGGATTTCATTGCTGTTGCTATAATCTCCACATGGGTTGGCCCAAATATGTGCAGCATAGCTGGATGGCGAGCCAGGACGGCGGTCTCGTCGCTTTCGCTCATGGCCCCACGTCCGTCGAAACTGTTTCGGACGGCGTAACGGTCACCGTTGCGCAAACGGGCAACTACCCGTTCGAAGACGAGCTCCGTTTCGAGGTCACGCCCAGTGCCCCCAAGCGCTTTCCCCTCTATGTCCGTATTCCCGGTTGGAGCAGGGCGCCGCGTGTTGCTGTCAATGGGGAGCCGCTAGAAGGGGTCACAAGCGGATCGTTCCTGCGCATCGAGCGGGAGTGGCAGGCCGGCGACGTGGTCACCGCCTATTTCCCCAAGGCGCTGGCTGTGCTCGGCGGAGTGACGGAAGCAAAGTCCGTCTGGTACGGCCCCCTGGTGTTTTCCCTCCGTATCGAGGAAGTTCCAACCATCATCGAACCGCGCCCCGATGGTTTTGACGACATGGAACTGGCAGCCGCCACACCCTGGAACTATGCGCTGGAGCTGGACCCCAAAAACCAGACCATCAGGGCGCAGGTGGAACGCGGGCCCATGCCAGACAACCCCTGGCAGCCCGACCAGACGCCCATAAGCCTTCTCACCAAGGTCAGGCGCATGCCGACCTGGCAATTGTCGCACGAAGGCAGCCTCGCCGCTGATGTGCCGCCCGGCCCGGTCGACACCATCGAGCCCACCGAAACCGTCCGCCTGGTGCCCTGCGGCACCCAAACACTGCGCATCACGGCGTTCCCATGGCTGCTGGGTACAAAGGACGAACCTCCACGGCACTGAGATGCCATTAATTGAGTTCTGCTGAACACCGCTGCCTATGGTGCTTCTGTTGGCCGGCGCCACGCCTATCGAGGTTCTGCGCACCCAAATGCGCATTGTTGCGTTGATGAGCCCCACCGTTGTGGGGTTGTGTTTTGCCTAAGCGGCACACTTTGATCGCCTACCTCCTGGTCCATTGCGCTTAAGATCAAACTTATTGTCGTCTACTTTTGCACAAGTACCACTAGTGGGAAGCGAAGCTATACAATGATCTCGAAGGCGCGCAATCGGTCGCCATCATGCAAAGGACCACCGCGTCTTGATGATGTCTCGTTCGTGTACCCCAACCGCCGCGGCGTTCGGGAAGTGAGCTTCACGCACCCCAAGGCACGATCACCTATATCACCGGCGACACCGGGGCGGGCAAATCCACCCTGTTCAGGCTCCTACTCAATTCCATGCAGCGCACCCGAGGCAACATCACCGTGGACGTGACTGATCTGGATGAACTTTCCCGGGCTGACTGGTTTGAATATGTTGCTGCTGTGCCGCGCCGCAAGGCGAGCTGCTATCCTGCCTTTTATCGAGGATTTGGGGAAGGGTTCGCGACCGTGGTGGGCGAACGTGGGCTCAAGCTTTCAGGTGGGGAATGCCAGCACATTGCCATCGCACGAGCGCTCTACGGCGATCCGGCGATCCTCCTTCTGGACGAGGCAAGCTCGACCCTCGATACAAAAACCAAATAGGAGATAATGCTTAAACTAAATTTCATTCAGGATGATGTAACGATCATTGCCGTCACTCACCGGCTCAGTGTCATCGCTCAAGATGACATTGTAGTTAGCATCGGCTCTCAACCACACGGCATTGGTCAGGCCCATTAAAGGTGTATGCGGGTCCGATTTCGCATAACCAGTCGCCGTAAGCCGCTAGTCTACAAACTACCACCGTGCAGCCATTGTTAACCGGCAAGCGGACCGTCTGCTTTTAGGAACTCGTTTAAGACCGATAAACGTCAAGAATGAGGCGCTAAGTTGCCGAAAACATGTCGAAAATGCTAGTTGCCGCTCGTTGCGGAAGCAAAACCGAGATAGTCGTCCTGAACCAACTTGTTGGTCGTCTTCGAGGCTTACAAACCCTTCTCAAGCCAGCGGGTTGGTTCTCCGGCAGTCTTGACGATCAGGTCCAATAGAGAATGCGGCTGCCTGGAAGCTCGGCTGTGATTTTCTGTTCAAAGAAACATCGCAAATTTTTCATCGTGGGCGCATCGTAGACGTGTTTAACAGCATTGAAGCGCGTTCGCTTCTCACGTCGTCCAACCTCACTCATGTCGAGGTCGGAACCAGGATACCAGCTTTGAAGAACTGTCTTTGACCCCGGCGTGAAGCGATGCGTAATCAGCTCCACCGTTAAGTCCGCTGTCGCAGCAACCTCGCCGAGCACTGAGGCTATATCGGAGATTAATCCGCCATAAGCTTCTTGCCAGCCATCTGCGGCGATAATTGGCGCAACGGTCAGTCCGATCGGATAACCGGCATCTGCCATACGCCGAAGTGCTTGTAGCCTCTCGCCCACAGGGCTGGTGCCTCCCTCAAAGCGCGCAAACTCCGCAGGGTTCAGCGAGGCGCGCATACGGGTGCGGCCTTGGTGATCAAGGCCAAGAAGCGGCTCTACTGCCGCAAACTTCGTTGTGAACCGGAGTTGAGCATTTGCTTGCCAACGTCCAAACCAGCTGATCAGCGATGAGAGCGAACCGGTGAGATGCTCGATGGCAAGAGGGTCGGTATAGCAAGACGCCTCGAAGGTCGTTCCCTCGCCTGATCGAGCCGCGCTCTTCGAGGTGACGGCACCACGACCGAGGTGGTCTGGCAGAACACCGGTAATGTCATCGAGATTGGCATAGACGCGTGTGATTGGCGGGCCCTTCAACGAGCCTGCCAGATAGCAGTAGCTGCAGTGAGCCGGGCATCCTTCTGCCAAGTCGACGCGCCAGTCCGCGCTGGGCGCGATAGGCTGCAGCTTGAGCTTTGAAGGTGGCGCAACAACGATTGCGAGAGTTGACTTTGCTCGCGCATAAAAGCCGCGCGCCTCCGCCTCCCGCTCCAGGGGCAGACGGTCGGAGGGTAAGCGCACGACAGGGATGCCGAGTGCTTCCACCTTTTGTACGATCGATTGCCCATGCTGTCGCTTGAGGGCGGCGGGCGTGATCAAAACTTGCTTCGGGCGCCAGAGACGCGGCGGCTGAATTGAAGGGGGGTGATCAGGTATCATACATTGTAACGCCGCGCCCATGCAAAGCGTTCATCAGATGCCCTGATACTTTTCGTAACGGGAGATAGGCTCATGAACCCTCTGCTCCGCCCCTAAATTCATTCTACGTTGGCTTGTTGCCCTCGTTCGCTGATCCCACCTTGCCCCGTCAGCAGTGTGATCAGACGTGATCGCTAGCCTCGCAGGTCTTTCGCTGATTCAAGAACGACATAGGTTGTGAGTGCATGAACAGCAGGCAGCGTCCCCAGAACATCGGTGTGGAAGCTCTTGTATGCTCCGATATCGGCGACCTCGACCCGAAGTATATATTCGATCGTGCCGGTGACGTTGTGGCATTCGCGCACCTGAGGAGCTTGGGACACCGCGCGCTCGAAGGCGCGCTGAGCGGCCTTGGAATGATCTGACAGCCCCACGCTTATATAGGCGATGAACCCGACCCCCAAAGCTGTGCGATCCGTTACGGCACGATAGCCCTTGATGACGCCGGACTTCTCCAACTCTTGCACTCGTCGCAAGCATGCTGACGGGGATAAGCCCACCCGAGCTGCCAAGGCAAGGTTGGTGATGCGACCATCCCGTTCCAGCATGGACAATATTTCATGGTCCTTAGGGTCAAATTCGCTCATATGTTGCTCTCACATGGGGTGTCTGGCCTACAATGAAGACCTTATTGCCCGATTAGTCTGCAACAATTACACACATGACCTTAGAACTCCTCGCCGCTTTAGCAGTTTTTGCCCTCGTATCTTCAATCACGCCTGGCCCCAACAACCTCATGCTCATGGCATCAGGCGTCAATTTCGGTGCCTTGCGCACAGTGCCGCACGCTCTGGGCGTTTGCGTGGGCTTCACTGTTATGGTCGGGCTAGTGGGCCTTGGACTCATGCGGGTGTTCGATGCCATTCCTTATAGCAACGATGTACTCAAGGTGGTCAGTTCGCTCTACCTGCTCTATCTGGCCTGTAAGCTTGCTACCACGCAAAGCTTGGGCGGCGCAGGGGCCGGAGCTTCGCCCATGACCTTCTGGCAAGCCGCCGTGTTTCAATGGGTCAACCCAAAGGCATGGACCATGGCGCTGACGGCCATGACCGTTTACGCGGGCGACGGATCGCTGCACGTCGTTCTGCTGATCACCTTGATCTTCGGCCTCGTCAATGCTCCGTCCATCAGCATTTGGGTCATCGCGGGTGAGCGCCTGAGGCATCTCTTGTCCACGCCTGCGAGAATGCGGAGATTTAACCTGTTAATGGCTGCACTGTTGGTTGCCTCTCTCTACCCCGTGCTAACGCAATGAGGACATCCTCAGTGTCACGTTGTCTGATGATGGAGGCAGCCCGTGCCCACCTCTACCCGGCGTTATAGGTGACCAGCGGTTCCAGACTTTCGAGACCGTCTCTAGACCTTGAACACGTTCCGCAATGCAGCATTCTCAGCTTAGTATTCAGTGCACCGTATCGCCTACTCCCGTACCTAATGATCATAAGCTGACGGCTTGCGTTTCTGTCGTTTCGCATAGCGGCTCGGGATGGCAGGGTATGACCTAGGCAGCCTGTTTGCCTTCAGGAACAAACGAGGCGAGATAGCTGCAGTTCTCGGCCGTAGCTTGCCCAAAAGTGGTCACTCCTAAGGCATACAACTGGACCCCTCTGATGTCGGAAAGATGACGATTTTGTTTGGTTTCATGCTTGAGCCTTCCGCCACTATCTCAACCTCGGCAGAGGAGGTTCGAGCTCCCGGTCCTCACGGAAACCTTGAAGGTTCCCTGGTCAGAGCCCACGACCCTAGTGCTCCGGTTATTCTCATCATCCCAGGTTCCGGGCCGACGGACCGGGATGGAAACAGCCCTCTGGGGGTCACTGCCGCACCATACCGCCTGTTGGCTGAGGGACTTGGTGCCAAGGGAATCTCGACGGTCCGGATCGATAAACGCGGCATCTTCGGTAGCGCCGGAGCGGTTCCTGATTCCAACGCAGTGACGGTCGATGATTACGTGGACGATACTCATGCCTGGGTGAAAGTCATTCGCGACACGACCGGTGCAGAATGCGTTTGGCTCCTTGGGCACAGCGAAGGTGGTCTCGTCGCATTGGCCGCCGCTGGGCAGGAAGATGCTGTTTGCGGAGTAGTCTTGGTAGCCACCCCCGGCCGTCCGCTGGGCGAGGTGTTAAGAGAGCAACTGCATGCCAATCCGGCCAACGCCCCGCTTCTCCCGCAAATCGACACGGCAATCGATGCCCTTGCGACGGGCAGCCGAGTCGACGCGACCGATCTGCCTGCGTCACTCCTGCCTTTGTTCGGACCTCCAATTCAAGACTTCCTCATCAGCGCGTTCTCCCTGGATCCAGCCAGGCTGGCCGAGCGTGTTCTCAAGCCGGTCCTGATCGTTCAAGGAGAAGCGGATCTCCAGGTAGGTATGTCGGACGCAGAGGCTTTAGAGGCAGCTGCACCATCTGCTGATCTGGTCCGGCTTCCAAACACCAACCATGTTCTAAAAGCCGTTCCCCCTAATGATGCAGCAGCCAACATCGCCGCCTATGCCGATCCAAGCCTGCCGCTTGCGCCAGGGGTGGTGGAGGCAATCGCCCACTTCATAAAGGCCCACAAAGACTTGAACTGAGCGGGCTCGGAGCGGATAGCGGGAAATCGGCGGTGCTGCTCGAAACCGAACCATTCTCTTCCCTCCCTCATTGCGGAGGTGGGGCAGGACACGGTTGTTGACCGATATCCCAATTATTTTAGTCTACTCGCTGCTCCGCGACTAATGTAGTAGCCCGCTTCTCGACTCATCAGGTTCACGCTACGTTCTTTTTTGGAAGACGTTGCTCATGAAAGATGTGATTGCACTTGTAACCGGTATCAGAGCCTCTACGCTTTCCTTGAGGTGCTGTCCTATTGGATCAGCCACGCACAGGATGGAGGAAAATTGTTCACAGATCGAAAGCTGGGGAAAGCTGACTTTCTAAGTCCGATTAGTGCTACACCACTGCTGCCTGGACGACCTCCCTTCGGGCGGGGCGCCTGTCGAGCTTCGTAGTCACCCGGCAGGCGCCCTAATGGGTGTGTCTGATCCGTCACCGGCACCAGAACTCATCGCCATCCGGCCATTGCCGCGCCAGGCGCTCTTTGATCAGGATGTCTCCAACATCCCGCCCGTTGATCCGAATGGTGGCAAGCCGGCGCTTGCTGCTGGTGCTGTCCAAGCCAAAGCGCTCAATTGTCCAGTCATGGCTGTTTAAAAGCTCAAGCAGGCGAGCGCTGGCCTTATCTGCAAGCTCCTGTTCGGCCTCTCCACCGCAGACTGCTGTTTGTGGCTCGGGCGTGTCGAAGTCCTTAAGGCGGATGTTCTCGCCATTGAGCCACAAGGTGTCGCCATCAACCAGGCAGGTCTTGTCTGAAGTATTGGGGCGATTGCCGCACATCTCAAGCTTTGGATTGTCAGCGCTAAAAGCAGCAGCTGGTAAGATTAAGTTCAGCACAGCAGCGACAACGATCAACTTCATCGATAAGCTTTCTAGGACAGATAAACGTGGATTGAGATCATGCGTTTGGTTGTATGCGCACCCTTATGTGCTCTGGTCGTGCTTATGACTACACCCGTTATTCCCGCCATAGAGCGCACCCATGTCGCTCAGGCCTGCCATCCAAGTTACGAAGGCGAGTGTGTGCCCATCACTAGTGATGCTGACTGTGCCAGCGGCTCGGGCAATGGCCCAGCATACGTCTATGGCCGCGTTCGTGTGGTCGGGCCAGATGAGTACGGGCTGGATCGAGATGGTGACGGGATTGCCTGTGAGAGGTGAACGGCGCGAAGTTCACAAGGTCAGAACCCTGCTGACTGCGGGGAAAACGGTTGCACCACCCGCCGCAATTGTGTGCTGTGCACAGTCTGGTATCACCTGGTACGCTTGCATATTCTGAGGCAGCACATGTCGGCCGCTCAAGTGTATGGAGGTGCTAGATGAACTGGGGAGTAGAGGATCTCATTGCAGCTGCGGTGTTGTTGCTGGCTGCTGTGGTCGGCGTGGTGGTGGTCTCAAAGGCCGTTCATAGTCGTTTGTGGCGCCTGGTCCTTACCGGACTGGTCATCTTGATTGTTCTGGCAATCTGGGCGCAGCTAGCTGTCGGCATCATATGAAGACGATAGGCACAGGAGAAGCAGACAGCGGCACCATGACCGTGGACGGCAGTGCCGGTATATTAAACCGATGCTAGTGCGCAGCTACAGTTAGTCAGCGTCTACGCAGTTGTTGCATAGTCCATGGGCACCTGCGGGAGCAGCAGTGTGGAACAAGCGGCCCCAGTGAATGCAATCGGCATCAGGCTTGCGAAAGTCCTGGACGAATCCCAGGTTGTGGCGGCGACGGTGCTCCGCTTTAACTTTCTTCTTTGGTCCACTCAGCCATCAAGATCTCCTTGGCTCAGGCTCACAAGGGACGCCATCGGCATCTGCTTCGTTATCTCTGGATTGCCCGGCCGCGCCAGGTAGGCTAGCGCCATACCGACCGTTCTCGCTATGGTGCAACTGAAGCCAGCCAAGACATGCCGAGCTTAAACGTGCCAAGGCCAAGTGCTTTAGGAGGTAAACACAACAGCAATAATTGCAAGAGCAACTGCTACTACCAAGAATGGAGTGAGTTGCTGCCTCTGCCGCGACTTGCGCTTCCTGCGATACCTATATGCGGTTCCCATTTGTGGGTCTTTTGCAAAGCTGATCAAACTGAGTTGGTGAATTGGATCAACTTCGAAAGACTGTCACTGTCCTCTAGGATCAGCTATCAAATCACCTGCCTGCGAGGTATTGGGGGGCGGTCAAATTTGCCCATAATTGTCTCCATCCGGACCCGCGGCTCTCTCACGCACAGATTTTTTCCCGTCTATAAAAAACGCGCGCGAGAATTAGCGTGCTGTGGCTGAGTAGGCCGGCGCTCAGTCGTCATCATCATCATCATCATCATCATCATCGTCGTCGTCGTCGTTGTCATCGGGCTCCGGCTGTGGATCAGGCTGAGGGTTGGGATCTGGTCGCGGATCAGGGTCTGGTTGCGGATTTGGATCCGGCTGGGTATCTGGCTCCGGTTGGGTATCTGGCTCCGGTTGTGGAAACGGGTCCGGATTCGGATCTGGCTGTGGATCAGTGTCCGGCTGCGGTTCGATAGGCGGCGTTGCAACAGCACCATCTTCCCCGCCGTCACTCAAGACCATTGTCTCGAGTTGTGCATCCATGATGAGTGCGCTTTGCGTGTTTGGCTGTTCCACTTCGGCAGGACCGCTCCCGGTTTGTGCACGCTCACCAGCACCAACGGTCAATGTTCGATCATAAGCCGTGTCTTGCATGCGAACCTGGCCGCGTGTGACCTCCAGGGTTGAACTTGTCTGATCTGTCGTAACAGCAAAAACTGTGCCTTTGACCACGGCCGCAAGGAACGGCGTTACCACCGAAAAGTGCTCGACATTGCGTGCTTCCACATCGACTTCAACTGTGCCTTGGTGATTGGCGACCACCGTGTGTGATGCTCCGCCACGATCAAAGATTTGGATTATCGTGTTAGGGGCCAGCTCCACTGTTTCTGCGCCGCGCACCAGGGTTGCGCGGCCATTTAGAGTTCGGACGAGCCGATCATCAGGTACGACATCACCTCGGGACAGCGGTTTCCATTTGCCCTCTTGCAACTCTAGCACGGTGCCGCGCAGACGGATTACCGTCCAATCATCGGCCATGCTGACGCCCGTCATAGCCAGAGCGATGGAAAGGGCGTGCGGCAGTGTCATACGCATGATGTGCTCTCTTAAGTCAGCATATGCGGACTATGTCGCAGAGGCGTCTACACCGGATTAATCCTACAAGGCTAAGCCGCGTATTTCCACCACCTCGGCTCCCCTTACCGCCAGGGCAGGGCTCCTGACGAGGAGCTGAACTAAGTTAATCTGAAAAGCTACTCCCCACACCATTTTAGCTGTTCACGCCCAGGCCCAAACTTCTAAAGCTGCCATCCAACCGTGCTAGCTGCAGCGACTGACCGCAATTTCCTGGATCAGGCTTATTGTCGCTCTGTTCTCGGGGCGCCCCTGGCCGGGTGGAGGGCTTGATATCCATCAAAAGCAGCATCATGGATGCTACAACGAACAGGCCGCTGGTAGCGCATCAATACAATTATCTAGCATCCGCTTGGATGGTCTCGCCCCCAAAAAGCCGCCAGCCCCCTTCCCGCCCCGTTGTGACTCGTAGCTGAAGTGGCCCCCTAAACCGGAACCTGCCGGGAAACGCTTAGGACATTAGCCAGCCGCTCGACGGATAGAGATAGGTCTTGATGATGTTACAACATTACGCTAATGGCGTTATGTTGTAACAGAACAGGAGAGAGGTATGCGTTCTTTCGCGCTATTAGCGGCGGCACTGCTTACGTCCATTTCAATTCCCACCTATGCAGCTGAGGAAGCTGCTTGGCGCCTATTCGTATCAGATCACGCTGATGCACAAGTGAGCGCAATAGACCTGGAGAGTGGCGAAGAGATCGGCTCTTTCGAGCTCGACGGTGTTGCTTCCCTCTATACTACCACCTCGAGAGCAGCTGTGTTTGCAGTGCAAGGCGACGCAAATACGGTAACGGCGATAGGCACCGGCATCGAGCTGGACGATCATGGCGATCATGGCGACATCTCCATTACCGAACCGGAACTCATCGCCGGTGCAATTGAAGGAAACCGCCCTGTCCACTTCGTCGAGCACGATGGTCAGATCGCCATCTTCTTCGATGGCGATGGCGTTGCCCAGATCGTCAACGAACAGGACTGGCTCGAAGGACAGCCTGTAGCTGAACGGTTCTCCGCAGCGGCTCCACACCACGGCGTCGCAGTTCAGTTGGGCGACTTCCTTATGGTGTCCGAGCCCAATCCTTTGGATCCTACCGAGTTGCCGATCGGAATGCAGGTCTATGACAAAGGTGGCGCCAAGGTTGGCAATCTTCATGAATGCCCTGATCTGCATGGTGAAGCATCTTCAGGCGACATCCTTGCCATTGCATGCAGAACAGGTCTGCTGATCGTTAAGCAAGCTTCAGCAGGCCCAGATGTTCGTTTCCTGCCCTATTCGAAGGACCTTCCAGTGGGGAAATCCACCACTCTGCTAGGAGGCGTGGGAATGCAGTACTTCTTAGGCAACTATGGCGCTGACAAGCTTGCCCTGATTGACCCAAGCGTCGACCAACCCTACCGCTTAGTAGACCTCCCGACCAGGCGTGTGCACTTCGCTGTAAACCCAGAGAACGTGAAGTTCGCCTATATCTTCACCGAAGATGGGCGGCTTCGCGAACTCAACGTCCTATCGGCTGAGCTCACCCGTTCTGTGCAGGTGACGGAGCCCTACTCCATGGACGGAGAATGGAGTCTGCCGCGGCCTCGTATTGCATTCGCATCGGGTAAGATTGCCGTAACTGACCCGCTGAAAGGCACGATACACATCGTCAGTGCTGAGAGCTTGGAGGTTGAACGCAAGATCACTGTTGATGGCACTCCGTTCAACATCGTTGCGGTCGGAGGCTCCGGTCGGATCCACTAACTTTATCGCCCCCGCTTTAGGGCGGGGGCTGACTTTTCTATCATCAAGTACTGCGGCGGGCCTGCTGTTAAGTCTGCCTCCTCAGCAACTTGGGCAAAACCGGAATGTTCGTTTTCTACCCCGAAGTAGAATGGGGGGTAGCCCGCAGTCCACCCCACTTTTGCCGTTTCGCCACAGTACCAATAATTCTGAAACCTGCCGTCCACGATAGTTTGCCTGTCTCCAAAACAGCTTGACGCGAGTCGGAGATCTTCTGACCTCAGGTTTCGCTACGGAAGCAGCCAAGCTAATGCCGCCGATGCAAACCCAGCGAGTGACATTGGCGCGTCACGACAACCAAATCGGCTCTCTTGCTGACCGCGAGGTAGTCGCGCACCGCTCAGACAACCACAACCTCTATACCGGCATCTCTCAGCTCGCTTAGCTTGCTTACTGGAGCGGAGCCATCTGTGATGATCATGTCCAAGCTGTCTGACGAACATACCCTAGCGAAAGCCGTTGCTCCGATCTTGCTGCCGTCAGCCACTACGATCCGCCGGCGAGCATTGGCGAAAGCCGCTCGTTTAACCGCAGCGTCTTCTGGGTTATATTCGGTGACCCCCGTGTCAAGATCAATTCCTCCGGCACTCATGAAGTAAGTGTCAAACGAGAAATCGACGAAGGTTCTTTCAGCCAAGGCTCCGGTAAGCGATAGCTCGCCAAGCCTTACAACGCCTCCACACATCATCAGGGTGATTTGCGGCTGGTCGAGCAGGAGGTTCGCCACATGCAGGCTCATGGCCAAAACCCTGAGCTCTTGCTGGCCGCGCAACTCTCTCGCTATTTCCAGTGTGGTGGTTCCGGCATCGAGGATTACGGTCTCCCCCTTGCTCAACAACGCTGCCGCGGCAACCGCGATCCTGCGTTTGGCGTCCGTGCGGCGGGCGGCACGAGCCGCAAATGGCGGTTCGTAGCTACGGCTCTGGGCGCGCACCGCGCCGCCGTGTACCCGATTGATGGCGCCACTTTGCTCCAGGTGCTCGAGATCCCGTCGGACGGTCATGTCGGATACGCCGAATTGCCGGGCCAGGTCGGCGACTGAGACGCGCTCCTCGGTTTCTAGATACTGCAAGACCTGCGTCTGCCGCCAGTTGCTGTTTGTCATGGTTTGATCCGCGGGTCGGCTAAAAGGCCCGGTCACCCGCCCTCAGGTGCTCGTCCTGATGGATCAACTCCACGGCCTGGCGGGCAGCGCCGACGGCACCGGCCTCATCTCCCAGCGTAGCCGCCACGAGCTTTATGCCGGTCGGTATCATAACGGCATGCTGTTGCAAAACTTCCAGTATCAGGGGACGCATCCGTTCGAAATGCTCCATCACTCCGCCGGACATCACGAAGACATCAGGCATAACCGTGGACGCCAAGTTGACCATCGCCAAGCCATGCCACGTCGCCGCACGGTCGACAAGATCCCCCGCCTTGCCGTGACCTGCCGCTGCAGCCGAAAACAGCAGAGCGCCCGTGGCCTGTTGGGGGTCGTTGTCGGACATGGACCGAAATACGCTGTCGCCCCCATCAAAAAGTTGCCTCGCGTTGCGGTCCAACGAAGTGCCTGACGCGAGCACCTCCCAGCAGCCGCGCGCACCGCAATAGCAAAGCGGGCCGTTCGGATCGAGGACCATGTGTCCCGCCTCGCCATGAGCTCCGCGCGATGTTCGCTGTATCTGACCGTCCACGAGGGTCGCGACACCTACTCCGGTACCGATGGTGATCATGGTCATCCGGCGCATTCCCATCCCTGCTCCGAGCCACCACTCTCCTACAGCCGCAACATTTGCGTCATTGTCGATCGCGACGGGAACGCCGAAGGCCTCGGCAAAAGGCCCGCGAATGTCGGTGGCGGGCCAACCGTCCAATGTAAAGGGGTTAGTGACGATCCCGGTGTTGATATCTACGGGACCGGTGATCCCGATACCGATGGCTTGGAGGGGAGATGTCGCACCGCGAGCCAGTCCCCTGACTGCGTCCATGATGCCTTCTACTGTCTTTCGGGCACCCTTCTCCGGTGCCGTACGAAGCTTATCGCGCGCTTGGATGGTCCCCGATCGATCGAGAAGGACAAGTCGGACATTGCTGCCCCCGATATCTATGCCGACAAAACTCATGTTACCAACGTGACTTGTGCAAACGCGATGCCGGACTCTTCCAGGTTACGGGCAAGCCTGTCGGTGCCCGGCCGGGCTGGGAATGGATACTAGTTGCCAAAGATGCGTCTAGGAGTGCCGCGCGTCATCTTGTCTATCAAATCTTCGGCTATGCCCGCACTCCTCATCCAGGGAATGACATGGCTGATCAGGTATGCGTAGCTCCTGATTTTTCCGTCGGGATTGATGTCTTCCCACAGGATCTTCCTTTGCCCGTCCTGATAGCCGAAGATCAGATCCATTGTCGCTACTTGGTTGTCTGAATACCCGTGCTCAGAGAGTGCTTGAATTATTGCCGCCAAACTCTCCGGCTTGGTGTGCGCCCAGTTGCCGAAGTTATTATAACTCAGGGTGCTACCCTTCCTGACGACATCGAGCAGGTACTGGATCTGTTGGGCAAGAGTTCTTCCCTCCCAGCCCTGCTCGGCCTCAACGTGGCTATAGTAAACTTTGGTCAGGTTGGCACCCGCGGCCTCGAGGATGTCCTGTTGGTTCCTGCAGCCGGCGACCGCATGGGTGCAGATTGGAAGTCCAACTTCCTTTTGCACCATGCCACCCGCTTGGAACAACCTCTTCTCGGTATCGGTAAGCTCGGCCCGCTGTGCCGCTAACTTGATAACTCCCGGATAGATCTTGGACCCCGCGATTCCGTTCTCGATCTCCCCCATCATGTGTCGCCGGAAATCATCTACGGAGTAGTTCATCTCGTCAGGCGTAAGATCGACGTAGAACCCGGTGCAAACGACTATCTGGGTCTGTGTCTCTTCCGAAACACGCTTGATCGCTTCGATGTCCCTGCGCGGAGACACTTCGACGATGGTCTTCAAGCCCAGATCCCAGGCTTTGTTCAACTCCGCCACGCAGTAGCGATGGGCGTCCTCGCGTTCCGCTTCCGTCGTAGCGCGATGGATGGGAATATGCTCGTGCAGGGATGTCAGCCCCATTTCGTCGCTGTCGATCAGACCGGAAACCGTTTGGATTTTCGTGCTCATGCTGCTTCTTCCCAATCTGGAAACTCGATGTAGCGGCCGCGTCACAGGACCGTGGTGACTTTCTTCAGGTGCCGGAAAGTTCCGGGTGCGATCCCCGAGCCTTCAGCGATCGCGATGCTCAGCAGCTGCAATGGAAGGGTCTCGGCAAACTGGCGGGTATCCGAGTCCGTGTCGGGAATGGCAAAGGCGCCGCTACCAGGCCCAGAGTCTAGCCAAAAAGATCGTGCGCCGTAGCCTTCCAGATCGGCATGGAAGGCGCTGTTATGCCTGCGCGCGACAGGGTCGGCACCTGCAAACAGGACCACGGTCAGCCGCTCGTCCGCCAACTCCATCGGCCCATGCCGAAACTGGGGTACACTAAGTGCCTCGACCGGCCACCTTGCAGCTTCCTTAGAAATCAGGGCGCCGTACTCGGCCGAGGCTAGGGAGGGGCCCCTGGCTAGGAAATAGAGTCGCTGGGGAAGGCCGACCTCATGCTTGAGGCGCTCCGTCTGTTCGCGCCAATCCGAAAGGTATCGCTCGAGTACGTCTGCCGTACGCTGCAGGACGTCGTCAATGCCCTTGCCGAGGAATATACGTCCCAGTGCGAGCCCCACTCCAAGCGTGTTCAAATACGTTTTCGTGCTTACCGCATGCTCAACGCCGACACGGATATCCACCACGGCATCGGCGGTGTGTGCCAAGGGGCTATCCAGATCGTTCGTGATTGCCAGGAGCTTCCCCCCGCGCTGGCGAACCTCATCTGCAAGCGCGACGATTTCAGCGCTGCGCCCGGACTGAGACGCCATGATTACGAGGGTCTGGGAGTCGATCAGTGCGGTAAGACTCCCGAGACATTCCGCTGCGTCAGTTAGCCATGCAGGCGTCCCGATTTGTGCAAGCGAGAGCCAAAGGGGCCTGAGCGCGGCATGCGAGGATCCCATGCCGGTTAGAATGACCCTCTTGTAGGCGCCTATTTCCCGGCTGATCGGCCCGAGGGCCTGTTGAATTTCCTCGATCCGCACGCGACGAAGGCAGTCCGGCTGCGAAAGCATGTCTTCGATGTAGGCGTTGGTTTCGGATTGCTCGCGCATCAGGAGGACCTCGGATCGACAAACGTTGTAAAGCGCACAGCAATGTCCAAGTCAACATGAATAATGTTTGATTTATCCGGTGAAGATCGCCCTTTCACACTCGAATGTTGAAATTCCCGCCGAAATGCTTTTGTTCTTGACACTGTCTGGCACGGCATTTTATGTCGTATCGAACATGTTTTATGTTTGATTGTAGTGGCTGTCCTTCCCAGCCTGCCTCCAACATGTCCTTTCCGGGCAAGTGGGATGCCGCGGTCGGAGGGGTGTGGACGGAGGAAGGTGACGAAAGCCGCCGCTGAAGTCCCAGGACTGGGGAGGATCCGGGCCTTGGGCACTACACGCACAACGCTGTTTCAAAGGAGGTGGACTATGACATATCGAACAATCGGCGCCGCCGTGCTCTTGCTTGGCTCGAGTGCTGCTGTATTCGGACAGGACAAGGAAACCGTGACGTTCATGGCCTTGGACGTCGTGAACTTCAGGGGCGCCCTGGAGGAATTCATAGAGGAGTTCGAAGCTGCCAATCCAGATGTGGATATCGTAGCCAACTTCACGCCGCAGCTGGGAAGTCAGTTCCTTCCCTTGCTGCAGGCGAACAACCTTGACGACCTCACGTTGATCTACAGCAACGCGTTCACGCCGTTTCTCGCCAGTGGCCGCCTTGCGCCGATACCGGAGGAGTACGCTGCCAAGCTCGGCGATATACTCTACCCAGAGTCTTTGGTTCCGGTGAGTCGCGACGGCGAGCTCTATGCCGTCCCCTACAATTATTACCCGTCTTCAGGGGTGATCATGTACAACCAAGCCTTGTGGGAAGAGGCCGGGGTGGATCCAGCCACCGCGACGACGTGGGAAGAGTTCATGGAACTCGCCCAGGCCGTCACCAAGACCGATGCCAGCGGCCGCATCACCCAGGCGGGATATTCGGCCCAACGCAACCATGAATACCTCTTCCTTGCCTGGTTGCTGCAATTGGGCGGCACCCCGTTCAACGCGGATGGTACGGTTGCCTTTAACACGGAAGAGGGCGCAGCTGCCCTGCGCTTGTACGCCGACATCTACCAGAAGTGGAAGGTGGACGATTTCGAGTTCGGTTCGACCATCGACAATTTCAACCAAGGGCTTGTGGCAGCCACGATGGTAGGTCCTTGGTACGGCTCTATCCTCGCGAAGGATTTCCCCAATATCAAGGTCGGGCACCTCAACCAGCCGCCGATACCCGGTGTTAATCCGGAGCAGCCGAATTATTGGCCCCTGCAACAAGTTTGGGCCCATCTTGTCAGTCCCGATGCCGTGGAGAAGGAAGGCGTCTGGCGGTTCATCGATTTCCTGCTCCAGCCCGAAATATCTGCCCGTTGGGCGTCCTTCTCGGGTGAGATGCCTACCGTAGAGGCCGCCAAGTCGCTGCCCGAGGTGACCGATACTCCGTACATCGCGCCGTACATCGATGCCCTGGATCATGCGAAAGCGGAAAACATTCCGCAGTTCTTGAGCACGGACGTCACCGTTGTGCTGACGACCATGCTGGAAAGCGTGGCCCGCGGGCAAGCCACTGTCGAAGATGCCTTGTCTACGGCCGAAACCGAGATCAACCGGCTGACCAAACGCATGGCACCCTCCCAATAGTCGACCGGGGCCTTGGGGAAAGTGTCCCCGGGCCCCACGCGCCGCATCCGGAAAGGTGCGGTGGCAAGCCCCGGAATGCCGGGGGAAGTCGCAGGTCTTGCCGAAGACCATCACTGCGTTCCAGGCGCCCGTATTCGGATCGATGGCGCGCCTGGCGGGAGCCCGGCCGTACCGCGGCTCGTCCTATCGTCTCCCAATTCTAAGAGGTAAATGGAATGGCGCAGCCGAAGTTGTACCGCTGGCAGCTCCGCTTTGTCTGGATTTCGCTCGCGCCGATCATGATCTACCTGGCCGCGTTTGTGCTTTATCCATTCGTGGCCTCCATCTACTACAGCACCTGGGACTTCTTCTGGGACGAGTTCGTCGGCTTCGCCAACTACAACGAGGCCATGTTCGAAGACGACTCCGTAAGGAAATCGTTCGCCAACACCCTTGCATACGCCCTGATACGGATACCGGCGACCATCATACCGGGCTTCTTCATCGCCCTGGCGCTCAACCGGGTAGTGTTCGCCCGCGGTGCCATGATATTCGGCTTCTTCGCGCCATATATCACCAGCATGGTCGCCTATGCCGCCGTTTTCCTATACCTCTTCAGCAACGCCGGGCTGATCAACGTCGCGCTGCAGCTTCTTGGTCTGCCGCCGCAGCCCTTTATCCGCAATGTCGGCCAGGCCCTTCCGTCCCTCGCCCTGATGGACGCGTTCAAGCATATCGGATTCGACGTGCTGATCTTCATGGCCGCCCTGCAGAACATCCCGCGTTCCCTGTATGATGCGGCCCGCGTGGACGGCGCTTCCCCTTGGCAGACGACGTGGTATGTGACCATCCCGCTGATGGCGCCGACATTCCTGTTCCTGTCGGTCGTAATCACGATCTGGTCGGTCCAGGTCTTCGAGCCGATCTACGTGATGACGGGCGGCGGTCCGCTGGAGTCTACCAGATCGGTTGTCTTCACCATATGGAGCGCCGCTTTCCAGAACGGACGCGTCGGCTATGCCGCTGCGCTCTCGGTCCTGCTTTTCCTCGTCATATGCCTGATCTCGATCGTCCAACTCAGGGTCGGTCGCACGCGGTGGGAATATTGATGTCGTCGCAACCCGGAAAGAGCCGCACCCTCCACAGTCGCTCCAACTGTTCTGAAAGGAGGCTCCGCTGTGTCTCGTCCCGCTAATCAGTTCATCGGCCTCACGCTTCCCAAGGTGACTCTCTGGCTGGGGATGGCCGCCCTGTCCCTGCTGGTCTCTTTCCCGCTTATCTGGATGGTGCTGTCCTCGTTCAAGACCAGCGAAGAACTGTTTCGTGCCGTACCCACGATTTGGCCCGAGAACCCTTCCCTGGAGGGATACCGGCATATCTTCACGCAGATGCCGTTCGGTCGCTACTTCTTCAATAGCTTCGTCGTGGCTGCCGCGACCACCATATTGTCGGTGCTCACGTCCGCCATCGCCGGCTACGTATTCGCCAAGTTCGAGTTCCGGGGGAAGAACATCCTGTTCGTCGCGATCCTGGCCAGCATGATGATACCCGGGACAGTGATGCTGGTTCCCCGCTATGTCCTCATCAACTGGCTCGGCTGGACCGACACCTATTGGGCGCTGATCGTTCCCCAGGGAATAACCGTGTTCGGCATCTTCCTGATGCGCCAGTACATGCACGGCATCCCGTCCGACTACATCGACGCGGCCCGTGTCGACGGAATGAGCGAGTTCGGCATTTTCGCCCAAATCATTCTTCCATTGTGCAAGCCGGCCCTGTCCGCACTCGCGATACTTTCGTTCATCGGGTCATGGGATTCCCTGCTGTGGCCGTTGGTTGTCGTCAGCTCGGACTCCATGCGGACGCTGCCGATGGGGATCGCCGGCCTTGCGACGGTGCACAGCCCTTCGCTGACGCTCATGCTTCCCGCCGCCACAATAACCGTCATCCCCATCGTGATCGTGTTCGCCGTCTTCCAGAGGCAGTTCGTGAACGCGATGACCTCAAGTGGTCTCAAGTAACAGGACCACCCGACCTTGCATCGGCGTCACCGCTCCGGCGGTTCAATCGAGGAATATCCTGAATGGCATCAATCGAGATCAGCAACGTCCGGAAGGCCTACGGGAACCTGGAGGTCCTGCATGGGGTAACGATCGACATAGCGGACGGAGAGTTCCTCGTCCTGGTCGGTCCTTCAGGGTGCGGGAAGTCGACGCTCCTTCGGATGATAGCCGGGCTCGAGAACATCTCCGGCGGTGACATCCAGATCGGCGGACGCGTGGTGAACGACTTGCCGCCGAAAACCCGCGACATCGCGATGGTGTTTCAATCCTACGCTCTCTATCCCCATATGACCGTCGCCAGGAACATGGCTTTCTCGTTGAAAGTAGCGCGCCGCAGCAAGGCCGAGATCGACCAGAAGGTCGCTTATGCTGCCGACATCCTCGGGCTGACGCCTTTGCTCTCCCGCCGGCCGTCAGAGTTGTCAGGGGGACAGAGACAACGCGTTGCCATGGGCCGGGCCATCGTCCGGGATCCCGCAGTCTTCCTGTTCGACGAACCCTTGTCGAACCTCGACGCACAACTGCGCGTCCAGATGCGTGCGGAAATCAAGTCACTGCACCATCGGCTCAAGACGACCATGGTGTATGTCACGCACGATCAGGTCGAGGCCATGACGATGGCGGACCGGATCGTCGTCATGAACGAGGGGAACGTGGAGCAGGTGGGGGCGCCGCTCGAGCTTTTCGATCGTCCTGCAAACCTGTTCGTCGCCCGGTTCATCGGTTCTCCTGCCATGAACCTGGTGGAAGGCGATGTCGTGCGGCGGGACGGTGCCCTGGTCTTCATTGGCGAAAACCTCGAGGTCGACCTCGCCGCCGCCGAGGGCAAAGTCACGGAAGGCCGGATCGTGCTCGGTTTCCGGCCGGAGCACGTCAGTCTGGCCGCCGGACCGGGCATGGGCAGGTTGCAAGCGGAAGTAGTGGTGGTCGAACCTACCGGGACGGAAACCCTGCTCAACCTCCGCGTAGGCACCAAGCAGATCCTGGCCACTTTCCGCGAAAGGCTTGACCTGTCGCCAGGTTCGATCCTGACGCTCGGTGTCGATCCACACCGTATTCACCTGTTCGACAAGGCCAGCGGAAACCGCGTGGTCTGAGCTCAGGCTGCCGGGGAGGCGCGTCGGAGCGCGTCGCCCTTTCTCAACACCTATCGGAAAAGGACCCTATCGTGTCAAAGAAGGCTTTCTACCATGTGGGCTGGCACCATATCGACCTCGCGTGGAAACGGCCGAGGGCAGAGTATATCGAGATGCTCGAGGTATTCTGCCTGCGCATCCTTGACGCGTTACAGACACGTCCGGATTTCAAGTTCGTCATCGAGCAGGCTTGGCACTACCGCAACCTGAGCATAGCGCGGCCCGACCTCGTAGCGAAGCTGAAGCCATATGTTCAGAATGGCCGACTGGAGTTCGTCGGGGGCCTCGCCTCCACCTTGGAAACGAACCTTCCGGCAGGCGAGAGCTTCGTCAAGAACCAGCAGATCGGGATGAAGTGGGTCAAGGACAACTTCGCTGTCGTGCCGAAGACCGGCTGGCTGATGGACACCTTCGGGGTTCATGCACAGGTGCCGCAGATCCTTCGCCAATTCGGCATCTCGGACCTCATGGCGAACCGGCTCGGCGGTCGTCATTTCCGGAGTGCATTCTACGCCAAAGGCCTTGACGGGACCAAGATGCTGGTCGTCGGCGCGGAGGTTTACTCCGCTTACGTCAGGCCAGACTACAACAGCATCGGCTTCTACAAGAGCTGGGAGGAGATCGACCGGGCGTTCGACCGTTTACAATCGATGGAAGGAGATGGCCCTTACATCGTCAATCCGTCCTCCGAGAACGAGCTGTTCATCAGCCTTCATGCGAACGATCTCGTCGCCAAGAAGGCTGCGGCAAACCCTGACCAGCTGTGGAAGGTAGCCACTCCATCGGAGTATTTCGCGGCGTTGCGGGAGTCCGGTGCGGAACTCACCGTGGAAAGTGCGGACCTCAATCCCGAGTTCACCGGTTGTTTTTCTCTCCGTACCGCGATCCGCATCCACAACCGGGAAGCAGAAAACCTGTTGATCGAAGCGGAGAAATGGGCAGCACTGTCTCGTGCACCCGCATCCAACAATAGCTTGGACGAGGCGTGGTGGGACATTGCGTTCATCCAGTTCCATGACGTGTTCACCGGATCTCACCCTACTTCGACATTCGTTCACCTCCTGCAGTTGTTCGATGATATCGGCGAGACCGCCAAGAGCTCGTTGGCGGCCAATCACGGCCGCCATCTGCCTGCCACCTCGCCGGACCCGGACCAAGTCACCTTGACGGTATTCAACGGGCTACCTTGGGAAAGAAGTGACCTGGTGTCCGTTGCCCTCCCCACCGGATGGGAAAACGTCGCCCGGGTCTCCGTCGGCCACCTCGACCTGCCATTCTCCGTATCTGATGGTCGTCTGAGCCTGATTGCACCGGTTCCAGCTACCGGGTTCCAGCACGTTGCGGTCCAATCCGGCAATTCGGGGAAATCATGGCACCGACATCCAGGCGGCCTGATCGAGAACGAGTTCATCCTGCTCGAATGTGACGAGACGGTCGGCATCAAACGTCTCGTCATCAAGGAGACGGGCAAGGTGCTGATGGAGGATGCAGGCGATTTCTTGATCATCCAGCATGACGACGGCAATTTCCAAATCGAAAATCCGGTGGAAGCGGAGGTGGTTGCCGCCGCAGGCCGTATCGATCCTCCTGTCGTGGAGGTAAGTGACTTGGGGCAGCGTATTATCCTCACCGGGGTATTTCCCCAGTTGAAGTGGACCGGACCAGATAGCCGTTTGGACTGGAGGTTCGAACTCACACTTCTGAAGGGCCAACCCTGGTTGGATGTGAACTTGGGGATGGACTGGAAGGGCGAGCGCAGTCGCATTCGTCTCAAGATTGTCACTACGCTCGATACGAGCGAAGGTATCTACGAGATCCCTTTCGGCACGGTGCGCAGGAAGCCTTATGGGATCACGGGCAACGCGAAAGGCGAGTGGCCGGCCCAAAGGTTCGTGGCAATGCAAGACGGCGGCCATGGACTCGCAGTAGCCAACGCCGGCACCGCCGGCGTCGAGGTAAACGGCGGTACCCTCCACACCAGTCTGGTGCGAGCGCCTGTCGCTGAGTATGCTGGCATGGTGAGCGACGACACCTCCTCGCAGCACGGACACCACGATTTCCGTTTCGCGCTGATTCCTTATGTCGGGCACTGGGTCGATGCTCCCGTCTTGCCGGCCGCTCAGTCGCTTAACAATCCGCTGATGGCAGAGGTCACTCCAGGTGCGCTCGAAGGTGAGCCCTCCTCGGGTTCGTTCCTTGCGATCGAAGCAACAAACGTCGTGCTCTCGGCTGTAAAGTCTACACAAGACAACACCGATGACCTGATCGTTAGATTTTACGAGGCATCCGGTGTGGCGACTATAACCCCCATCCATATCAAGGACCTTACGGAGGCCTGGGCCTCGGACCTCAAGGAAGAGAGGGGAGATCCCGTGACCTTTCTTGACCAGACGATCCCCCTCGAGTTTCAGCCATTCGAGATAAAGACGATCAGGGTCAACCGGCGCGGCTGACCTGTTGCGGGCCAGAACCCCCGCCGGTCTGGAAATCGGCATCAGGGCACCGACCGATGGTCGGTGCCCTCTTCCTTGATTTCAAGCCACCGTGCGTCACCGTGCTCGTGCGCTTCGGGTCTTCCATCTCACTTGTACTGGAAGCAGTGGCCGAAGCTGTCCGTTGCTGCAGCCTCGCCTTCCAGTCGCAAGCGTTAACCCAGCGGCTCGCTAGGGACTTTTCGGGCGTCAATAACTAGTTGCAGCGCTCTTTCGTCTATTGCCCCGTTCGATGAGGAGTAGGGCGAACAATGCCAAGGCTGTTGCCACGCCGAAGCTGACCTGCAACCCCGATGCGCTGCCTTTGGCAAGATGAATAAGGGGCAGACCGTGGTTTCCAATGGCATAGACAGCGCCCATGGCAGACGCCCCGATGATCAAGCCCAGATTGCGGGAGAGACCTAGGAGACCCGAGATCAGCCCTCTTTGCTCCTTGGAAGCCTTCATCATTACTCCGGCATTGTTTGCTGCCTGGAACAGCCCATATCCAGCCGTGATGAACACCAGCCCAGCGATGTAGCCTGCGGTTCCAAACACAAGAGGCAGGAACGTCATCAGGGCGGCGCCGGAAGCAACGATCATCAGCCCCGAGACTACGACTTTTGCGCTGCCAAGCGTGTCCACCAGCCGCCCGGCTGGAAGACCTACCGAAGCTGCAACAGCCGGTCCAATGGACATGACAAAGCCGATCTGTACAGGCGCGAGTTTGAGCGGCTCAGATAAATAGAATGGACCCACCACAAGTGTGGTCATCATGATCGCTGAAACAAGCAGGAGCGACAAAAGGCTAGTGTTGAGTTTGAGGTCCTTGAGAAGCTCAAGTCGGACCAAGGGGTGCGCCGTACGACGTTCCACATAGATGAAAGCCGCAACGCCAGTGGCAGAGACTGCTGCAATTCCAGCATTCAGCCAGCTCCAACCCGATGCGCCTAACGTTGTTGCCAAGGCAAATGCACCGATCGATATGCCCAGGAGCAGCATGCCGGGTACGTCGAACGACGCCTTCTTGCGATTGTGTTTCGCAGTCTGGGCTAAGGTCGCGAGACCGATAATGAAGGTCATTGTTCCTGCCGCCGCCATGACGGCGAACACTGCAGGCCAACTTGCCCAGGACAACAAAGCACCGCCTAGAGTAGGCCCCAGCGCGGTACCCACAGCAGAAACAGCTCCCAGGAGCCCGATGGCGCGACCGGTCCTTTCTTTTGGAACCACGTCGCTTACGCTCGCCATGGTCAGTGCCATCATGGTAGCTGCACCGGCGCCTTGCAGCGCCCGAGCCGCGATCAGCGCCCCAAGACTTGAAGCGTAAGCCGCAATTGCGGACGCGACCGTGAAGGTCGCGATTCCTAACAGCAGGAGTGTGCGGCGGCCGATCTGATCGCCCAACCGCCCCATTGGGACAATCAGGATGGTGACGGCGAGCAGATAGGACAGGACTACCCACTGCACTTCGCCCAGAGATGCCTCGAAAGCCATCCGAAAAGTTGGAAGAGCAACATTGGCAATGCTTGTGCCGAGCGAAGGGAGCAACATCGCGAGTGCGAGCGGTAGCAACTGCCAAGAAGAAGAGCCTTGATAGGGGACATCAGACATGGCTCAACGGCTCCCTGGCACTGGAGCCTTGACCAGCATCCCCACAGCCCGGCGGGCGAGAGGCGCCACAAACAAAACTACAGGGAAGGCGATGAACCAGGATGGGCGCCAGGCACCAATCCAAATGTTGAGAAAGCCATCCACCGGACCAGCATTTCGGAAGGTGGAAATGCCCGACGCCATAGGGGACATCAGGCCAGAAAGATCGAAGCCGAACACAACCGGCGCGAAGCGAGGTGACATGGGAAACTCTTATAAGCGGTCCGCATCAGCTAGCCCTCTCTCCATCATTGCAGAAGGCGCATTGGTTGCACTAAGTTCGTGCATATGGCGCCATGTATCGGAGGAGCCCATGCCAGATCTCAACCTCCTCGTTACCCTTGATGTCCTGCTCTCAGAAGGCAGCGTAGCTGGAGCAGCACGCCGGCTTCAGCTCAGCCCTTCAGCGATGAGCCGTGCTCTCTCGCGCTTGCGGGAAGTCACAGGCGATCCGCTCCTGGTGCGAGCGGGCCGAAACCTTGTTCCCACCCCTCGTGCCTTGGAATTGCGATCTCAGGTCGGCATGCTTGTTGAGGGTGTCAACGCCGTGTTGAGGCCTGCAGAGAAGCTGCACCTGTCGACACTGGAGCGGCGCTTCACTCTTCGCGCCAGCGAAGGTTTCGTGGAGACATTTGGTCCCACGCTCCTGCAGGTCCTGAGGGCCGAGGCACCTGGCGTGGTCCTGCAGTTTGTTGCCAAGCCCGACAAAGCAAGTGCGCCGTTGCGAGAGGGGGAGGTCGATGTTGAAACAGGCGTCATCGATCTTACGACTGCGCCCGAGATGCGTGCTGCTCCCCTGTTCGAGGACAGATGGGTTGGTGTCGTCCGTTCCGGCCATTCACTCACCCGTGGGGAGGTGACAGCAGAGCGCTACGTCCAAGCCGAACACGTTCACGTGCTACGTCGTGGTTTGCACAGTACTGACATTGATGATGCGGTGCATGCTGCTGGCCTAAAACGAACAATTGCAATGATCGTGCAGGGCTTCTCGGCGGCGCTTTCACTCGCAAGGGAAACGGACTTGGTGGCTACCGTTGCGGAACGACATACGGCTGGCTTGCGAAAGGGTATGCTCGCGTTTCCCCTTCCTTTTGAAGTGCCAACCTTTACACTCTCCATGCTCTGGCATCCGCGCATGGACGGTGACCTGGCACACCGGTGGCTGCGGGGGCATGTAAAACGGGTGTGTGTTGACAAGCTGCTTGTCGACACCGGGCCACGGCAGAACTGACCAGGCACTATGTGCCGGTATGAAGTGCAGACGTTGCGCCTTCCGCCTGATTGTCCTTTGCTGCGGCGGCTCGTTGACGACGGAATTCTAAAGCTGGCAGACCTCCCCAGCCCCAATTGTCTGTTTCGATTTCCTCAAGCACCACGAAGGTAGATTCGAGTGGTTTGTTCAGGACGTCTAGCAGGACTTCACTCACCCCTTTGATGATGGCAGCCTTCTCATATGCCGTGACCGAGTCGCGCTCGGGGGACGTTCCTTCGCGGGGAAATTGAATGTTGACGTATGGCATAGTAGATCTCCGGTTGTGTAAAGGCTAATGAAGTTCAGACCGTCGAGAGCAGAGACTTGAGGTCCTGCTCTGGTGCCTTAACGCCTGGGTAGCCTGGGTCTACGCGATGCATGGTACCGCCTTTGTTAGGTATTAAAGCAGGGAAGCCGCAGACGTTCAGGGCACGGGCTTTGGCAAGTCTGGTACCGCTGCCTGCCGGGTCCGCCGTCGCTTCGGGTGGAAAAACAATAACAGGGTACTTCCGATCACGGTCGACCTGAACCAGCCGGGCGCCCATGCCCAAACCACTGGATAGTCACGACCTTCTGTTCGGTACTCATGATGTGAACTTTGTTTGCTGAGGCTGCTAGTACCGTGCCCCCCCCGGGGACGTTAGTGCGTTCGATCTAGTTCAGACCAGCTTCGGTGAGAACGGCCGTTCTCCGGAGACACCCAACCGTCAAGCGGCACGATCAGCTCAGGGTGTCAGCTTCCCTTGCCATTCGGGTGAACTCAGCTCGCAAACGAGGCACGGCAAAGTCCACAAAGGCGCGCACCTTGGGAACCGATATGCGGCCCTGTGGGGTAAGCAGGTGCACCGGCAACGGCGGGTGCTCGGCGTCGGCAAGTACAACCTGGAGCCGGCCGTTCCGAACGTAATCAGCCACATGATAGGAATAGAGACGCGTCAATCCACTGCCCGCAACGGCCGAAGAAGCTGCAGCCCGCACGGTATTGACGATGCAGCGCGGCGAGAATTGTACTGTACGGGGGATACCTGAACCTTGCGCAGGCGTGAAACTCCACCGATCAAGTCCGAAATTGGTGAAAGCTATGATCTGATGTTTGGTAAGATCGCTAGGTTCATCGATAGGGGGGCCGCTGTCCAAATAGCGCGGCGAAGCCACCACGACCCGGCGGACATCGCCACCAATACGGACTGCGAGTAGCGAGGAGTCGGGGAGGTGCCCCACTCGTAAGGCGACATCTACGCCTTCATCAACAAGGTTGACCGCACGGTCGAGCAGGATGAGCCGGGCAGACACGGCTGGATGCAGGTCGAGAAAATCGTCGAGGATCGGGCGCAGCACTTCTTCGCCACTGATTGGGGGCGCCGAGATGGTGAGCATGCCCCTAGGAGCTGCACGCTCGCCCGCGACAAGCATATCGGCCTCCTCGAGATCAGTGAGCACCCGCCGACATGCCACCGAATATCGTTCGCCTGCCTCGCTGAGTTTAAGCGTGCGGGTTGTCCGATGGATCAACTCCACGCCGACATGGGCTTCTAGGAAAGCCAGAGCCCGGCTGACCGCCGTCGGCGAGCGCCCCAATTTCCGTGCCGCCCGGCGAGGCTACCTTCATCAGGAGCCGTTACGAACACCCTCATTGCTTCAATTCGGTCCATTTGTACTCTGCCGACTTTCGGGATGGTGCCTGTCGTCCGTCGACTATTCTCTCGAAAGTTGGGGGAAGTAAGCACTGCACCTGAGTAGACGATTATTGTGCTCGTCCTTTCGGAGTTTAAGAAAATGGTGGAAGTAGTTGTGGTTTATCACAGTGGGTACGGACACACGAAGGTTCAAGCCGACGCTGTAAGCAGAGGCGCTGAGGCCGTCGCTGGCGTAGTCTCAAGGCTCGTCTCAGTTGATCAGGTGGAGCAAAATTGCACCACCCTGGACGAGGCGGACGCGATTATTTTCGGCGCTCTAACCTACATGGCGGGACCATCAGCTCAGTTCAAAGCGTTCTTTGATGCAACGTCCGGTCGTTGGGCCGAACAGCGCTGGAAGAACAAACTGGCGGCAGGTTTCACCAACTCTGCCGGCCTGAACGGCGATAAGCTCAATACGCTGGAGCAGTTTAGCCTTTTCGCCATGCAGCATGGAATGATTTGGGTCGGCCTTGGCCTCCTTCCTGGCAACCATACGAGCAAGGGCTCGTCTGAAGATCTCAACCGACTCGCTGGCTTCTTGGGTGCGATGGCGCAGTCCCATGCGGATCAGGGGGCGGAAACGGTGCCTGGGGCATCGGATCAAAGGACAGCCGAGCGTTTGGGGAAGCGAGTTGCAGAAGCGGCATCCGCTGGAACAAAGGCTCTGCCCAACCCGTGCGCGTTGCTTCGCTCGAAGAAGTCGTTTAGCTGAAGAAGAAACGAGATGACACCTTCATTCAAAGCTTACGAAGACGTGGCCCTAACCTTGAGTAAGTATTTCGACGGTCTCTATCGAAGTGATGCAAGTCTGCTAGAAGAAATATTTCATCCGCGGGCGCAGTACGTCACGGCAACAGACGGCGAATTCTTATATAGGACGATAGACGAGTACCTTCCCATCGTCGACGCCCGCCCATCCCCAGAGAGCCGAAGCGAGCGTCGCACAGACAAAATTGTCTCGATCGAATTCGCGGGACCAGTCACCTCTTTCGCACGGGTGGAGTGCTCCATCGGCCCCAAGTCCTTCACAGACCTCCTCACCCTAATCTTCCTCATCGATGGCAGGTGGCAGATCATCTCGAAAGTATTTCACTTTGACCTACTTGAGCAGCCTTAGTGGTAGAGGCCGCATGACGGTTTGCTGCGAAGAACATCGTCAGCGTGGTCTTAATGGAAAGTACCAGCTCTATCGTCAGACATAATCATTCAACACCATCCGAAACCACGGGGCGCAGTCACTCTGCGCCCCGAATAAGACGCGCCAGAGACCGGTCCATTCACAGTGTTACCGCCTGTTGATGCCCCGCCAACGGTTCGAACCGCATCGTCAGCCCACAGAAGCGCCACCATGAGCTAGTTTAGCGGAGTGAGGTTCGGATCTACCCGCAACTTGGTTCCGGTTGCGCCCAGTATGCTTCGCTTCTTACAACGCTAAAACAGTCCGCAGCAAACGCGGCGGCGTCATATCCGATGGCGTGGCGATGCCCTTCGCCAATGTGGACAGTTCGCTTCTAGAGCAAGTTGATCCTCGCGGGGAAGTTCTTATCCACCGCGAAAACCGGCGCCTCATTGAGCACACGTATCACACAGCCTAAATCGAGGTTACCCGTTCAACTGTAAGATCCGCGGGGATGGGGCGTGGTGATACCTAGGGTAGACTTGTCAGCGCGGAACCGTTGTTGCACGGTTCCCCGGACGAGAACCGGTATCTTCACTATCGAGCCGTCGACTTCCGTGGGTGATCTGCATCGACGATGGGACGTGACCAGCAAGCTGGTCGGTTCCCGATTGTCGAATGCGGGCATCGTCGGTGCCTGTACCGGAAGCGGGACGCTCTCGACCAGCACACCAGAAGGCGAAAAGCGGTTTAAGCATGCGGCGGAGACCCCGGCTGACCAATAATAGCCGTCGACATCCATGCTGGCACCATCTGGACGCCCGACCGTCTCGTCGGGCGTGGCGAAAGTTCGTTGGCCGGAGATTATCCCTGCATCCCCATCCCAATCGCAGACCCAGATGGCCGGTTCACGACTGTCTGAAAAGTACAGCAGCCTGCCGTCGGGGCTCCACGCTACCCCGTTGGCCACCCGCAACCCGGACGCAAGCTGGTTGATCTGACCGCTATGAGACAGGGCATAAAGCCCACCTGAAGGCTGTGTCGGGTCCGTGTCGTGCATCGATCCGAATACAAACCATTTGCCGCAGGGCGATACCTTGCCTTCGTTGAGACGGTTCTCCGGTCTATGGGGCTCCGGATCAAACAGCGCTGTTAAAGAACCGTCCGGAAGATCAAGAAGTGCTAGGCCGGTTGACAGCGCGACGATCGCCGAGGGCTCATCGGCTAACAACGCAAATGCGCCCACCGGCGAGGGCAACGGCCAAGAGCCAAGGTGGCTCCCCTTATCGTCATGGCGGTGCAGCGCGGGATTACGCACATCGATCCAATACAACGTTTGAGTGAGTTCGTCCCAAAACGGACACTCGCCGACTTCAGCGCCAACGTTCCAGATTTCCAAAATACCCTCTTGATTATATATAATCCATAATGCACTCTATAGATATGAGCAGTGCAATGTCCAACAGCTTTTCCGCTCCTGCCTATGCCCGTCTGCGTGACCAAATCCGGCTCGACGTGGTCTCCGGTCAATGGCGCCTGGGCCAACACATAACGATGGCCGAACTCAGCAGCCATTATGGGGTAAGCGCCAATCCCGTGCGCGAGGCGCTGCACCAATTACAGGGTGAAGGCGTTGTCGAGATGCGCCAAAACCGCGGCGCCTTGATCCGGCAAGTGGACGCCCAGTTCGTTAAGAACGTCTATGACGTCCGCGGGGCCATCGAGGGAATGCTGGCCGCAGAAGTCGCCATGCGCGCCACCGCAGACGAGATTGGCAGGATCGAACAACACGTGGTCGCGTACGAAGCGGCCGTGGAGCGCGGGGCAATAGCGGAGATCGTCCAGGCAAACCGGAGCCTACACCGTACCATCTACGCCATCGCCGACAATCCACTGGCGTTGGACATATTCGACGGGCGCTCGACCCTGATTGATGCCTTGCGCAGATCGCTCGGCAATCGTCCTGGGCGCCTCGAGGAAATTGTAGCTGAACACAGAGGAATACTGGCCGCCCTTTCGAGCGGGGACGCCGCGCGCGCAGCGCTGGCGGCACAGGAACATACACGGCGTGCCCGCGACCATATGCTCGAAAACATAAAAGACGCCGCGTCGAAGTAAGCGGCAGGAGGAGAATAACATGGAAAAGACTAAACTGACCCGGCGAGAGCTCCTCGCCGGCAGCGCGGCCCTGCTTGCCGCAAGTGCCGTGATGCCAGCTTGGGCGCAGCAGAGCTATCCCTCACGACCTGTCCGCATGTTGGTGGGCTTTCCCGCTGGCGGATCGGCCGACTCCGTGGCACGCCTCGTCGGTGAAAAGTTCTCTAGCGCCTTAGGGCAGCAGTTCGTTGTCGAGAACAAGCCCGGAGCCAGCGGCAACATCGCTACGCTTGACGTGCTTAACGCTCCGGCTGACGGCCAAACAGTTTACCTCACGCAGCTCAATCTCGCGACAAATCCCTCGATTATGGATGTCGGATACGATCCGCTGACTGCGCTTCGAATGGTGTCGCAGTTCATTTCCGTTCCCGTGGTCATGCTGACCAATCCCAAATCGGGCCTAAAGACAGTGTCGGACGTGGTTGCACTGGCCAAGACCAAAAATGGCGAGCTGAAATTCGGGGGCGTACTAGGTACATCGTCCCACCTTTGTGCCGAGATTCTGGCCATCGACCAGGACTTCAAATTCAAGCTGGTCCCCTACAAGGGCGGAGCGCTTGCAGTACAGGCTCTGATGTCTGAAGAGGTCGACGTCGTGTTCGACCTGATGTCGGGCACCTTGAAGGGGCTGCTTGATGCCGGCGAGTTGCACGCGGCGGCGGTTATGCAGGACACTCCAGTAGCGGGGCTGGAGGGCGTCGTGCCGGCGGGTGACCAGGGAGTGACCACACCGGCATTTTTCCGGAGCTGGATGGGGCTTTCAGTGAGAGCTGGTACTCCGGAGGACATAGTGGCCACGCTGCACAAGGCCTCCTCTGAGGCACTTGCCGATCCCGGGCTTCGCTCCAGCCTGGAGGCCTTGGGCGCCGAGATCCGTCCGAGTGCCAGCCCTGACGAGTTCCAGCAGTTCTACCTTTCCGAGCTGCAGCGTTTCGGCGACCTGATCCGGACGATTGGGTACCAGCCAGAATAGACCGACTGGAAGTCATATGAAGTCGTTGCAGATCGTCGATATTGTGCCAATGGTGATGCAGGCGGGAGCGCCCTCATCCACCGCCTGGACCGGGGCAGGGGGCAAGAGCGCCCTTGCCACGGCGCGAAACTGGCTGTTCGTCAAGGTGATCACCAATGTCGATGGTCTTTTCGGCATCGGCGAAGGTTCGGGCTGGCCAAGAGTGCTGCATACGGCCGTCCAAGACCTGAAAGCCGAGTTGATCGGCCAGGACCCACGCCACATCGAGCGGCTCTGGCAAAGGATGCGGCTTGCCACGATGGGGCACGGTGACACGGGCGTGGTCGGTGCGGGAGCCATCACCGCTATCGACATGGCCTTGTGGGACATCAAGGGAAAACTTCTTGGCACCCCCGTTTGGGACCTGCTTGGCGGCCAGGTGCGCGACAAGGTGCGCTATTATGCTCACGCCAAGTCCGTCGACCAGGCGAGGGCACTGGTCGCCACCGGGGTGACCACCATCAAGCTCGGTGGGCACCACGATATCGTGGCTCGTTGCTTTGCCCTGCGTGAGGCGCTTGGCGACCGGATCGACATCTGCGTCGACCTGCATGGTCCGCCATGGCTGCCGGCGATCGACAGCATCGCCATCGGCAAGGCGCTCGAACCTTGCAATCTGCTCTTCATCGAAGACCCCGTCAGTCCGGAGGATTTAGAGGGCTGGGGCCGTGTTCGCCGGGCGCTGGACAACACGCCCATCGCCGGCGGCGAGCGCCTGGCCAATAAATGGGGAGCCATGGCGTTGCTCGGCGAACTCGTCGACATAATCCAGCCCGACACGGGCCGGTGCGGCGGCATCACGGAAATGAAGAAGATCGCGGCGCTGGCGGAAACGCACTTCGTGCAGGTGGCGCCACATTCCGGCTCGCTCGGACCTGTGGCGGAGTTTGCGGCCGTGCACCTGATGTCGGCTATTCCCAATGGGCTCATGATGGAACGTCTCGAGCCCGACTGGTCCGGAAAGGAAGCCGCAGTCCGTACTGGCCTTGTGGCCTCGGCCGGACACATCACGGTACCCACCGAGCCAGGTCTTGGCGTTGAGCTCAACGAGGCCTTCGTTGCCCAACATCCAAGCCAGCGCAACGTGGCAATCGCCACAGGCGGGTGGCAGGACCCCCAAGAAGAAGGGCGAACCTACGTCTCGATGCGCCGCCAGCGCGCCCGCCTTACCTCACAAGACCAATCGATAGAGCCAAAATGACCACGATACTCGATGACGCCACTCGTGCTCGCCTGTCTGGCATCTCCACCGCTACCCTCACCACGGCACTGTTCAAGCGCGGCTTGCGCAACGTATTTTTGCAAGGTCCGCAGCGCATCAACCCCGCGCCGCGGCAGATGGTCGGCCCGGCCTTTACCTTGCGGTACATCCCCGCTCGCGAGGATATCGATGTCCTCAAGGCGTTCGAGGACCGCAACCATCCCCAGCGCAAGGGGGTGGAGGAATGCCCGCCGGGCCATGTGATGGTTATCGACAGCCGTGGCGACGCCCATGCCGCATCGGCCGGCGGCATCCTGCTGACCCGTTTGATGCATCGCGGTGTCGCAGGCGTGGTGACGGACGGGGGGTTTCGGGACACGCCGGAAATCGCTGGCCTAGACTTTCCCGCATACCACAAGCGCCCTTCGGCACCGACCAACCTCATCCACCACCATGCGGCTGACCTCAACCTGCCTGTGGCCTGCGGCGAAGTCGCTGTCTACCCCGGCGACGTGATGGTCGGGGACAATGAAGGCGTCGTCTGCATACCAGCGTATCTCGCCGCCGAGATTGCCGCCGAAACCTTCGAGCAGACTGTCTACGAGGATTTCGTGGTTGAAGAGGTGCGCAATGGAACGGGGCTCTTTGGCCTTTATCCACTGCTTGATCCGCAGATCTCTGAACGGTTCGCGCGCTGGCGCGACGGCAAAGGCCGGTGACCATGGGACAAGGGAATTCCACCGACACGCCCGTGATCCTGATTACCGGAGCCGCAGGCCGCATCGGCCGCCTGCTGGCGCGGGAACTCTCAAGCGATGCGGCGCTGCTGGCACACTTTCCCGAGGGTTTCCGTCTGCGATTGACCGACATACTGCCCCCCAGAGAGGGCACAGCGGTGGCTGTTGATTTTCACACAGGTAATCTTTCGGACCCCAAGTTTGTTGAAACGCTGTTCGCTGACGGACGCGTTCAAGCCGTCGTCCATCTTGCGGGTTATCCAAGGGAAGCCGAGTGGGCAGCGCTGCTCGATGCAAACCTACATGCGTCGATAAACATCTGGGAAGCTGCTCGATCTGCCGGGGTGGACCGGGTTGTTTATGCCAGCTCCAACCACGCCATCGGCCTGCATCCCAGGAGTGTTGTTATTGACGGCCGAGCGCCGCAAAGGCCCGACAGCCGCTACGGATTGATCAAGTGCTTTTGCGAAGATCTGGGATTTCTTTACGCCCATAAATTTGGGGTTCGCTCGATGAGTTTAAGGATTGGCATGTTCCTGCCAGAACCCACCAACCATCGCAGCTTATCAACCTGGTTCTCGTACGGCGACGCGGTAAACCTGTTCTCTGTTGGTCTAACCGCCGACTATGTCTGCGAGACTGTTTACGGTGTATCGGCGAATACCCGATCCTTCTGGGATAACAGTCGAGCCATGGCGTTAGGCTATCGCCCTCAGGATAATTCCGAAGCTTTTGCTCACCTCTTGAACGTGCCGGAACCCGATGCCCATCCGGCCGCGGCGTTTTTCCAAGGCGGACCGTATGTCGCTGCCGATCTTCCGACGAGACATCACCTCGCCGCGTTGGGACTGCCCGATCCTGGCCGCCCCGACCACTAGCAGCACCTCGAGGAGGAGGCCATGCTCACTTTGAAATCCCCCCAAGACCTGGGGGCCGCCGCTGTGTTTTCCACGGTCGGCATTGCCGGTCTGTATTTCGGCGCCGAGCTGCCCGGCACGCATGCCGACGGCCAGCTGGGCTCCGGGACTTTTCCCTTCGTGCTGTCGTGGATCTGTCTCGGGTTCGGAGCAATCTCGGCCTTGCGGGCATTCTCTTTTGACGGGCCGGCGCCGCTGGTCTTGCCGCCCAGACCTGTGCTGGCGATCGTGGCTTCGATCATTGCCTTTGGCCTGCTCGTCGAGCGCCTCGGCTATCTGCCAGTCGCCATCCTGACGACGTTTCTTGCGACGCTCGCCGTCCGTGGATTTCGCTGGAAGGAGGGCGTGCTGGTCTCGGTGCTATTGGGGGCGGCCGCCGCTGTCCTGTTCGTGATTCTGCTGCGCCAGCCGATGAAACTCTGGTGGGGACAGTATTGATGGACATCCTTGCCAACCTCGCCCTGGGCTTCGGGACGGCCTTGACACCCCTCAACATCGGCATGTGCCTGCTGGGAACCCTGATCGGGACCTTGATCGGCGTGCTTCCCGGCATCGGGCCGACCGCGACCATCGCCATGCTGCTGCCTCTAACCTTCTCCTTTCCGCCCGTTACGGCGCTCATCACCCTGTCCGGCATCTTCTATGGCGCGCAGTATGGCGGCTCGACGACGGCCATTCTCGTCAACATTCCCGGGGAGGCGTCCAGCGTCATCACGTCCATCGACGGCTACAAGATGGCGCAGGATGGACGCGCCGGCCCCGCCCTTGCCATTGCTGGTATCGGCTCATTTGTGGCTGGTACGATCGCCACCGGGCTTATCGTCGTCTTCGGACCCTGGCTGGCTGGGTTGGCGGGCAATTTCGGCGCTGCAGAGTATTTCTCCCTGATGGTCCTTGGGCTAGTCGCCGCGACGGTCCTTGCGCATGGAGATCTGTTCAAGGCCCTCGGCATGATCTTTGTTGGGTTGTTGCTGGGGTTGGTGGGGACCGACGTCAACACCGGCGCGCAACGATACACGTTCGGCAACTACGCCATCGCCGACGGGCTCAACTTCGTCCCGATCGCCATGGGACTGTTCGGCATCACCGAGATCATCAACAATCTCTGCCAGCCACCGGAGTCCCGCCGGACCCTGGTCGGCCGGGTGCAAGGTCTGATGCCAACGCTCGATGACCTTCGAAGCTGCCGCGGTGTCATCCTGCGGGCGACTGGGCTGGGCTCGATCTTGGGCGTACTGCCAGGCGGTGGACCGACACTCGCCGCTTTCTCGGCCTATGTGCTGGAAAAAAAGCTCGCCGGGAGCTCGGGGCGGTTCGGCCAGGGTGACATCCGCGGCGTAGCCGCTCCGGAGGCCGCCAACAACGCCGCGGCCCAGACTTCGTTCATCCCCATGCTGACCTTGGGCCTGCCCGCAAACGCGGTCATGGCGCTGATGATCGGCGCGATGACCATTCAGGGCATCGCGCCCGGGCCCCAGGTGATGACATCAAATCCGTCCCTGTTCTGGGGACTGATCGTGTCGATGTGGATCGGCAATCTAATGCTGCTGGTCATCAATCTGCCGCTGGTCGGCATTTGGGTGCAACTGCTCAAGGTGCCATACCGCATCCTCTTCCCAGCTATCGTGCTGTTCTGCGCGACGGGCGTATACGTCATCAACATGTCGGGCTTCGAGGTTTATCTGCTCGCCGCGTTCGGCATCGTGGGCGTTGTCCTCTCCCGCTGCGGGTGCGATCCGGTCCCGTTGCTGCTGGGCTTTATCCTGGGTCCCATGCTCGAGGAGAATTTGCGCAGGGCCATGCTGATCACCAATGGCGATCCTTCAATCTTTTGGCAGCGGCCCATCTCTGCCGGCTTCCTCGTTGTGGCCATTGCGTTAATCGTGCTCGCCCTGCTGCCCATGCTGAGCCGCAAGCGTCAGCAGGTGTTTGAGGAATGAAATCGGCGGTTTCTCCGGAGCGCAGTGGCAATAGCTTTCACCAGAAAGAGCATTTGAGCGATTGAACCCTAGCGTAAAAGCGCCTCAGGGTGCTGTCGATGTCGGTTAAATCCTTCAGCTATTCACCTAGGAGGTTTAGAACCGAGTTTAGGGGGGAGCGCTGAGCAATGTAGATGCGGTCGTAACGCTAAGCCGTCCGTAGGAAAAGTGGAGAGTTTTCCGAACTTGCGCCAATCGGAGCACAGTGCTCATAATGCACGCTGCCAGTACCGGGTTGAGGCGAGGCTAGACGCCGGGGCTATGATCCACCCCTAGTGACTATCAATACCCCGAAGCTCAATCGGATAGATCTTTTCGTACGGCCGATCTCGACCCTATTACAGACCTTAGCCGTGGTTTCGATGCTGAACAAAAGCGGTCGCTGAGACTTCCCCGTGAACGAACCATTAATTGTATATGAACGACACGCCGGCCGCTAACGACACTGCCGACGTTATCCGGTACGGTGAGTGCCGTACCGGAGCGCTGCACATGGCAGTATTCGTTTTATTCTTGTTCCTTTTCATCGCGGCCAGTGCAGTTGGAACCGCCTTGCATTGGCGCTTTCGCGTCTACCTTGTGCTGTTCGGCGTCGCTGTTGTCGGATCAATCACTGTGAACGAGATTTCGGCCGCGTATTACCAACGTTCAGCAGACGACGATCTAACCTCGTTCTTTTCCCGGGTTGTGGCTGATCATGAGACAACAGATGTCAGCGACGTTGTTTGTCCGATGGTGTCGGTAGACGCGCTGCAAAAACTGGTAGCTCAACCTGGAAGCACCAGCATTAATCAATATGGTGGGGAAAGTGAGACCTATCGGCAATACTCCGTGGAGCCCCGTGTCAGTGTGTTCCATCATCCAAGCAACTGGCTTGCAATGAAAAGCTTGGACATCCGCTTTGAAGACGCAGGCCATTGCGAGGCCCGGGTACTGAACCGAGCATCTCTGTAAGTGAGTCTGGTAACCGGCCACTTCAACCACTTGCGGACGTTCTGCAATCCACCCCCAAAGCGCCTGCGTAAACTCCGTTCCCGCCACTTTGCAGAGTGGCAACGCGGGAGGCATTCACACAGTTCAGCCGAGCGCTTGGCAGTGGATGAATCTCGCTTCTCGCCTGTCTGGTCTCGGGCCGCTTCCCGCAACCTCTCCAAAGTTGTAGCAATTGTGACGCGACTCGCCAGGTAATGCTGACCGCCAAAAAGTCGCGAAAGTGCGTCATAGGCGGGGGCTAGGAATGACAGACAAGCAAACCACCGGCTATCGAGCACTGTTCGAAATCCCGCCTGCTCGTCGGTTAGCGCTAGCTGCTGTTCCCGCGGATTTTTCAGACTGGCTCGATTATGCGGCTGTAGTTGCCCTGTTGGTTTTCGTCTGGGGTGAGGGACCATTCACCCTGGCCGTATTCGCCTTTTGCCTGACGCTGCCCTATGTTGTCGTGGGGCCACTGGTCGCTGTTATTGTTGATCGGGTCCCACTGCGACCAGTACTCGTCTTGAGCAATTTTGGACGTGCTCTAGCCACTCTAGCCTTGATTTTTGCGCCCAATACGTTGGCGGTTCTGGCCATCGTGTTTCTGCGCGCCTGCATCGACTCGGCGTTTGGACCTGCTCGGCAAGCCGCTATTCAAGCGACAACGCCAAGCGCACTCCTTGCGAAAGCCAATGGCCTACATCATGCCATCAACCAATGCTCCAAGATCGCTGGACCGGCCTTGGGCGGGTTACTGCTCACCACGATGCCGGTCCAATCGGTCATGGGCATCAATGTCATGATTTCACTTCTGGCGGCGGTGCTGATCTTCACAGTCGCATTGCCGCCGCGAACACCTGAGCTCAGTTCTGACAGCTCGAGCTTTCGCGATACCTTTCTGGCCGGAATTGTGGAATTCAAGAAGAAACCGCTGGCGATTGCACTTGCCTTTTCCGCTTTCGCCTACTTCTCCTTCTTCCTCTATGACGCACTCATTGCGGTTCTGACCGAGAACCTTGGACTTGGCGTAGCGCTCTTTGGCTTGGGCATCTCGGCATCGGGCGCAGGCGGAATCCTAGGCGCCTTGCTTGCCGGGTGGGTATCAGTGGATCGAGCCATAAGGAGCATGGCGGCTGCGGCAGTGCTGACTGGGGTGGTTGCTTCCTTGCTGGGAGTTGCCTGGTTCATGCGATGGGATATGGTACCGGCGCTTTACCTTATCGCCTTGGCGTTAATGGGCGGCTCTACTGCGTTCATGCTGGTGCCTTACCGAACTGTTGTTCAGTCCCATACACCAGACAACAAGATCGCCCGGGTTTTTGCCGCGGGTGACGCAATCACCATGGCCGTGATGCTGTCTGCGCCTTTTCTCGGCAGCACGATCGCTGCGCATTATGGGGTTGGAGCAGCGTTCTTGGCTGGTGGGATACTGGTCGCCCTCTTAGGATTGTTCAGTTTGCTCGGGTCTTTTCTGAGCTTCCTGTTCAGGGGTAGTACCCCGCTGCCGGGACGATAAAGCAGGACATTTTAGGACAGTGCATCGAAGCCTTTCATGGACGCCGATCCTTATGACCCGTGGTCGGCGTCGGTGCCAATACGTTCTTCAGCTCCTCAAGTAGGCTGGCGCTGCCAACCAACCAGCAGGAGGATAGCCATGACTCCAAAGAGCAGCCATTGCGGCATTGGCCAGGGGCTGGAGAACCACATGGCACCTAACGCGAGGAACAACAGCGCGATAAGCGCAAACTGTCCGCCAATCAGCAGGGTCACTGGTAGACGCCAGTCTGGGCGAACGGCCGCCACAAGTGAAGCGCAAGAGCCGATGAGTAGCAATGCTGTGATCTGATGCCACATCACGTCGATTACCCCTTTCACCGGCGTGGGCAGGTTGCTGGCGAGCAAAGGTGACATGACTTCTGGCGCGCCAGCCAACACGTGGATTACGCTCGTGATCAGGCAAACAGCAGTGGCGGCAACAAACCACCATGACACATTTGGTTTTGTTCTTGCGAGAGACATGTTGTTTCCTTGACCTTGAACCGTACGGCTCCGTATGTTCTCCCATGCGGACTATTGGAAAGTCCATACGTTACCGTATGGATGCGGCGGCATGACGCGGTTGAGTAGTGAGAGCACAGTGGCAAGCAAACGATATGGACCACAGGACTGGATTCTTGCGGCGCTTGCCGCTCTGGCTAATGGCGGTATCGAGGCGGTACGGATTGAAAAGCTGGCGCGTGAACTCAACACGTCCAAGGGCTCGTTCTATTGGCACTTCACTGATCGGCCAGCCCTGTTGATGGCATTACTCGACTTCTGGGAGGCGGAGGGCACGGACCTTGTTATCAGCTCCGCACAAGGTCTCGCGGACTCGGCAGAACGGCTACGGGCGGTGGCTGCAAGCGCATTGGTTGTCACGGAGCAAGGCGTCGACGTTGCTCGGACCGAAGCAGCCTTGCGTGCCTGGGCGGCAGAAGATGCGGACGCCGGAAAACGTATTGCTCGGGTGGATGGGCGGCGTGTGAGCTACCTTGCCGCTATCCTGGGCACCATGGGGTATGACAGTACCGCAGCAGACCTGCTGGGCAATGGCATCTATCTTGCGCTTATAGGGCTGTACGATGCTCGGCGATACGCGCCATCGCTTGCAAACGATCACGCCTTTACGGCCCTAGTCGAAAGCATCGTCGCCTCTGCACCAAGAGGTGAGCATCCGCCAACACGTTCCTCAGTTCCAGTCCCAAGAGAACAGCAGTCCATCGATAGGGCATCCAACGACGTTTCTGATCAGTCGTCGTCGTGACTTATATTGCCGCTAAACTGCTGCCCAACATGGAAACGGTGAGCCAAATGTTCGATATTCGATACAAGATCGTGCAGCGTGGCGGGCGATGGTGGGCTGTGTTCGGACGCGATCAGCTAGGCCCATTTGGGATCAGCCGTGCAGCTGTTGATGCCGCAGAAGCTGAGGTCAGCGTGCGCAGGAGGTCGCGGCACCGGGAAGCGTTAGGCAATTCCAGGCGCTAAGACGATATCAGCACTTCAGGCAACCGCTTCTTGCCGCAACAGGTGCTCATTTCCAGTTGGGGCTCGTCAGCCTCGACAAGGACGATGATGGCGTCGGCTGTGAGCCGGGAGAATGATGAAGGGCGTAGTACTAACTAAACATACGATGACAGAGGCTACCGAAGGCAAATAACTATCCCACGGCACGCACTTACATCGATGCCTTGCGGTGCTTTGCTGACCTGACACCTTCATAGGTCGAGCAATAATCGCAGAAATGGTCGAGAACAAGCGCCTCGCGGGGATGCGGTTGGAACCTCGTCAGTCCCGGCTATTTCGCGATCTCGTCGCCAGCCTGTTTAGGCCAAATGGGCGGAACGAGGATGGAGCAACTCGTCGGCCTTCTCAGAGCTGCGGTGGAGAAAGATCCATCATTGGCGCAGTTTTAGTGCATCTTTAGCCACGCGCCAGATCTGCGTTGTAGTAGCGGTCGTCATGGCTGACCTCTTCACCTATCCAGGATGGCAGGTCGATCTCCTGATCGGCGCCGGCCAATTCTATCTCAGCGATGATCAGACCTAGATGGCGGCCTTCGAACACGTCCACCTCCCAGGTCAGTCCACCATAAGGCACATCGTATCGTTTCTTCTCCAGAACTTGCGGCTGTGCGATTGCAAGGAGTTCCCGCGCATCTTCGATGGGGATCGGATACTCGAACTCCGAGCGCGTAATTCCACTTAGCTTGCCCCTAAGCGTGATAACCGCGTGCTCGTCATCAAAACTACGGACCCGCACGGTTGCCTTACCTTCGGACGACAAATAGCCCTGGCGGATGAGCTGACCGGGGCCCGCTGACGGGCGCCAGTCGTCTGAACGGACCAGGAACTTGCGTTCTATCTCCAGTCCCACGGTCAGCTCCCTTCCTTAGCTAAGGACCAGTAGCGGCCAATTCGGTGAACCAGAGCGTCAGGCTTTTCGGCACCAAGCTGGTGGCCAAGCTTAATCGCTTGTTTCCCGATACGATCCCGCTTCTGACGCAAGGTGATCTGGATCGAAGGAACGCTTGGATCCGACAGCTTGCCGATGAAGTCGTCGAGCACGGCAAGATCATGGTGACTGCCAAGGCTCTGCTCCAGTTCGGCAACTCCGGCTCGGTAGGGATGGGTCATGGCCGGAGCACAGTCGCTCAGGAGGCTCAGATGGTGCCAGAAGTACTTCGCAGCCTTTCGCCACTCATGGAACTCCACCGGATCATTGCTGTCTTGTGCAGCGTCGATCCCTTGGCGCATACGCCGGTAGTTCTCGCCCAGCCCGTCGGCCAAACAGTCAAACCCATGCCCTCTTACTTTCCAATCGGGTATCCGCGTTTGCAGGGCTTCGAAGCTTTTGTTGAACTCGGCTAGCATACTCTGGGCACTGCCCCGTCGAGCGGCAGCCTCGTTGTTGGCGACCAGTTGTTTCCGTACCGCCTTGATCGGTAGGTTGTTGTCTTCTTCCCGCAAGCTCTCCAACGTCTTGATCATCACAGCGGCATCTCGGCTTCCCGCGAGGCCGGCCGCTGCACTGCGCAGCTGGCCATTCTCATCAGCAAAGTGCTTGAACTGGGGTTTGATGAGCCGCAACAAGCCTCGAAGCTTCTTGCAGCGCCGGCGCAGCGAGTGGATGGTGTCCTCGCTTGCAGTTGGTGCCTTAGCCTCGGAGAGAGCGGCTTCGACCTGTTCGAGCGCGATGCGTCGAACGCCAGCGCCCGCACTTTCTTCGTTGGGATGGAACTTGAAGCTCAATGCTGTGCTCCTTTGTTTGTGAAGGGGAGCGCGTCGTCAGGACGCGTTGTAGTTCCTTGCATCAGGCAACGTTGTTGCCTCACATTCTGCCAATCACAACAGGAGATGCTCAGTCGTTCACGGAGCTTCGCTCGGCTATTGCAAACCCCTGAAGGGCTCTCGCTTTATCTTCCTCATCGTCTGCTATCTTGATCAGGCTTGAGAATGCTGCCCGGACAATCTGCTTCTTGGACGCCTTCGGATGCCGTTTCCGAACAGCGTCGATCAGCTCCTTGGGCTTGAGACCTGGCCTGACCAACTCTACCAGTGATCGCTCGAGACCATCGTTGACTTTAGTCTTAGACATCTTTCACCATTGCTGTTTGTACGGGCAAGTGCAGCGTTTGTCCCGCAATCGCAAGGACTGTTTCCTGCGGCCTCTACCTGTGCCTGCGATGAAACGCAGAGCAGCCGTTCCGCGATCCGCAAGCTTCATGGAAGCGTGGTAGGTTACCTTGGGCACTGATCGACACAGCGGAAGCTATGTCCCAGACGCATTCGCCTCTTCTTTCCGGAATAGCTAATAGCTAAGTGATCGAGGCGAAACGCTCTACCAGCGGCGTTGGGCCAGATACAATCAGCAAGTCACCCGGCTGGATTACCGTGTCCGGACGAGCATAGGTGAAATCGGTTCGAGCACGCTTCACCCCAACAACCGTGACACCGTACTTGCTGCGCAGGGCCGAGTCCGCCAAGCTGCGGTCATGGCTTTCTCGCGGAGCTAAGGTTTTGACTATGGCGAAGCCATCGTCGAACTCGATGAAGTCGATCATCTTGCCGGTGACCAGGTGAGCCACCCGTTCCCCCATTGCGGCCTCTGGGTAGATGACGTGGTGAGCTCCGGTCCTTTCCAGCAATCGGCCGTGCTTTGGCCCGAGCGCTTTGGCCCAGATATCAGGCACTCCCAACTCGCTCAGGGCCAACACTGTCATCAGGCTAGCCTCGATATCCGTGCCGATTCCAACCACCGCTCGCTGGAACTCTGCAACCCCTAGGCTCCTGAGCGTGCCAGCGCTGGTGGTATCAGCTTGTACAATGTGCGTGAACTGGTTGGCCAAGGACTGAACGATGTCGCTGCTCTCATCGATGGCAAGCACTTCATGCCCGAGCCTGATAAGAGACTCCGCGACAGCACTGCCAAATCGGCCCAATCCTATAACAACCACGCTGTCCTGGTTCGACGCTCGACTAGCCAACAATTGGACGCTCCTCTGGATATCGATAGGGTCGCTGCCCGCGGTTCAAGGCCAGCCCTGTAGCCACTGTGATCGTTCCCACACGCCCCATGAACATGAGCACGATCAGGGTGAGTTTTGCCGACGGGGGCAGATCTGCGGTGATCCCGGTGGATAGGCCCACGGTCGCAAATGCTGAGATGACCTCGAAAAGCACGTCTTCAAGTGGAACCTCTGTGACGGATAGCACCTGCAGCGTTCCCAAGCCGATCACACCGAAGGCTACTACGATCAGCGTGAGCGCTTGCCTTTGCACATCCCCTGATAGCCGGCGCTTGAAGAAGACGGTGTCCTTCTCGCTGCGGACCTCAGCCCATACCGCAAGCAAAAGGACCAGTGCCGTTGATACCTTCAAGCCGCCGGCTGTTCCAGCCGTGCCCCCACCGATAAACATCAGCATGTTGAACACCACCAGTGTTTCGGTATGAAGTTGAGCGATATCGACGGTGTTAAAGCCACCTGACCGAGTCATTACGGATTGAAAGAGTGCCTCGAGAAGCTGCTGATGCAGAAGCAATAGATCCAACCTGCCTCGGGCAACGAACTCGAACCCGAGCACCGCAAGCGTCCCAGCTACCAAAAGCAAGGCAGTTCCCAACAAGGTGATCTTGGTGTGAATGGTCCAACGAGCGGGTTGCATCAGGTTTCGGCGCAGATCTCCTAAAACGGGAAAGCCGACGCCACCAATGACCACGGCCAGCATGATGCCACCTAAAAAGATCCAGTCGCCATCGAATCCCATGAGGCTGTCTGAGTAAGTTGAAAAGCCTGCATTGTTGAACGCGGAGATGGAGTGAAAAAGACCATTCCAAAGCGCAAGGGGCAACGGCTCACCGTAGGCAAGGTGCAGTCTCAGCGTTAGCATAATCCAGAGCACCATCTCGACGACCACCGTCACGATGAAGATGAAACCGATGACGGTTCGCACCTCGCCCATAGCCAGCGTCTTGGTTTCTGCCTGGGCAATAATCCTGGTTCTTAGGCCCAGACGCCGACTGATGACGGCACCCAACAGTGTCGCCCCAGTCATGATCCCGAAGCCTCCTATTTGGATCAGGGCCAGGATCACAACCTGACCAAAGGGTGACCAGTACATGGGCGTATCGACAACGGTTAGTCCGGTGACTGAAATGGCAGAAGTAGCAGTGAACAAAGCCGTCAACACGTCCAGAGCTTGCCGATCCGCGGTCGCGATGGGCAGCGACAGGAGGGCCGTGCCAAGCGCAATGGCGATCAGAAATGCAAGGGGGACAAGGCGCGCCGGATGCTGCAACTCAGGCAAGGCAATCAAAGGAGTGCGTTCCTACAACAGCGTCGACCAAATCATGTTAGCCGCACCAGCCAAACTTAGCCACACCACTTGGATCTAGAACTTCTAGCGGGCGGCAATTACGGGAAGCGTCTGCTTTTGAAGCGTCCTCTTTTGGCATTCCGCCACCCGCAAGCAGTCCGTCTCCTTTCCGCCCCCAGCTTGTCATTGCTGTTGAAGCAGGAAGCCGGCAGTTTCACCGACCGGGTCTACTTTGAGCCGCCATGCCACAGAACGCCTGCGCCACACTCCTCAACATTTTCGGCAACACCCTTACCGCCCACGACGGTCTACGCCAGTTTACATTCACCTGGCGCGACATCCGCCTCATCACCGCCGCCTATGGGCGGCAGCACTACGGTATGACCCGCTGCATCGAAAGTGGCCAGCGCCGCGGCATCGACCTTTTCCTCCCCGAAAACGACCCGTGCTTTTCTCCCTTCCTCACCGGCGCCGCCCAGAACCTTCCGGGCTTGATACCAGAGCTCGATTGGTCTGCTTGGGTCGCAGAAAATCCTAAAGGCGCAATCACCATCTGGAAACGAAAGCTCTTCGGCTGGTTCTGATCTGTAGACGCCGATCCTCCCTCACTGGTGCGTTGCGGTCGTCCCATAGTGATGGCCGCTACCATTTGGAAACGGTACTTGCGCTCTGGATTGGTAGATCACGTGCGGCGACTATCTCCCAAGTATACGTCAGGTCGCATGGCATATCTGCGCAGTAGCAAACTGGCAGCTATCCACCCCTTTCGGGAAACGCGCTGACAACAGAGTGGCTTGACGGCATGATGCGCGGATGGAGCTTCGCCTATTTTCAGCCGACGATTGGTCCTGGGTTCAGGAATGGTTCCAAGATACACTCCGGGATCGTGAACTCGGGCCTATGGACACCGACTGGTTAGATGTCGTCCTTTCCGAACGCAACGGCGTACAACTGGTCGCCACAGTCCAGACCAAACCCGTTGCGCTCGTTGGATGCCTTTGGGGCACCGATCAGCATCCATCCCACTATATTACTGATATAGCAGTGGCTCCTAGTTTGCGTGGCCAAAGGTTGGCACCTCAGGTGCTGCAACAGGTAATAGCTTGGTCCGGACATCCGCCTACTGCGAAGTGGACGGGTTTCGTCAACCCGCGCAACTTCCAAGCTCAGTCGGTGCTTAGGAAAGACCTCTGGCAAGAGGTCGGTACGTCTGACGGCATGCTGCAGTTCGAGAAGTCTACTACGAGCTGAGGAGAGCTGCTCTACTAAGCCACCCGACAAGAGCTGTCTTTCTGCAGTCCAACCCATTTCTGCTAGTCCTGGTCGACGACCTTCAAAGCCACGCCAGTTCAGTCAAATTTTGGTTTCAGTGGCGATGGCGCTCCAGCACATCTCTGCTAATTGGCGTCGCTCTTCAGGCGACAGCGTAGTGTTGGTCAATCTGTGCCATTTGAGAGTGTTACGAATGGCCCCGCCGATCAGGCCCCCCATAAATGCAACCGAGTAGGGCTTGAGCGCGCCGGCGGCCTGAGCCTCCTCGAGCAATGTACGACTATAGGCGCGGGTCTTACCAAAAACGCGTGCCAGTTCATCGGGTGCTACCAGCGGCACATTTGACAAGTACTCAAAAAGAATAGCTCGATCCCAATCAGCCCAGAAGAAGTCTATGTAATTGTAGATATAGACCATGATCCGATCGCGGTGTGGCACCGACCTGTCGATCTCTTCAACCACAACGAGATGGTTGAACTGCTCTGCCAATTGCGCATATACGCCCAGGATCAACTGATCCTTTGAACTGAAATAATTGTAGATTGATCCCATGGCTACGTCAGCCTTGGCTGCAATGGCGGACATGGGCGACTGCAAGCCGTTCTTGACGATCAGTTCGGCCGCGGCGCGCAGGATGCGCTCGCGTTTATCGGGCTCCTGTTCCATGTCCCTCCGTTCCCTTCCTGTGGACAGGCGTCAGTCCGCCGTCAACTTCCTCCGGAAGCCATCAAAAGCAATCTTGCTGCCGAGTGCCGCGCGGGTAAAGTTTTCGGCTCCACCATGTTCGCGATCAAGGATGTCGAATGCCGCTGCCAAATAATCTGGGTCGACCCCTAGGAGAGCCCGTCGATAGGTTTCGGGAACACGATCGCCGATATCCGCTGGCGGCTGCCAGTCGGTGTTTGTCCGCATATAGTCTGCCAGTATTGCTTCCTTCATCACACCTAAAGCCGCAAGCAGCAATGCCGCGCCAAATCCAGTCCGATCTTTGCCTGCCGAACAATGGAAAATCACCGGGCCCTGGGCTGCAGCGACAAAGCGAATGAAGTGCGCATAGGTGTGGGCATGATCAGTCACATAGGCGCGGTAGCTGTCCACCATTATGGCATGTGCAATCTCATGCGAGATTGAGCCTTCCGCTTCCGCCATGCGGATGCGGGCGCCGGCCTGTGGCTCGATTGCAAAGGCCACACGCTGCTGCATAAGCCTCGGCGAAAGCGCTAACGGCGCCAGTTCAGCTTCGTTTACGCCGCGGAAATCGACTATCGCTGCGACATCGCGCGTCTCCAAGCTTTGGATGTCTGCCGCCGATAATCCGATCAGCCGGGATGAGCGATATAGCCAGCCGGTTCGGGTCCGCCCACCGTTAGACAGTGGCAGTCCGCCAAGGTCACGAAAATTGCTCAGGCTCCCTAAGGATATTGGAGCGTCAAGCATAAGCGGCCTTCACTTCGTCATAGTGGTGCTGGGTCATGCCTTCCGGAAAGCGAATGTCTACCGACACCCCGTCTGGCGTGAAGACATAGTCGACCAGGCCGCAAGCCTTGGTGCCGATGCGAGGCTGTACAGCGTCAGGCAATGTGAATGCTGTTGCCGGAGCCCAGACATGGCGAATGCCATCAACCACATGGTCCCGCGATTGATGCACATGGCCACAGGCGAACAGGCGGACATCGGCTTTGGACATCATTTCAGCAAGCCGACGGCGTGGTTCGGTGGGAACATAGCGGTAGGGGACGTCAACGGGTTCCTCCACTCGTTCGAGGAGTAGCGGCTTGTGGCAGAAAACCGCGACCGGCTTGCCACGCGAACGGCTCAGCATCTCGTCCAACCAGCGCTCTTGTTCCGCCTCAGCAGACAATCCGGACAGAAACAATTGGGCATTGAGGCCTAGGATGGACCATCCTGCAGCATCGACCTGCCAATAACTAGGCCCGAACAAGTCTTCGTATGCCGTTAGCAGCCCATCGCTGACTTTCTTGTGGGGCAGATAGCCGTTGTCTCCGGGGTTGTCGCCGACATCATGATTGCCGGCAATAGCCTGGTAGGGGGCAGACAGGCCATCCATCAGCTCGCGCGCATAAACAAGGTCGCCAGGCCGCTGTGTGGCCTCTACGGCGATATCTCCTGAATGCACCACTAGATCGGGCTTAAACGCGGCGATCTCGGCAGCAGCGACCTCGAAGTTGCCCACAAACGCGTTCTTTTCGCGCGACAAATGCGTGTCACTGATTTGTACGATACGAAAACTACTCACGCTTCTCTCCCCGGTTGTTTGTTCGCTTATTGTCGGGGCTCATGTCAGTGGCATGACAGAATGAGCGCTCATTCACTTTTCATCAGAGTGTCATTCAAGCGCGGTCTAAACGTCACGCAAGGGTGTGAAAGCTAGTCGGACGAATACGCACCACTTGGGAGACGAGCCATGTCAGTCAACAAAATAGGTCGCAGCATTGCGGGCCTGAGCTTCATGCTTATGGGCACGCTGGCCGCTTACGCCGAAACCGAACTTGCCTTCTACCATTATCAGACGGGCGGAAGTTATGACGTGTTCCGCGGTATCCTTGATGAGTTCGAAGCGGCCAATCCTGACGTCACCGTGCGCGATATTTTCGCTCAGTCCGAGCAGATCACGGCCGAAGTTCAGGCCGCTTTGGCCGCAGGACGCCCTGTTGATATTGCTACTGTCATCGGCAAGAACATCGTGTTCTTCCTCAACAACACTAGTGCTGTGGACATGGTCGCGGCCTCCAAAGGCGACACGGCTTGGCTGGAAGGCTATTTGCCCAACTTCCTCGACCTTGGCCGGGTGGGAGACGCGGTCTACGCCATTCCCCACGCTTATGGCACCCCCATGCTTTACTACAACAAGGATATCTTTGTTCAGGCTGGGCTCGATCCCGAAACGCCGCCCCGCACCTGGGAAGAGTTCCTGGCTGTCGGCAAGACCATCACCGAAAAGACCGGCTTGCCTGGCGGAGCCCATCTGCATGCCGCTATGGGTGACTACGGAACCATGGTGATGGTCAACAATGCTGGCGCGACTTACCTCAATGCGCAAGGCACCAAGGCCGAGTTCGACTCGCCGGAAGGCATTGCGGCCCTTCAGAACTGGCAGGACATGGCCACAAGCGGCATGATGCCCATTGCTGGTGATAGCGACTGGAGCGCGGCCTTCAACGCTGGCCAAATGGGTATGTACATCACCTCCTCGGCTGGTCTACGCGGTTCGGTCGCGGCTGCCGAAGGCAAGTTCGAGATTGGCGTTACCAACTATCCGCTGTTCGGCGACAAACCGCGCCGGGTCTCTAACTCAGGCGCTGCGCTGATGCTTTATGCTCCTGAAGGGGAACGCCGCGACGCCTCGATCGCTCTATTGCGCTTTATCAGCCAAAAGGAAGTGGCTAACCGGTGGTCTCGTGAAAGTGGCTACATGCCACTTATCCAGGATCCGCTCTCCGATCCCGCGATGGCCGCCTATGTTGCCGAGTTCCCCTATGTCGGTCCGGTGATCGAGCAAATGGCCGATACAGTGCCGACGAATGTGTGGCCGGCGAAGGGTACGCTTGAAGCGCAGACTGAGATCCGAGCGATGCTGGATGAACTCTGGGCCGGTGAGCGCACCGCGGCCGAGATCGTGCCTGAGACTGTCGCTCGCGTAAACGCAGCGCTCGCCGTCAACAACTAAGGATCGAACTATGGTGGACACGGCATTGCCGCACGGCGGGCGACAAACATTGACTGCCCGTCTTGCGTCTAAGGGCAGCCGTAACCGACGCGGACATTGGTTGCCTTGGCTCTATCTTGCGCCAACGCTAACCCTGCTTGCCGTGTTCACCTACTGGCCCTTGTTCCACACGGCCTATCTCAGCCTTGTCGAGTGGAACCTCAATCCTGGCCAGCAAGCCCAGTTTGTAGGACTGGCTAACTATAGCCGTGTTGCTGGGTCTTCCTTGTTCCAGGCGGCCCTGGGAAACACTCTGATCTATCTGGCGGCCTCCATACCTCTCAAAGTGTTGTTGCCGATCCCAATAGCGGTATTCCTCTGGTCGCTCGGCGGCAAAGGGCATCTTTATCGCGCCCTCCTGTTCTTGCCCACGCTGATCAGCTTCGTTGTGGTGGGGGTCGCGGTGATGTGGATACTCAATCCTATCTTCGGCTACGCCAAGCAGTATGCGTTGATGGTGGGGATCAAAATGCCCAATCTGATGGCCAATCCTGATACGGCCATCTGGGTCATCATCGTCATCTCGTCCTGGAAGGTGCTTGGCTTTAATGTGCTGCTGTACCTGGCGGGCCTGGCCAGCATCAACCGGGACTATGTCGAGGCCATGCGCATGGATGGCGCTGGTGACGGCACCATATTCGCGCGGCTGATCTGGCCGCTGCTAACGCCAACGCTGATGTTCGTACTGATCTCCACCCTGATCTTCACCATGCAGCAGGTGTTCACTCCGATAGACTTGTTGACCCAGGGCGGACCATCCAACTCCACCACCAATCTGTTCTACATGGTCTATCAGTACAGCTTCGTCACCTTTGACGTGGGTGGCGGCGCGGCGGGCACCGTCATGCTGTTTTCCTTGTTGATGGCATTGGCCCTGCTGCAAATTCGCCTCCTGGACCGCCGCGTCCAGTACAAGCAGTAGGGGTCAGGATGCAACTCTCTCGCCCCTGGATGATCGTTGGGCACATCGTTCTGTTGTTGCTTTGCCTGTCCGTACTGTTGCCCATGGTGATCGTGCTTTCCACCGCCTTTAAGCCGATGAACGAAGTTTATTCCAGCAGCCTCCTGCCTATAGCGCCGACGCTGGACAATTTTGGCCGGCTCTTCGCCAATACTGCGTTTGGCTGGTATGCTTGGAACACCACCGCGACCACGGTACTGCGGGTGCTTGGGCAGCTAGCAATCGGCGTGCTCGCCGCCTATGCCTTTGCCCGCTTCAGCTTTCGCGGGCGGGATACGGTGTTCGCCCTTGTCATCGGCGCCATGATGATCCCGCAAGTCCTGACCATGCTCCCGATCTACATCATGATGGCTCAGCTGAACTGGTTCGATACCTGGTGGGCTCTGATCATCCCGAACCTCGCCACACCCATCGCAGTATTCCTTCTCCGGCAGCATATGCTGTCCTTCCCGTCCGAGCTGCTCGATGCCGCCCAGATGGACGGGGCAGGGCACTGGACGACATTGTGGCGCATCGTTGTGCCCAATCTTGGACCGGCGTTGTCGGCCCTGACGATCATCATCTTCATTGATAGCTGGAACGAATATTTCTGGCCCTTGCTTGTGACCGAAAGCCCGCAGTCCCGGACCATTCAGATTGGATTGCGAGAGTTCCTGCAGGAAGGCATGAACGACTATGGGGCGCTCATGGCAGGGATCATCGTCGCCAGCATCCCGGCGATCGCCATGTTCCTGTTTTTCCAGCGACGGGTGATGGACACCTTCGTTTCATCCGGCCTTAAGGGTTAGCGCAATGGCTCTCATTCAGTTTGACGGCGTGTCGAAAAGCTTTGGCGAAAGCCGCGTCGTTCTTGACTTCAATCTTGAGATCCAGGATGGCGAGTTCGTTGTCCTAGTGGGACCTTCGGGCTGCGGCAAGACCACGTCGTTGCGCATGCTGGCAGGGCTCGAGCAGCCCACAAGTGGGCGCATTTTGATCGACGGAGTGGACGTTACAGATGTCCCTTCCAAGGACCGCGGCCTGGCAATGGTGTTCCAGTCCTATGCGCTCTACCCCCATATGAGCGTGGCGGAGAACATCGGCTTCGCCTTGTCGCTCCAGCGGCTGTCAAAATCGGAAATCGAGCAGCGCGTAGTAGCAGCGGCAGATCGGCTCGATATTCGTCACCTGTTGGCTCGCAAGCCCCGCGAACTCTCTGGTGGCCAGCGTCAGCGCGTCGCGGTTGCGCGTTCGATTGTGCGGGAGCCACGCGCCTTCTTGTTCGATGAGCCGCTGAGCAATCTCGATGCCAAGCTCCGGCATAGCGCTCGCGTGGAGATCCGGACGCTTCAACGTCAGCTTGGTGTCACCACCCTCTACGTCACGCATGACCAAGTGGAAGCCATGACCATGGCCGACCGCATTGTCGTTATGGATGGCGGCTGCATTCAGCAGGTCGGCACGCCGATGGAGGTCTATCGCAACCCGAACAGCGTGTTTGTTGCATCATTTCTAGGTGCCCCGCCCATGAACTGCCTTTCGGGCGAGGTCGTTCTACAGGATGACACACTGCAGTTCATTTCACCGGGGTTATCGGTGTCGCTGCCCTCAGGTGCTCGGCTGGGTGCCGTCACTCTAGGCATTCGTCCCGAGAGTCTCAGCTTTGTGCGCCAGTCGGCTGACGATGTGCAGATCAACGGAACAGTGCGCTTCATCGAAGCCTTAGGTGCCGAGACATTAGTCGACATTGCAATGGCTGGCCAGAGCGGACCTGCTCAAAGGCACATCACCGCCCGCATGGCCGGTCAGCAAGAGCTTGCAGAAGCAAGCATTGTCACTGTCTTCGCACAAAGGCAGAACCTTCGCCTTTTCGATACAGACGGCCATCTCCTGATTCAGTGAACAACAGTCGAGGTCGCTAGGATGGTGTTCTTTCCTAATTTCTCGTCCGCTATAGCTTCACTGTCCTCTGAGGCAGACTGACTGCTTGCCACCCCAATTATGACTTTACGTAGTGTGAATGTATGGGGCAATAAGGGACTAATTAGGGACGGGCGGCTTGCGATGACGTCAACAGAATAGCAAACACTTTCTCAGCAGTTATCCCCTCGGTTACTCCAAGCCGTTGGTGAGTCCAATATTGCCCGAACAACTGGCTCTCGAGGACTATCACTGCCGATACTAGCCCATTGCGCCTGATTGCTGGGCTCGACGTACGAAAACGAAACGTCGGTGCGCTGCTACGAGACTGTCACAGAAAAGCGCTAGACCTTCCTTCATTCATGAGCGGATAGGAATAGATGGTGACGCGTGCGAAGAACGTTACAATGGTAATACGTATTACCGGCACGCCCTATCGGATGATCGTGCGCTGATGGTACACGTTCGCCGTACCGGGGTCCAAACCGTAACGTCGCGTGATGTTGCGCGCCTTGCCAATGTATCACAAGCTTTGGTGAGCCGGGCCTTTACGGGCAATGGACGCATTGCGCCGGGAACCCGTAACCGCATCCTCCAAGTTGCGAGCGAAATTGGGTGGCGCCCCAATGCGCTGGCTGCCAGCATGGTCACCGGCGACGCACCTCTGGTATCGGTCATCACCACGAGGCTGAGCTTCGACTGGCGCGCCCAGGTGCTCTCGCGTCTGCTCAAAGCCTTCGAGGAATGGCACCTGCAGCCACTGCTGTTTCATGCCGACAATGATGAGGACGTTGATCGCTTACTAGGTGAGACCATCAGCTGGCGCACCCGCGGAGTTGTGGTAACAGCCGGTGTCGTTCTAAAGCAGCGGGCCGACGCCATTTTATCACGTGGGCAGTTCCTCGCTGCCCTCAACCGCCCCGGAGGTCACCGGGACGCTTTCTCGATCGCGACCGACAACCCAGCGGGTGGCGCACGGGCGGCGTCCGTGTTTCTGGCCGAGGGGCGACAGCGCTTTCTGGTCCTTGCCGGCCCGGAGGACAACTGGGCCAGTACCGGCCGCACTGCTGGTTTTGTGGCCACGCTCAAAGCCGCCGGTGCTCACCCGGTCGTCTGGCACAATACGCAGATGACGGTGGCAGCCGGGGAAGCCTCTGCCATGCGGGTGCTGAGCCTGCCGCTTAATCAGCGCCCGGATGCCGTGTTCTCCACCAACGACGCCATTGCGTTGGGCTTCATCGATGGCTTGCGCGGCAATGGCCCCAGTATTCCCGGGGATCTGTCGCTAATCGGCTTCGACAATTTGTCGGCATCATCCTGGACGCCCTATCAACTCACCACCTTCGAGCAGCCGCTCGACCTCATGGTATCGGCGGTCCTCACCCACATCGAGTCCCATCAGTCTTCCGAACGGGCTCTCGCACCCACCCCGCTGCCGGTCGGTGAAGATGGAGTCATCTACTGCGCGCCGCGTCTTGTCGGGCGCCAAACCACCTTTGTGCGGACTTGAGTATCGATCGCCGCCTCCGGATAGCCGAGACCCTAATGGCCAGCGCCAGGGATATCGCCCTCGCCGCCTTTGCCAATGCGACACTGGAAGTTACCAGCAAGGGGCCGGGCGATGTGGTCAGCGAGACCGACTTCGCTATCGAGGGCATGGTCCGAGAAGCTGTGGGCGCTGAGTTCCCGCAGGATGGGTTCATCGGCGAGGAGCTCGGGGGCAACCCGCTGGCAGACGGCTTTACGTGGGTCATCGATCCCATCGACGGCACCGTCAACTTCACTCGCAAACTCAGCTACTTCTGCATCGCCTTGGCCTTGCTCAAAGATGGGCTGCCCGTCGCGGCGTGGACGCTCGACCCGCTCAGCGAGGAGCTTTACCATGCCGGCCCAGACCGCATCGCGCGCCTCAACGGCGTGCCGATCCGTTGTGCCTCTCGAACCGACTTCGCCGAAGCCGTGGTTGGTCTGGGGTTCTCCCCGAGGCACGCCGTGGATCTTGGCGGAGGAATGGTCGGTGCGCTGCTCGAGGCCGGGGCGGAGTACCGCCGCTTGGGCGCCGGAGCCCTCTGCCTCGCCCATGTCGCTGCCGGCCGCCTCGACGCCTATGTCGAACCGCACATGAACCCCTGGGATGCGATCGGCGGCCTCTACCTCGCCGAGTGCGCGGGCGCCGTCACCTGCGACTATCTCGCGGCCGGTGGCCTCGTTCATGGTGCGCCGGTGTATGCGGCCGCCCCAGTCATTTCTGCACAATTACTGGCCGTATTGCCGGACCTGTTTTCCGGCACTCCGCTTCATCGGGAAAATGAGCAACGGAGTGCCGGAGATTTTGCGAGTGATCGCAAGCCTTCCTTCAAATTGGAGACGAAACCATGAAACCCTTGATTACTGTATCTATCACCCTGCTGATGAGCACCACCGCTTTCGCCGTGGAGCCCGTTGGCGCGGAAACGTTCAACACCGATCCCGGATTTGATCTCGCCACCCTGACGGCAGACAATTTCTATGATGTCATTGTTCCATTGGCGAAAAAAGAGGGCAGCCTAACCTTTTACGACTTTACCGATAGCTTTGGTCCGCTCTTCACCGAGCACCTGATCCCGGCATTCGAAGCCAAGTACGGTCTCTCTGTAACCTACATTCGCGGTGAAGGCGCTGCCGCCAACCAGCAGCTGATCGCCGCTCACAACAGCGGCGCCAAGGCTCCAGCTGACGCGTACTTCGTTAGCTCGGGCGGCCTGCCGCTGCTGGGCGAAGCCGGAGTCATAGCCAATATCCCGCTTGCCACGGTCCTGCCAAGCGGCGCCGGCATCGAGCCACGTATCGCTACGGTCACCGGCGGCATCGAGCACGGCGGCACCTTCCTGCCGTTCCACCGCAACCAGACCAGCATCGTTTACAATTCCAGCATGGTCGAGGATGCTCCCAGCAATCTCGACGAACTGGCCACCTGGGCCCAGGCCAACCCGGGCAAGTTCATCGTCACCTCGCCTGCGGGCGGCGGTTCGGGCAACGGCTTCATGCAGACGATAGCCTTTGCCAAGGTCACCGACGAGGCCTGCCGCGCCACCTTTGTCCAATACGACATCACCAAAGAGGAAGCGGACGCTTTCGCTGCCAGTGATTGCATGAAGCCGGTCTGGGACTATTACTCCACCCTGCTGCCGGTCGTGGAGATCACCAACGGCAACTCCGACACCCTCAACCTGCTTGCCAACGGTGCCGGGTCCATCGGCACCGCTTGGGAAGACATGACCTATGACTTCACTGGTCGTGGTCTCCTGCCGCCGACCGTGCGCCAGACTTTGCTCGAAGAAGGTCAGGTCGGCGGTGGCGACGGCATGTTCCTGCCCGTGAACGGCACCTCCCCGGCTGCCGGCCTGCTGCTGCTCGATTTCTTGATGAGCCAGGAAGTGCAACTCCAGAAACTCGAGCTCAACGGTTCGCGCTCGGCTCGCACCGATATCGATCCGGCGGCATCGTTCACGCCTGAGCAGGTCGCGCGCCTGATCCCTACCGAAGAGTTCGCCACCCGCGCGCTCGAGCGCATGCCGGCTGTGCTCAACGACCAACTGAGCGCCTATTTCGTCGCCAACATCCTCGCCAAATAGCTCAATCATCGCAGCGGCGCCTGGGCGCCGCTGCCTTCCCGTTCCAGGATGTCCTATGAACGCCTCCATCTCCATTCGTCAACTGACCAAGCAGTTCGACACGACGACCGTACTCAAAGGCATCGACCTCGAGATTCCGGCCGGCCGCTTCATCATCCTGCTTGGGCCATCTGGTTGTGGCAAGACTACCTTGCTGCGCACCATCTCTGGCATCATCGACCCGAGCTCTGGAGAGATCTGGTTCAAGGATCGTCGCATTGACGGCATTGCCCCGGAGAAGCGCAATTTCGGCCTTGTGTTCCAGACCTATGCGCTGTTTCCCCATATGACGGTCGCCAAGAATGTCGCCTTTGGTCTTGAAATGCGTCGTGTCGATAAGGGGGAGATCACGCACCGTGTGGCTGCGGCTCTTGAGCTTGTCGGTCTGGGTGAGCTTGCAGCGCGTCTGCCACGTCAACTGTCGGGCGGCCAGCAGCAGCGTGTCGCCTTGGCGCGAGCCATCGTCATCGAGCCCGATGTGCTGCTGTTCGACGAACCGTTGTCCAATCTCGATGCCAAGTTGCGCGACAGTCTGCGCGAGGACTTGCGCGCACTCCAGCAGAAACTGGGTGTAACCTCCATCTATGTCACCCATGACCAGTCAGAGGCCATGGCCTTGGGGGACGAGATCGTCGTGATGAAGGACGGGGCCATCGTTGAACGTGGCACCCCTATAGAGCTCTACCGCCGCCCGGTGTACCGCTTCACCGCAGAGTTCCTTGGCATGACCAATGTCATACCCGCAGTGATGGAGGCAGGGCAGTGTCGCTTGCCTTGGGGCGTCACACGGCCCCTGGAAAATGCCGGCGCGACAGATGTCGAAGGCGTGGCCATTCGTCCAGAGGATCTCGTCATCGAACCGGTCGAGGACGATCATGACGGCGTCGTATCGCAGTCAATGTTCATGGGCGCCGCCACCCACTACTGGATCAATGTAGCCGGCATGACGCTGCGCAGCGTTAGCAGTGGCGGCAGTAGGGCCATCTTGCCAACCGGACAGAAGGTCAAGCTTGTACCCCCGCCTGCGCTGCACCTCCTGCAAGCCCTTGGAGGCCGAGCATGAGCCGGATTGGTACAGTGACGTTGCTGGCCTGCCTGTTGCCCGGTGTCGGCTATCTCCTGCTGTTCTTTGGCCTCCCGTTAGTCAACGTAGTAGCTGGCAGCTTCACCAGCCGCACGGTTGGTGCCGCACCGGTGACACTCGATACCTGGATCAGCCTGTTCGCCAACCCGGTCTTGATGGATGGGCTTTGGTTCTCGCTCTGGCTTGGGATCGCGCCGACGGCCGCAAGCCTGCTGATCAGCCTGCCGCTCTCCGCCTTGATGCAGGCAAACGAAGCCAGCCAGAAGCTATTCGGGACGCTTTATCGCATTCCGCTGGTGGTGCCCGGCGTCGTTGCAGGCTTCCTCATCCTCGTTATTCTTGATCGCGGTGGCATGGCATCGCGACTGGTCGCGCCGCTCGGTCTCACCATGCCGCGCTTGGTGCGCGACGAATGGGGCATGGGGGCCATTATCGCCCTATCGTGGAAGACCGTGCCATTCATGACGCTGATCATTGCCGGTGCCATGGCCGCCATCAGCAAGGATGTCCTCGCCGCTGCGCGAACCTTAGGCGCCAACCGCCTGACGATCCTCTGGCGCATCCAGTTGCCGCTGGCGCAGCCGGGAATTACCGCAGCGATTCTGCTGAGCTTCATCGGATCGCTCGGCACCTACGTGATCCCAAGCTTGCTGGGTCCTTCGTACCCCTTGCCGCTAAGTGTCCATATGTTCGCTGAGGGCTTTCAAAAGGGTAACTGGCCCCTGGCTTATGCGATGGGCACTCTGCTCAGCGTCTTCGCCATCGTGGTGCTGCTTGCCTATTACGCGATAGTTGGTTCGTTCAGCCGCGGCAGCGCCGCTTTTGGTAGAAGCTGACCATGACCGGACGCAGCATGAAATCCCAAGCTCTGATCGGCCTTAGCCTTTACGGCTATTTGGCGCTCACCCTGTTCGCGCCGCTCCTCGTTATCGCGCTGTGGGCCTTTTACGATCCCAAAGTGGGTTGGTTCCCTCCCGACATCATTCCGCGCTCGTTCTCGGTCTCGGCCTGGCGCGAGGTGCTAGCCGACCGCAATATCTGGCCCGCGGCTGTACTCAGTCTTTTCGTTTCGGTGGTGGTGACACTAGCGACCGGCGCATTGGCTTTCCCCACAGCCTGGGCGCTGGCGCAGTTTCCATTCCGGCTCAAGCGCGCCGTAGAAGTATTCATCCTGGCGCCAGTTATCGTCCCCGGCATTGTTGTAGCGGTGAGTCTCGGCGAGATCTTCTTCCGCTTTGGGTTGGCCGGTACAGTGCTTGGTGTCATCCTCGTTCAGATCGTGGGCACCCTGCCGTTCATGATCCGCATCCTCACAGCGACGCTTGAGGGCATTCCCAACGAGTTGATCTACGCGGCCCGGACACTCGGTGCTTCGCCCCGCGTTGCGGTGATACGGATCGCTCTGCCACTGGCCTGGCCGGGCTTTGCCGCGGGAGGGCTGCTGACCTTTATCGCCTCTTTCGAGGAGTTCGAAAAAAGCTTCATGGTCGGCGCGCCAAAGGTTCAGACTCTGGCTGTACGCCTATGGAGCTATTTAGGAGGCGACGTCTTGGTGCTGCCCACCGCGGCTGTGGTCACCTTCATTCTTCTCACCCCCATGCTGGTTATCTTCATCCTCGCCGAGCGCCTCAGCAAAGATGACGTGATGGCTGCCGGCCTCGGAAAACTCTGACCAAGGACATTCTTATGAGCACAAGCTTCTTCTCGCGGGAAACCGGTTTCATCCGCCTTTGCGGCCACCGCGGCCACAACGTTTCGGCGCCCGAGAATACCTTTGCCGCCTTCCGCGCAGCCCACCAGATGGGCGCTACGAGCATGGAGATTGACACGGTGCTCACCGCCGACGACCAGATCGTCGTGATCCATGACTTGTTGGTCGATCGCACGACCAATGGGAAAGGCGCTGTCAAGGATATGACTCTGGCCGAGGTTCAGGCGCTCGATGCCGGCAAGTGGTACGATCCTCGATTCGCCGGCGAACGCATTCCGACCCTTGGCGAGACGATCACACTGGCCCACGAGTTAGACCTGGTGCTAGAAGTCGAAATCAAGGAGAAGGTACACCTTGACCGCTACATGCGCGCCCTCCAGACCGTCCTCGCCGACCCGCGCGACATGGCTCGAGTGATGATGATCTCCTTCGACCATGCCAACCTCAAGGCCGTGAAGGCCATGATCCCGGATATTCGCACCGGAGGCATCGTCCACGAGAAATTCCCCGATCCTGTAGCAGTCGCGCGCCTGTCACATCTTGATCAATTGTGCATCGATTTGGACGTTTTCGACGCCAACGGTGCGTCGCAGCTGCAGGCGGCTAACATTGCAATACGTTGCCACGCCTATAATCCACGTGTCTGGGAAAAAGCACGCAGGGCCAGTATGGGTTGGGACCAGGCGCTCGAAGGCTACTTGCGAGATGGACTGATCGACACTCTTTCAGGTGATGATGTCGCTTGGCTTAAAGCCTTCTTGATGGACACGATGGCCTAGGTCAACGGTGTCACAAGTTCCTCCACAGCAGGTCAACATAGTAGTGGTGTCTGCAAAGTGCGACACGATGAGATAACCGCTGACCAGGAAGAATACTGTTACCGATATACGCCGCAGAGCGAGCAGGGCGAGTAGCAGATAACCTCTCTTTAAAATTTCCTGCAGCTAAACACGCCACGTCAAGAGTGGGTGGAGCGCGACCATCACTATCGCACTTGCAAACAGCCGCTCTCCACCCCGAAGGCGAACTGAAACGGAAGGCCTTAGCAGTGTCAGATCCTGCTGAGTACTCTGCTAAAGCTCGCACTTCAGCAGCCTTCGAACCTTGCCAATTGTCGCTGTTCGCAGCTGCGCAAGGCAAATTGGTGGACGCTCCCTTTAAGAACTGATTTCAACTATGCTGCGAGGCTTGGCGCCCCAATCATTAAGTGCATGAAGAACAAGCTCTAGTGACCTGCCATCCTCGGTTAGCTCATGTTCAACCCGCAAGGGGACATTGGCGAAAAGCGTGCGCTTTATTACGCCATGAGCCTCTACCTCCCTTAAGTGCATCGTAAGCATGCGCTGCGTGGCCTTAGGCACGATCCGAGACAATTCACCAAATCTTTTTTTGCCGTCTAAGAGGGCAAACAGGATCCGCGGCTTCCAGACGCCGCCTGGAGTGGACCCCGTTTCACCGGACAGGCGGCGGTTGGGTTTAGGCACTAAGGCGCAGGAACTCGCGCGGTGAGCGATACTTGAGCCCGGAGTGCGGGTGGACCTCACAGCAATCGTCGATCCATTTGGGGCAGCAAGGCCAGGATGGTGTCGGCGTCTGGGAGGATTGCGGTCGAAGCGTAGTCTCGCTTTAGGGTCTTCACGAAGGCCTCGGACATGCCGTTGCTTTCCGGGCTCCGCACTGGTGTGAACAGCAGGGTTAGACCAAGTGCGGCAGATACTTGAACGGTTTGTCTGGCGATATAGGCACTGCCATTGTCGGAGAGCCACTCCAGCCTGCGTGGGACCTTGAGGCTACCGAAGCGAAGCTCGACTGCCGCGATCATCAGATCACAGACCATCTCGCCGGAGATGCCGGCATTGGCGACAGCCGACCAGGCAATAATCTCCCGGTCGCAGGCATCAATGACAAAGACGATACGAACCACCTTGCCATTGCGGGCATGGATCTCGAGGTGTTCGGAGCACCAGCGGATGTTGGAGCGCAGGGCAACAACGACACCATCGTGGGTGCGGGTGGGCCGCAGTGCCGTATGCTTTTGAAGGGTGAGCCCGTGCTGCTGCATGATCCTGAGGACACGCTTGGCGTTCACGGTGGGCTTGCCCTCTTTGCGCCGCTGCCTGTTGAGCAATGCCGTCACTCGCCGATAGCCATAAGTCGGGCGCTGATCGATGATCGGGCGCAGCTCGGCAAGAAAAGCAACGTCATCAGCCTTGCGGTAAGGTCGGCGAGGCTTGGAGGGCTTGCTGGCGCGCTCGATCAGGTTGGACCTGGAGACACCCAGCGTACGGGCGATGGCGCTCATTGGATATCGTCCTCGGGATTGCTCCACGACAGCAACGGCGACGTCCGTTTTTTTGGGCGGGCGAGATCAAGGGCTTCCTTGAGGATCTCGGCCTCCATGGTCTTCTTGCCCAACATGCGCTCGAGGTCACGCACACGCTTCTCCAGTTCGCGAACCTGGGAGGCGTCGACAACATCTTCGTCGGCATGAACGGCCGCGTGGCCGCCTTCGAGCATGCGGCGCTTCCAGGCTGTAGCCCGATAAGGGTTAAGGTGGATGTGGTAGGGGCGCTCAGAAAACGTCTCACTGTTTCCGCTGCTGCTGAGTAATGCCGTCCATAAGAGAGGAGGCGCGGTTTTGAGCACATGTGCCGAGTACCGCGCCTACCAACCGCTAACGTGAACCGAAGCGTTCGATTACGTAGACCAGTTTAACATGGCCGGTGCATGCGCCGGTTCCTTGGACCATGTCGCCGTTCTCCAGCGAGATTGCATAAGCGACAGCAGGAAGTGCTTCGATGCGGCTTCTCAGTGCTGCAAGCTTGGGCCAGCGATCCGGTTCAGCAACTTGATGGAGCTCAAGCCAGCGAGCGATACCGATCAGAATGCCATCCGCAAGAGTTGGATGATCAGCAATCAGGAAGTCCGTTTCCCCGATCATGTCCTCCAGCTTGTCGTGGCGTTCAATGACGCCTTGATTGCCCCACTCTTTTAATGCTGCCTGCATGGGAGGATTGGGCGGCTCCATCTCCATGGCAGCCCACAAAGGGCTAAATGCACCAGTGAACCCCGTGTTGATGAACGCTATCAATTGATGCATGCGGTTCGCCTCGCGAGAGTGCGGATCAAAGCTTATGCGAAGCTCCTCGTCACGTGTTTCGAACCAAGCCGCGATCGCCATGGTTTCGGTGAGCACATCACCTTGGTCAGTGATCAATGCAGGCGTTTCAACCCTTGGATTTATCCGCTTGTAGGCAGGTTCGCGCATTTCGCCGAGCATATCCACCCGGCAAAGCTTGTAGGGTTTGCCGAGCCACTCAAGCGCAGCGACAAGCCCCATGGAGCTTCCGGCTGGGAAGCCGTAGATAAGGATGGGTGGAGTGCACCCCGTTTCACCGGACAGCCGGCGATTGGGTTTAAGCACTGAGGCGCAGGAACTCTCGTGGTGAGCGGAACTTGAGCCCCGAGTGCGGGTGGACCTCACAGTAATCGTCGATCCATTC
>JAESGR010000202.1_pt1 | contig 81500 bp, 70 predicted proteins | sample 9269771 | NCBI WGS metagenome assembly JAESGR01 (sample SAMN15739572, study PRJNA653492) | algae metagenome | isolation source: Chroococcus sp. CMT-3BRIN-NPC107 and co-occurring heterotrophs from well... | place: USA: Clark Mountains Wilderness, California | collected 2010-04-18 | reverse complement strand
CCTGGCTGACCTCGCCGGTGCCGGACCGGATGCCTTCCGTCGCGCCGGAGATCGTCTTCATCGTCTCCTGGAGCGTGCCCATCGCAGCGTTGAAGTCGTCCTGGAGCTTCCGGTAATCGGTCGGGAAGGCTTCCGAGAGGCGGAAGGTCAGGTCGCCTTTGGCGAGCTGCTCGAGGCCCTCGCCGATCGAGCTGACAACAAAGGCCTGCTCCTTAGCAGCCGCGTCGCGTGCCGCCTCGTTGCGGGCGCGCTCCTGCTCGGAGGACCGGCGTTGGGCGGCGACCTCGCGCTGGTTCTCGTCGAGCGCAAGGCCATTCGCCTTGAACACCTCGACAGCGCGCGCCATTGCGCCGATCTCGTCCGGACGGTCCTGGCCCTTCACCTCGGTATCGAGATCGCCGCTGGCGAGGCGACCCATGGTGTTGGTGACGGACTGGATGGCGGAGCCCAGCGAGCGGGCGAACAAGAAAAAGAGAACAAGCGCCGCGATCGAGACGCCGATCGTGACGGCGATCGACTGCCACAAGGCCGCCCGGCCCTTCTGGATCACAGTCGTGAGGTCGGACGCGATCTCGATGACGCCGACCTTTTTGCCGGAGAAATCCTTCACCGGGAAGGCCGACAGCACGAAGCTCTTCTCGCCCAGATCCGCAACGCGGCGCGTCTCGATGCCGTCGAATACCGCCTTGAGCTCCTCCTGCGTGAGCTGGGTCGGGCCCGAGAAGGTCGAGGTCTGCGTGGTGAACTTCGACCCGTCGAAGATCTGGACGGCGATGTCGGTCTTCAGCTTTGACTTGAGCCGGTCGAAATAGGCCTTCCCGAGCGCCGTCCCGCTATCCGCCACGCCGACGACGTGACCATCCTTCAGGACCGGGGCGCTGGCGAAGATGCTCAGCGAGTCACGGCCGGGCTCGACGCCGACAGCGAGCTTCTTGGTGCTCACGGCCTGAACAATGGTCTTGCGGCGACCAGTCATGTCGTCGTCGAAGACCGTCGGATTGTGGATCCGGCCAATGGCCTTGCCGCTCGGGTCGACGAGCGTGATCAGGTGCAGGTCCGCATCCGTCTTGATGAGCGGAAGGTTACGCGAGTAGCGCCGCAGGAGTTCGTCACGAGCGCGGCGCTCCATCAGGGGCGCGATCTCCGGATCACCCGCAATCCCGAGGGCGAGCGCGGACGCCGCCCGCCCCTGGGCTTCCATATCGCCCTCAATGAAGGTGATGTCGTTTCTGGATTCGGTCTCGAGCGCGTGCTGCGTGAGCTCCGACTGGCGGTACCAGGCAAGCCCACCGATCGCCGTGCTGGCGAGGAGCACGGACGCGAAGCCGTACGCAGTCATCTTAATCCAGAGCGGCCGCGCAACCTTTTTACCGTCCAACAGAGCACCCTCACGCGACGTTCAACTTCGAACGCGTTCACGCTAGCGTTATGAGGTTGCTAAAGTACTCCTGATCCGTTGCCCCGCGTTCCTGTGCAGGATCGCCGGTTCAGCCAAGCCACGTTTTCAAGCGCACCATGGCCTCCCGGCACACCTCTTCGCCACCCGCGAACGAGAGCCGCAGGTGGTAGGCGCCCTGCTCGTGATCGAAGTCCAGCCCGGGCGTCGTCGCGACGCCTGCCTCGTCCAGCATGCGCCGGCAAAACCCGATCGAGTCGTTCGTGAACCGGGCGACGTCGGCATAGATGTAGAAGGCGCCATCAGCCGGGTGGAACTCGCTGATGCCGAGCCGGGGCAGCTCGTTCAGAAGGACGTCGCGGGCCCGGGCATAGCCGGCCTTCACCACCTCCAGCTCTTCGGTCGCGTCGAAGGCGGCGAGCGCCGCGACTTGCGAGAGGTACGGCGCGGAAATGTAGAGGTTCTGGGCCAGCCGCTCCATCGGCCGGACGAGCTGCTCCGGCACGACGAGCCATCCGACGCGCCAGCCCGTCATGCAGTAGTATTTTGAGAAGGAGTTGATGACGACCGCCTCCGGCTCGACCTCAAGGGCGCTATGCGCCGGCTCGCCATAGGTGAGGCCGTGATAGATCTCGTCCGAGATGAACCATAGGCTGTTTCGGCGGCAGGTCGCCGCGATGTCGGCGAGCCCGTCCCGGGCGATCATCGTCCCGGATGGATTGGCTGGGCTCATCGCGAGCACCCCACGGAGCGGCACCTCGGCATGCGCCTGCTCGATCCCGGAGGCGTCCATGCGCCAGCCCGTGGCAGCCCGCAGCGAGACCGGCGCGGGCTCCAGATCGAGCGCCGCCAGGATGTTGCGGTAGGCCGGGTAGCCGGGCGCAGAGATCGCGACACGGGCGCCCTTGTCGAACAGGGCAAGAAAGGCCAGCACGAACCCGGCCGAGGAGCCGGTCGTGACCACGACCCGCTCCGGCGATACGTCCACACCATACACGTCGCGGTAGTGCTGCGCGATCCGGGCTCGGAGTGGCGCGATGCCAAGGGCCTCGGTGTAGCCGATCCGGCCCTCCTCGAGCGCACGCATGGCCGCCTCGCGCACGACGCGCGGCGCCGGCGCGGACGGCTGGCCGACCTCCATGTGCACCACAGAATCGCCGCGCCTTTCTTTCGCCGCGGCGGCGGCCAATACGTCCATGGCCAGGAACGGCTCCACGCGCTGCATGCGTGAAGCGGTTCGGAGCACCCGGTCCTTGATGTCGGTCATCGATCAGCGAGCTTTCAGAAGCCGGGCTCGCTAAACCCTTGGGGCTCGGGGCTCAAGCGCAGGTTGACCGGGCCGGTTCGCCCGGCGATACCGATTCACGCTTTCGGCTCCGGCGCGCGTGACGCCGCACGGGCCGCAGGGATGACCCAGATGTTCTCTCCCCCGCTGAAAAGTCTCGGCTTCGCCGTGCTCGGGCTTGCCGTCTCCGGACTGGCGCCGGCGGTCGCGCAAGGCTTCACGGGTCCCCAGAAGGAGGAGATCGGACGCGTCGTCCGGGAATACCTGATCCAGCATCCGGAGGTCATCCAGGAAGCGATCGTCGAGTTGGAGCGGCGCCAGACCGAGGCGCAGAAGACGGCTCAGACGGCCGCGATCCGTGAGACGAAGGACGCGCTGCTCACCTCGCCCCACAGCATCGTCGTGGGCAACCCGTCCGGCGACGTCACGCTGGTCGAGTTCTTCGATTACAATTGCGGCTACTGCAAACAGGCGCTGGCAGACATCCAAGGGCTGATGAAAGGGGACCCGAAGCTCCGCGTCGTCCTGAAGGACCTGCCTGTGCTCGGCCAGGACTCGCTAGAGGCGAGCCGGATCGCGCTTGCCGCCAAGGCGCAGCTCTCGGGCGACAAGCTATTCGAGTACCACACCCGCCTTCTCGCCACCCGCGGGCGCGTCGGCGGCGAACGCGCGACCTCCCTTGCCCGCGAGATGGGGCTCGACGTCGTGCGCCTTCAGAAAGACGCGAGCGGCTCCGAGGTGAACGCGGCGCTCTCCCAGAACCAGCGCCTGGCCGAGAAGCTCGCGATCAACGGGACTCCGGCCTTCATCATCGGCGAGGAAGTCATCCCCGGAGCCATCGGCCAAGGCCCTTTGCGACAGGCGATTGCCGGTGTCCGCCAGTGCGGCCACGCGGTCTGCTGACCGCTCCCCCTCATCCTCATCCCACCGTCACCGCCACCAGGCACCAACCCGCTGATGTCCGACCCCCACCCATTCGACCCCGCGCTCGTGCGCGAGCTGGCATCGCTCCTCTCCGACACGGATCTCTCCGAGATCGAGGTCGAGAAGGGCGACCTGCGCATCAGAGTGGCCCGGAACCTCACGGTCGCGCCCGCCTTCGCGGCTCCTCCGGCAGCAGCCGTCTCGCTGCCGATGCCCGCTGTGACCGGGATGCCGAACGGAGCCTCCCCGGAGGTTCGCCACCATCCTGACGCGCTGACCTCCCCGATGGTTGGAACCGCCTACCGCCGACCCTCGCCGGGCGCAAAACCGTTCGTCGAGGTCGGGTCCGCCGTCTCGGCCGGCGACAAGCTCCTCCTGATCGAAGCCATGAAGACCTTCAACGACATCGTGGCGCCGCGCGCCGGCACCGTGAAGGCGATCTATGTCGAGGACGGCCAGCCGGTCGAATACGGCGAGCCTCTGATCGTGATCGAGTAGCGGTCGCCACCGCATGTTCGACAAGATTCTGATCGCCAACCGGGGCGAGATCGCGCTCCGTATCCTGCGGGCCTGCAAGGAGCTCGGCATCTCCACCGTCGCCGTGCATTCGACGGCGGATTCGGATGCGATGCACGTCCGGCTCGCCGACGAGAGCGTCTGCATCGGCCCGCCTCCGGCCCGCGACAGCTACCTCAACATCCCGGCACTCATCGCAGCATGCGAGATCACCGGCGCCGACGCCATCCATCCCGGCTACGGTTTCCTCTCGGAGAACGCCCGCTTCGCCGAGGTGCTGGACCACCACGGGATCGCCTTCATCGGCCCGAGGGCCGAGCACATCCGCATCATGGGCGACAAGATCGAGGCGAAGCGCACGGCGCGCCGGCTCGGCATTCCCTGCGTGCCCGGCTCGGACGGCGGCATCACGGATGATTCCGAGGCGAAGCGCGTCGCGGCTGAGATCGGCTATCCGGTCCTGGTGAAGGCCGCCTCGGGCGGCGGCGGGCGCGGCATGAAGGTCGCGCGCACCGAGGAGGATCTGTCGGACGCGCTCGCGACGGCCCGCGTCGAGGCGAAGGCGGCGTTCGGCGACGACGCGGTCTATCTGGAAAAGTACCTCGAGAAGCCGCGCCACATCGAGATCCAGGTCCTGGGCGACGGCCAGGGCGACGCGATCCATCTCGGGGAGCGCGATTGCTCGCTTCAGCGCCGTCACCAGAAGGTCTGGGAGGAGGCGCCCTCCCCGGCCCTCAACGACGAGGAGCGGGCCCGGATCGGCGCGACCGTGGCGGACGCCATGAAGAAGCTCGGCTATTCGGGCGCCGGCACGATCGAGTTCCTCTACGAGGACGGCGAGTTCTATTTTATCGAGATGAACACGCGTGTTCAGGTCGAGCATCCCGTGACGGAGATGATCACGGGCATCGACATCGTGAACGAGCAGATCAAGGTGGCCGCGGGCAGTTCCCTCTCCGTCCGGCAGGACGAGATCCGCTTCATCGGCCATGCGATCGAGTGCCGGATCAATGCCGAGCACCCCTCGACCTTCCGGCCCTCGCCCGGCCTCATCACCTATTTCCACCCGCCGGGCGGGCTCGGGGTGCGCGTCGATTCAGCCGCGTACCAGGGCTACCGCATCCCGCCGAACTACGATTCCCTCATCGGCAAGCTCATCGTCCACGGCCGCACCCGGAACGAGTGCCTGATGCGGCTCCGCCGCGCGCTCGACGAGTTCGTGGTGGACGGCGTGGAGACGACGCTCCCGCTCTACCGCAAGCTCGTGCGGAACGCCGACGTCCAGAACGGCCTGTACGACATTCATTGGCTCGAGAAGCATCTCGCGTCTGGCGAAAACGACAAGACTTAAGCATCATCCGGTCACGATGACCGTGTGGGCCGCCAGAGCACCAGGACGAGCGCTTCCGCTCCCGCAAGCAGGGGGCTAGCCATGGCCGGCTCTCCGCGCGTCGAGATCACGCCCGAGATCCTGCTGCGGGCCTATGCGGCGGGCATTTTCCCGATGGCGGAGGATGCCGAGGATCCGAGCCTCTTTTGGGTCGAGCCGCGAGCCCGAGGAGTGATCCCGCTGGACGGTGTCCATGTCCCGCGCCGGCTCGCCCGTACCGTGAGGCAGGATGTCTTCGAGATCAGGGTCGATACCGATTTCGAGGGCGTGATCGCCGGCTGCGCCGCCCCGGGGAACGACCGCGAGCGCACATGGATCAACGCCCGTATCCGCCGTCTCTACGGCGAGCTTTTCGATCTCGGCCATTGCCACACGGTCGAGGCCTGGCGGGACGGCCGCCTCGTCGGAGGCCTCTACGGCGTGAGCCTCGGCGCGACCTTCTTCGGCGAGTCGATGTTCCACCGCGAGCGGGACGCCTCGAAGGTCGCCTTCGTGCATCTCGCGGCGCGGCTGCGGGCCGGCGGCTTCCTGCTGCTCGACGCGCAGTTCAAGACGGACCACCTTGCAACGCTCGGCGCCATCGAGATCCCACGCCGTGACTACAAGAAGCGTCTCGAGGCCGCCGTAACCAGCCGCGCCGATTGGTGGGTGTGGCCGCAGGGCCGGCCCGTGCCGGGCGCGGCCGCCCTCGCCGCGCTCGCCGGCGAAGCCTAGGCTGCTTTCGCCAGGGACGTGGCGCTTCCGGAGCGGTCGAGCTCGGCCAGGGCTCCTTTGAGGCCGGCGAGGCATTCCGCATCCACCCCCGTTCCGACATCCTTCTCCAGGATCGCGAGCGCCTGCCCCACCGGCATCCCGGCGCGATAAGGACGATCGGCGGTGAGCGCATCGAAGATGTCTGCGACCGTCATGACGCGGGTCTCGAGCGGAATCTGATCGCCCGAAAGCCCTTCGGGATAGCCCTTGCCGTCGAGCCGCTCATGGTGCGCCCCCGCCATACGGGCGAGGTCGCGAAAGGCTGCGATGCGCGACAATATCGTCGTCGTATGCGCCGGGTGCAGCCGCACGGCGTCCCACTCGGCAGGATCGAGCTTTCCCGGCTTGTCCAGGATCGAGTTCGACACGCCGAGCTTGCCGATGTCGTGCAGGAGCGCGCCCCGCTTCAGCCAGCGCCGCCGCTCCGGCGCAAATCCAAGCTGGCCGGCGATCAGATCGGTGAAGAAGGCGACGCGGGTCGAGTGACCGCTCGTGAACGGGCTCTTCGAGTCGACAACGAGCGCAAACGCCTCCGCGATATCGTCGAGGTAATCCTCGTCCACCGACCGCCTGTGCTGGGCAGGTTCGAGATCGAAGATCGTTCGGGCGAGATCCGGCGAGTCGAGCCTCGACCAGAAGTCCGCCTCGGACGCCGCGCGCTCGAAGGCCGCAACAATTGCAGGATCGAACCAGGTCCCGGAGCGGGCCGTCACCTCGGCTCGTGCCGACTCGCGCCCGCCTGCCACCTGGAAGACGTCGACGACCTGCGCAAGAAGCGCAATGCGGGAATAGATTGGAAGTGCCTCCCCCGCGAGGCCCAGCGGCTTGCCGCCGCCTGCCCAGTGCTCGTCGAGGCTCTGGATCCCCTGCGCGACCTTCTCGGAGAAGCGGAGCTGGCGCGCGATGTCGGCTCCGCGCTGGCAACGCGTCTCGATGAGCTCTCGGGCGATCTCAGACCCATTCTGGACGATATGAAGGATGGTCCGGAAACGCTCGGAGAGGCCGGCCTTCAGGCCGGTATGCGAAAGGACGAAGCGCAGCACCTCCGGGACGCGGTCGCCGACCGTCTTGAAGTCGCGTTTGAAGCTTCGGTCGTCGGTCAGATAGAGCTCGCAGATCCGGGCGGCGTTGCTCGAACAGCCGAGGTCCTTGAGAAGCAGCGTGTAGTAGAGTTCCCAAAGCTCCGCCTGCGATAGCGCGAGCTCGCGGCCGACGCGCATGCCGATCCAGCAGCAGCGGACACAATGCCCCTCCGGTTGGCCTTCGGTCAGGTCCAGCGCGAAGCTGAGCGCCCCCAGAAGTTCGGACAGCCTCACCGTGCCGGCGACAGCCGGGCCGGGATCGGTTTCGGTCATGCGGGGTATCTGCTCTCGACGGTCTGCCGGCTCACTACCTCCCCGAAGGCCTTAATCTTCCATGTTCGCGATTGTAGACTCGCGGCACTGTGAAGAGCGGGGAACGGTCATGAGCCGGTGGCGATATGCCCTGTTCGAGACGCCGATCGGCGCCTGCGGGATCGTCTGGGAGGCTTCGCGGCTGATCGGCATCGTGCTGCCGGAGCGAGACCCGGAGGCGACACGCGGGCGCCTTCTCCGCCGCTACGCGGACGCCGTGGAGGCCCCTCCTCCTGAGAGCATCCAGGCTCTCATCGATCAGATCGCTTGCCTTCTTTCGGGCGAGCCCGTCGATCTCTCGACCGTTGAGCTCGACCTCAGCGAAATGCCGGATCTCCACCGCCGCGTGTACGGCATTGCACGCAAAATCCCGCCCGGCGGGACTCGCACCTATGGCGACATCGCCCGGGAACTCGGGGACGTGTCGCTGTCCCGCGCCGTCGGCCAGGCGCTCGGCCAAAATCCCTGGCCTATCGTCGTGCCATGCCACCGCGTGCTCGCAGCGTCGGGGCGGACGGGCGGCTTCTCGGCCCCCGGCGGCGTCGACACCAAGCTCCGCATCCTTTCGATCGAGGCGCGGCATGCGTCGGGGCCGCCGGGGCTCTTCGACGACCTGCCGCTTGCCGCGAGACCACGTCGTCCGGGGTGAGAGAGACCGAAAGGGACGCCTTGACCTTCCCATGATGGGAGACCCTACATGAGCGGGGCCCGAGACTACCGCTCACGAGACCCGTCATGGCTCAAGCCGCGCAACGCATCCTCGGCATCCCGATCTCAGGGATGACCTGCGCCGGCTGCGCGGGCCGGGTGGAGCGCGCGCTGAAGTCGGTGCCCGGCGTCACGGCCGCGAACGTCAACATCGCGACCGAGAAGGCGCACGTGGAGGGCGGCGAGCCGGCGGCCGTTGCGGCGGCGATCCGGCAAGCCGGCTATCAGCCTGCCGAGAGCAAAGTGACCCTTGCGGTGACCGGCATGACCTGCGCCGGCTGCGTGGGACGTGTCGAGCGCGCCCTGAAGGCCGTGCCAGGCGTCACGGCCGCGAACGTCAACCTCGCGACCGGGCGGGCGGAGGTGGCGTTCGTCGCCGGAGCGGTGGACGCGAATACCTTGGCCGCCGCGGTGGCGGCCGGCGGCTACCAGGCCGCACCCCTTCGCGCCGCCGATGCGGACCGCCCGGACCGGGAGCAGGCGGCGCGGCAGGCGGAGACGGCTGCACTCGGCCGCGCCGTCCTCTTGGCGGCGATCGCGACGGCGCCGCTTTTCACGCTCGAGATGGGCGCCCACCTCTTCCCCGCCCTGCACCACTGGATCGCGGCGGAGATCGGAGCCCTGGCCTGGCGTGCCGTCAGCCTCGTGCTCGCGACATTCGTCCTCTTCGGGCCGGGCCTGCGCTTCTATCGGGTCGGCGTACCCAACCTGCTGCGCCTTGCGCCCGACATGAACTCGCTCGTCGTGCTCGGGGCCACAGCCGCCTGGGCCTATTCGGCGGTCGCGACCCTCGCGCCCGGCCTCCTCCCGGCCAACGCCAACGAAGTCTACTTCGAAGCGGCGGCCGTCATCGTCACGCTGATCCTCCTCGGACGCTGGTTTGAGGCGCGTGCCCGCGGCCGGTCGAGCCAGGCGATCCGTCGGCTGCTCAAGCTGCAGGCCAAGACCGCGCGCGTCCTCCGCAACGGCCACGAGGTCGAGACGGCGATCGACGCCGTGCACAGTGGCGACGTCATCACGGTGCGGCCCGGCGAGCGCCTGCCGACCGACGGCGAGGTCGTGTCCGGCTCGTCCTATGTCGACGAATCGATGATCACCGGAGAGCCCGTGCCCGTGGAAAAGGCGCAAGGCGCCCGCGTCGTCGGCGGCACGCTGAACACGACGGGCGCCTTCACCTACCGGGCGACGAGCGTCGGGGCGGATTCCGCCCTCGCCCGCATTGTCCGCATGGTCGAGGAGGCGCAGGGCGGAAAGCTGCCGATTCAGGCGCTCGTCGACCGGGTGACGATGTGGTTCGTGCCCGCCGTCATGGTGGTTGCCGCCGCGACCTTCCTCGCCTGGCTCGCATTCGGACCCGCGCCTGCCCTCAGCACGGCTCTGGTCCATGCGATCGCGGTCCTGATCATCGCCTGCCCCTGCGCAATGGGCCTCGCGACCCCGACCTCCATCATGGTCGCGACCGGGCGCGCGGCCGAGCTCGGCATCCTCTTCCGTCAAGGGGACGCGCTGCATGCGCTGCGCGACGTGAAGCTCGTCGCACTCGACAAGACCGGCACGCTAACCATCGGCCATCCCGAGCTGACCGACATCGAAATCGCGCCGGGCTTCTCCGAGACTGAGGTGCTAGCGCTCGTCGCGGCTGTCGAACGCTCCTCCGAGCACCCGATCGCGCGGGCGCTGGTCGCGGCGGCCGAAGCGCGGGGGCTCTCTGTGCCGCTCGCCGCCCGCTTTGCCGCGACCGCAGGTTTCGGGGCCTCCGCCGAGGTGAACGGGCAGCGCATCGCCGTCGGGGCCCATCGCTTTATGGAGAAGCTCGGGATCGACGTCGGGCCGTTCGCGGATGCCCATGCGCGGCTCGGCGCGGCCGCCAGGACGCCGCTCTATGCCGCCATCGACGGGCGCCCGGCCGCCCTCCTGGCCGTCGCCGATCCGGTTCGGCCGACCACGGCCGAGGCGCTTCGCAACCTGCATGAGCTTGGGCTCAAGGTCGCGATGGTCACAGGCGACAACCGCCGCACCGCCGAGGCGATCGCACGCGAGCTCGGGATCGACGAGGTCGTGGCTGAGGTCCTGCCCGAGGGCAAGGTCGCGGCCCTGAAGGAGCTCGGCGCGCGCCACGGTCGCGTTGCCTTCGTGGGGGATGGCATCAACGACGCCCCTGCCCTCGCGGCCGCGGATGTCGGCATCGCGATCGGGACCGGGACAGATGTCGCGATCGAGAGCGCCGAGGTCGTGCTGATGTCGAGCGACCTTCGCGCCGTGGCCGATGCCGTCCGCCTCAGCCGGTCGACGCTGCGCAACATCGGCGAGAACCTCGGCTGGGCCTTCGGCTACAACGTCCTGCTCATCCCGCTCGCGGCCGGCGTGCTGACCCCGGTCCTCGGTTGGACGCTCTCGCCCATGCTGGCGGCGGGCGCGATGGCGCTGTCCAGCGTCAGCGTCGTTGCGAACGCGCTGCGGCTCCGGCGCTTCCGGCCGCAATGGAGCCAGGCATGAATATCGGCGAAGCCGCGAAGGCATCCGGCGTCTCGGCCAAGATGATCCGCTACTACGAGGAGATCGGCCTCATCGGCCGGGCCGGTCGCTCGTCCCAGAACAACTACCGCTCCTTTGACCCGCGCGACGTCAACGAGCTCCGCTTCGTGAAGCGTGCACGCTCGCTCGGCTTTTCGGTCAAGGAGATCACGCGCCTGCTCTCGCTCTGGCGCGACAGGCAGCGGCCCAGCCGGGACGTGAAGGCTATTGCCGAACGCCACATCGAGGACCTGGAGACCCGCATCGCCGAGATGCAGGCCATGGCCGACACGCTGCGCGAGCTCTCGCATTGCTGCGCCGGCGACGACCGGCCCGACTGCCCGATCCTGGCGGATTTAGCGCGGGTAGAGGCTCAGTGACTGGCACGGCTGGCAGTCAAAGACGCCCTTCGGGCTTCATCCTAAAGTGGAGCACACGGATGATGAGCACGCCGTCCGGTACGATCCGGTAAAAGATGCTATGGCTTGCATGCTCGAACCGGAGGTAACCGGGCCGAATATGGTCGACCCGGCGGCCAATCTCCGGAAAGCGGGCGACCATGTCGAAGGCTTGGTGAAGGCTGCCGATATAGGCTTCCGCCTGAGACCAGCCCCAACGTCCGGCCGAGAACCGGATGATGCCTTCAATGTCGCGATCAGCGCGCCGGGATAGCCGATAATCGCTCAAGCCGCGTTGCCGCGCAGCTCCTGCCGGAGAGCGGCCAGGATGTCCGGAGCCTGCCGCTCGCTGAGGCCGCTCGCCTCACCCTCGGCCAGCGCCGCCGCGATCGACGCGTTCTCTTCGGCTTCCGCACGGTCCCGGCGGATCAGATCGCAGACGTAATCGCTCGCATCCGCGTAGGTGCCTGCCTCGACTCGGGACTCCACCCAGTCATGAAGCGCGCCAGGAACGGAGATCGTAAGGGACGCCATGCCTTGCTCCAGGCCTTCAATATAGGGCCGGACGGCGCGAGCGTCACGCGCCGCGTTCTGCCGGAGCCCTATCCCTCGATTTTCGAGAAGTCCGCCACCGCCCGAGTCGCCTGGCGCAGTCCAGCGAGAAGCTTCAGGCGGTTCTCGCGCAGGCGCGGGTCGGGGTCGTTGACGGTGACCTTGTCGAAGAAGGCGTCGACCGAAGGACGGAGCCCGGCGAGCGCGGTCATTGCAGCCTCGAAGTCCTCGCGCTCGATCGCAGCCGCGGCTTCGGCGGTCGCGGTGTCGAGATCGGCCGCGAGCGCCTTTTCCTCAGCAAGCACATAGGCGGAGGACTCCGGCGCGCCGCCATAGGAGCGGCCGTCCTTCTTCTCCTCGATCCGCAGGATGTTCGCCGCGCGCTTGGTCCCGGCGAGCAGGTTTTTGCCATCCTCCGTGTCGAGGAAACGCCCGAGCGCCTCTACGCGGCGCACGATCGTGAGGAGGTCGCCGCTCGCGGACTTGGAGCCCGCGCTCAGCACGGCGTCGATGAGATCATGCTGCGCGCCGCGATCGCGCAGATACACCTTCAGCCGATCGTGGAAGAACGAGAGGAGGTCCGAAGCCCACTCGCCCTTCATCAAGCGACCGAGAGGCAGCCTCAGCCCGTTCTCCAGCACCAGCCGGATCACGCCCAAGGCCGCACGCCTCAACGCATAAGGATCCTTGGATCCCGTCGGCTTCTCGTCGATGGCCCAGAACCCGACCAGCGTGTCGAGCTTGTCGGCCAGCGCCACCGCGACCGAGACTGGGTCGGTCGGGACGCGGTCGGATGGGCCGAGCGGCTTGTAGTGCTCCTCGATCGCAGCCGCGACGGAGGCGTTCTCGCCCTGCGCCGCTGCATAGTAGCGGCCCATGAGGCCCTGCAGCTCGGGGAACTCGCCGACCATCTCGGTCACGAGATCGGCCTTGGCGAGCAGGGCGGCGCGCTCGGCCAGGTCCGGGTCGGCGCCCGTGACCGGGGCGAGCTCGCGCGCGAGCGCCGCGATGCGCTCGACGCGCTCGAACTGGGTCCCGAGCTTCTCGTGGAAGACGATATTCTTCAGCTTCTCCAGGCGGTCCGCGAGCGGGGTCCTGCGGTCCGTATCCCAGAAGAACTTGGCGTCCGAGAGCCGGGCGCGGACCACGCGCTCGTTGCCGGCCACGATCGCCGCGCCGCCGTCTCGCGCCTCGATATTCGAGACAAGGATGAACTTGTTCGCGAGCCCCTCCCCTCGTCTCAGCACAAAGCATTTCTGGTTGGCCCGAATGGTCGCGCGGATCACCTCCGGCGGGATGTCGAGGAAGCTTTCGTCGAAGCTTCCCATCAGCACGACCGGCCATTCGACGAGGCCGGCGACCTCCTCGAGCAGCCCCTCGTCCTCGATCACCTCAAGTCCCTGAACGAAGGCGAGATCCCGGGCATCGTGCAGGATCAGGTCACGCCGGCGCGCCGGATCGAGGATGACCTTCGCCCGAGCGAGCCCCTCGACATATTCGTCGAGGCGCCGGGCGCGGAACTCGGCAGGCGCCAGGAAGCGATGCCCGCGCGTCGTGTCGCCGGACGCGATGCCGCCCACCTCGAACGGGACCACCTCCGGGGTTTCGGTCTCGGAGCCGAAGCAGCACAGGATCGATTGCAGCGGTCGCACCCAGCGGACGGAGCCCGGCTCGGCCGAGGCCGCGCCCCACCGCATCGATTTCGGCCAGGGGAAGTCGCGGATGATGGCCGGCAGGATCTCGGCCAAGACCTCGGGCGTCGGCCGGCCCGCGCGCTCGATCACCGCAACGTAGAAGTCGCCCTTCTTCGGGTCCGTCTGAACGCTCAGCTCTTCTTTCGAGGCAAGGCCGGAGCTCTTAAGAAACCCGGCGAGCGCGGCATCCGGCGCGCCGACGCGCGGGCCCTTGCGCTCCTCGCGCACGTCCTTCCCCTTCGCGGGGAGGCCCGCGATGTGGAGCGCGAGACGCCGCGGCGTCGCGAAGGCGACTGCGCCCTCGTAGAGGAAGCCGCGCTCGACGAGCGCGTCGGTCACGAGCTTCTTCAGGTCCTCCGACGCCCGCGCCTGCATGCGCGCCGGGATCTCTTCGGACAGGAGTTCGAGCAGAAGGTCGGGCATGGAAACTGGGAGCTTGCTCGCAGCAGCGAGTGGGTCGGGACGCTCTTAGGTCATCGGGTCGGGGACGGGAACCCGAGGCGTACGCGTCACCCCCGTCCGGCCGAAATCTCCACCTCGCGCACGAGGTCGTACTCGCCGTCATCGGAGACGTCGCAGCGCAGCCGGATGATCGCGCGGCGGGAGCCGTGTGCGAGGTCCAGCAGGCGGAAGAAGCGTTCGCTGTTCAGGAAGATATCGAAACGCTGCTCGCCGGCGCTGGAGACGCCGAAATAATCATCCTCGACGCGGTCGAACCGCTCGGGCCAGGAGCGGGCGCGCATCTTCAGCTGCGCGGGTGTCGAGCCCCAGATGGTTAGGTCGACGTCGCCGATGTCCTCGCCCGTTTCGGCCGTCGCGCCGACGCCCGTGAGCTTCGCGACTCCCGTGTCGTTCGTCGCCGTCAGCACGAGGTCGTAGGCGACCCGCGTGATAGAGATGTGGATGTTGCGCGAGGCTCGAGGCTTCATGCCGCCATCGCTCCACCGGCTTCGGTCGCGAGCCAGGCCGCGCCGCAGGCCTTCGCGAGTTCGCGCACCCGCAGGATGTAGCTCTGCCGCTCCGTCACCGAGATCACGCCGCGGGCATCGAGCAGGTTGAAGATGTGCGAAGCCTTGATGCATTGGTCGTAGGCCGGCAGCGCCATGGCATGAGCCGTCCGGTCGGCGCTCCAGCCCGCTTCCAGGTAGTCGCGGCAGGCTTTCTCGGCATCGCGGAAATGCCGGAACAGCATCTCGGTGTCGGCGACCTCGAAATTGTGCTTCGAGTATTCGCGCTCGGCCTGCAGGAAGACGTCGCCGTAGGAGACCTTCTCGTCGCCGTCGCGGCCGTTGAAGTTCAGGTCGTAGACGTTCTCGACGCCCTGCACATACATGGCGAGGCGCTCGAGCCCGTAGGTCAGCTCGCCGGCGACGGGCGCGCATTCGAAGCCGGCCACCTGCTGGAAATAGGTGAACTGGCTCACCTCCATGCCGTCGCACCAGCATTCCCAGCCCAGACCCCAGGCGCCGAGCGTCGGGCTCTCCCAATCGTCCTCGACAAAGCGGATGTCGTGCAGCGAGGAATCCACCCCGATCGCGGCGAGCGAGGCGAGATAGAGCTCCTGCAGGTTCGGCGGGTTCGGCTTCAGGATGACCTGAAACTGATAATAGTGCTGGAGCCGGTTCGGGTTCTCGCCGTAGCGGCCATCCTTCGGTCGGCGTGAGGGCTGCACATACGCCGCGCGCCAGGGGCGCGGGCCGAGCGCCCGCAGCGTCGTTGCCGGATGGAAGGTCCCGGCCCCGACCTCCAGGTCGTAGGGCTGCAGGATCGCGCAGCCCTGTTCCGCCCAGAACGTCTGAAGGGTTAGGATCAAGCCCTGGAAGGAGCGCTCCGGGCGCATATGCGGGAGGGCGGCCGGAGCGGCAACCGTCGAATTGCTCGGGGCGGTGATCATGGCCGAACCGTTAAGGGCGCCCCTCTGCCTGTCAAGCTGATCGGACCGGGTAATCTCCCGCTCACCGCAGCTCTTGGGCAAGTCGTAACCTTCTCCGCAGCTTGGCGGGGAACATTCAAGCCAAGCTACGCATTTTCACGCCGACTTAGATGGCACACAGCATGTGTGTCTCCACACAGCTAAACGCCCGCCGGTCCGGCAAGAACAGCAGGACAAGAGCAGGGCTGGGAGAACCCGACAGATGGTCACGCCGTTTATTGCCGTTCGCCTCGTTGCCGCGACTGTTCTTCTGGGCGGCGTCGCCCTCGCCGGCTCCGCCATCGCGAAGCCCGGCGCTGGTGAGGCCACGCTCGCTTCCGCCGCGCCGGTCTCGTCCTCTGTTCCGGCAGCCGTCGCAGTGACTGCCCCGGTCGTGATGGCCGAGCCCGCGAGCCCCTGCGGCCGGAAGGTGAAGGTCGTCTATGCCGGTTACGGCGAGGCGGAGCGGGCGGGCTGCTCCCTCTCGGCGAAGTCCGCGGCTAACTAAACGATTCTGGGATGCCCGGCCCGGGTTTTCCGTCAGTTGCCTCCCTGCCGGCTCTGATCGCAGACGAGATCCACCGGCGCCAGGCGCGATCTGGAGGATAGTATGGGTCGATTTCGGTCCATCACGTTCGCCACCGCTCTGCTGGGCGGCGGTATCGCAGTGGCCGGCTCCGCCTCGGCTGCTCCGATTCCAGCCGGCGTCGCCGCGACGGCGATGTCGGGACCCGTCGAGACAGTGCAGTGGGGCTGGGGCTACGCCTACGGTCCCCGGTACGGCTATTACGGTCCGCGCCGTTACTGGGGGCCGCGCCACGGCTTCTATGGTCCGCGCCGCTTCTACGGCCCGCCGGTCGTGTGCCGGTTCCGGCCAACGCCGTGGGGGCCACGTCGGGTGTGCTTTCGCCGCTACTGACGTGCAGTGCGCCTCCGGGCGCCCTTTTTCATGATGGTGTGTCGTGAAGCCGGGCAGCCATCGGCGTGAAGCCGCCGTCAGCTCCGTGTAGGATGAGCGCAGGCGCAATTCGAAGCGGCGCCCGGCCTCCTTTCACCGCGGTCACGACGAGGCGCGACGCGTCATCGCCGGCTCGCGGATGAATTGGGGTCACGACGACAGACCCGAACCGTTTTCCCAAAGCGGCAAGGCACCGCTGAAGCCCGTCCGCCCGATAGATCAGCGCCAGCCGTCCTTTCGGCCGCAGCAGGTCGGCGGCGCTCTCGAGCCAATCGGGCAGCCCACCGCCCTCCATCTCATGCGCTGACCGCCGCCGCGGCTCCGGGGACGCCCTCCTTTCGCCCTCGAAAAAGGGCGGATTCGTCACGACGAGGTCGACGCTGCCCGGTGCCAGCCCGGCTTCGTGCCGCGCCAGCTTCGGAGCGAAGATGTCGGCCTGAACGATCGTCGCTCGGGTCTCGCGCTGGTTTAGGGCGATGTTCCGGCTCGCCAGAACGACCAGGTCCGGATCGCGCTCGACGAGCAGGATGCGCGCCCCCGGATGGCGGGCCGCGATCATCAGGCCGATCGCGCCGGTCGCAGCCCCGAGATCGGCCACGACGTCCTCCGATCCGACGGGCGAGAGGCCTGCCAGCAGCACCGCATCCGTGCCGGCACGGTGCCCGCGCCGGGGCTGCAGGAGTTGGACCGCGCCGCCGAGCAGCCGGTCCTCTGTGATCTCCAGTTCGGGTTCAGCCATCGCGGAGCTCTGCCGCAAGCCCCGCCTCCGTCACGAGCCGCCGGGCCTGACGCGCCCAGTCCTCAGGGACGAGGAGCCGACGCTGAAAGGCCCCGATCGAGCCTTCAAGCGCGCCCATGTGAGCGTCGGCGACGAGCACCGGAATGCCCTCCCCTTCGAGGAGGCTCTCCAGGAATCCGATCAGCACGAGGTCGTTCGTTCGCACGAGCTCAATCATGCCTGGCGGGGATCCCTCTTGCGTCAACCCTGCGCGTTGCGGCAGGTGCGGGGGCATGCGAGCGTCCGCGCCATTCGGCCGGCGCACGTTCGGCATTGGGAGTAGCCTGTGGGCGTCGTGCTGTCATTCGAGGAAAGAGCGCCGGGCACTCCGCCGGACCTCGACGACCTCGTCGCCCTGGTGCGAAGCGACATGGAGCGCGTGAACGCGCTCATCATCTCGCGCACCGGATCTCGCGTGACGATGATCCCAGAGGTCGCGAACCACCTCATCTCGTCGGGCGGCAAGCGCCTCAGGCCGATGCTGACGCTCGCGACCGCCGCGCTTGCGGGCTATCGCGGCACGGGCCACGTCAATCTCGCCGCGGCCGTCGAGTTCATGCACACAGCAACCCTGCTGCACGACGACGTCGTCGATGCGTCCACCATGCGGCGCGGCAAGATCGCGGCGCGGATGAAATGGGGGAACGAGGCGAGCGTCCTTGTAGGCGATTACCTTCTCGGCCAGGCTTTCAAGATGATGGTCGAGGTCGGCTCGTTGCCGGCGCTCGGGATCCTTTCTTCGGCTGCCGCCGTGATCGCCGAGGGCGAGGTGCTCCAGCTCTCCGCCGCCAAGAACACGGAGACCAACGAGGACGAGTACCTCGCGGTGATCCGCGGCAAGACTGCTGAGCTCTTCGCGGCGGCCTGCGAGGTTGGCGCTGTTATTGCGGAACGCTCCAAGGCCGAGCAGGCCGCCTGCCGCTCGTACGGCATGAACCTCGGCATCGCGTTCCAGCTCGTGGACGACGCGCTCGATTACGGCGGCGCCTCATCGGCGCTCGGCAAGAATGTCGGCGACGATTTCCGGGAGGGGAAGGTGACGCTTCCGGTCGTGCTCTCCTTCCGCCGCGGCGACGAGGAGGAGCGCAAGTTCTGGCGTCGCACGCTCGAGCAGGGCGACGTACGGGAGGATGACCTTGAACGCGCTGCCGTGATCATGCGCCGACACCGCGCGCTGGAGGACACGATCGAGCGCGCCCGGCATTACGGCGCGATGGCGCGCGACGCGCTCGCCCTGTTTCCGAAGAGCCAGATGAAGAGCGCGCTCCTCGGCGCCGTCGATTTCTGCATCGCCCGCGTGAGCTGAAGCTCAGGAGCGAGCAAGCGCCGCGGCTGGACGCTCCTCCCGCCGGGCGAAAGCGAGGACGGCCGCCCCGGCAAGTCCGGACAGGAGCGAGCCAGCGAGCACGCCCACCTTCACCTCGTCCTGCAAGACAGCCGAGTTCGGGAAGGCGGCCCGAAGGAAGAGGGTGCGGAAAGGTTGCGGCACTCTGGAAGCGCCCGTCAGGCGTAGCGGGTGTGCCGGGACCTCGCGATGACGACCTGGTTCAGACTGTCTCCGGCGAGCGGGTTTCCGTCGAAGTCGCCGTAGCGCGCTGCGGGTTCCAGTCGGGCGGCCTGAAGAAGAAGAAGGAGTTCCTGCGGAAAGACCGTGCGCAAGCGCATCGGGGCGGTCCGGCATGGGGCCTCTCCGCGCTCATGCACCTCCCATTGCAGGATCCTGACCTGCTGCACGGGATCGTAGGCGATCTGCTCCTCGCTCGCCTGAACATCGGGCCGCGACGGATCCCGGTCGACGCGGAGTGTACGCTCGCGAGCGAGCTCCGCGACCCGCGGATTCACGATGTCGAAGGCGAGGAGCCCGCCCGGAACGAGATGCGCCGCGATCTGCCGGAGACAGGAGGTCAGATCCTCAGTGTCCGTGATCTGACAAAGTGAGTTGCAGGACACGATCACGAGCGCGAAGCCCGATCCGAGATCGAAGCTCCGCATGTCTCCTTTGTGAAAGGAGATCGCGAGATCCTCCTCGGCGGCCTTGCTGCGAGCCGCCCGCAGCATCGGATTAGAATCGTCGAGCCCGACGACCTCGTGACCGTCACGCGCCAGCGGCAGCGTGAGCCGGCCGGTGCCGCAGGCGAGTTCGAGGATCGGCCCACCTGTTCGGCGGGCGAGGTCGCGATAGAACCGCTCGCAGGGTCCGGGCGGCACGAGCAGGTCGTACAAGCCCGGTGCGTCGTAGACCGTTATGGCTTCCTCGCGCGTCATTCTGTCTCCGCATCGGCGTTCGGCCGGAAGGAAGCGCGTATCCAGAGCGGGCTCAAACCTTTTCGAGGGTGTCCGCTGGATTTCGTGAGCCGGCGGAGCCGGCCGATGCTCGTCTAGCGAAAGACGGTCGCCTTTACCCACCAGACCGGTTCGGCAGACCGGATCTCCCGGGCCGCACGGGCGGCGGAGCGACAATCATCGAACAGGCCGAAGACGGTCGCCCCCGAGCCCGACATGCGGGCGAGCCGGCAGCCCGCCGTGGCGCGCAACCTGTCCAGTGTCGTCCCGATCACGGCCTGGGCCGCGATGGCAGGCGGCTCGAGATCGTTCCGCCCCGCGAAGAGCGTCGCGAGAAGCCCGGTGGCAGCGCCGCCCTGCGGGAGAACCGGATGGTCCGAGGGGCCGAGATCCCCCGGTGCTCGGCCGAGCCGCCGGAAAACCTCCGGCGTCGGCACCGCCACGCGCGGGTTCACGAGCACGGCGAAGAGCGGCGGCAGCGCGAGCGGTGGACCGATCCGCTCACCGATTCCGCGCATCATCCGGGCTTTTGGGTCGAGACAGACTGGCACGTCCGCGCCCGTCCCGCGCGCGGCGTCGACAACCCGTGCATCGTCGAGAGACAGCCCGTTCAGCTGGGCGAGCAGCCGAAGCGCAGCTGCGGCGTCGGACGACCCCCCGCCGATGCCGGCCGCAGCCGGCAGGTTCTTCGAGAGCCGGAACGCGCCGAGCCGAAGCCCCGGCACGCGCTCGGCCAGCCCGCGCGCTGCACGGAGCACGAGGTTGTCGCCGGCCGGCCCCGCAGCGTCGGCGGTCGGGCCATCAACAGCGAGGGACAACTCTTCCCCCGGGATCAGCTCGAGCCGATCCGCCACCCCGGCGAAGACCACAAGGCTCTCGAGCTCATGGTAGCCGTCAGGGCGACGGCCCAGCACATGCAGCGTGAGGTTGACCTTTGCCGGGGCGCGCGTCGCTAGCACGCCTGAGGGCATCAGCCGCCGCTCTTGGCCGCCTCACCGGGCGGAACGCTGGTCTGGACCTCGGCGGGTTTCGGCTCGTCGGGCAGCCCGTTCTTGAGCTTTTCCTCGATTTTCTTGAGGTCGTCCGGCTCGGGGTTCGCATCCTTGGCGTGCTGCCACTGGAACTTCGCCTCGAGCCTGCGCCCGACGCGCCAATAGGCATCGCCCAGGTGGTCGTTGATGACGGGATCGCCGGCCTTCAGCTCGGCCGCCTTCTCAAGCTCGCGCACCGCATCGTCCCAATGTCCGAAGCGGTAGTAGGCCCAGCCGAGGCTATCGATGATCATGCCGTCGCGCGGGTTCAGCTCGACGGCGCGGCGCAGCATCTTGAACGCCTCGTCGAGGTTGGTGTTCTGGTCGACCCAGGAATAGCCAAGGTAGTTCAGCACCTGGCTCTTTCCCATCGGCTGGCTGTCGGGCACGAGTTCCAGGGCCTTCTTCAGGTCGGCTTCCGCCTTCGGCCAGTCCTTCGCCCGCTCGTACGCCGTGCCGCGGTAATAGTAGAGCGGCCACAGTCCCGCGTCGCCCGCAGGCGTGCGCTCGATCGCCTTGCCGTAGATCTCCGCCGCCTGCGCGAATTGCTTGCGCGAGCGGTAGACATTGCCGAGCGCGACCAGGACCTCGTTGTCGTCCGGACGCTGCTTGCCGAGCTTCTCGAGGTGCTGCACGGCCTCTTCGCCGCGGCCGAGTTGCTCGAGGGTGATCCCGATCTGGACATCCGCGCTCGGCCGCAGCGGAGACGAGACCGGGATGGCCTTCAGGATCTCCATCGCCTGCTCGGTCCGCTTCAGCCGCTCATAAACCTCCGCGAGGGTCAGCACCGCAAGATCGTGATCCGGGTTCAGCTGCAGCGCGAGGCGCAAGTAGACGATGGAGGCGAGTTCGTCGCCCTGCTGGCTTCCGGCGGAGCCCAATCCGTAGAGCACCTCCGCGGCGCCGTCCTGCGCGTTCGCGACGAGAGGGCTGAGCGCCTTGCCGGCCGTCAGCTGCTCGATCGCCCGCTTCACCATCGGATGCCGAGGTGAGATGGACTCGAACCCGCGATAAGCTTCGAGCGCCGCCTCCTTGTTGCCGCGCTTGGCGAGAAACCGCCCATACGCATCGACGATGCGCAGCGTCGTCTTCTCGTTGTCGTAGGCGGCTTTCAGCCGGCGCTCTGCTTCGGCATCGTTGCCGATCAGGCCTGCGATCAGCCCGGCATGATAGTCCCGGAAGGCCGCAAAGCCGCGCTCACCCCGCAGCTGATCGACCGTCTCCAGCGCACGCTTGCCATCCTTGGAGCCTGCGAAGGACCATGCGGTGAGAAGGGTCGCCGTGACGTCGGCGGCGCGTCCGCGCCCGCTGCGGACGAGGAGGCCGCGCGCCGTCGCATATTGCTTCGCCTTGATCGCTCGCACGCCCAGGGCAAGCTGCGCGAGCCCGTTCTGTGCGTCGCGCTGGACGATCTTCTCCGCGGCCCGGGCGGCGGCGTTCGTGTCCCCGTCGGCGAGTAGGGAGATGAAGGCGCGCTCGAGAAGCTCAGGATTGCGCGGGTCTTCCTTCAGAGCCTGCCGGTAGAACATCGCAGCGGCAGCAGTGTCGCGCGAATTTCCGGCGATGTAGGCGGCAAGATAATTGCCCTCGAGGCTGGAAGCCGGCCCGAAACCCGCCTTCGATTCGGCGCGGGAAGCCGTGTTGCGCTTTGCCGCCGCCGGCGCGATCCCGAGGCCAAGAGTCACGGCAAGCACCACCCCGACCGATCCCGCGAGGGAAGGCTTCCTCAACCAGGCCACCATTTCGGCTCCGCTTCTCCGCCGCAGACGAACCAGGCGCTGTCGCCGCCGCGTTGCGCCGGGTCACCATGGCGAGTTCGCCGGAGGGCGGCAAGGCGCAACGACGCCGCGCCGCCGGAGACGGAGCCGGCGCGTCGTGGGCCGAGTTACGCTGCGAGCGGCGGAATGCGCAAGACCCATCCGGGCTGGATAAGGTCCGGGTTTTTCACAGGCGGAGTGTTGGCCTTCACGATCTCGGAATACTTCGCCCCATTGCCCTTCCCGTATTGTTCCTCGGCGATCTTCCAGAGGGTATCGCCCTTCTTCACCGTATAGAACTTCGCCTCGGGCGCGGGCTGCTGCACCTGAAGCCCGGTCGTATCGACCTCGGCGACGCCGATCGTGTTGCCGAGGGAGAGGATGATCTTCTCCGCCTCCTCCTGCGTCATCGCCTGGCCGGAGAGCTTCACCTTGTCTCCCTGAAGGTCGATGTTCAGCTTCGAGGCATCGAAGCCGTGGCCCTGGACCTCCTTCGCAAGCCCGTCGGCGGTCGCCGCCTGGGCGCCGCCGCCGAACAGCTTCGCGCCGGCATCCTTGATGAAACTGAACAGACCCATCCTCGCCTCCTCTGGTCGACCGAACCGAGAGAAGCCTGCCAAAGCGGTCCGGTTCCGGACTCACATCCCCGTATAGTTTGGCCCGCCGCCGCCTTCCGGCGTGACCCAGTTGATGTTCTGGTTCGGATCCTTGATGTCGCACGTCTTGCAGTGGACGCAGTTCTGCGCGTTGATTACGTAGCGGGGCGTCGCGCCCTCCTCGACCCACTCGTACACGCCGGCCGGGCAGTAGCGGGCGGACGGCCCGTCGAAGACGTCGTGCTCCGAGCGGCGCTGCAATTCCATGTCCTTCACCTGAAGATGGACCGGCTGGTCCTCCTCGTGGTTCGTGTTGGACAGGTAGACCGAGGAAAGCCGGTCGAAGGTGAGCACGCCGTCCGGCTTCGGGTAGGTGATGCGCTTCACCTCCGAGACGGGCTTCAAGGTCGCGTGGTCCGGCTTGCCGTGCGAGAGCGTGCCGAAGAGCGAAGTTCCGAGAAGCTCGCTCGCCCACATGTCGATGCCGCCGAGCCCGATCCCGACGATCGTGCCGAAGCGCGACCAGAGCGGCTTCACGTTGCGCACCCGGAACAGGTCGTAGCCGATCTCCGAGCCGCGCCAGGATTCCTCGTAGCTCGTCACCTCATCGTGTTGCCGGCCCTCGGAGATCGCGCCGGCAACATGCTCGGCGCAGAGCATCCCGGACAGGATCGCGTTGTGGGATCCCTTGATCCTGGGAACGTTCACAAACCCGGCCGAGTCGCCGACGAGACAGCCGCCCGGGAAGACCAGCTTCGGCACGGATTGCCACCCGCCCTCCATGATGGCGCGCGCGCCATAGCCGATGCGCTTCCCGCCCTCGAACGTGTCGCGGATCATCGGGTGCGTCTTGACCCTCTGGAACTCGTCAAAGGGCGAGAGGGTCGGGTTCTCGTAATTCAGATGCACCACGAACCCGACCGACACGAGATTGTCGTCGAAGTGATAGAGCCAGGAGCCGCCGCCGGCCTTGTTCGGCAGCGGCCAGCCCATCGAGTGCTGGACGAGGCCTTTTCGGAACTTGTCCGGCTGGACCTGCCACAGCTCCTTGATCCCGATCCCGTATTTCTGGTGGTCCGAGTTCTTGTTGAGCGCGAAACGCTGGATGATCCCCTTCGTCAGGCTGCCGCGCGCACCTTCGGCAAGGATCGTGTACTTGCCCCGAAGCTCCATGCCGCGGGTGTAATCGCCCTTCGGCTCGCCCTCGCGATTGATCCCGAGGTCGCCCGTCGCGATCCCCACGACCTTGCCGTCTTCGACGAGAACCTCCGCGACCGGAAAGCCCGGATAGATTTCCACGCCGAGCGCCTCCGCCTGCTGGCCAAGCCAGCGCACCACGTTCCCGAGCGAGCCGATGAAGTTGCCGTGGTTATCCATCAGCCGCGGCATGCCGATTGTCGGCACCTTCACGCCGCCGCCGGGGCCGAGGAACAGGAACTCGTCCTTGGTGACCTCGGTCGTGAGCGGACGGTCGGGGGCCTGACGCCATTCGGGGAGAAGCCGGTCGAGGCCGATCGGGTCGATCACCGCACCCGACAGGATGTGGGCGCCGATCTCGGAGCCCTTCTCCACCACCACGACGGAGATTTCAGAGCCGGTCTCGGCCGCGAACTGCTTCAGCCGGATCGCGGTCGCGAGCCCGGCCGGCCCGCCGCCCGCGATGACGACGTCGTACTCCATCGATTCCCGTTCGGGCAGTTCCATGTCTCTCCCCGCGCGAGGCGCTCGCCCCCGCCTTACAACCATTCGAACCTGCTATGAGCAACGGTGCGGGCGGTGACAAGTTCGAGGCGCGCCCGTCTGCCGCTCGCGCCCGCGCAGGCGTGCGGCCGGAGCCGAAGCATGATCCATCCCGGCGAGGTGTACCGAACGGCCCGGCCTCTTGCGGAAGACCCCGGGCTACCCCACACTCGCTGGCGCGATTGCCGCCGCAGAAGGCATCAAGCCTATCTGACCGGCGATCTTGCGATGCGCGCGCTCCAGGACTCTTCCCCTGGAGGACGCATGACCGACCTTGCGGGCCGGGTTCTCCGGACCCCGGTTCCCGCCATGAATCCAGAGACGACGTGCCATGGACAAGATGCCGATCACGGGGAAGGGGTTTGCGGCTCTCGAGGAGGAGCTGAAGCACCGCCAGCAGGTGGAGCGCCCCCGTATCATCGAGGCCATCGCCGAGGCGCGCTCGCATGGCGACCTGTCCGAAAACGCCGAGTACCACGCAGCGAAAGAGAACCAATCGCTGAACGAGGGCCGGATCCAGGAGCTCGAATCGATGATCTCGCGGGCCGAGATCATCGACGTCGCGAAGCTCTCCGGCGACAAGATCAAGTTCGGCGCAACCGTGAAGCTCGTTGACGAGGATACCGAGCAGGAAAAGGTCTACCAGATCGTCGGCGACCCCGAGGCGGACGTGAAGTCCGGGCGTGTATCGATCTCCTCGCCCGTTGCCCGCGCGCTGATCGGCAAGGGCGTCGGCGACACCGTCGAGGTCTCGACCCCGGGCGGTGGCAAGTCCTACGAGATCGTCGAGGTCGCCTTCCGGTAGGGTGCGGGTCCGCTGGAGCCACTATCCGTTCGCGGCCGCCCTGCGGCCTTGTCGGAGGGGCCCAGCTCCCTTCCGAGCGCCGGGCTGACGAGAACGTCGTTCCCCCAAGGCAGGCGACCGAGCGGCCGCGTCAGTCTGCGAACACGGCGCGGGCGCCTCACCCCGCCGGCTCGGACGCCTTGAGACCTGGGCCACGCGCGAGGCGCGTTTCAATGTTCTTGACTTTTTTCCTATGCCGTGCGACAAGCGCTCCGCCTCGTCCGGCGGGAAGGCTCGTTTGATCACCGGATCAGACCGGCGGAAGGAGGCGGCGGGTTCGGAGGTCGGGCCCGGTGACCTGGCTCCCCGACGCTCTGGTCGCGCATGCGGCCGGATCGAAAAGACCGTCAGAAAGGACGCCGGGCTCCGGCATACTTTCAAACAATGAGAAGTCGGCGCCCGGCGTCCTTCTTCCTACCTCATCAGCTCTTTGACATCATCGCTGGACCAGACCCCGGACCGGGGACGGACGGCGCGTGCCTGGAGGCGGAGCGTGCCCGCATTCCTCCCCTGGCGCGAGAAGATCGGCGCCCGCTCCCTAATCGGCAGCGCTCGCGACCGTGGTTCGCGCAGGCGTGACGGGCTTCAGCCCGGCCATATGGGCGAGGCGCTCGCGCTCATCCTTGGGCAGGTCGGATTCCGAAAGCGACGCGAAATTCTCGCGCGAGAACGGCAGACGCCCGCCCTTAAAAACCAGGACCTCGTCCTTGAGAACCACGATGTCGCCGCGCCGCAGCGTCGGATCCTGCAGATGCCAGTCGGGGACCGCGACTGGATCGATCGGGCCCGCAGGAGCGCTCGCCGTTTCGACCGGCTCGCGCCGCGGCCGCTCCTTGCGGACGGCTCGCTCCTTGGCGCGCTTGCGGATCGTGAAGTCGAGCGGCTCGCTCCGGTAGGTCGGCCGGTCGAAATCCTCGGCCGGTGCGGGCTGGTAGTAGCGCGGCTGCTCCGGCTGCGATTCAACCCCGAACAGCCGTTCGAAGAACCCGGCCTGCGCGCCGGAAACGCCCCCGAGGATGAGAACCGCCCCTAGGGTCAGACGCAAAGAGGAATTTGAGCCGCTGATCCGCATCGCCGACCGCCGTGTCACAAGATGAGCGCAAGACCGGCCGCCGACACCTGCCCGAATACTCGGACCGGGCATCCTGCGCGGCACCAGCACTTGCTTTGGTTGCAACATGAACTTGCCCGGGCGCTCTGAGTTCCCCGGAAGGCGTCCTTTCACGGAACGGTCCCCCGACCCGCCTCTCCCCTCGCGGACCAGGCCTTCCCGTTGCATGATCGCGCGGAGAGGCCTCAGCGGATCCCGGATGAAACCCGACACTCAGAGCCCGGACGAGGTCGATCTCTGGGCCGAGCGCCGGCGTGTCGCTGAGAAGGCGCGCGGCGAGAAGGAGTGGGGCCTGTGGGGACCCTATCTCGCGGAGCGGCAATGGGGGACGGTGCGGGAGGATTACAGCGCTGACGGAAACGCTTGGCGCTCCTTCACGCACGAGGATTCGCGCTCACGGGCGTATCGCTGGGGCGAGGATGGGATCGCCGGTATCTCGGATGATCGCTCGTTCCTCTGCCTCTCGCTCGCGCTCTGGAATGGACGCGACCGTATCCTCAAGGAGCGGCTCTTCGGCCTCACTAACGAGGAGGGGAACCACGGCGAGGACGTGAAGGAGATCTACCACTACGTCGATGCCACCCCGAGCCACTCGTATCTGAAGTTCCTCTACCGATACCCGCAAGCCGCGTATCCCTACGAAGAACTGGCGGAGCAGAACCGCAAGCGCGGCCGAAGCGCGCCGGAATACGAGATCGGCGAGACCGGCATCTTCGATGATGGCCGCTTCTTCGACGTCACGGTCGAGTATGCGAAGGAGGACGATGACGACATCCACATGGTCGTCACGGCCACGAATTGCGGGCCCGAACCGGCCGAGTTGCACCTCGTCCCGCTCCTCTCCTTCCGCAACATCTGGGCGTGGCGGCCGGACGCGGTGCCGTGGAGGCCGCGCATGGCTTCCGAACCGAATGCCGGGATTCTGTGCGAGCATCCCCGGCTCGGAAGCTACCGGCTGCTCTTCGGCGGCGAGCCGGATGTCCTGTTCTGCGAGAACGAGACGAACCGCCGCCTCCACGCTGGTGAGCCGGATGCGCCAGGGCTGTTCAAGGACGGGATCAACGCAGCCATCGTGGATGGTGACGAGAGGGCCGTGTCACGGGACCGTGGGACACGCGTCGGCCTGGTCTATCGGCTCCACCTCGGGCCGGGAGAGAGCCGCCCGATCCGCCTGCGTATCTCGGCGGGACGCCGGGTTCGGGCGATCGACGCCGAGGACGGAATACTGGCCCAGCGCGCCGCCGAAGCGGACGCCTTCTACGACGCGCTCTGCGAGGGGATGGACGAGGATGCCCGCTTCGTCTTCCGGCAGGCCTCCGCCGGGCTGATCTGGTCCAAGCAGTTCTACCGCTACGACGTGCGGCTCTGGCTCGACGGTGACCCGCTGCAGCCCCGCCCCCCAGAAGAGCGGCGCCGCGGCAGAAATGCCACTTGGCAGCACCTCGCGACGGCCGACATCCTCCTGATGCCCGACAAGTGGGAGTATCCCTGGTTCGCGGCCTGGGACCTCGCCTTCCATTGCATCCCAATGGCGCTGCTCGATCCCGACTTCGCCAAGCAGCAGCTTCTGTTGCTGACGCGCGAATGGCTGATGCACCCCAACGGGCAGCTCCCTGCCTATGAGTGGGAGTTCGGCGACACGAATCCGCCCGTCCATGCCTGGGCGGCCTTCCGGGTGTTCGAGATCGACCGCGAGCGACGGGGCGGCCGGGGCGACCTCGCCTTCCTGGAGGGGGTCTTCCACAAGCTCCTGATCAACTTCACCTGGTGGGTGAATCGGAAGGACGCGGAAGGACGCAACGTCTTCCAAGGCGGGTTCCTCGGCCTTGACAACGTGGGCGTGTTCGACCGGTCGCGCCCTCCCCCGGGCTTCGGCCGGGTGCGCCAGGCGGACGGCACGGCCTGGATGGCCATGTACGCGCTGAACATGATGCGGATCGCGCTCGAGCTCGCGCTCGATAACCAGGTTTACGAAAGCACGGCATCGAAGTTCTTCGAGCACTTCCTGTTCATCGCGGAAGCGATGACGGACATGGGCGGCGAGGGCTTCGGCCTTTGGGACGACGAGGACGAGTTTTATTACGACGAGGTCGACATGCCGGGCGGCGAGATGGTGCCGCTCCGCGTCCGCTCCATCGTCGGCCTCGTGCCCCTCTTCGCGGTCGAGGTGATCGACGCGGACGTTCTCGAGCGTCTGCCGGATTTCGCGAGACGGATGAACTGGGTGCTGGAGAACCGGCCTCAGCTCACCAAGCTCGTCTCACGATGGACTGAGGGCGGCGTGCGGGATCGCAAGCTCCTGTCTCTCCTGCGCGGCCATCGCATGACCGCGCTCCTCAGGCGCATGCTCGACGAGGCGGAGTTCCTGTCTCCCTACGGCATCCGATCCTTGTCGAAAGCTCACCGCGACCGGCCCTACACGCTCGAGGCCTTCGGCGGGTCCTTCGAGGTCCGCTACGATCCCGCGGAATCGACCTCGAACATGTTCGGCGGCAATTCGAACTGGCGCGGCCCCGTCTGGATGCCGATGAACTACCTCCTCGTCGAGGCGATCCGGCGCTTTCACGCCTATTATGGCGACGACTTCCGGGTCGAGTACCCGACGGGCTCGGGCGATCGACATACGCTGGCGGCTATCGCGGACGCGCTGGAGGATCGGCTGTTCGCGCTCTTCTCGAAGGATCGCAGCGGGCACCGGCCCTGTTTCGGCGAGGCTGCGGGATATGCGGCGCCGTCGCGCTGCAGAGGCCACATGCTCTTCCACGAGTTCTTCGACGGAGATACGGGCCGGGGCCTCGGCGCCTCGCACCAGACCGGCTGGACGGCGCTGATCCTGAACCTGCTCCATCGTCGCGACGTCAGGAGCGACGTCTCGAGCGGCGACGCTCCTCCTCTCTGAGTTCGCCTTCCCAGCATTCTCAAGGACGTCTAAGAGCCGCCGGATGAGCGAAGCGGGTCAGGGACCTGGAGCGGGAGAAGGCTTTGAGCCCGCCCTGAAGGCAGCGCTGGTGACGGGGGCCGTGCGCCGGATAGGGCTCGCAATCGCCGAGCGGCTGGCCGAGGCCGGCTACGACGTCGCGCTTCACTGCAGCCCCGCGACGCGCCACGAAGCGCAAGCGGAGGCGACGCGGATCGCGGCAGGAGGAGGACGCATTGCGGTCGTGGCGGGCAACCTTGCCGATCCCGCCGCCGCGGCCGCCATCATGGACGACGCGAACGCGGCGCTGGGGCCACTCACCCTGCTCGTGAACTCGGCGGCGCTGTTCGAGCGCGACAGCGCTGATGCGCCGGATCCGGCGCTCCTCGACCGGCACTTCGCCGTGAACCTTCGGGCACCCGTGCTGCTGACCGCCGCGTTCGCCGCGCAGGTGCCGGACGGGACCGAGGCCTCGGTCGTGAACATCATCGACCAGCGGGTGCTCCGCCCGAACCCAGCCTACTTCTCGTACACGCTCGCGAAGTCGGCTCTCTGGACCGCGACGCAGACGATGGCTCAAGCCTATGCGGCGCGGCGAATCCGGGTGAACGCGATCGGGCCCGGGCCGACCGCCCCGAACCCGTTCGACGGCGAGGACGGCATGCGGACGGAAGTCGCCGGCATCCCGCTCGCCCGCCCGATCCAGCCGGTAGAGATTGCGGAAGCAGTCCTGTTCTTAGCCAAGGCCCGCAATGTCACCGGGAATTTGATTTCCGTGGACGGCGGGCAGCATCTTGGCTGGCAGACGCCCGACTTCCTCGGGACTCGATAGGACTACGAGAAGAGAACCAATGACCCACCCGCTCCTCGACGAACTCGCGTCCTACAAGGACGACCTCATCCGCATCCGGCGCGACATCCACGCCCATCCGGAAACTGGATTTGAGGAGAAGCGCACTTCGGCGCTTGTCGCGGAAAAGCTCCGCAGCTGGGGGATCGAGGTCACCGAGGGCGTCGGCCGGACGGGCGTCGTCGGGACCCTGCAGGGCAAGCGGCCGGGCAACCGCGCCGTTGGCCTTCGGGCGGACATGGACGCCCTGAACATCGTCGAGCAGACCGGCGTGCCCCATGCTTCGACGATCCCGGGCAAAATGCACGCCTGTGGCCATGATGGGCACACGACCATGCTGCTCGGTGCGGCGCGCTATCTTGCCGAGAAGCCGGATTTCGCCGGCCGGGTGCATTTCATTTTCCAACCCGCGGAAGAGGGTCAAGGTGGCGCGCTTGCGATGCTGGCAGATGGCCTCTTCGACCGTTTCCCGTGCGACGCCGTCTATGGAATGCATAACGGGGCCGGGACGCCGGTGGGCCAATTCAGGCTGCGCCCCGGTCCGATGATGGCGGCGGTCGACTTTTTCACCCTCACCTTCCGCGGCACCGGCGGGCATGGCGGCTCCACCCCGCATCTCGCGACCGACACGACGATCGCGCAGGCGCATTTCGTGCTCGCGCTTCAGAACGTCGTAGGGCGCAACATATCGGCGCTCGAGCCCGCGGTGATTTCCATCGGCTCCATCCAGGGCGGCTCGGCTGGATCGCCCAACGTCATTCCGGCGGAGGTTGCGATTCGGGGCACAGCCCGGACCTTCTCGGAAGAGGTGCGGGACACGGTCGAGCGAAGGATGCGCGAGCTCGCCCAGGCGCACGCGGCCGCCCAGGGCTGCACGGCCGAGGTGATCTACGACCGGATTGGTCCTGCGCTCGTGAACCATCCCGAGCAGACGGCGACCGCAACCCGGGTCGCTGCCTCGCTCGTCGGCAGCGACAAGGTGGACGGCAACGCCAAGCCGATCACGGGCGGTGAGGACTTTGCCGACATGCTTCGGGTTAGGCCCGGCGCCTTCATCTTCATCGGCAACGGCGTGCAGCCGGACGGCACCCATCATGCGGTCCATACGCCGCTCTATGACTTCAACGACGAGATCATCCCGCTCGGCGTGGCGTATTGGGTGAGCCTGGTCCGGGAAGAGCTCGCCGCGACCTGATCACTCCGAGCCGTCGAGCGGGTGGCCGCTCGCCGCGCGACAGAGCGCGAGGATGGCGCGGTTGAGCGGCACGTCGATTCCGTGCTTCTCGGCCGCGCGCACCACGGCACCCGTGATGTATTCGTGCTCGAGTGGCCGGCCTGCGAGGCGGTCGTAGAGCATGGAGGTGCCGCCGTCGGGATTGCTCTTCCCTAGCCCGCGAAGAACCTGCTGAGCGTCCGTCTCGGTCAGCTTCGCGCCTTCGGCGGCGGCCACCCACACGGCTTCGGCCAGGATCCCGGACGCGAGCGCCTGGATGTCGGGCTCCTGAATGACGCGGATGCGCCTTAGGGTCAGCGAGGTGATCGGGTTTCCGACGAGGTTCGAGAAGAGCTTGCGCCAGGCGATCGTTGTGAAATCCGCCTCCTTCGTCACCTTGAAGGATGTCGGGGAGAACAGCTCGGCAACGGCAGCAGACTGCGGGCTCGTCGGAAGGCTCAGCGCGGCGGCCGTATGATGCACGATGCGTCCGGGCGAAACGCGCTCGGCCGAGCAGTAGATGATGGCTGGGAGGATCGCCTTCGCGCCCGGCGCGAGCGGCTGGACGCGCTCTACATGGCCGACCCCGTTCTGAACGACCACGATCGTGGTGTCGGGCCCGACCAGCCGGTCGAGCCACGGCTTCGTGCCCGCCGTATCCTGCGACTTTGTGGTGAGGAGGACGAAGCGGACAGGCCCGACCTCCTGCGGCTCCGTCGCCATCGGCACGGCGATTTCGCGCGTCCGGTCCGGCTCCTCGACGATCAGCTTGGGGAAGGAGGTCCGGACGCAAAGCGTGACGTCCCGTCCTGCCTCCGCAAGCTCTGCCGCGAGGTACCCGCCGATACCGCCCGAACCGATGATCGCAACCTTGCCCATCATGCTAAGTGCCCTATCCGGAACCCCGATGGTGGACACGCTTAACCTATGCTGGGCCGCGATGGAGCAGGTGAGCACATGCAGGATCCGCGCTGGGCGGTGATCACGGGCGCCTCGAGCGGCATCGGGGCCGAGATGGCGAGGATCTATGCCACGCGCGGGCGCTCGCTCGTCCTCACGGCCCGACGCAAGGAACGACTGGAAGCGCTCCAAGCCGAGCTCGAGACGGCCAGGCCCGGGATCCGCATCGAGCTGATTGCGCTCGACCTCGAGCAGCCTGAGGGCGCCGAGGCCCTCATGGCGGAACTCGATCAGCGGGGGATCGAGATCGAGACGCTCGTGAACAATGCTGGTTTCGGCCTGCGCGGCCGCTTCGCCACCCTGCCCTATGGCGAACAAGCGGCGATGCTGCAGCTCAACGTGCTCAGCCTGACGAAGCTCTGCCGGCTCGTCCTTCCGAGTCTGATCGCCCGGCGGCGCGGCGGTATCATCAATCTCGCCTCGACTGCCTCCTTCCAGGCCGTGCCCTTCATGGCGACCTACGCCGCCACCAAGGCCTTCGTGCTCTCGTTGTCGGAAGCGCTGCACGAGGAGTCGCGAGGACACGGGGTGGTGGTGACCGCGCTTTGCCCGGGCCCGACCGCGACCGAGTTCACCATCCGGGCGGACATGGAGAAGTCGAAGCTGTTCGAGCGCGCGATGAACGCCAAGGATGTCGCCCGGATCGGCATCGACGGGCACGAGGCAGGCCGCGCGATCGTGATCGCGGGCGCAACGAACAAGGCCGGCGCGATCGGGGCGAAGCTCGCGCCGCGGTTCCTGGTGCGCCGCCTAGCGGGCTGGCTGCAGGGATGAGCCCGCTTCGGTTCGGCTCCCTCCTACGCCAGGCGTCCACCTTCTTCGGCGTCGGGATCGCGGCCGCGATCGTCCATTACGGGTTGCTGGTCAGCCTCGTTGAAGGCTATCGCATGGAGGCAGTGCGGGCGACTCTCGTCGGCTATGTCGGCGGCGGCGTCGTCTCCTATCTCCTCAACCGCCGGCACACCTACGCCAGCGACCGGCCGCATCGCGAGGCGGGATGGCGCTTCGCACTCGTGGCGCTGGTCGGGTTCGGACTGACCTGGGCCTTCATGGCGCTGTTCGTGCGCGCCTTCGGCGCCCCCTACCTGCCGGCTCAGGTCGTCACGACCGGTATCGTGCTCGTCTGGAGCTTCCTGGCGCACAAGCTCTGGACCTTCCGCGAGCCGCCCGCCGTCGTTCCCTGAGGTCCCATGGCCAACGATCTTTTCCCCGGCTTCGACTCGCATTGGATCGACGCGGAGGCCGGACGCATCTTCGCGCGATCGGGCGGGAGCGGACCGCCGCTTGTCCTGCTGCATGGTTTTCCGCAGACGCACGCGATGTGGCACCGGCTCGCCCCGGACCTCGCCAGGACCCATCGCGTGGTCTGCATGGACCTGCGCGGCTATGGCTGGTCCCCGGCCCCTCATGGGGACGCCTCGCACGAGACCTATTCGAAGCGCGCCATGGGCCGCGATGTGGTGCGCGTCGTGGAGGAACTCGGCCATGTCCGCTTCGCCGTCGCCGGGCACGACCGCGGCGCGCGGGTTGGCTACCGGCTGGCGCTCGACGAGCCCGGCCGGGTCGAGCGGCTCGCGCTTCTCGACATCCTGCCGACCTTCGAGGTCTGGAACCGCATTCGGGCCGGCATCCAGCCCGCCGCCCATTGGGAGTTCCTGGCGCGCCCGGAACCGGAGCCCGAGGCCGAGATCGGGCGCGATCCCCTGCCCTATTTCGAGGGGCTGATGCGCGCCTGGTCGGGCGAGAAGAAACTCGACTTCATCGATCCGCGCGCGCTGAAGGCCTATCGCCAGAGTTGCAACGAGCCGACCCGTATCCACGCCTTCTGCGAGGACTATAGGGCCGGTGCGACGCTCGACCCGCAGCAGGACGAGGAGGACATAGGCGCCGGCAAGCGGATCGCCTGCCCGACCCTCCTGGTCTGGAGCGCCCGGTACCTCGCCCGCCCTGATGCCGAGCCGCCGCTCGAGGCGTGGCGAAAAGACCTTGGCTCCGGGGATCACAGGATCCGAGGTCGATTGCGGGCACTTCGTGGCTGAGGAAGCGCCCGCGGAGACGCTGGCGGCCATGAAGGGCTTCCTGGCAAGCTAACGACGCGCCGCGAAGAACTCGCGGAGCAGTTCGGACGCCTCGCTTTCTCGGATGCCGCCGTAGATCTCCGGCGCATGGTGGCAGGTCGGCGCGTCGAAGAAGCGGACGCCGCTCTCGACCGCGCCGCCCTTCGGGTCGGCCGCGCCGTAATAGAGCCGGCGGATGCGTCCGAACGAGATCGCCGCCGCGCACATCGTGCAGGGCTCGAGTGTCACGTAGAGGTCGCAGCCGGTGAGCCGCTCGTCTCCGAGCGCGGCGGCGGCTGCCCGGATGGCGACGATCTCGGCATGTGCCGTCGGATCGTGCGCCGCGCGGGGTCGGTTGTGGCCGGTCGCGACGACGTTCCCGTCCTTTATGATGACCGCGCCAACCGGCACCTCGCCGAGAGAACCAGCCCGGAGCGCCTCCCGCAGCGCGAGCGCCATCGGGTCCACGCGGCTCTGCCCGTTCCTAACCGGTCCTCGCTCTGCCATGCGGGCTCTGCTATCAGCCGTCTATGGCAGACAGCAATGACAGGGGCGGCAAACGCCCCGGCCGCCCCGGCGGACGCCCGCCGCGTGACGCGAACTTCTCCGACCGGCCGACGCCCGGTCCCGGTGGCCCTGGGGGTCGCGGCAAGCCGCCCGGCCGCTTTGGGGCGGACCGGCCCGGCTCGCGCGAGGAACGGCCACGAGCCCGCCCCTTCGAGCGGCGGGACGAGCGCCCCCGCGCCGGTGGGTTCGACAAACGCGAGCCGCGGCGCAAACAACCGGCGGCCGTCCACGAGCCGCAGCCGGCCGAGGTCGAGGCGATTGCCCCGCCGGCCGAGGAGCGCATCGCCAAGGTGATCGCCCGTGCCGGGATCGCGTCTCGGCGGGACGCGGAGGCCATGATCGCGGAAGGCCGGGTGACGCTGAACGGCGAGACCCTCGCATCGCCAGCCGTGAATGTCGGAGCCAGCGACACGATCACAATCGACGGCGAGCCGTTGCCCTCCCGCGAGCGGACCCGGCTCTGGCTCTTCCACAAGCCGCGCGGGCTCGTCACGACCGCACGGGACCCGGAGGGACGCCCGACCGTCTTCGACTCGCTCCCCGAGGAGATGCCCCGCGTCGTGGCCGTCGGGCGACTCGACATCAACACCGAGGGGCTCCTGCTTCTCACGAATGATGGGGGGCTAGCCAAGGTCATCGCGCATCCGGAGACCGGGTGGACCCGGCGCTACCGCGCCCGGGCGCGCGGCGAGGTCACGCAGGCCGAGCTCGATAAGCTCAGAAAAGGCGTAACCGTCGACGAGATGGAGTACGGGCCGATCGAGGCCACGCTCGACCGCGTCCAGGGCGACAATGTCTGGATCACGCTCGCCCTCAAGGAGGGCAAGAACCGCGAGGTGAAGCGCGTCCTCGAGCATGTCGGTCTGCAGGTGAACCGGCTGATCCGCCTTTCCTTCGGGCCGTTCCAACTCGGCGACATCGAGCCGGGCCTTGTCGAGGAGGTGCGCACCCGCGTCCTCAAGGATCAACTCGGCCAGACCCTAGCGCAGGAGGCCGGCGTCGATTTCGAAAGCCCGGTCCGCGAGCCGATCGCGCCGTTCGGAAAGCCGGAGAAGCCCGCCGATGCCCGCCGCAGCGGCGGGGAGCGCCCGCGTCGGCCGAGAACCGCCCGTTTCGACGACGAGCGCGGCGGCAAGCGCGGGCGCGGCCGACTTTTCGAGGAACGCGGGCGCGGACCTGCTCGCGATGAGCGTCCGACGGCCCCCCGCGGCCGGCCGAAGCCGAGCACGGTCTGGCACGCGGAAGCGGGCGAGAGCGAGGAGATGCCGCGCCGCTCCCATGCGCGGCGCGAGGATCCGAAGGCCGAACGGCAGGCCTCCGCCGCGCGAAGGCGAGAGCGCGTCGGCGCGATCGCGGCGCCCGAAGGGCGGCGGGTGGTCGTCGAGCGGCTGGTGTCCGATCCCGACCTCGAGAAGAAGCCCCGTCGTCCCCGTCGTGACGACCGCGACGAGCGCCCGGCCCGGCCGCCGCGAACCCGGCGCGACGACGATGAACGCCCCGCGCGGGCGAAGCGGCCCGCCGGTGGCGGGTTCGGACGCGATCGCGAGGAGCGAGGCGGGGGACGTCCTCCCGGTCGCCCCAGCGCAGGCCGTTTCGGGGAAGGCCGCCCCGGCGCAGACAGGAGCGGCCGAGAGGGCCGCAGCGGGCCGCAGCGCAATGGTCCGGCGCGAGGAGGTCCTCGTCCTGGCGGAAAGCCCGGGGGACGTCCGGGTGGGCCGCCCCGGGGCCGCCCACGTCCCTGAGGTAAAGTCGAACGATGCGGATCGTCGGCGGCCGGTTTCGCGGGCGCCCGCTCGCTGCCCCGAGCTCGGACGCGATCAGGCCGACATCGGACCGGCTGCGCGAGACCATCTTCAACATCCTCGCGCACGCCTATGACGGCGTCGTCGAGGGTGCGCGCGTCGTCGACCTCTTCGCCGGAACCGGCGCAATGGGCTTCGAGGCGATCTCCCGGGGCGCCTCCTTCGCGCTCCTGGTTGACGACTCAGCCGCGGCGCGGAGTCTCATCCGCGAGAACATAGACAGACTTGGGCTCGGCGGTGCGACCCGGCTCTTCCGACGCGACGCGACGCGGCTCGGACCCGCCGGCCAGAACGGCACCTTTTCGCTTCTCTTCTGCGATCCGCCCTATGGGCGCGACCTTGCGCCGGCCGCCCTGGCTTCCGCGGCGGAGGGGGGCTGGCTTGGCCTTGGCGCTCTCGCGGTTGTCGAGGAACGCGCAGGCGCCTTCGTCCTCCCGCCGCGCTTCGAGGAGCTGGACCGCCGTCGCGTCGGCGACACGGATGTGACCTTCGCGCGCTTTATCGGCTGACGGCGGTTCGGCCAGGGCAACCTGCCCAAGTGGACCCGAGATCGCCGCTTACGCTTCCTTAACCGCGTCTCTTTATCCCTTGTTAAGCACCGTCACGCCCGCGACGGCTTCTCTTGCTGCGCCGAGGTGCGCCCGTGGACCGGACGCGACGCCAACTTCTCTCAGCAGTCGCCGCTGCCGCGATCCTGGTCGGGACGTCCGCGGCCGGTTTCGCACAGCTTCGAGGGACGACGGGTCCCTCCGATCCGGCGACCACAAGCAGCACGGCGCCAACGGGAAATACCGGCCTCTCGATCCCGAATGCGGAGCCGGCCATCGGAACGGTGCCGCCCGTCGGAATCCGGCCTGCCCGGCCTGTCCGCCCGCCCCGCCCGACCACGCGCCGCTCCCGCAACCCCGTCCAGGCGCTGCCCGCGACGCCGTTCCGGTCCGTCGTGACGCCGCCGGCACTTGCGCCGGATGTGCAGCCGCAGCTGAACGGGGTGCCTGACCCAATCCTCGCTGCGCCCGTCAGCCCGCGTCCTCTCAAGAAGCCGGTCGAGGACGATCCCTTCGCGTCGCTCGGGATCCGGGCAGGCGGGATGACCTACTTCCCGGCCATCGAGGAATCCATCGGCTACGATTCCAACCCGAACCGGACGCAGTTGAAGAAGGGCTCCTTCGTCTCTCATACCGAGGGCGAGTTGCGCATGCAGAGCGACTGGTCGCGCCACGAGCTCAGCGGCTACCTGCGCGGCGCGTACAACGAATATCCCTCCGTGCCGGAGGCGAGCCGCCCCGAGGGCGCAGGGCGGGTCGGGCTGCGCCTGGATGTGCTGCGCGACACGCAGCTCAATTTCGAGGGCCGCTACCTCATCGATACGCAGCGGCCGGACAGCCCGGACCTCGCCTCGCCGGTCAAGACGCGGCCGCTCATCTTCAGCGAGGGCGGCACGGTCGGCGTGACGCACCGCTTCAACCGGCTGGTCGCCTCGCTGCAGGGCACGATCGACCGGACGGATTACGAGAACGCCCGTACTCCGAGCGGCATCCTGATCGACCAGAGCGACCGCAACGTCACGCAATACGGAATCCGCGGCCGGCTTGGGTACGAGGTCACACCGGGCTTCATTCCGTTCGTGGAAGCGCTCGCGGATACGCGCGTTTACGATCAGCGCATCGACAATGCCGGGTTCCAGCGCAGCTCGGACGGGGTCGGCGGGCGCGCCGGCACGACCTTCGAAATCACGCGCCTGATCACCGGCGAGATCGCGGCCGGCGCCGTCAACCGGCGCTACGACGACCCGCGCCTCGGAAACCTGACGAGCCCGTTGGTCGACGCCTCGCTCGTCTGGGCGATCACGCCCCTCACCACCATCAAGTCCACCGCGCAAGCGACCGTCGACGAGACGACGGTGCCCGACGCCAAGGGAGTGCGGACCGTCCGCGGTCTCCTCGAGGTCTCGCACGCGCTCCGGCGCAACCTTATCGTCACAGGCGGCCTCACGATTTCCGACTACGACTACCAGGGCGTGCCGATCCACGAGCGCGGCTACGGCGCACTCGTCCGGGCGGATTACAAGCTGAACCGCTCCGTCGCGGTCCGGGCGAGCTACAATTGGGAGCGGCTGGAAAGCTCGATCGCGAATTCCAGCTATACGGCCAACGTCTTCCTGGTCGGCATGCGGTACGCCCCGTAGCGGCGCTCACCCGCCCACGCGCCGTCCGCCCCCGGCCCGGGGTCTGGTGTCTCGGCGGTTCAAAGAGCCTGAAGAGGGTGGGAAGTAGGACGCCGGGTCCCAGCTTCTCATTTTTGGAAAGTATGCCGGAGCCCGGCGTCCTTTCTGACGGTCTTTTCGACCCCTGGGCAGACGCCCGGTCAGTCGTCGGGGCGCCGGTCATCCGGACCGACCTCCGAACCCGCCGCCTTCCTCCGCCGAGCTTGATCCGGTGATCAAACGGGCCTTCCCGCCAGAAGAGGCGGGGCCTGTGTGGCACATCTAGGAATAAATGTCAATCTCGGTTCAGCCGACGCTGTTCCCACTCGCCCGGCCGAAGTCGGCGCCCAGCCCTGGAGGCCGGCTCGGGCCGGCATGGAGGGCAGGCGAAGGATCTGCGAGCCAGCTCGTGCTCGGGAAGCCGGAGCACGAAAGACCCTGCCGAGGGATGCGCCCGGACGGGCCTTCAGCCCTGTAGGACCAGCAGGCGCCGGAGCCGTCGTCCGATCAACGCGGTGGCGAGAACGAGCGCCACGAGCCCGACGATCCACAGGGCCGTCGTGCCAGGCGGGACGCCGACCTCCAGCATCGTCCTGCCCACCGTCCCCGTCCAGACCTGGAGCACCATCGCCGGCAACGTCCCGAGCACGGTCCCGGCGAGATAGGCGCGGAAGTCGAGCGAGGTAATCGAGAACATGTAGCTCTGGATGCTGGAGGGCACGACGGGGCTCATGCGTAACAGCAACACCGCCCTGAACCCTTCGAGCTCGACCGCCCTGAAGGCCGCATCCGCCACCCTGTTCCGGGCGACCCGGGCCGAGATTCGCGGGCGGAGCACGTGGCGGCCGACAACGAAGACGAGCGAGGCGCCGAGCGCGGCCGACACGAAGGCGAGCGGCAGGCCCCACCAGCCGAAGGCGAAGCCGCAGACGACCGAGAGCAGCGGCCGCGGTACCGCGACCAGCGCGCCGAGCACGAAGGCGGCGGCGATCAGCACGGGCGACCACAGCCCGGCGGCCGCCATGAAGGCCGCCGATGTTTCGAAGACGGAGGTCACTGCACCGATCTCTGCGGCTCTGGCCTCTAGCGGTCGACCTCGGCGAAACTAAGCCCGCCGCTTGAGATATCCTTCCCGAACCCCGCAGCGCGTCAAGCCAGCTCTAGGGTGAACAATTCCTGCGGGCGCGCGACGCCGCGTAGCGCGTAGCGCCCGACCGAGACGAGCCGCTGGCGGTCCTCGGGATGCGCGGCCTCGACGAAGGCGGAGGACATCAGCACGTCCCGCTCGGCCGAGCGGCACATCTGGCCTATGCGGCTCACCTCGTTTACGGCCGGACCGATCACGGTAAAATCGAGGCGCTCCTGCGATCCGATATTGCCGTAGAAGACCTCGCCGATATGCAGGCCGAGATAGGAATGGGTGACGGGCAGCCCCTCGGCTTCGCGTCGCTTGTTCAGCTCGCGGATGCGCTTCCGGGCGAGCTTCTCGGCCGTGAGCGCGCAGCGGCAGGCCTCGTGCGGCTGCTCGGCCGTGAAGATCGCGAGCGTGCCGTCTCCCATCAGCTTCAGGACGTCGCCGCCGGCCTCGTGCACGGCCGAGATCACGGCCTCCGCATAATCGTTCAGGAAGGGGATCACTTCCTCGGGTCGCGCCGTGCCCGTGACCCGCGTGAATCCGCGCAGGTCGCTGAACCAGAGCACGGCCTCGATCCGCTCGGCGATCCCCCGCTCGATGCGGCCCTGCAGTACACGCCGCCCGGCATCGCGGCCGAGATAGGTCTGGACCAGGGTTTCGAGGATCCTCGACAGGGAGGCGGACTTGATGGCGAGCGACAGGGATGGGACGAGCCGCTGCAGCGCCTCGACCTGCGCGTCATTGAACCCGCCCTCTTCTGCCGTCGTCCAAGATGAGTAGACGCAGTCCATCTCGCCGATGATGCTGTCCTCGGCGAAACGCTGGATGATCGCGAGGTAATCGGTCTGAGCCTCCTCCCGCAGGTCATCGAACAGCGGGAACTCCGGACCCTCCGGCTCGCTCAGGCGGCGGCGGAGGAGCGATGCACCAGATTGCAGCAGGTGATAGAACGGAGAGCGGCGCCAGCTCTCCGCCGCCTGCCCACCCTGATTTGTGCGGCCGTACTCGACCGTCTCGCTCTCCGCGGCGTTGTCGCTCCGCCAGCGGAACACCCGGCCCTCATGGACCGGGTGCAGCGTGTCAATGACAACGAGCGCGCGCGAGACGGGAAGCCCGGCCTTGTGCAGCCCCTTGCAGAAGCCGCGCAGGAGGTCCGGCTCGGAGGTCCCGTAGAGACCGGCCTTCGTGACCCAGGCCCGGACCTCTTCCAGCCTCGCCGCGTCCATGATGACTTCAGCCCTTCAGGAGAGCCTCGAGCTCGGCCCGGAACGGCCCGGCAAGGTCGTCGCGCTCGAGCGCATAGGCGACATTCGCCGTGAGAAAGCCGAGCTTGTTGCCCGTGTCGAAGGTCCGGCCGCGATAACGCAGGCCGAAAAAGTCCTGGCTCTCGGCAAGGCGCTTCATCGCGTCCGTGAGCTGGATCTCTCCGCCGGCGCCCTTCTCGTGGGCGGAGAGGATGTCGAAGATCTCAGGCTGGAGGATGTAGCGGCCGGAGATGATGAGGTTCGAGGGCGCGGTTCCCTTCGGCGGCTTCTCGACCATCCCGGTGATGCGGAACGTATCGCCGAAATCCTCGCCGGTCGCGACGATCCCGTATTGATGGGTCTGTTCCTCCGGAACCTCCTCGACCGCGATGATATTGCCGCCGTGCCGATCATATGCCGCGATCATCTGGCTCATGCAGCCGCGGCTCAGCATGTCGGGCAGGATCACGGCGAAAGGCTCGTCGCCGACGATCTCGCGCGCACACCAGACGGCGTGGCCGAGTCCGAGCGGCGCCTGCTGGCGCGTGAAGCTCGTCTGCCCGGCCTTCGGCAGGTCGCGCTGGAGCGCTTCGTACTCCTTCGTCTTGCCGCGCTCCTTGAGCGTCGCGTCGAGCTCGTAGGCCATATCGAAATGGTCTTCGATCACGCCCTTGTTGCGGCCGGTGACGAACACGAAATGCTCGATCCCGGCTTCCTTCGCCTCGTCGACGACGTGCTGGATGACGGGCCGGTCAACGACCGTCAGCATCTCCTTCGGAACGGATTTCGTGGCCGGCAGGAATCGCGTCCCAAGCCCGGCGACGGGCAGGACGGCTTTGCGGATGCGCTTCATCGGGGATCGATTCCTTGGGCTGGGTGCGGTTCGGGACCGGCGAGCCGGTCGCAACCGAATGCGCGTTTGCCTATTTCAATGGCTTCACGGGTTGTGAAGCGCAAGGCTGCTAAAGGCGCAGGGTTAGCGGAGGTCGGACGAATGACGGTGCTGGTCACGGGCGGAGCCGGCTATATCGGTGGCCATATGGCGCTCGCCCTGGTCGATCGCGGCGAGGACGTCGTGGTGCTCGACAACCTGTCGACCGGGTTCGACTGGGCGGTACCAAGGCAGGCAAAGCTCGTCGTCGGCGACATGGGCGACGGGGAGCTCGTGTCCCGCACCATTCGCGAGCACGGCGTCGAGGCGATCGCGCATTTCGCGGCCAAGATCGTGGTGCCGGAAAGCGTGTCCGATCCCCTCGGCTATTACCTCAACAACACTGCCAAGTCTCGGAACCTCCTGGAGGCTGCCGTTCGGTCCGGCGTGAAACAGTTCATCTTCTCGTCCACGGCCGCGGTTTATGGCGAGACCTCGAGCGAGCCGGTCTCGGAGGACACGCCGAAGAACCCGATGTCCCCGTACGGACGTTCGAAGCTGATGACCGAGTGGATGCTGGAGGACGCCTCCCGTGCCCATGATCTCCGCTACGTTGCGCTCCGATATTTCAACGTCGCCGGCGCGGACCCGGCCGGCCGGATCGGCCAGTCGACGCCGGCTGCGACGCACCTCATCAAGGTCGCGGCGCAGACGGCGCTTGGGCAAAGGAAACAGCTCGAGGTGTTCGGCACCGACTACCCGACCCGCGACGGGTCGTGCCTCCGCGACTACATCCAGGTCTCGGATCTCGCCAACGCGCATCTCTCCGCCCTCGACCACCTCCGCCGCGACGGCGGAAGCCTGACACTGAATTGCGGGTACGGGCGCGGCTATTCCGTGCTCGAGGTGATCGACGTGATGAAGCGCGTCTCCGGCGTCGACTTCCCCGTGAAGCTCTCGCCGCGTCGCCCCGGCGACCCGGCCGCGATCGTCGCGAAGGCGGACCGCATCCGGGCCGAGCTCGGCTGGGTGCCACAGCACGATGATCTCGACGGCATCGTCGGCCAGGCGCTCGCCTGGGAACGTCATCTCGCCGAGCGCGCGAAGGCCGCCTGATGGGGCGGCGGGCCGGAATAGCGGCGGGACTGGCGCTCGCGCTCCTCTTCCCGCTTGCGGTTCCCGCTCTTGCTCAATCCACCGCTTCGCCGGCGGGCAAACCCACCGCAGGCGAGAAGGAGGAGTTCCGTCGCTTCATCGAAGCGCTCTGGCCAGACGCGCAGAGCGCCGGGATCGGTCGCGCAACCTTCGAGGCGGCGTTCAAGGGTCTGCTTCCTGACCCCAAGGTCGTGGCGCTCACGCGGAAGCAGGGCGAGTTCAGCCGGCCGATCTCGGCCTATGTGACAGGGGCCGTCTCTGCCGCCAGGATCAGCCAAGGCCAGGCACTCGCCGAGCGCTGGCGCGCCGTCCTCGACCGGGTGGAAGCGAGCTACGGCGTTCCCCGCGGGGTCGTGCTCGCCATCTGGGCCTCCGAGAGCGGCTATGGCGCAGCTAGCGGCTCGTTCGACACGATCCGCTCGCTCGCGACCCTCGCCTATTCGGGAACCCGCAAGGACCTGTTCCGACGCGAGTTGGTGGCCGCGCTGATGATTCTGGACGAGGACCACCTGCCACGTGAGGAGCTGAAGGGCTCCTGGGCCGGCGCCATGGGCCAGCCGCAGTTCATGCCGTCGAGCTTCCTCGCTCACGCGGTGGACGGTGACGGTGACGGCCGGCGCGACATCTGGCGATCGGTCCCCGACGTCCTTGCCTCAATCGCCCATTTCTTCGCGCAATCCGGTTGGAAGCCTGGGCTTCCCTGGGGCTTCGAGGTGCGCCTTCCGGACGGGATCGACCTCTCCGTTCATGGCCGAGCCTTGGCCGAGTGGACCCGGATGGGGCTCACCCGCGCCGATGGCAAGCCGTTTCCGCAGAGCGGGCTTGGGCGGCTGTTTCTGCCGGCCGGCATCGAGGGTCCTGCGTTCCTCGTGACCGACAATTGGGAGGCGATCCGAGCCTACAACACATCGGACGCATACGCGCTCGCGGTCGGGGTCCTGTCCGACCGCATCGCCGGCGGGCCGGCACTGGCGCGTCCCTGGCCGACAGGGTCGGTGCTGAACGGCGACGAGCGACGGGAGGTGCATCGTCGACTTGCTGAACTCGGGCTCTACAGCGGCACGCCGGACGGAAGGTTCGGCGCGCAGACCCGGGAGGCGGTGCGCCGATTCCAGGTCTCCCGGGGACTGCTACCGGACGGCTATGCCGACCACGACGTTCTTACGGCTCTGCGGCGCGAGGCTGAGCGATGAAGATCGTAGATCAGACGATCCTGTGATCACGTTTTCGTGTCAAAGGTTCGGGGGACGCCAGGATTAATCGACGTTTAGTCAAACTCTGAACCCAGCCCCGGACTTCAGACCGAATTAAGTACTCTCGCCCAGCTTTACCCGAAACAATCTGGGGGAAGCGACCGTGAGCGTCAGGCTGCGAATTTTCGGCGGGTTCTTCTCGGTCCTGCTGCTGACCGTCTGCGTAGCCTTCGTCGGCTGGCGCAGCCTCTCGACGTTCTCGACCGGGGCCGACCGCGCCGTCCGCGCCCAGACACTGAGCGATCAGAGCAGCCAGCTCGCCCTCGCGGCCGACCGCGCCCTGTCGACCGGAAAGGCCAAGGACGACCCGCAGGTCCGGGGGGCGCTCGCGAGCCTCCGCGGCTCCGTCGCGCAGCTCGCGGCGAGCCAGGATCCTGCGCTGACCGAGGCGGCCGCCCGCATGGGCAAGTCGCTCGACCTCTTCGAGACGGGTCTGTCGGGCCTGACCGAACGCCAGGGCAAGAAAGCCGCCATGCAGGTCGCGCACAAGGCGCTGGTCGACGAGTTCCAGGGGGCGGCGGGCGAGATCTCGACCGCTCAGGAAGCAAGCCTGGCGGCGGCCGTGGAGAGTTCGGCGGACGGGACCGCACAGCAGATCGCGTTGAACTCGGTCGCGAGCAACCTCGCCCATGTCAACAGGTCGGTGTCCCAGCTCCGCTCCTCGGAGGCCGCCCTCCTCCAGGACAAGGATCAGCGCGCTCAGGCCGACCGTGCGGCCAATCTCGTCGGCATCATCCTGCGCAAGGTCGCTCAGATGCCGGAGCTGAAGGAAGCGGCCGAGAAGGCTGTCGCCGCCCTCGCCCCATACCGGGCGGCTCTTACGCGGATCGCCAGTCAGGAAGAGCTGGAGAGCCTGGCCGATCTCGGACGCGCGCTCCAGGAGGCCATGCAAGCCATCGACGGCCAGGTCCTGAATCATCAGAGCACGGTGCAAACCCGGATGGAGCAGGCGCGCGATCGCATCAAGACCGGCACCGAGCTCCTGGCGCTCAGCTCGAATGCGATGGTCGCGGCGAGGACGGCGCAATCCGAGGAGATGGAGCTCATGCGCACCGGCAACGAGGCAGCTGCGACGGCCATGGATGCCGCGGCCGCGAACCTCGCCAAGGCCACCCTCGAGATCTACTACAAGATCGACAAGGGCGAGCAGCACAAGATCATCGAGCGCCTGCTCGAGAAGATCACCGAATACCGCAACGACATTCCAGAGATTCTCGACGCGAACGCGGCCGAACGCGAGCTTCGCACCGAGCTTTCCCGCTCGGTCGCAAAGGTTGCGGCCGAAGCGCAGGGCCTCGCGAAACGCGAACTTGCGACGATCGGCGCAGCCGAGAGCCAGGCCCAATGGCTGCTCGGCGGGGGCGTGATCCTCGCCCTCGCGATCGGGCTCATCCTCGCCTTCCTAGTCGGCCGCAGCATCACGCGCCCGGTCCTTCAGCTGGTTGACGCCATGCGCCGGCTCGCTTCGGGCGACCACGAGGCCGCCGTGCCCGCGACCGAGCGCCGGGACGAGATCGGCGAGATGTCCAAGGCAGTCCTCACGTTCAAGGAAGCCGCGATCGAGAAGGTCCGTCTCGAGCGCGAGAGCGCAGAGCAGGCCGCGGCCGCCGAGGCCGAGCGGCTCCGGAACGAGGAAATGCGCGAGCGCCACGCGGCCGAGCAGCAGGCCGTTGTCGAAGCCCTCGCGCAGGGTCTCGAGAGCCTGTCGAAGGGTGACCTGACCTGCCGGCTGGATCAGCAATTCGCAGCGGACTACGAGAAGCTCCGGACCGACTTCAACGCCGCGATGGCGGAGCTGCAGGAGACGATGCGGGTCGTCGCCCGCAACGCCGAGGGCATCCGGACGGGAACGAGCGAAGTCAGCCACGCAGCCGACGACCTCTCCAAGCGGACGGAACAGCAGGCGGCCTCGCTGGAGGAAACCGCGGCGGCGCTCGACGAGATCACGGCAACGGTGCGCAAGACCGCGGAGGGCGCGGATCACGCTCGCGAGGTAGTCGCGAGCGCCACAGGAGACGCAGAGCGCTCCGGCGTGATCGTTCGCGATGCGGTCGCGGCCATGGGCGAGATCGAGCAATCCGCGAAGGAGATCTCGCAGATCATCGGGGTCATCGACGAGATCGCCTTCCAGACGAGCCTGTTGGCGCTCAATGCGGGCGTCGAGGCGGCGCGTGCGGGCGAGGCCGGGAAGGGCTTCGCCGTCGTCGCGTCCGAAGTTCGCGGGCTCGCGCAGCGCTCAGCCGACGCCGCTAAGCAGATCAAGACGCTCATCTCGACCTCGGGCGCGCAGGTCTCGTCAGGTGTCCAGCTCGTCGGTGAAACAGGCAAGAGCCTTGAGCGCATCGTGGCACAAGTCGGGGAGATCAACGGCATCGTGGCCGAGATCGCCGCCTCGGCCCGCGAGCAGGCGACCGGGCTCGCCGAGGTGAACACGGCGGTCAACCAGATGGACCAGGTGACGCAGCAGAATGCCGCCATGGTCGAGGAGACGACGGCGGCGAGCCATGCACTCGCCCGGGAGGTGGACGAGCTTGGCCGGCTGATCGGGCGGTTCAGGACGGGCGAGGGTACGTCTCAGCCTCACCCAGCGCGCATCGGTCGCCCGGCTCCTGTGATCCGCGGCGCGGCGCCCGTGCTCCTCGTTCAGGGCAATGCGGCGCTGGCGCCGCAAGCGTCGAACGACGAGGGCTGGGAGGAGTTCTAGGCCCCTCCCTTTCCGTCAGACCGGGAGGACCGTGGCGCCCATGAGCGCCTCGTCGATCGCCCGGGCAGCCTGTCGGCCCTCGCGGATGGCCCAGACCACGAGCGACTGCCCGCGGCGCATGTCGCCTGCCGCCCAGACCTTGTCGACCGAGCTGCGGTAGCGGGATGTATCGGCCGCGACGTTGCCGCGCTTGTCGAGCGTCACGCCGAGTTCCGTTAACAAGCCTTCCTTGACCGGCGACACGAAGCCCATGGCCAGGAGCACGAGATCCGCCTGCATCTCGAACTCGGTCCCGGGAATGGGCTTGAACCCTGGATCGACCTGGGTGCCATGCAGGCGCGTGACCTTCCCGTTCACGCCCGAGAACCGGGTCGTGAGAACCGAAAAATCGCGCTCGGCCCCCTCCTCGTGGCTGGAGGAGGTGCGCAGCTTCAGCGGCCAGTTCGGCCAGGTCGCGAGCTTATCCTCCCGCTCGGGCGGCTGCGGCATGATCTCGAACTGACGCACGGACAGTGCGCCCTGTCGCACGGAGGTGCCGATGCAGTCCGACCCGGTGTCACCGCCGCCGATGACGATCACGTGCTTGCCCGATGCGAGGATGGGCTCGGCCGTGTCCGTGTTCTCGCCGCTCACCCGGCGGTTCTGCTGGGGCAGGAACTCCATGGCAAAATGCACGCCGTCGAGCTCCCGGCCCTCGACGGGGAGGTCGCGCGGCATCTCCGCCCCGCCGGCGAGCAGCACTGCGTCAAAGTCCTCGACGAGCTTGGCCCCCGGCAGCGTCACCCCGACGTGAACGCCGTAATGGAACGTGACCCCCTCGGCCTCCATCTGTCGGACGCGGCGGTCGACGTGGTGCTTCTCCATCTTGAAGTCGGGAATGCCGTAGCGCATCAGCCCGCCGGCGCGGGCATGCTTCTCGAAGACGTGCACGTCGTGCCCGGCGCGCGCGAGCTGCTGGGCAGCCGCCATCCCGGCGGGCCCCGATCCCACCACTGCGACCCGCTTTCCGGTCCGGATTGTAGGTGGCTCGGGTTGGATCCAGCCCTCGTTCCAGCCGCGATCCGCAATGGCGTTCTCGATGGACTTGATCGTAACGGGCGAGTCCTCGAGGTTGAGCGTGCATGAGGCTTCGCATGGTGCGGGGCAGATCCGTCCCGTCACCTCCGGGAAGTTGTTTGTCGACTGAAGGTTGCGGAGAGCTTCGCGCCAGTCCGAATTGTAGACGAGGTCGTTCCAATCCGGGATCTGGTTGTTCACGGGGCACGACGAGTGGCAGAACGGAATGCCGCAATCCATGCAGCGCGCGGCCTGGTCGCCTATCGCCTCCTCGCCGAGCGGGATGACGAACTCCTGGTAGTTCCGGATGCGGTCGGACGCCGGCAGGTACTTTCGGTCCCGCCGGTCGATCTCGAGGAAGCCTGTGACCTTGCCCATCTAACCCGCCGTCACTCCGCCGCCTGCAACATGCGCCCGCGTTCCAGGTCGCGGATCGCTCGCCGGTACTCCACCGGCATGACCTTCACGAATTTGGGCCTGTAGGCAGCCCAGTCATCGAGGATCGCCCGTGCCCGCGCAGAGCCGGTATAGGCGACGTGGTTCCGCAGGAGCGATGTAAGACGCTCCTCGTCGCCGTGTGACATGTCGGCCAGCACATCGATGCGGCCCTTGAACTCGAGGTCTCCCCCCGCCGAGTGGTGGAGCCGTTCCATGAGTTCCTCCTCCTCCGGCACTGGGTCGAGGTCGACCATGGACAGGTTGCAGCGCTTGGCGAACGTGCCGTCCTCATCGAGCACATAGGCGATGCCGCCCGACATGCCGGCCGCGAAATTGCGCCCGGTCTGGCCGATCACCACCACGACCCCGCCTGTCATGTACTCGCAGCCGTGGTCGCCCGTCCCTTCGACGACTGCGATCGCGCCCGAATTCCGGACCGCGAAGCGCTCTCCGGCGACACCCCGGAAATAGCATTCGCCCGAAATCGCACCGTACAGGACGGTGTTGCCGACCACGATGGATCGCTCGGGCACGGCACCCGAAGCGGGGTTCGGCCGGATGATCAGCTTGCCGCCCGACAGCCCCTTTCCGACATAGTCGTTGGCCTCGCCGGTGAGCTCGAGTGTTACCCCCGCCGCAAGCCAGGCGCCGAGGCTCTGCCCGGCGGTGCCGGACAGGCGCACGGTGATCGTGTCCTCCGGCAGGCCGGCATTGCCGTACGCCTTCGCGACCTCGCCCGACAGCATGGCGCCGACGGCGCGGTTCTCGTTCGTCACCTTGGCCTCGAGAGTGACGGGAGTGCCGCTCTCGAGCGCCGCCCGCGCGCCCTCGATAAGGCGGCGGTCGAGCACCGAGTCGATCGGATGATGCTGGCGCTCGACATGCCGGATCGCGATCTCGGGTCCGACCTCCGGCTTGTGGAAGAGCCGCGAGAAATCGAGCCCCCTCGCCTTCCAGTGTTCGATTGCCTTCTCCTGGTCCAGGAAGTCCGAGCGTCCAACCAGCTCGTCGACGGTCCGGACACCCAGGGCGGCCATTAGCTCACGCAGTTCTTCGGTGACGAAGAAGAAGTAGTTGATGACGTGTTCGGGCAGGCCCTTGAAGCGCTTGCGCAGCACGGGATCCTGGGTAGCCACGCCCACCGGGCAGGTGTTCAGGTGGCACTTGCGCATCATGATGCAGCCTGCCGCGATCAGCGGAGCGGTGGCAAAACCGATCTCGTCGGCGCCTAGCAGGAAGGCGATGAGAACGTCGCGCCCAGTCCGGATGCCGCCGTCCGCCTGCAGCGCCACGCGCCCGCGCAGCTTGTTGAGCACGAGGGTCTGCTGGGTCTCTGCAAGCCCCAGTTCCCACGGGCTGCCCGTGTGCTTAATCGACGTGAGCGGCGCCGCACCCGTTCCACCCTCGAACCCCGAGATCGTGATGTGGTCGGCACGAGCCTTGGCGACGCCCGCTGCCACGGTGCCGACCCCCACCTCGGAGACGAGCTTGACGGAGACATCCGCGGCCGGGTTGACGTTCTTCAAGTCGAAGACGAGCTGCGCCAGGTCCTCGATCGAGTAGATGTCGTGGTGAGGCGGCGGCGAGATGAGACCGACACCCGGCGTCGAGTGCCGGACCTTGGCGATCTTGGCGTCGACCTTGTGACCCGGCAGCTGTCCGCCCTCGCCGGGCTTCGCGCCCTGGGCGATCTTGATCTGCATCATGTCGGAGTTGACGAGGTACTCGGTCGTGACGCCGAAGCGGCCCGACGCGACCTGCTTGATGGCCGAGCGCTTCGAACGACCATCGGGAAGCGGCCGGTACCGTTCCGCCATCTCGCCGCCCTCGCCCGTGTTCGACTTGCCGCCGATCTGGTTCATGGCGAGGGCCAAGGTCTCGTGCGCCTCCTTCGAAATGGAGCCAAAGGACATGGCGCCCGTCGAGAAGCGCTTCACGATCGAAGCAGCCGGCTCGACATGGTCGAGCGGAATCGAGGTCCGGCCGATTTCATCGGCGCTCCGGATCCGGAACAGCCCGCGGAAGGTGCGGAGCTTGTCTCCGCTGTTCACGAGCTGAGCGAACTCGCGGTAGCGCTCCTCCGCATTGAGTCGGACGGCGTGCTGGAGCGCGGTCACCGTTTCGGAGTTCCAGACGTGCTCTTCGCCGCGCAGCCGTAAGGCATATTCGCCGCCCACATCGAGCGCGTCGCGGTAGATGGGCGCGTCGCCGAACGCGTCGCGGTGACGCCGTACCGTTTCCTCCGCGATCTCGGCCAGGCCGACACCCTCGATCGTCGAGGCTGTCCCGAAGAAGTACTTCCGAACCAGGTCTGACTTCAGCCCGACGGCGTCGAAGATCTGCGCGCCGCAATAGGACTGGTATGTCGAGATGCCCATCTTCGACATGACCTTCAGCAGGCCTTTGTCGATCGACTTGATATATCGATAGACGATCTCCTTCTCGTCCACCTCCTCAGGCAGCTCATCCTTCATGGCGAGCAGCGTCTCGAAGGCGAGATACGGGTTGATCGCCTCCGCACCGTAACCCGCGAGACAGGCGAAATGGTGCACCTCGCGTGCCTCACCCGTCTCCAGAACGAGTCCGACGGACGTCCGCTGGCCCCGGCGGATGAGGTGGTGGTGGACGGCTGCCGTGGCGAGGAGCGCCGGCAACGGAATGCGATCCGGCCCGACCCCCCGATCGGAGAGGACGATGATGTTGTAGCCACCGTTCACGGCGGCTTCGGCCCGGTCGCAGAGGCGCTCGAGCGCGCCCTCGAGTCCAGCCGCCCCGAGCTCCGCCGGATAGGTGATATCCAGCGTCTTGGTGTCGAAGCGATCCTCGAAATGGCCGATCGAACGGATCTTCTCCAGGTCCTCGTTCGTCAGGATCGGCTGGCGCACCTCGAGGCGCTTCTTTCGAGAGGTGCCCTCGAGGTCGAGGATGTTCGGGCGCGGCCCGATGAAGGAGACGAGGCTCATCACGAGTTCCTCGCGGATCGGATCGATCGGCGGGTTCGTGACCTGGGCGAAGTTCTGCTTGAAGTAGGTGTAGAGAAGCTTCGAGCGGCGCGAGAGCGCGGATGTCGGGGTGTCGGTCCCCATGGACCCGACCGCTTCCTGGCCGGTGACGGCCATGGGCGCCATGATCAGCTTCAGATCTTCCTGGGTGTAGCCGAAGGCCTGCTGCCGATCGAGCAGAGACACGTCCGTCCGAGGCTGGCGCGGCTCGACCTTGCGCAGGTCCTCGAGGACGATCTGGGTACGCTTGAGCCAATCCTTGTACGGATGAGCGTTGGCGAGTTCGCGCTTGATCTCCTCGTCCTCGACGATCCGACCCTGCTCGAGATCAATGAGCAGCATGCGGCCGGGCTGGAGCCGCCACTTCTGGACGATCTTTTCCTCGGGGATGGGCAGCACGCCGGCCTCGGAGGCGAGCACGACCAGCCCGTCCTCGGTGACGAGGAAGCGCGCCGGCCGAAGCCCATTGCGGTCCAGGGTCGCGCCGATCTGGCGCCCATCCGTGAACACGATCGCGGCTGGCCCGTCCCAAGGCTCCATGAGGGCGGCGTGGTACTCGTAGAAGGCGCGCCGGTCCTCATCCATGAGCGGGTTGCCCGCCCAGGCCTCGGGGACGAGCATCATCATGGCGTGCGCGAGCGAGTAGCCGCCGCGGAGCAGGAACTCGAGCGCGTTGTCGAAGCAGGCCGTGTCGGACTGGCCCTCGTAGGAGATCGGCCAGAGCTTCGAGATGTCGTTGCCGAAGAGCTCGGAATCGACGGAGGCCTGCCGGGCCGCCATCCAGTTCACGTTGCCGCGCAGCGTGTTGATCTCACCATTGTGTGCGACGAAGCGATACGGGTGAGCGAGGCGCCAGGATGGGAAGGTGTTCGTGGCGAAGCGCTGGTGGACGAGGGCAATGGCGCTCTCGAAACGCGGATCGGCGAGATCCTTGTAGTAGCGCCCGAGCTGCGTGACGAGCACCATGCCCTTGTACACGATGGTCCGGGCCGAGAGGCACACGGGATAGAACTTGGCGAGCGCCGCCTCACCCCGCGTGTAGACCGCGTTCGAGATCACCTTGCGCAAGATGAAGAGCTGGCGCTCGAAGGTCTCGCCGTCTTCGATCGGCTTCGGCGAGCCGACGAAAATCTGACGATGGCGGGGCTCGGTCGCGGCGACCGATGGGCTCAGGTCCTCCGACCGGACGGGCACGTCGCGCCAGCCGAGTAGCGTCAGGCCCTCGCTCTCGACCGCGCTCGTGACGATCTCCTCGACCGTCCGGAAGGCCTCCGGGTCGCGGGGCATGAACAGATGGCCGACGCCGTACTGGCCGGCTTCGGGCAGCGTGATACCGAGGGAGGCGCATTCCTCGGCGAAGAAGCGGTGCGGGATCTGGACCAGGATGCCGCAACCGTCGCCCATCGTCGGATCGCCACCGACCGCGCCGCGATGATCGAGGTTCAACAGAATCTGGAGCCCCTGCTCCACGATCGAATGGCTCTTGCGGTCCTTCATATCGGCAATGAAGCCGACCCCGCAGGAATCCCGCTCGGTGGAGGGGTCGTACAAGCCCTGCGCTTTCGGGAGGGCCGGGTCGCGCACGACGAGCGGTGCAGTCACGCCCCTAGGGAGCGTTTCGTGAGCTTCGATGCCGTTCAGATGCGCGCCCATCATGTTTCCTGCATCCGTCTGCCGAATGGCAACACACAGACCTAAGCGGCGATCCGGCCGAATGCAGAAAAGCTCTCGGACGTACGCTGCCCTCTTCACCTTGGGGCGGCCGCGTCCCGTGTCGCGCCCGCTCCCGCGGGCGTCTCGCCGGCTTCTAGCCCGCGCGCACCCGCAACGCCCGCCTGGCGCGGGCGTCGATCACGTCTCGTTTGGTCGTCGTAACCACGGGTGTCACGGAAACGGAAGATCCTGGCGGCCGAAGCCGGGTTTGGACAGTACCGCTGTCCTAGTTTTGAACGTGACAGATTTAAAATGCGAGCACAAGCGGGACGGTGTGTCCCGCCTGCCCGACGGTGGCTATTCCTCCTCGGCGGCTTCCGCATCCGCCTTGGTCTTGTGCGAGACGCCCTGCTCCTCGGCCGGCGGAGAGTAGACCGTGAAGAGCTTCAGCGGCTCGTCGCCCTTGTTGATGATGTTGTGCTTGGCGCCCTTCGGGATGACGATGAGGTGGTTGGGCCCGACCTTCGTTCGGCTCCCGTCCACCACCGCCTGGCCCTCGCCGGACACGAAGAAGGTCGTCTGGTCGGCGTCGTGCGTCTCCTCGCCGATGTCATCGCCAGGCTCGATGCTCATCATTACGACCTGGCAGTTCTCGTCGAAATAGACCTCTTTCTGGAAGAACTTGTTCGTCGTCGTCAGCTTCACGATGTCTTTGTTGAAGACGGCCATTGCACCGATACCCTCGCCGACCCTGTGTCGTCGCGACTCAACTCGCGATGCCGGGCGGAGTTCGCGTGGCTCGCGACTACCTGAAAGTCGCTGCGACCAGCCGCCCGATCGCCACGTGGGTCTCGTTGAGCCGGGCGGAGTTCGCCTTCGATCCCGTCATGTAGCAGGCAACCAGGACGGGGACGCCGTTCGGCCGGACCGCGACCGCCACGTCGTTCGCCGTCCCGTTCTCGCCTGAACCGGTTTTGTCGCCGGCGACCCACTCCTTCGGGAAACCGGCTCGAAGGCGAGCCTGCCCGGTCTTCGTATCACGAATCCAGCGCAGGAGTTGCTCCCGCGACGGGTGCTTCAGGGCGTCGTCAATCAGGATCCGGCGCATCGTCTCCAGCATCGCGGCCGGAGAGGTCGTATCGCGCGGATCGTTCGGGGCAGCCTCGTTCAGGCTGGGCTCGATGCGATCGAGCCGCGTGACGTCGTCGCCGAGCGTGCGGACGAAGCCCGTGAGCGCGGCCGGGCCGCCGAAGCTGGAGAGGAGCAGGTTGCCGGCGGTGTTGTCGCTGATCACGACGGCCGCCTCGCAGAGCTCGCGGAGCGTCATGCCCCGCCCGTGTGTGCGATCCTTTGTGACGGGTGAATAGGGGACGAGCTCGTCCGGACTGAAGAGGACGCGGCGCTCCAGGTCCTCGTCGCCGCGATCGGCCCGGGAGAGCACGAAGGCGGCGGCCAGCATCTTGAACGTGCTCGTCATCGGAAAGCGCTCGTCGGAGCGGTACGAAATCCGCTGCCTCGTGCCGGCATCGAGTGCCGCGACCCCGATCCGGCCGCCGAGCTTGACCTCGAGCGCCGCAATCTCGGCGGCGGGGTCCCGCGCCGAAGCGCCGCTCGCGCCGCCCGCAATCCCGGCGAGGCTTCCCGCACCCGTCACCTGAAGCAAAAAGCGGCGTGTCGGTCTGGCTTGCATGACGCGGCTCCCGGACGGCGAGGCACTGGCTTATAAGCCCCGCCTGCCCCGACCTCTATCCTGGACCGCCCTTTGTCTTCCCTGAACTTTGCCAGCGACAACATCGAAGGCGCCAGCAAGCCCGTTCTCGACGCCATTCTCGCCGCGAATGCCGGGCCGATGCCCGCCTACGGCACCGACCCGATCACGGCGAAGCTCACGAGGGCCTTCTCGGACCTGTTCGAGCGGCAGGTTGAGGTCGTTCTCGTTGCCACGGGCACGGCGGCCAACGCGCTCGCGCTGGCGTCGGTGCTCTCGCCTTGGGGGCTCTGCCTCAGCCACGAGGAAGCGCACATCATCGACGACGAGTGCGGGGCGCCCGAATTCTTCACCGCAGGGGCAAAGCTCCTGGGACTTCCGGGCACCGGCGCGAAGATCCGTGCCGAGGAGATCGCCCGTGTGGTCGATCAACTGCCCCGGCACGAAAAGCAGATGCCGGCCGAGCTCGTCTCGATCTCGCAAGCGACGGAATGCGGCCTCGTCTACAGCCTGGACGAACTCTCGGCGCTGGGAGAGGCCGCCCATTCCCGCGGCCTCAAGTTGCACATGGACGGCGCGCGCTTTGCGAACGCGCTGGTCCGGCTCGGCTGCTCGCCCGCCGAGATGACCTGGAAGAGCGGCGTCGACATCCTGTCTTTCGGCGGCACGAAGAACGGGTGTCTCGCTGCGGAGGCGGTCATCGTCTTCGATCCGGCCATCGCGGGTACGCTTCGCCGCCGCCGCAAGCGCTCCGGCCACACATTGTCCAAGGGCCGGCTTCTATCGGCGCAGTTCGAGGGCTATCTCGCGGACGACCACTGGCTCGAGAACGCCCGCCACGCGAACGCGATGGCGGCACGACTCGCACAAGGTCTCGCCGAAATCTCCGGAATCCGTCTCGCCTGGCCGACGGAGGCGAACGAGGTTTTCGCGATCCTCCCCAACGGCGTGGATGAGGCACTGCGCCAAGCCGGCGCCGTCTATCACCCCTGGTCCGATCGCAGCCTGCCCTTTGGGCAGACGATCGGGGAGGACGAGGTGCTCGTGCGGCTTGTCACCGCCTTCAACACGGAACCAGAGAGCGTCGAGCGGCTTCTGGCAGCGGCTCGCGAGGCCACCTAAGTGGATGGAGAGCTTACCGAAATGTAAGCTCTCCGCCGCAGCCGCGCCCCATTCGGGCCCGACAGTCGCACCTTTCTCGGATGTGGATGAATGCGTAACCTGAAGTCCCTCCTGGTCGCCGGAGTTGCGCTCGCCGGCCTCGCATGGCCCGCCGCCGCGCAGTGGTACGGCGGAGCGTACCCCTACAATTCGCCGCCTCCTTACGGCTATGGCGGGCCCTCCTATGCCCGGCCCCTCCCCCGGGACGTGATCGTGGAGCGGCTCGAGGATCGCGGCTTCGAGGATGTCGGGCGGCCGCGCTTCGATGGCTCCGTCTACGTGGTCGAGGCGACCAGCAGGCGGGGCGGCGCGGTCCGCCTCGTGGTGGACGCCTTCGACGGGCACATCATCCGGCAGACGCCCCTTAGCGTCGCGCGGCTCGACGACGATGAGGGCTTCGACATCGACAGCTACGCCGCCCCGCGGGGCCGCTACAATGCCCCGCCGCCCGAGATGCCGAACGCGCCACGCTGGCGTCAGGGCGAGCCCGATGGGTTGCCGCGCCGCGAGGCGGCGCGTCCGATCGAGCCGGAGGTGGTCGCGCCGCCCTCCGCTGCGCCGCGGAGCCGTCCGACCGATTCCCGCCTCGCGCCCGACGCTCCGGCGACTTCAGCCCGACCGACCGAGCCCGAGCCGCAGCGCGAAGCGCGGCGGCCCTCAAGCCCCGAGGCCGGGCTGCCGTCCGGCGGCGTGGAAGGCGTGAACCCGGACAGCAAACGCGCCGCGAAGCCCACGCCGAAGCCGAAGGTGGATGCGGCCGCGAAGCCGGAAAAGCCGGTGGACGGGCCGGCACCCGCTGCCCGAACCTCTCCGGCCGCGCCGGCGCCGAGCACGGCCACCAAGCCCGTAGAGACGAAGCCGGCGACTGCCACCGCGGAAGCGGGCGAGCGCAAGGTGCGGGTGATCGAAGGCGTGACGCCGATGAATTCCGGCCAGCAGGCGAGCCCTGCCCCGCAAAACAACGTCGAGGCTGCACCTAAGCCGTGATCGGCGGTTCGGAGCGGTCCGCGGCGGTTCCGGCCAGAAGGAGAGCGATCTCCGCCGGTTCGTGGAACATCGCTTCGGGTCGCTCGGCCCGGAGCGCATCGGGCGCCGCGAAGCCCCAAGCCACGGCGCCGAACGCCATGCCGACCCGGCGCGCCGCCTCCGCGTCCCGGAGCTCGTCCCCGATATAGATCGCCTCCCGCGCCGGTATCCCGCTGAGCCGAAGCACCGAGCGCAGATGCGCCGCCTTGCCGAAGAGCGAGGCCTCGCAGGCGTAGTGGCCGACGAGCGCGGCATTCGCCGCCCCGAGGGTCGCCCGGACATTGGCCTCGCTGTCGGAGCTCACCATGGCCAGCGTGATCCCACCCTCGGACAGCCGCCGCAGCATCGGCCCCGCACCCGGGAACAAGGTGATCTCGGCGCCCGCCGCCGCCTTCTCGGACCGCATGTGCCGTGCGATCGCGGGCACCTTCCAGAGCGGGACCTGGAGACGGCGTAGGATCTCGCGAGAGCCGCAATGCCGGAGCGCCTCTCGCTCCGCCGCGTCCGGGCGCCGGAACCCGAACCGCTCGGAGGCCCGGTCCAGCGCGCCCACGAACCAGGGAAAAGCGTCGGCGAGGGTCCCGTCGAGGTCGAAGATGGCGAGGCGGTAGTTCAAGGGCGCACGAAAAAGCCCCGGAGGTGCGCTCCGGGGCTGGTGAGGACCAGGCGGGCCGAGATTACGCGGCCTTCTTGGCCTCGATGGTCTGCGGGCCGCGGCCGTTGATCGCGATCTGGCGGGGCTTCTTGGCCTCCGGGATCTCGCGAACCAGCTCGACATGAAGCAGGCCGTTCTCGAGAGACGCACCGGTCACCTGCACGTGGTCGGCAAGCTGGAAGCGCCGCTCGAAGGTCCGGGCCGCGATGCCCTGGTAGAGAACGTCGGCTTTCGGCTCCCCAGCGACCTTCTTATCACCCCGGATCGTCAGCGCGTTCTCCTTCACTTCGATGGAGAGGTCGTCCTGGGAGAAGCCGGCAACCGCGACCGAGATGCGGTAGGCGTTCTCGCCGGTACGCTCGATGTTGTAGGGCGGATAGGACGGGGTCGCCTCGGTGCCGCCGAACTGGTCGAGCATCGAGAAGAGACGGTCGAAACCGACCGTGTTCCGGTACAGGGGTGCAAGATCGAACTGTCGCATGGCATATCCTCCTTGAAGCGACATGCAGAGCGGTCCGCCCGAGGGCCGAACCGGCGCGCCGCCAGACTGGCCGGCACGGCGATGAGGTAGAAATGAGCCTGGCCGCGTTCAAGCCTCCTTTCGCAAAAAATCGCGCCCGGACGGCCTCGTGAAATTCGTCGAGACGCCGGACAATCCCACTCCCCCCGGCGGGGTCGTTCTGCCCGTCGAGACGAGCGACGGTCTGACATTGCGGGCAGCCTATTGGCCGGCCACCTCCCCTGCTCCGCGCGGAACGGTGCTGATCCTGCACGGCCGGGCCGAGTTCATCGAGAAGTACTTCGAGGTCATCGGTGAGCTGCTCGCGCGCGGCTTTGCTGTCGCCACCTTCGACTGGCGCGGCCAGGGTTCGTCCGCGCGCAGCGTCGCGGACGGCCGCAAGGGCCACATCGCCCGCTTCTCGGACTTCCGGCACGACGTGGAAGCGATCTCACGGGAGGTGATCGAGCCTCGTCTCCCGCAGCCTGTCTTCGGTCTCGCCCATTCGATGGGAGGCTGCGTCGCCCTGATCGGTGCAGCGGAGGGCTGGCTCCCTGTCGAGCGTCTCGTCGCGACGACCCCCATGGTGGGTCTCAGCCTTGTCAAGCATGCGCGCCTCGCCCGGGGCCTCGCCCGAGTTCTAGCGTGGCTGGGCCTCGCGGAGCGCTTCGTGCCGGGTGGGAGGACGGAGTCGATCTCGACGGAGCCGTTCGAACGAAACCGCCTCTCCGGCGACCCACGCCGCTACGCCCGCAACGCCGCGGTCGCCCGTGCTCTGGGTCAAGGTGCGGTCGGCTCCCCAACCATAGCCTGGCTGCTCGCCGCCTATGACGCCATGGAGGCGCTGCAGGCCAAGGGGTACCCCGGGCGGGTCAAGATCCCGGCGCTGGTCATCGGTGCAGGGGACGACCCCGTCTGCTCTACGCCGGCCATCGAGCTCTTTGCCCGAGGGCTCGGTCCCGGCTCGACCTATCTGGCGATCCCCGGCTCGCGGCACGAGGTGATGATGGAGAGCGATCCCATCCGGGAGGCGTTCTGGGCGGCGTTCGACGCCTTCATCCCCGGATCACAGGATACGCCCGAGCGACTGGAATCAGCCGCGGAGCAGGTCGAGGACGCTCGCGTGCAGCCGCTTGTCCCCGCAGGCCACGATTGAACCGCCACCTGTCGCGGAGCCGCCGTCCCAGGAGGTGACGATCCCGCCAGCGCCCTCGATGATGGGGATCAACGGCACGATGTCATAGGATTTCAGGCCGGACTCGACCACGAGGTCGAGGTGGCCGGCCGCAAGCATGCAGTACGCGTAGCAATCGTAGCCGTAACGCGTGAGCTTCACGGCACCCTCGACCCGCTCATAACCGGGCATCGCTCCGCCATCGAACAGCCGCGGGCTCGTCGTCGACATGACGGCGTCCGCAAGCGAGCGGCAGCGGCGGGTCGTCAGCTTGCGCTCGCCATGCGGCCCGAGATAGCCGGCGCTGCCGCCGTCCCCGAAGAAGCGCTCGCCGATGAAGGGCTGGTGCATCATGCCGTAGGCTGGAGCGCCGTTTCGGGTGAGGCCGATCAGCGTGCCCCAGAGCGGAAGGCCCGACATGAAGGCCCGCGTCCCATCAATTGGATCAAGGATCCAGACGAATTCGGCGTCCGCCCGCTCCTCGCCGAACTCCTCGCCGACGATTCCATGCGCCGGGAACATCGTCGTGATCATCCGCCGCATCGCGGTTTCGCCCGCGCGATCGGCCTCCGTCACCGGGTCGAAGACGCCGCCGCGGGACTTATCCTCGGCCGACAGCATCGTCCGGAAGAAGGGCAGGATCGCCTGCCCGGACTTGGTCGCCAAGTCGTTGACGAAGCTTGCGAAATCGACGGGCTTCATGAAGCGATCCGATGAGCCTCTGTGCAGGTAGGCGCGTCTTTCACCATAGGCCGGCTTGCATGCGACGAGAAATCCCGCCCGACCACTTGATTTTTGTGCGTCGCACCGTAGATTGTGCATCGCAGCGCTCCGGCGCTGCATGCCCTCCTTGGGCGTTTCCTCCCTAGACTTGGGCCGCACCACGTGTGCGGCCTTTTTTCTGTCTGGAGCTATTCCGCCGCGATGCGTCTCGGCTCCAGGCCGCCGCCGAGCTCCATCATCACGTCGGCGAAGCAGTTGCTGAGATCGTCTGCGAGTTGAGCGAAGCCCCTGTTCGGCTCAAGCGTGCGCTCGTCCATGTAGAGGGCGCGATTGACCTCGATCTGCAGCGAGTGGCGCCCGAGCGCCGGCGCGCCGTAATGCTCTGTAATGAAGCCGCCGGCATAGGGCTTGTTGCGGACCACCACATAGCCGCGATCGCGAAGCGACGAATCGACCAGGTCCGTCAGAAGGCCGGAACAGCTCGTCCCGTAGCGATCGCCGAGCACGACGTCGGCCCGCACCAGGTCCTCGCGGTTCAGGCTCGTCGACGGCATCGAGTGGCAATCGATCAGGACGACATGCCCGAATAGCTCGACCGTTCGGGCAAGGCGGGTCCGCAGCACGCGGTGATACGGCTTGTAGAGCAGCTCGATCCGCCGGAGCGCCTCGGCCACGGGCAGGCGCCCGCGATAGATGTCGTGCCCGTCGGCGACAATGCGGGGGATGGTCCCGAGCCCGCCCGCGACCCTCATCGAGCGCGTATTCGCGTAGGGCGGAAGCCTGCCCTCGAACATGCGCGGATCGAGCTCGTACGGCTCCCGATTGACGTCGAGATAGGCCCGGGGGAACCGGGCGCTGAGGAGCGGCGCCCCGAGCCGGACCACGTTCGCGAAAAGCCGGTCGACGAACGCATCTTCGGAGCGGCGTAGAGCGACGGGGTTGAGGTGGGAAGCAGCCAGAAACGAGTCCGGGTACACGGTGCCGGCATGCGGCGCGTTGAAGACGAAGGGAAAGCGCTGCCTCTCGGGCTCCGCGCAGACGAAGGCCGGATCGAACTCGACGGAAGGATCGGTTTGGTTCAAGGAAGGGCCTGACGTCGACGCGTTCGGAGTTGGACCTCAAGGGCCAATGTGGCGGGCCTGTGTCCCCGAGTCCACAAGGGGAACGAGACGGAAGGGCTCGGGGCTCCAACAACCTTTTGCAGCAGCGCCGGGGTCGCAGCCTTCATCCGAAATTTACCATGCCCGTCGTCTAAGGACAGTGTAGAAACCTCACGAGTTCAACGAGTACGCCGGCCATGAAGATCCTGCTCGCGGAAGACGATCACGACATGCGCCGCTTCCTGGCCAAGGCGCTGGAGAATGCGGGCTTCAACGTGTCCTCGTACGACAATGGCCAATCCGCGTATGACCGTTTGCGCGAGGAGCCGTTCGAGCTTCTTCTGACCGATATCGTCATGCCCGAGATGGACGGCATCGAGCTCGCCCGCCGGGCGACCGAACTCGACCCGGACATCAAGGTGATGTTCATCACGGGGTTTGCCGCCGTTGCGCTGAATCCCGACAACAAGGCGCCGCGCGACGCCAAGATCCTGTCCAAGCCCTTCCATCTTCGCGAGCTCGTCAACGAGGTCGAGAAGATGCTGGCCGCCGCCTGAGCTGCGAAGCAGCTTTCGGCCGACCGGGCCGTCTGCACCACAGAGCGAGGTTCAGCGCGAGGCGAGCTGGAAGGCCGCCCCGCCGAAGCCCTGCGCCACGATCCGGGCGGCGCCCGGGATCGTGGCGGCTGCCTCCGTCGGCGAAACGCCCGCCCCATAGCCGAGGCTCGCGAAGACAAAGACCGACAGATCGCCGACCGAAAGCGCCGGCGCCATCATCTCGGGCGAACGGAGGCCCGCCACGAGGGTCGGCGGCAACGGCGGAGTCTTCCGCGCCGGGATGACCGTGACCTCGCGTCCCGCGAAGGCGAGCGCCTCCGGCCGGGACACCATGCCGAGGGACGGCGAGCTCACCCGGGCAAGCGACGCGAAGGTCGCATGGGTGCCGCCGTCCGCATAGGTCGTGCGCACGGCCGCGACCCCGTCAGCGATCAGGGTGTCGGTCCTGCGGCTCTCCTCGGCCATCCGCGCCTGGGCGAGTGCTTCCCTCTCGGGGCTCCTCGACGGGCCGAATACGTATCGTCCGCCCGCGACCGTGACGGCCGGCTCCTCCGCCGTCGCCTCGAAGCGATCGTAGCCCTCCTTCAGCATGCGCCAGAACCCGATATGCGGGTCGGTCCGGTGGCGGGCCATGTTCTGGGCCGTCATACGGAAGGGGTAGGCCTGGAACTGGAAGGCCGGCTGGCCGCCCGCGAAGGCCTCGCGCGCGAGCGCGAAGATCTCGCCGACCTGAGGATCGGTCATGGCGTAGCAGCCCATCGAGGAGCAGGTGCCGTGAACCATGAGCGCCGACCCGGTGGCGCCGCGGGCGCGGTCATAGGCGTTCGGAAAGCCGGTGTCGAAGGACAGGTAATAGGCGGAGTTGGGATTCATCAGCCGCGGCGTGACCGAATAGAAGCCCTCGGGCGCCTGGCGGTCGCCGACCCGCGTCTTCGGTCCAAGCTGGCCGGACCAGCGGCAGATCGGAAAGGTCTTCAGGAGCACGTACCGACCGTCTCGGGCCTGTTTCCAGACCTCAAGCTCGGACTCTTTCTTGAACACCCGCATCAGGATGGGTGCGGCCGGCGAGGTGTTCTTGGCGGCCATGAGGGCCACGGTCGCGGCTGGAATGGGAGCGAGATGCTTGGGGACCTGCGCTCCGGCCGGTGCTGCGCCAGCGAGCGCGACCGCGATCAGAGTCGCGCACAATACCTCCCGCCAGGCTTTCACGCCCATGCAGCCAATCGCCCCCGAATCGCGTCCATGCTCAAGCTAAGCGCGAAGCGTTACGCGCCGGCAAAGCCCATTTCACGCAATTGAGGCGGGATTCGGGGCCTCGGGCCTGCCCGGTTCGAGGTTCGGTACTCGGGCCGCGGGGAGATGAAGCCCTGCCCGGCGAGCCGGGCAGGGCGGGGACAAGGCTTAGTCGATGATCTGAACCACGCGGTGCGTACCCGGGTCCACCAGCACCGTCCGATCGTTCACGACGGTGTAGCGATAGCCCTTCACGCCGTATTCCGCCGGGACCTCGTAGTAGGTCACCCCGGAGGCCGGCAGGGTCGCGCCGACCCGCACTTCCTCACGATAGGCATAGGACGGCCGCTTCTCGCGAACGACGTAGTTCCGGAAGGCGGGGCGCTGCTCGTCGGCGATCCCGCCTGCGATCGCGCCGACGCCCGCGCCCACCGCCGCACCGACAGGCCCCCCGACAACCGCGCCTGTCACGGCGCCCGTCGTCGCACCGGCAGCGGCGCCGCTCTGGGCCTGAGCCGCGATCGGCGTCAGCACGAGCGCAGCGGCGAGCAGGGTGTAATGCATCTTCATGGACATCTCCTTCTGATGACCCAACAAGATGAAGGCCCCGCAATGGTTCCCGACGACTGCGTTAGGCTATAGAAATCCTGAACAACCGTTCAGTCATCAAGCTCCAGAATACTCTGGGCGGGTTTGTGAGCGAGAATACTTCATGAACACGATATACGACTGCAGATCGTAAAAAATCAGCCGATCGGCCGGGTGGCGTTGCCGAGCCACCCGCGCGTCGCTTCGTCGAGCAGGGGTGAGAGCTTATGCTGGACCCGCGCGTGGTAGGCATCGAGCCAGGTGATCTCGGCCGCGGAGAGGAGCGCGGTCTCGATCAGCCGCCGGTCGATAGGGGCGAGCGTCAGGGTCTCGAAGCCGAGCATCGGACGCTCGCCGCCGCCTACCTCGCGCGGCTCGACCAGGATCAGGTTCTCGATCCTGATGCCGTAGGCGCCGGTCTTGTAGTAGCCGGGCTCGTTCGACAGGATCATGCCAGGCTCGAGCGCCGTGTGGCCGAGCTTGGAGATGCGCTGCGGGCCTTCGTGGACGGACAGGTAGGCGCCCACCCCGTGCCCGGTGCCGTGGTCGAAGTCGAGCCCGATCTGCCAGAGCGGACGGCGGGCGAAAGCATCGAGCTGCGCGCCGGAGCTGCCCTTTGGGAAGAGCGCCGTTGCGATGGCGATGTGGCCTTTCAGGACCCGGGTGAAGCGATCGCGCATCTCGGCCGACGGCTCGCCGATTGCCACCGTCCGCGTAATGTCGGTGGTGCCATCCTCGTATTGCGCGCCGGAATCGCAGAGGTAGAGCTCGCCGGGCATCAGGTTCCGGTCGGTCGCCCGGGTGACGCGGTAATGCACGATCGCGCCGTTCGGGCCCGAGCCGGAGATGGTCGGGAACGACACGTCCCTCAGCGCGCCCGTCTCGGCCCGGAAGCGTTCGAGCGCTTCGGCTGCCGCAATCTCGGAGACGCCGCCGCCCGGCCCCTCCCGGTCCACCCAATGAAGGAACCGCGTCACGGCCGCGCCATCCCGCAAATGGGCAGCCCGCGCCCCGGCGATCTCGGCTCCGTTCTTGACGGCTTTTAGCAGGGTGATCGGGTCGGAACCATTATCCGGGTTGCCGCCCGCCTTGCGTAGCTGCTCGATCAGGGCGGACGCCGCCGTGCCCTGGTCGAACCGGACTTTTGCACCCGCGGCGCCGAGCTGCGCCAGCGCGCCGGCGAGGGCGTCCGGCGGAGCGAGGTCCGCGAGCGCCCCAAGCACGTCGCCCGTCTCGTTGGTCAGCTTGCCCGGATCGAGAAACAATGTCGGGCGCCCGTCGGCCGGCACAACTGCATAGCCGAGCGCAAGCGGCGTATGCGCGACATCCGCGCCGCGGAGGTTAAAGGTCCAGGCGAGATTGTGCGGATCGGACAAGACGAGGGCTTGGACGCGCTCCTTCGCGAGCTTTTCGCGCACCCGCGCGAGTTTCGCCTCGGCGCTCTCTCCCGCGAGTTCGGGAGACCGGATGGTCACCGGCGCACGCGGCCCCGGTGGTCGATCGGTCCAGATCGCGTCGACTGGATTGCCCTCGGTCGGCACGAGCCGCCCGCCCGCCCTTGCCACGGCCTTAGCGAGCGCCTCCACGCCCTTTGCGGTATGCAGCCACGGATCGTAGCCCAGCACCCCGCCCTGTCCAAGATTCGCCTCGGTCCAGGCCTCCGCACTCTTGTCCGCCAGCGGCACGATCTCGATCAGCCCCGTATCGACCTGCCCGGCGGCCTGGAGCGTGTAGCGGCCGTCCACGACGAGCGCTGCCCTATCGGCCAGCACCACCGCCGTTCCGGCAGAGCCTGTGAAGCCAGTCAGCCAGGACAGCCGCTCCGCGTTCGCGGGCACGTATTCCGACTGATGCTCATCGGCCCGCGGAACGATGAACCCATCGAGGCCGCGCCGGGCCAATTCCCCCCGGAGGAGCGGTATGCGGGTCGTACCCTGAGCCGGGCTCGCCGCGTCGTCGAAGCTCTGAAATCGCGACATGTTACCAGCCGAACCGGAGTGGACGCGGAGCCACGCCACCGCGTCGAAGCACGAGCGTGGCCCAGCCCTCAAGCACGGAACGGGAGCGGAGATGCAGGCCCTGCGCCGCATAGGCGGAGAGCACGCCGGGCACGTCCCGCACGAGCAGACCCGAGAGGATGAGCGTCCCGTCGGGCGCGAGGACGCGAGCGATGGAGGGGGCCAGGCGACGAAGCGGGCCGGCCAGGATGTTCGCCGTTACGAGATCGAAATGGCCTGGCCGATCGGCCAGGGCGTGGCGCACGCCCGGACCCACATAGAGGGACAGGTGCGGCGCAATGCCGTTCAGCCGCGCATTCTCGCGTGCGGTGCGGATCGCTTCCGGATCGATGTCGCCGGCGACCACCCGCGTATGCAACGCCTTCGCGGCCGCGAAGGCCAGGATGCCTGTGCCGGTGCCGACATCCAGCATGGCGCGCGGACGCCTGCGCTTGAGCTCGGCCGCGAGCGCGAGGAGGCAGCCGCGCGTTGTCCCGTGATGGCCGGTACCAAAGGCGAGCGCGGCCTCGATCTCGATCGCGAGGTCGTTCGAGCGAACGGAGGGACGGTCATGTGCGCCGTGCACGAGGAAGCGCCAGGCGCGGACAGGCTTGAGCCCTTCAAGCGATGCCTTCACCCAATCCGTGCGGCCAAGCGTGTCGAAGGCCGCGCCGTCGATCGCGTCGCCGACGACCGGGCGAGCGAGATCGCGGATCGCGTCCTCATCCGGCGGGTGGGCGAAATACGCTTCCAGCAGCCAGGTGCGGCCGTCCTCGGTCTCGAAGGCGGCTACCGCCGTCTCGGCGGGATCGAAGACCTCCCCCAAAAGCTCGGTCAGCGCCTTGGCCCGGCGCTCGTCCGTCTGGAGCCGCATCACGCGGGTCGGCTGGTGTGGCGGGAGGCCCTCGAGCATGGCGGGCGCTTACCATCCCGGTCCCGGCGGAGCCAGACGGAGAGCCCGGGCCGCTTGCGCGAAGTCGGAAAAATCACCACTTCACGACGAACAACGGCCCGCCCCGCCGCCTTTGCGGCACAAAGACGTTCCGAACAGGCGCGTTCTCGTGTACGAGCGCAGCCCAGCGCGTCACGGCGGCCGCAGTCAGGACAACGTAGCTTATGGCGAAAGAGGAATTGATCCAGTTCGAGGGTCTCGTGCTCGAGGCTCTGCCCGATACGCGGTTTCGCGTTCAGCTGGACAGCGGACACGAGATTATCGCGTATACCGCGGGCAAGATGAAGAAGAACCGGATCAAGACGCTCGCCGGCGACCGCGTAACTGTCGAGATGTCACCCTACGACCTGGAAAAGGGCCGCCTCATCTTCCGGCACAAGGACGAGCGTGGGCCGCTCGGGCCGCGTCCGGGACAGCGTCCCCAGTTCCGCCGCCGCTGACCCATGTGCAGGGTCGCGTCTCCGCGACCCTGACGCGCCCTCTTCTTTCGCAAGCCCCTTGATGTCCCTCCCGCCCAGGGCGGGATGATGGTCGAGCACCGTATCCTGAGCAAAGCGCATCCGCTCCCCGTTCGGGTCACGCCGCCGGCCGAGCCGCTACCCGCCCTGAAGCTCCTTCGGACGGTCATCCGCAACCCCATCGAGGTCTGGCCGCAGGCGGTCTACGAGCAGCCGCTCTACCGACGCCGCATGCTCAACCGCGACACGGTCTTCGTCATGGATCCGGACCTCGTCCGGACCGTGCTCGTCGACGAGGCCGCCAAGTTCTCCAAATCCGAGGCCATGCGGCGCTCGCTCGTTCCCGCCCTCGGCGAGGGCCTTCTCACGGCGGATGGCGAGCGCTGGCGATGGCAGCGGCGCGCAGCCGCCCCGATCTTCCGGCATGAGCGCATCCTGGGTTTCGTCGGCGAGATGATCGCGGCCGCCCAGCGGCGCCAGGACTCGCTGCTCGCCCGCGTGGGCGACACGGCAGACATCGCGCACGAGATGATGCACACGACCTTCGACATCATCGTGGAGACAATGTTGTCGGGGCGCGCCGGCATCGACGCCGACCGGGTCGAGCAGGGCATCACCGAATATCTCGAATCCACCAGTTGGACGGTCGCGCTCGCACTTCTCCGGGCCCCCCGCTGGGTCCCCTACCCCGGCCAAAAACGGGCGGAGCGCGCGCGCGACTACCTTCGCGAGGAGGTGCTGCGGATCGTGGCGGCGCGGCGCGCCTCGGCCGAGCGCCGGCCGGACCTGATTGGGCTTCTCCTTGAAGCGCAGGATCCGGAGACCGGGCGCGCGATGAGCGACCAGGATCTGGCGGACAATCTCCTCACCTTCATCACGGCCGGGCACGAGACCACCGCGCTCGCGTTGACCTGGACCTTCTATCTTCTCGACCTCCACCCGGAGATCGCGGACCGGGTCCTCGACGAGATCGCGAACGTGACCGGCGGGGGCCCGCTCCGCACCGGGCATGTCGAGCAACTCGCCTATACGCGGCAGGTGCTGCAGGAAGCGATGCGGCTTTATCCGCCCGCCCCGATCGTGGTGCGGGAAGCGGAGCAGGACATCGTGCTCGGCAGCGAGCGGGTTGCGGCCGGAACCTCGGTCTATGTTCCGGTCTATGCCATCCATCGCCACGCGCGACTTTGGGACGAGCCGGACCGCTTCGACCCCGACCGCTTTGCGCTGGACGCAACCAAGGCGCGGCATCGTTACGCCTATCTGCCCTTCGGAGCAGGACCGCGGATCTGCATCGGGATGAGCTTCGCCCTCCTGGAGGCGACGGCAATCCTCGCCGTGCTGCTTCCGGCCTTGCGCCTGTCCCGGGCCGGCGAGCGCGCACCCGACCTGAAGCTCCGCATCACGCTCCGGCCCGGTGCCGGCCTCCCGATGCATGTCGAGGCGAGGTCCGCTCGCGGCCCTTGATCAGCGCCGCCGCTTCCTGTTGCTAGAAGCTGGGCCAGCAAGGGATGTCAGGGGCCGAGGGTGAGTATGCGTCGGATTCCCAGTCGAGCCTGCCTTGCTGTCGTTTTGCTCGCGACTTGCGTAACCCCGGCATCGGCGGAAGGCGGTGCAGAACCCGTCGCGGGCCTGCTCGCGTCCATCCGGGTGCTCAAGCTCGAATGCCGGGTCAAACCGGCTCCGAACCGGCTTAGCGCCGCAGTGGAGGCGGCCGGCTATGCGCTGGCCGAGTTCCTGCCCGGCGGGCGGCAATTCGGCCTCGTCCAGGCGAAGCTGCGCGAGTTCACACCGCCCTCTCGGTCCGAGCGGAGTGCCTTCTGCGCCCGCCTCGCCGAGCGGGTCCGGGCGTCGCCCCTGAACACCCCGCGCGTGGGTGCGCAATCGGCACGATACGCCGGTGGGGGCGCGCGCTCGGGGCTTGCGGACCTGAACCGGGCCTCGCTCGAGGAACTGAACAGCCTTGGGGCCGGCATGATAGGCCGAACGATCATATACGGCCGCCCATACCGTTCGCCTGAGGATCTTGTGGATCGGCGGCTGCTGAATGCGCGCGACTTCGAGCGGATCAGAACCCGGGTGACTGTGCGCTAAGTCGCGTCTTGAGCAATGGCGGGAGCGATATCGAAGTGCATGACGTCCTCGCGCGTTCCAAGCTTCGTGTACAGCGCGACCGCTGCATCGTCCCCGCAATCCGCCTGAACGAACACCGCCCAGGCACAACGCTCGGCCGCGATCTCCTGGAGGCGCCTGATCAGGGCGGTGGCGACGCCCTTCCGCCGATCCGCTGCGTTCACGGCGAGGTCGTAGATGTAGATCTCGCGCCGAGCGCGCTCAAGTTTGTCCAACTCGTACGCGACAAGGCCGCCGATCACTTCTGCTCCGCGCAGCGCGGCGAGTACGGCAACGTGCGGCTTGTCCAGCACTGCCGCCAGATACTCGTCAGAGGGCGGCTCATTCCGATAGGAGCTGAGATCCTCGAATGCCTCCCCGAAGACCTCGTTCAACCTGCGCATGATGGCGAGGTCGGCAGGTCCAAGCCGTCGGATCGCATGGTCAGGCGGCATCAGCCCTGCGCACCCACGAGTTGGAACCAACCCTCCTCGTCCAGGACCTGAAGGCCGAGTTCCGTCGCCTTCTTGATTTTTGAGCCCGCGCCCGGGCCGGCGACCACAATATCCGTCTTTGAGGACACGGAGCCCGCCACCTTCGCGCCGAGCCGCTCGGCCATGGCCTTCGCTTCCTCGCGCGTGATGCGCTCGAGCGAGCCGGTGAAGACCACGGTCTTCCCGGCCACGGGACTGGCGGTCGCGACCGCCTCCAGCGGCACCGGCGTCACCTGGGTCAGCAGATCGTCGAGCATCTCCTCATTGTGTGCCTCGCGGAAGAAGTCGACGAGCGCTTCCGCTACGACCTCGCCGACGCCGCCGATGGCTGTCAGCTCGTTCGTCGCCTCGGGGTCCCCGGAAGCTGCGCGGCGCGCCACCTCGCGAAGCGCCTCGAACGACCCGAAATGGCGGGCCAGCAGGCGCGCGTTGGTCTCCCCGATGTGGCGGATTCCGAGCGCGAAGATGAAGCGGTCGAGCCCGATCTGCCGACGCGCCTCGATCGCGTTGAACAGGTTCTGCGCGCTCTGCTTTCCCCAGCCCTCCCGCTTTTCGAGCTTCGTGAGGCTGCGCCGGTCGCGCTCCGCAAGCGTGAAGATGTCGCCCGGCCGCGCAACGAGGCCCTCGCGGTAGAACTCGTCGATGCGCTGCCCGCCAAGGCCTTCGATGTCGTAGGCGTTCCGGGAAACGAAGTGCTTCAGCCGCTCGACCGCCTGGGCCGGGCAGACGAGGCCCCCGGTGCAGCGGCGTACCGCATCGGGCTTGCCGGTCCGCGGGTTCGTCTCCCGCACGGCGCTCGAGCCGCAGGCCGGGCAGGTCTCCGGGAAATCATAACGCTTGGAGTTCGCCGGGCGCTTGTCGAGATCGACGCCGAGGACCTGCGGGATAACGTCGCCCGCGCGCTGGATCGACACCGTGTCGCCGACCCGTACGTCCTTGCGGAGGATCTCCTCCTCATTGTGTAGGGTCGCATTCGAGACCACGACGCCCCCGACCGTCACGGGGCGGAGCTTCGCAACCGGCGTGAGCGCGCCGGTGCGGCCAACCTGGATCTCGATCGCTTCTACGAGCGTCGTTGCCTTCTCGGCCGAGAACTTGTGCGCCAGGGCCCAACGCGGCTCGCGCGAGACGGCGCCCAGACGATCCTGAAGGGCGATGTCATCCACCTTGTAGACGACGCCGTCGATGTCGTAGCCGAGCGTCGCGCGCTCGCCCTCGATGGCGCGGTACTGGGCCAGCATCTCCTCGGCCGAGTGGCAGAGCTTGGTCAGCGGGTTCGTCCTGAACCCGAAACCGGCCAAGGCCTCCACCATGCCGCTCTGGGTCGAAGCCGGCATCGCGCTCACCTCGCCCCAGCTATAGGCGAAGAAGCGTAGCGGACGTGAGGCCGTGACCTGGGGATCGAGCTGGCGCAGGCTGCCCGCCGCGCCGTTGCGGGGATTGGCGATCGGCGCCTTGCCGGCCGCGACCTGGCGCTCGTTGATGAGCGTGAAATCCGCATGGGTCAGGTAGATCTCGCCGCGCACCTCGAATGTGGCGGGCGAGTCGCCCACGAGGCGGTGGGGGATGTCGGCGACGGTCCGGGCGTTCGGCGTGACGTCCTCGCCCTCAGCACCGTCGCCGCGGGTGGTCGCGGCGACGAGCTCGCCGGCCTCGTAGCGAAGGTTGAGCGAGAGGCCGTCGATCTTGGGTTCGGCCGTGAAGTCGAGCGGCGCCTCGTCCGCGATCCGCAGGAAGCGGCGCACGCGGGCGACGAACTCGAAAACCTCCTCGTCCGTATAAGCCTTGCCGAGCGAGAGCATCGGCAGGGCATGCCGGCGCTTGGCGAATTTTTCGGACGGCGCGGCCCCGACCGTCTGCGTCAGGCTTTCGCGCGAGGCGAGGTTCGGAAACCGGCTTTCCAGCGCTTCGTAGCGCAGGCGCAGCGCGTCGTATTCCGCATCCGTGATCGTCGGCGCGTCGTCCCGGTAGTAGCGCCGGTCGTGTTCGGCGATCTCTTCGCCGAGGCGGCGGTGCTCGCGTGCCGCCTCCCCTGCCCCGAGGTCTTCGACAGGTGTTTCGGACGCGCGACGCTTGGCCATGCGGGCGATCTACCCGGAAAGGCTCGGCCGAGAAACACGCCGCTTCGGCGTTCCCTGAGACGTGTTCGCGACGGCCGCGGCCGCCTCGATCAACTTGTGGGCTGCCGCGCGCGCCTCGTCCGTGACGGAGGCGCCGGCCAGCATGCGGGCGATCTCCTCCCGCCGGGGCGTCGGGGCGAGCGCCGCGACGCGGGTCGCCACCCGCTCGCTTTCCGGCACCGGCTCCTTGGCGATGAGGAAGTGGCTCGACGCGCGTGCGGCGACCTGCGGCGCGTGGGTGACGGCCATGACCTGCACCCGCTCGGCCAGGCGCGCGAGCCGCTGGCCGATCGCGTCGGACACGGCCCCGCCGACTCCCGTATCGACCTCATCGAAGACGAGCGTCGGCGCCGAGCCGCGATCGGCGAGCACCACCTTCAGGGCAAGGATGAACCGCGAGAGCTCGCCGCCGGACGCGACCTTCATCACCGGCCCGGGCCGCGTCCCTGGATTCGTCTGCGCCCAGAACTCGACGCGGTCGAAGCCCGACGGATCGCGCGACGAGGTGTCCGTCTCGACCTTGGTGATGAAGCGCGCGCGCTCCAGCTTCAACGGCGCGAGCTCACGCGCTACGGCCTCGTCCAGCGCGGCCGCCGCAGCGTGTCGGGCGGCCGACAGCGCGTCCGCCGCCTCCGCATAGGCCCGGTCGGCTCCGGCGTGCTGCTTGCGAAGCGCGACGAGCTCCTCCTCGCCCGCATCGATCGCCGCGAGATCCGCCGCGAACCGGTCGCGAAGAGCCGCAAGCTCGTCGGCCGGGACGGAGAACTTCCGCGACGCGGCCCGGAGCTTGAAGAGCCGCTCCTCCGTCCGCTCGAGTTCGCCCGCGTCGAACTCCGTCGCCCGGATCGTGTCCTCGATCGCGCTTCGGGATTCGTCGAGCGCCACCAGCACCGAGTTCAGGGCCGCGATGGCGGGATCGAGAAGCGGGCCGAGCTGCGCGCCACGGCGCTCGAACTTGCGCACCACGGCGGAGATGGCGGGCACCGGAGATGCGCTGCCTCCGACGGTGTCGAGCGCGTCGGCGAGATCGGTGGCGATCTTCTCAGATTGCATCATGACCTGGCGCCGCTCGGTCAGGGTCTCCTCTTCGCCCGGCCGCGGGTCGAGCTCGGTGAGCTCGGCGTGGGCATGCGACAGATACTCTGCCTCGCGCCGGATCGTCTCCAGGCGCGTCTCCTGGGCCGCCATCTCGGTTCGCAGCTCGCGGACCCGACGGGCCGCTTCGAGAACCGCCCTCGCTTGCGCCTGGAGCCCGGCATAGGCGTCCAGGATGTCGCGGTGGGTCGCCGGATCGACCATGGCGCGGTCGTCGTGCTGGCCGTGGATCTCGACGAGCGTCGTCCCGATCGCCCGCAGCGCCTGAACGCTAACAGCCTGGTCGTTCACGAGCGCCCGCGTGCGCCCATCCGCAAACTGGATGCGCCGAAGGATGAGGTCGCCCTCGAGATCGATATCGGCAAGCCGGGCGAGCGCGCGGGCCGGGTGATCCGCCGGCACGTCGAAGATGGCCGTGACCTGGCCGCGGGCCTCGCCCTGGCGCACCAGCGCGCCGTCACCGCGCCCGCCGAGGGCGAGCGAGACCGCATCGAGGAGGATGGACTTGCCGGCGCCGGTCTCGCCGGTGAGCACGCTGAGACCGGCCGGGAATCGAAGATCCAGCCGGTCGATCAGGACGATGTCCCGGATCAGGAGCTCCGCGAGCATGCCGGACGGGAGCCTAGAACGAGAGGAACGAAAAGGGAACCTGGATTGTACGCGCGTGTGGCGCGCAGTTTCCGCCGCGCGCAGAGCCCGGACGAGCGGGCCTTTACTGGCCGAGCGCAGCCGTCTTGAGACCGCGGAAGGCGCGGCTGATCCAGGATTGGCTCTCCTCGCGCGGCTGAAGGCCCCCACTCTGCAGGAGCGCGTAGGCGTCCTTGTACCAGGGGCTGTCCGGGAAGTTGTGGCCGAGCACGGCGGCGGCGGTCTGCGCCTCCTGCGTGATGCCGAGCGCCATATATGCCTCGGTCAGCCGCTCCAGTGCCTCCTCGACGTGACGGGTGGTCTGGTACTTCGCGACGACCTCGCGGAATCGATTGATCGCCGCGGGGAAATTGCGGCGCTCGAGATAGTAGCGGCCGACCTCCATCTCGCGACCCGCGAGCTGGTCGCGGGCGATCTGGATACGGTTGCGGGCATCCGACGTGTATTCGGAATTCGGGTACTTCTGGACGAGTTCCTGAAGCGCAGCCAGCGCCTTTTCCGACCGGTCCTGGTCGCGCGTTACGTCCGGGATCTGGTTGTAGTTCGACATCGCATACAGGTACTGCGCGTACGCGGCGTCCTTCGTGTTCGGGTACTTGGCCAGATAGCTCTTGGACGCAGTGATCGCGTCCTCCCACTTCTGCGCCTCGTAGCTGGAGTACGCCTCCATGATGAGGCCTCGCCGCGCCCACTCGGAATAGGGGTAGTTCCTGCTGAGCTGGGCGAATTTCTTAGCGGCGCCGTCGTGGTCGCTGCTCTTCATCCGGCCGAGGCCGTCGTCGTAGATCTTCTCGGCCGGGACGTCCGGCACAATTTTCATCTCGTACTTTTCGCCCTGGTCGAAGGGGTTCAGCGAGGCCAGCGTATCGCAGCCGGCGAGGGTCAGGGTACCGGCAACGAGCGCGACGGCCTGGAAGGCGCGGCGGGCCTCACGCACCGTGACGGTGAAGTCGAGTGACATGCTCGAGAAATCCTCTAGCGTTCGAACGGAACCGCAGCACTGTTCGGGCATTTACACGATCTCGGCACCCGGCTCCAAGCCTAGCGCCCCGAAACCCGTGTGCCGCTGCTTCCGGGCCACAGCCCGATGCGAGCAGGCCGAGAGAGAAGCCTAGTGCACGTCGGGTGCGAAGGCCGGAACGGCGACGCCGTTTCCGATCTCTGCATAGCCCGTGTCGCGCCGCGTCCCCGCATCCACGATCGCGTAATTCGCCCGATCGGACAGGAGCTCTTTCAAGACGGCGATATTGAGGCGATGCCCGCCGCAGAACGACTTATAGGTTCCCAGAATGGGGTAGCCCGCGAGGGACAGGTCGCCGATCGCATCCAGCATCTTGTGGCGTACGAACTCGTCGGCGAAGCGCAGACCTTCGGGGTTGATGACCTTGCCCTCCCCGATCGCGACCGTGTTGTCGAGGGAGGCGCCGAGCGCGAAGCCGGCCTTCCAGAGCTTCTCGACGTCGCCGATGAAACCGAACGTGCGGGCGCGGGCGATATCCTCTCGATAGGCGGCCGGCGAGAGATCGAGCACCTTGCGCTGACGGCCGATCACCGGATTGTCGAACTTGATCTCGACGTCCACCTGGAAGCCGCGCGGGTTCGGGCGGAGCTCGGCCCAGCCGATGCCGAGCTCGACCCGCACCGTCCGGAGCACCTTGAGCTGCCGTCGGAGGGTCCGGCTCCGGGCGATCCCGACGGAGTCGATCGCCTCGACGAAGGCCTGCGCGCTGCCGTCGAAGATCGGCATCTCCGGCCCGTCGATCTCGACGAGAAGATTGTCGATCCCAAGTCCGCACAGCGCGGACATCAGGTGCTCGATCGTGGCGACGGCGCCCCTCTCCCGGTCACCCACAACGGTGCAGAGTTCCGTGGCGGTGACCTCGAGGCTGCGGGCGTCGATCAGACGATCCTCGCCGCCCGGAAGGCCGGTGCGGAGAAAAACGATGCCGTGATTGGCTTGAGCGGGGTGGAGGTGAAGATTGACCGGCTTGCCCGAGTGCACACCGATGCCGGACATCGATACCGGCGCGGCGAGCGTGGCTTGTTGACTTTGCTTCATTCTTTCACCTCGGGCCGAATTCCATCGCCGCGCGAACTCGCGTCCGGCTGCTGTCTGGATCTCGCCCGCTGTTGATGCCCCACCTGGACGGCGCCCGATTGAAGACGGGGGCTCGCTGTCCTCGTAACTCTTAACGTGGCGGCACATTAGTTAGGGCGGAACTCAACGCAAATCACGCTTTCTTACGCTCTGTTACACGCATCCGTAACGAAAGAGCCCCGGACGTTCCCGTCCGGGGCTCTGGGAGAGAGGCCTCTCAGCTGGACTGCCGGCGGAGAAAGGCCGGGATCTCCAGGTGGTCGTCCTCGGACGGGCGCGGGGCCGAAGCCCGGCCCTGCCGGTCGAGATTGCCCTTCGCCGGTGCATAGGCCGGAGCCGGAGCCTGGCGGCGGGCGTACTCGGCCGGGGGGGCGGCCGGAGCAGGGCGCGGGGCGGGTTCGGCGGCGAGCGGGGCGGGCTCGGCCGGCATGACGGCCGGCGCGCCATCCTCGCGCCGACCGAAGCCGACGGTGGCCAGACGCTGCAGGAGCGATTTGCGCTCGTTTGCGGCCGTCTCACCCTCGCCACGCGCCGCGCGCAGCTGCTTCTGCGCGGGAACCGGAAGGTCCTCGACACGCGGCATGCGGGTCGGCCGCATCGCGCGCTCGGGCGCCGGGGGAATGAAGGCGGCCGGTGGGGCCACGTCCAGCTCGGGCTCGGCCTCGAGTTCCGCGAGAGGCTCGAAGCTCGCGCCCTTTGCCTGCGCCGGGGTGAGCACGACATCCTCGTGCACGACCGGCGCTGGCTCGGCGGCCTGCTTCACGATCTCGGCCGCGCGCGCGGCCGCCGGGGTGGTCTCGATGGCGACCGGAGCGGAGTTGAGGTCGCGCGGCGCACCCACTGACTGGGTTGCGCGGGCGCGAGCCTCGGCCCGGAGACGCTCGGCAACCTCGGCGATGCGCTGCTCCGTGGCGGAGATCGGCGCGTCGGCAATGGCCGGCGTATCGATGCCCGTGGCGACGACCGAGACCCGGATCGAGCCTTCCAGGCTCTCGTCGAAGGTCGCGCCGAGGATGATGTTCGCCTCGGGATCCACCTCTTCGCGGATGCGGGTCGCGGCTTCGTCGAGCTCGTAGAGGGTCATGTCGCGACCGCCCGTGATCGAGATCAGGAGCCCGCGAGCACCCTTCATGGAAACGTCGTCGAGGAGCGGGTTGGCGATCGCAGCCTCGGCAGCGCGGTTCGCGCGCTTCTCGCCGGAGGCCTCGCCCGTGCCCATCATCGCCTTGCCCATCGAGCGCATGATCGCGCGCACGTCGGCGAAGTCGAGGTTGATCAGGCCTTCCTTGACCATCAGGTCTGTGATGCAGGCAACGCCCGAGTAGAGGACCTGATCGGCCATCGCGAAGGCGTCCGCGAAGGTCGTCTTCTCGTTCGCGACCCGGAACAGGTTCTGGTTCGGGATCACGATCAGCGTGTCGACGCATTGCTGCAGCTCGTTCACGCCCGCCTCGGCCAGCCGCATGCGGCGGTGGCCCTCGAACTGGAACGGCTTCGTGACGACGCCGACCGTCAGGATGCCCATGTCCCGCGCAGCCCGTGCGATCACGGGTGCGGCGCCGGTCCCGGTGCCACCGCCCATGCCGGCCGTGATGAAGGCCATATGCGCGCCGGAGAGCTGATCGCGGATTTCGTCCAGCACCTCCTCGGCAGCGGCGCGGCCGACCTCAGGCTGCGAGCCCGCGCCGAGGCCCTGCGTGACGCCGACACCCATCTGGATGATGCGCTCGCAGCGAGACGACGTGAGGGCCTGGGCGTCGGTGTTGGCGCAGACGAACTCGCAGCCCATGAGGCCGGAGTCGATCATGTTGTTGACGGCGTTTCCGCCGGCGCCGCCCACCCCGAACACCGTAATCCGTGGCCTGAGTTCCCGGATGTCCGGGGCTTGCAGATTAATCATGACCTCGCCCTCTCTTGGCCTCTCTGGCCCCGTTGGTGCGCCGTAGCCTTCGCTTCGGGACGCGTTCAGAAACTGTCTCGGATCCATCGCCCCATCCGGGACAGGTAGCCTGCATCGGCGCCCTGGCCGGCGAAGAAGCCCTGACCTTTTGGTTCGAAGTGCTCGATATGCGCGACCTGCGGATAGACGAGCAGGCCGACCGCGGTTGAAAAGGCGGGGCCGCGCGCCGCTTCCGGCAGGCCCTTGATCCCGAGCGGCCGGCCGATGCGGACCTGCCCCTGGAGGATTCGCCGCGCAACCTCCGGCAACCCGACGAGCTGGCTCGCGCCGCCCGTCAGGACGACCCGCCGACCCGCCTGCGCGGCAAACCCGGCATTCTTGAGTCGGTCGCGCATGAGCTCGAGGATTTCCTCGATGCGCGGCCGGATGATGCGCACGAGCTGCGCCTTCGGGATGTGATGCGCGACCTCGCGCTCGTCGTCGTCCTCGACCTGAGGGACGGCGATCATGTCGCGCTCGTCGGATGGCGAGGAGATCGCCGCACCGTAGAGCGTCTTGAGGCGCTCGGCGCCGGAGACGCGGGTCGTGAGCCCGCGGGCGATGTCCATGGTCACGTGATGCCCGCCGACCGCGACGCCGTCCGTGTGGACGAGGTGCCCGCTCGCGAAGACACCGGCGGAGGTCGTGCCCCCTCCCATGTCGATCACCACGCAGCCCATGTCCGCCTCGTCATCGACGAGTGCCGAGAGCGCGGAGGCATAGGGCGTCGCCACCACCGCCTCGACCCCGAGGTGGCTGCGCTCGACGGCAAGCATCAGATTGCGCGACGCCGCCGATTCCGCGGTGACGACGTGCAGGTCCACGCCGAGCTTCTCGCCGATCATGCCGGCTGGCTCGATGACGTTCCGCTGGCTGTCGAGCGAGAAGCCCGTCGGCAGGGCATGCAGGACCGAACGGCCGGGACGCAGCGTGTGTGCGCTCGCAGTCTCCAGCACGCGGTGGATATCGGCAGCGCTGACCATCCCGCCGCGAACGGGCACGTTCGCTTCGAAATGATGGGAGGCGAGCCGGCCGCCCGTGAGGTTCACGATCACGGACTGGATTTCGACCTTGGCCATCCGCTCCGCAGCGTGGATCGCCTGGCGGATGGAGGTCTCGGCCGCTTCCAGATCGACCACTGCGCCGCCCTTCAGGCCGAGCGAGCGCTGGTGCCCGATGCCGATAACGCGCGCCAGATGCGTGCGCCCGCGCAGGGCCTCGCCGCTCGTGACCGGCCGAAGCTCGGCGACAAGGCAGACGATCTTGCTCGTTCCGATGTCGAGGACCGAGAGGGTCGCGCTCTTTCGCGTGGATAGCGGCTTGAGGCGCGGCGTCAGTCCGTGGTCGCGCAGGCTCAAATCTCCGCTCCCTTCACGCCGCGTGCGGGCCGCTTCTTCACGATCTCCGCCCGGCCGGCCGCAGCCTCTTCCGTGAGCCGCGCGACGACCCGGTCGGCCAGGCGCAGGTCGAGCGCGAGGACGTCCTTGTCCAGGATGTGCTGCTCACGTTCGAGACGGGCGAGCCGGGCGACGGCGGCCGGCGCGTCGTCCTCCGGCAGTTTCACGTCGAGCCCGTTGTCCATCTTCAGGGTCCAGCGCCGGCCGGAGACCAGCATCCCGGCGCGGATTCTCGACTTCAGCGGGCCGGCAGCCTCGAGGAGCGCGACGTAGGATGCCGCGCGCTTGTTCGCCTGGTCGCCGACGACGAGCGGCAGCGAGGCGAAGCGCGCATCGTTCATCCGGTCGATGACCATGCCATCCGCCGAGACGACGAAGAGCTCGCCGTTCAGCTGCCACAGCGCGTAGGGCTCGCGCTCCACCAGCGTGATCGCGAGCTCGTTCGGGTAGAGCTTGCGAACGACCGCGCTCTTCACGAGGGGCGTCCGTTCCAGCCGCTCGCGAATGTCAGCCGCAGACAGGAAGGGCAGTGAGAGCAGCGGGTTGATGCCGCCGATCTTCAGGACCTCGCGCTCCGTCAGCTGCGCGACGCCGGAGATCGTGATCTTGTCGAGACCGAACCCGACCGTGCGGGCGGCGACATCGCGCGGCTCGCCGTATTGCTGGCGCAGCGCGTCGTACTGCCCGCCGAGCACGAGGCCGTAGAACCCGGTTCCGCCGAAGAAGGCGAGAAGGAGCGCGGTCCCGGTCAGGCGCGGAAGGCGGCGGGCCAGCGGCACCGCCACGAACGAGCGGCGCTTGCGGCGGAAGAACGGAAGGCGTGGGAGGGAGAGGGCGGGACGCGTGAAGCGGCCTTGTCCGGAGTATGACGCCGGACGGCCGGCCGCGCGGTCGGGAAACCCGGCCGTCAGCGGCTCAAGGACGCGTCCTCCACCATCCATTGCACAAGCTCACCGAACGAGAGACCCGCATGGGCCGCCATCTCGGGCACCAAGGACGTTGCCGTCATTCCCGGCTGGGTATTGACCTCGAGCACCACGAGCGCGCCGGTTCCGCCCGGCGTGTCGTCGTATCGAAGGTCGGCGCGGCTTACGCCGCGGCAGCCGAGTGCTTGATGCGCCGTTAATGCCAACTCTTGGACCCGTTGGTAAATATTCGGTGAAAGTTCAGCCGGCAGAACGTGGATCGACCCCCCTGCGACATACTTGGCGTCGTAGTCGTAGAAGAGGCCCGTGGCCGGCCGTATCTCAATGACGCCGAGCGCGCGGTCTCCCATCACGGCGCAGGTAAGCTCCCGGCCCGCAACGAATTTCTCGACCAGAACGTCTTCGCCGAAGGCCCAATCCTCACGTCCGATCTCCTGCGGAGGATGTGAGCGATCCTCGCGCACGATGACCACGCCGACGGACGATCCCTCGCTGTTGGGCTTCACCACATAGGGCGGCTCCAGGACGTGCCTGGCCGCGGCCTCGCTCCGTTTCACGATGAGGCCTTCCGGCACGGATACGCCGGCGGCGGCCATGACGGCCTTCGCCTTCTGCTTATCCATGGCGAGGGCGGAGGCGAGCACGCCGGAATGGGTGTAGGGGATCTGCAACAGTTCGAGCAGACCCTGGATCGTTCCATCCTCCCCGAACCGGCCGTGCAGGGCGTTGAAGACGACGTCCGGCCGCACGGCCTGGAGCACGCGGGCGATGTCCGGCTGAACGTCGATCGGTGTCACCCGATAGCCACGCCCCTCCAGGGCCTCGGCGCAGGGCCTGCCCGTGTTGAGCGAAACCTCGCGCTCGGCCGACCACCCACCCATGAGGACGGCGACATGCTTTGACATGGAAGCTCCGGGACGTGGATTCGACGACCGCGACCGCGGCACGAAGCCTGAATGTCGCACAAACGTCGTTAGTGGTTCTCGAACGCCCCGTCATCCGCGCACGCGCCGTCCGTCCCCGACCCGGGGTCTGGTGTCTCGGTGGTTCAAAGAGCCGAATAGGTCGAGGGGCGTGGGACGCCGAAACGCTCGATCATTATTTTAGGAGAGCCTTTCGGCGTCCCCGCGATGCTCCCCTCTCCCTCGTCATGGCCGGGCTTGACCCGGCCATCCCTCCGTCGAAGCGAGCACCACGTCCGGGTTGCCCCGGCACGGGCGGCGATT
>JAESGR010000201.1_pt1 | contig 82382 bp, 78 predicted proteins | sample 9269771 | NCBI WGS metagenome assembly JAESGR01 (sample SAMN15739572, study PRJNA653492) | algae metagenome | isolation source: Chroococcus sp. CMT-3BRIN-NPC107 and co-occurring heterotrophs from well... | place: USA: Clark Mountains Wilderness, California | collected 2010-04-18 | reverse complement strand
CGGTCGTTGCCGCCGATGACGCGGCCGTCGCGATCGTTGCCGCCGATCACCCGGCCGTCGCGGTCGCGCGAGCGGCCATCGCGGTCCCGATAGCGACCATCGCCGTCGCGGAAGCCGTCGCGGTCGCCGGCACGGAAGCCGTCGCGTTCGCGATACCCATGGTCGCGATACTGGTGCTCGCGATACTGGGGGTCGCGGAAGCCGTCGCTGCCGCGGAAGCCGCTGCCCCGCTCCCGCTCGCTGTAGCCGCCGCCGTCGTCGGGACGTGCCGACGACACCCGGTCGTTCAGGCCGATGGCGCTGAGCGAGGGATAGCGGCCCGGCCGCAGCCGCACGCAGTTGCCGCCGAAGCGCGCGTTGTCGCACAGGATCCAGCGGCCCCCGCCGACGACCACCGACGAGGCGCGGTCGTTGAAGCCGGCGCGGGTGAAATCGCCGAGCGGGCCGTCGGCCGTGAACGAGCGGCCACGGAAGCCGTCGTGCTCGTACAGGCGGATCTGCGCCGCGGCCTGGAACGAGGCCAGCACGGCGGTGCAGCCGAGCAGGTATTTCCATGTCCTGGTCATCATGTCGCCTCCTTGCGCGAGCGATGAGTGGCTCGCGGCATGATGCTGGCATGAAAACATTTCCACACTGTGTAGGCATTCAGGCCGAACGTTGCGTCGGCACTGTCGCGTGGAGCACCCTCTCCGGTCATTACGAGGCGCATGGACGCGACTTCGACCTGCGCGAGGCCTTCGCCCGCGACCCGCGTCGTCACACCGCCTTGGCGTTCGAGGCGCCGGAGGTGTTCGCCGACCTGTCGAAGAACCTCATCGACGCCGCGACGCTGCGCTTCCTGGCCGACCTCTCCCGCGAACGCGGGGTCCCGGCGCTGCGCGATGCGATGCTGGCGGGCGAGCCGATCAACACGACCGAAGGCCGCGCCGTCCTGCACACGGCACTGCGGGCGCCGCCCGGCGCCGCCCCCTTCTCGGCCGAAGTGCACGGCGTCCTGGACGCGATGCTCGCCTTCGCCGAGGACGTGCGCGCGCGCGCCGACGCGGCGCCGCCGCGGCGCCTGCGCCACGTCGTCAACATCGGCATCGGCGGCAGCGACCTCGGCCCGCAGATGGTGATTCGGGCGCTCGCCGCGCACGTCCACCCGCGCCTCGAGTTCCACTTCGTCTCCAACGTCGACGGTCACGACATCGCCTCGGTGCTGCAGCGCTGCGATCCCGCCGAGACGCTCTTCATCGTCGCCAGCAAGACCTTCACGACGCAGGAGACGATGGCCAACGCCGACACCGCGAAGGCCTGGTTCCTCGCCGCCGGCGGCTCGCCCATCGAGGACCACTTCGTCGCCACGACCACCCACGTCGAGGCGGCCGCCCGCTTCGGCATCGGCACCACCTTCGGCTTCTGGGACTGGGTCGGCGGCCGCTATTCGCTGTGGTCGGCCATCGGCCTGCCGATCGCCATCGCCCTGGGCGCCGACGGCTTCCGCGCCCTGCTCGCCGGCGCCCGCGCCATGGACGAGCACTTCGCGGCGGCGCCGATCGAGCGCAACGTGCCCATGCTGCTCGGCCTGCTCGACGTCTGGTATCGCAACTTCCACGGCTTCACGAGCCGCAGCGTGGCGCCGTACCACCAGGGTCTGAAGCGCCTGCCCGCCTACCTGCAGCAGCTCGAGATGGAGAGCAACGGCAAGCGCGTCGACCGCGACGGCGAGCCCGTGGGCTGCGCCACCAGCCCCGTCGTCTGGGGCGAGCCGGGCACCAACGGCCAGCACGCCTATTTCCAGATGCTGCACCAGGGCACCGACGTGATCCCGGTCGAGTTCATCCTCGTCCGCACGCCCGATCTCGCCCGTGCCGACGCCGCCATCGCCGCCTCGCTCGCGCGCCAGCACCGGATGCTGCTCGCCAACGGCCTGGCGCAGTCGCAGGCGCTGATGCAGGGCCGCAGCTCCGACGAGCCGCATCGGCACTTCCCGGGCAACCGGCCGAGCACGACCCTGCTTCTCGAGCAGCTGACGCCGCGCTCCCTCGGCGCCCTGATCGCGCTGTACGAGCACCGCGTCTTCACGTCGGGCGCGGTCTGGGGCATCGACAGCTTCGACCAGTGGGGGGTGGAGCTCGGCAAGGTGCTCGGCAACGAGCTCTTGCCGATGCTCGAGGGCGCCCTCGAGCCGGCGAAGCTGCAGACGCTGGACGGGTCGACAGCCGGCTTGCTCGCGCGCATCCGCGGATCGGGCGTCTAGCAGCCGCCAGCCGTTCGCGCTGCACGACCCTGCCCCTTCCAAGGTCTCTCCCGTGGGCGCCGGCCGAGGTGCTGCGGGGGGCCGCACCATCGGACGCTCACGACCTGGAGGAGACATGAGGAAGACCACGACTTCATGGGGGCTGGCGCTCTCGCTGCCCCTGTTGCTGCTCGGCTGCGGCGGCAACAACAACGACGACGACGGCAACGGCACGGCCGCGACTGCGGAATGCCAGGCGATCACCGACACCGGCTCGGTCGTGGTCGGCTCGGGCCTCCCGGGCGATCCCGCCGCGCCGGAGCCCGCTTCCGGCTACCGCACCGGCAAGAAGGTCGTGACGGCGCGAACCTACATGGTCGTCACCGCCAACCCGCTCGCCAGCAAGGCCGGCTGCGACATCCTCCGGGCCGGCGGCAACGCCGTCGACGCGGCGGTGACGGTGCAGGCCGTGCTCGGCCTGGTCGAGCCGCAGTCGAGCGGCCTCGGCGGCGGCGCCTTCATGCTGCACTACAACGCGGCTTCCAAAGCCGTCCAGGCGTACGACGGGCGCGAGACGGCACCCGCCGCGGCGACCGAGAACCACCTGCGCTGGATCGACGACGTCAGCAACCAAACCTCGCCGCGGCCCAGCGCCCGCGCCAGCGGTCGCTCGATCGGCACCCCGGGCGCGGTGCGGATGCTCGATCTCGCCTACAAGGATCACGGCAAGCTGCCGTGGCGCGACCTGTTCCAGCCGGCGATCGCGCTCGCCACGAACGGCTTCCCGATCAGCGGACGCATGGCGTCGGCGATCGAGGGCTCGCGCACCAGCCTGCTCGCGGACGCGGAAGCGGCGAGCACGTATTTCAATGCCGACCAGACCTCGAAGACGCTCGGCACGGTGCTGACGATCCCGGCCTACGCGGCGACGCTGACAGCGATCGCCAACAACGGCGCCGATGCGTTCTACACCGGCCCCATCGCCCAGGCAATCGTCGACAAGATCAACATCACCGCGCACGCGCAGACGGGAGCCGCGATCACCCCGGGCAAGACGACGATGGCCGACCTCGCCAACTACCAGGCGAAGAAGCGCGAGCCGGTCTGCACGACGTATCGCGCGTACTGGGTCTGCGGCATGTCGCCGCCGTCCTCGGGCGGCCTGGCGGTCGCGCAGACGCTCGGCATCCTCGAGAACTTCAACCTGAACCTGTTCCCGCCGACCGCGCTCGACATCGAGGGCGGCAAGCCGCAGGTGCAAGCCGTGCACCTCGTCAGCGAGGCCGAGCGCCTGGCCTACGCCGACCGCAACAAGTACGTGGCCGACACCGACTTCGTGCCGCTGCCGGGCGGCAGCTACGAGGCGATGACGAACAAGCCGTATCTCCGGAGCCGCGCCGACCTGATCAGCTTCTCGACCTCCATGGGCACGGCGCAGCCGGGCAACCTCGGTCCGGTGACGATGGGCGTCAGCGCCGCGACGACGGGCGCCGGCACGACCCACTTCACGATCGTCGACAAGGCAGGCAACGTCGTCTCGATGACGACCACCGTGGAGAGCGGCTTCGGCTCCTTCCACATGACGCAGGGCTTCATCCTCAACAACCAGCTGACCGACTTCGATGCGACGCCGACGGATGCGCAGGGCAACCTGATCGCCAACCGGGTCGCGCCGCTGAAGCGCCCGCGCAGCTCGATGGCGCCGACCCTGGTGTTCAAGATGAACGCCGACGGCAGCCGCGGCGACTTCCACATGGGCACGGGCTCGCCGGGCGGCGCGACCATCATCCAGTACGTGGTGAAGACGCTGGTCGGCGCGCTCGACTGGGGCCTCGACGCCCAGCAGGCGACCTCGATGGTCGACTTCGGCGCCGCGAACAGCCCGACCACCAGTGTCGGAGGTGAGCACCCGAACGTCGACGAGACGCAGCCCACGGGCGGTCTCGCCGGGGCGAACGACCCGCTGGTCGCCGGGCTGCGCGCGCTCGGTCACACGGTCTCGGTGGCGTCGCAGTCGAGCGGCATCAGCACCATCATCCGGATGCAGGCGAACGGCTCGCCGGCGCTGCAGGGCGGTGCCGATCCGCGTCGCGAGGGCCTCGTCCTCGGCGACGCGATCGTGCCCTAGGCGGCCGGGGCCGAGAGGCCGCGGATCGCACCCCGGGCCGCATCGACGGCCTGGGTCACGATCTGCTCCTTCCACGCGTCGGTGTCGGTGTAGAAGGCGTCGCGCACCTGCTGCTTGATGGCACGGTGCGTCGCCTCGTCGGCATCCGGGTGGTTCTGCAGCCACTGGTCGGCGCGCAGCGCGAGCATCACGTCGGCCTGCGGCAGGGTTCCGTACTCCAGGGCGATGCCCGTGTACTCGGCCTGCGGGCACTCGTCGTAGGCGGCGTTGAACATCATCCCGGTCAGCAGCGCCGAGCTCGAGGAGCCGTCGTAGATCGAGGTGACGTCGCCCCACCACGCACGGGCCCGCGCGATCGCCTCGGCGTCGTCGCGGCCGGCGAAGATGCGCTCGCCGTGGCCGCTCGGGCCGAGGCCGGTGTGCAGGTCGATCCAGCCGAGGCGGCGGCAGCGCGTGCCGTGCTTGCGCAGCACCTGCCGCAGCGTCTCGTGGCTCCAGGTCGGCGACATCCCGCCGAAGAAGAGCCCGTCCGGGTGGCGGTACTGGCCGCCCGAGATGACCTTCTGCAAGCTCTTCTCGCCGTGCGCTGCGACGTGCGCCGCGAGCCGGGCCTGCGCCGCTTCGTCGGGTGGCCAGGTCGGCGGGACGACGGCGTCGGCCAGCTCGTCGTAGGCGGCGTTCGCGGGCGCATCGGCGGCGAAGTCGCGGAAGTTTCGGTTCAGGTCGACGTTCTCGTGCGTCGTCCGCCGCCACCACGAGAAGCCCCACGGGTTGAGGCCGTGGATGTAGAGCACGGCGACGCCTGCCGCCTGCGCGGCCTCGTGCCAGCCCGAGTCGCCGAGCAGGGCGACCTGCACGCCCGAGCCGCAGAAGCCCTCGAGGCCGTGGCAGGCGCTGCTGATGACGAGCACGGCCTGCGCTTCCTTCGGGCCGTGCCGGGCGACGTCCATCGCCAGCATGTCGCCCTCGCTGCCGAGCAGCGGATGGACATGGGTGTCGACGCCCAGCCCGCGCGAGCGCGCCGCGGCGAAGAACTTGTCGCGCGCCTCGGCATAGGTCTGCGCGAAATGCGCGGCGAAGCCCGTCCCCTCCGCCGGCACGCGCGCCGGCCGCGGAACCGCCCGGCGCTCGCCCGGCGTGTCGCTCACCGGGGCGCCGCCAGCCAGGCCTCGGCCAGCCGGACCCAGAGCGTGCCGCCGAGCGGGATCAGCTCGTCGTTGAAGTCGTAGCTCGGGTTGTGCAGCATGCACGGGCCCATGCCGTGGCCGCTCTCGCGGTGCGTGCCGTCGCCGTTGCCGATCAGGAAGTAGCAGCCGGGCTTTTCCTGCAGGTAGTAGCTGAAGTCCTCGGCGCCCATGGTGGGCTCGAACTCGATCACGTTCGCGGCGCCGACCATGTCGATCATCACGCGGCGCGCGAACTCGGTCTCGGCCGGGTGGTTGATGGTCGGCGGGTAGTTGCGCTTGAACTCGAATTCGCAGCTCGCGCCGAAGGCGGCGCAGGTGTGCTCGGCGACTTCCTGCATGCGCTGCTCGATGAGGTCGAGCACCTCGAGCGTGAAGGTGCGCACCGTGCCCTGCATCTCGCAGCTGTCGGGAACGACGTTGGTCGCCTCCCCGGTGTGGATCATCGTCACCGAGATCACGCCGGCGTCGATCGGCCGCTTGTTGCGGCTGATGATGGTCTGGAACGCGTTGACGATCTGGCAGGCGACCGGCACCGGGTCGATGCCGTTGTGCGGCATCGCGGCGTGCGATCCCTTGCCGTGGATGACGATCCTGAACTCGTTGCTCGAAGCGAACGCCGGCCCGGACTTGAGCGCGAACTGCCCCGCCTGCAGGCCGGGCCAGTTGTGCGCGCCGAACACGGCTTCCATCGGGAAGCGCTCGAACAGCCCGTCGCGCATCATCTCGCGCGCGCCGCCCCCGCCTTCTTCGGCCGGCTGGAAGATGAGGTGCACGGTGCCGTCGAAGTTGCGGTGCTTGGACAGGTGCTTGGCGGCGGCGAGCAGCATCGCCGTGTGCCCGTCGTGGCCGCAGGCGTGCATCTTGCCGGGATGGGTGCTCTTGTGGGCGAAGGTGTTGAACTCCGTGATCGGCAGCGCGTCCATGTCGGCGCGAAGGCCGACGGCGCGCGTGCTCGTTCCGTTCCTGATGCTGGCGACGATGCCGGTCCTGCCGAGCCCGCGGTGGACGGGGATGCCCCAGGCGGTGAGCTGCTCGGCGACGACGTCCGACGTGCGCTGCTCCTGGAAGCAGAGCTCGGGGTGGGCATGGATGTCGCGGCGGATCGCGGTGATCTGCGCGGCGTCGGCGAGGATGGATTCGATGACTTGCATGAGGCTCTCCGATCTCGGCCGAGTTTATCGCCTGGCCCCGCTCCACGCAGGTGCTGTGCCATAGTTTGCGGATGAGCTCGAAGCTAATCCGCGCCGCCTGTCCGCACGACTGTCCCGACACCTGCGCGATGTGGGTCACCGTCGAGGACGGCCGCGCGGTCAAGGTGCACGGCGATCCCGATCACCCCACGACCCACGGCGCGCTCTGCACCAAGGTCTCGCGCTACCCCGAGCGCACCTATCACCCGGAGCGCGTGCTCCACCCGCTGCGCCGGACCGGACGCAAAGGAAGCGGCCGCTTCGAGCGCGTGAGCTGGGACGCGGCGCTGACGGAGATCGCGTCTCGCCTGAGGGCGATCGCCGGTGCCGACGGCCGCAACGCCGAGGCCATCGTGCCCTACAGCTACGCCGGCACCATGGGCCTGGTGCAGGGCGAGAGCATGGCCGCCCGCTTCTTCCACCGCCTGGGCGCGTCGCTGCTCGACCGCACCATCTGCTCGTCGGCCGGGGGAGAAGCGGTCGCTGCGACCTACGGCGCGAAGGTCGGCATGCACGTCGAGCACTATGCCGAGAGCCGCCTCATCGTCATCTGGGGCAGCAACTCGATCACCTCGAACCTGCACTTCTGGACCTACGCGCAGGCCGCGAAACGCGCCGGCGCCAAGCTCGTCTGCATCGACCCGCGCCGCACCGACACCGCCGACAAGTGCCACGAGCACATCGCCCTGCTGCCGGGCACCGACGGCGCGCTGGCCCTCGGCCTGATGCACGAGCTGATCGCGAACGACGCGCTCGACCACGACTACATCGATCGTCATACCGAAGGGTGGCCGGCGCTGCGTGAGCGGGCGCTGCAGTGGCCGCCGGAGCGCGTCGCCGCGGTGTGCGGCATCGACCCGGCCCAGGTGCGTGCGCTGGCGCGCGACTACGGCTCGATCGAGCCGGCCGCCATCCGCCTCAACTACGGCATGCAGCGCGTGCGCGGCGGCGGCAATGCGGCCAGGCTCGTCGCCATCCTGCCGTGCCTCGTCGGCGCATGGCGGCACCGCGCCGGCGGCATGCTGCTGTCGAGCTCGGGCTGGTTCGGCCGGGCCCGCAACGACGCGGCGCTGCGTCGCCCCGACCTGCTGGCCGGGCGGCGGCCGCGCACGATCAACATGAGCACCATCGGCGACGACCTGCTGCGGGAAAGCGGCGAGGTCCTCGCCGACGGCGGGCCGTTCGGGCCGAAGATCGAGGCCCTCGTCGTCTACAACGCCAACCCGGTCGCCGTGGCCCCCGCGTCGCCCCGCGTCGTGCGGGGCTTCGCGCGCGAGGACCTCTTCACCGTCGTCCTCGAGCACTTCCTGACCGACACCGCCGATCACGCCGACATCGTCCTGCCGGCGACGACGCAGCTCGAGCACCTCGACGTGCACGCGGCCTACGGGCACACCTATGCCCTCGTCAACGAGGGCGCGGTCGCGCCGCTGGGCGAAGCGAAGCCGAACACGCAGATCTTCCGCGAGCTGGCGGCCAGGATGGGCTTCGACGATCCCTGCTTCGCCGACAGCGACGAGACGCTGGCGCGCCAGGCCTACCGGCCGAAGGCAGATGGCGGCGTCGACTTCGACGCGCTGCGTGCCCACGGCTGGGTGAAGCTCGACCTGCCCGAGGCACCGTTCGCCGATGGCGGCTTCCTCACGCCGAGCGGCAAGTGCCTGATCGACGCGCCGGGCCTCGGCGTGCCCGACCACGTGCCCAACTACGAGTCGCCGGTCGACACGCCGGCGCTCGCCGCCCGCTACCCGCTGGCCATGATCTCGCCGCCAGCGCGCAACTTCCTCAACTCGACCTTCGTCAACGTCCGCAGCCTGCGCGACATCGAGGGCGAGCCGGTGCTGGAGATGTCCGAGCCCGACGCAGCGGCGCGGCGCATCGCGTCCGGCCAGCGCGTCCGCATCTTCAACGACCGCGGCAGCATCGTCTGCAAGGCCATGGTCGGGGGCCGGGCGCGGCCGGGCGTCGTCAACGGACTCGGCGTCTGGTGGCGCAAGCTCGGCGAGGACGGCCGCAACGTCAACGAGCTGACGCACCAGCGCCTCACCGACATCGGCCGGGCCCCCAGCTTCTACGACTGCCTCGTCGAGGTCGAGCCGGCGACCCAGCCCGCCCCGACGTGAAGCGGGTGCTGCGGATGGCGATCTTCGCAAGCGGCGGCCTCGCCGCGACCGTCGTCGCCGCCACCGCAGCGGTCTGTCTGACATCCGGCTGCGGCACGGTCCGCTATTACGCGCAGGCGGCGGCCGGGCACCTCGAGATCGTCAACGCCGCGCGGCCCGTCGCCGAATGGCTTGCCGACCCGGCGACGCCCCCGGCCGTGAAGCAGCGACTCGAGCTGTCGCAGCGCATCCGCGACTTCGCGGTGCACGAGCTGGGCCAGCCCGACAACGCGAGCTATCGCCGCTATGCCGACCTAAACCGTGCGGCCGCGGTCTGGAACGTCGTCGCCGCGCCGGAGCTGAGCCTGACCCTCAAGACGTGGTGCTTCGTCGTCGTGGGCTGCGTCGGCTACCGCGGCTACTACAGCGAGGCCGCGGCGCGGGCCGAAGCCGAGAGCCTGCGCGACGCCGGCCTCGAGTCGCTGGTCTATCCGGTGCCGGCGTATTCGACGCTGGGCCGGCTGCCGGGCGCATGGCTCGCCGACCCCCTGCTCAACACCTTCCTGCACTACCCGGAGCCGGACCTCGCCCGGCTCGTCTTCCACGAGCTCGCGCACCAGGTCGTCTACGTGCCCGGCGACACCTCGTTCAACGAGTCCTTCGCCACGGCGGTCGAGCAGATCGGCAGTGCCCGCTGGCTGGCGGCGCACGGCAGCGACGCCATGCGAAAGGAGCAGGCGAGCACGCAGGCGCGGCGCGCCGACTTCCGCGCCCTGACGCGGCGCTATCGCGGCGAGCTGCAGGCGCTCTATGCCAGCGGCCTCAGCGACGCCGAGAAGCGCGAGCGGAAGGCCTCGCTGTTCGCGGCCATGCGTGCCGAGCACGAGGCGATGAAGGCGGAGCGCTGGGGCGGCTACGTCGGATACGACCGCTGGTTCGCGCGCGCCAACAACGCCGCGCTCGGCGTTCTCGCCGCGTACAACGACCTCGTGCCGCAGTTCGAGGCGCTGTTCCGGCGCGAGGGCAGCGACTTCGCGCGCTTCTACGCCGAGGCGCGCCGGCTCGCCGCGCTGCCGCCGGGCCCGCGGCGTGCCCACCTGGCCGCGGCTGCAGCGTCGTCACCCACACCCTGAGGACCTCCCATGGCCGACATCCACATCCATCGCGCGCACGCGCTCGGCCTGGCCAAGGCCCGCAAGATGGCGTGGAAGTGGGCCGAGGCCGTCGAGGAGAAGTTCGACATGGAGTGCACGGTGATCGAAGGCGAGGACAGCGACGTCGTCGAGTTCAGGCGCGCCGGCGTCGACGGACGGCTGGTCGTCGAGGCCGCGTCGTTCGACCTCACCGCCAGGCTCGGCTTCCTGCTCGGCGCGTTCAGCGGCAGGATCGAGAGCGAGATCGAGGCCCAGCTCGATGCGCTGCTGCGGCCCCCCGGGGCCAAGGGTGCCGCCGCCCGACCGGCCAGGGCGCCGCGCCCGGCCGCCGCGAAGTCGGCGCCGGCGCGCGCCACGCCCGCCAAGCGCCGCTAGAACCTCCGTCACTCACGCCCAAGCACGATGGCCACCAGCCTGCTCGCCCTGCTCGACGACGTCGCCACGATCCTCGACGACGTGTCGGTGATGACCAAGGTCGCCGCCAAGAAGACCGCCGGCGTCCTCGGCGATGACCTGGCCCTGAACGCGCAGCAGGTGTCGGGCGTTCGCGCCGAGCGCGAGCTGCCGGTGGTCTGGGCGGTGGCCAAGGGCTCGATGCTCAACAAGGTCATCCTGGTCCCGGCGGCGCTCGGCATCAGCGCGCTCGCGCCCTGGCTCGTGACCCCGCTGCTGATGGTCGGCGGCGCCTTCCTGTGCTACGAAGGCTTCGAGAAGCTCGCCCATCGCGTCCTGCACAGCCGCGAGGAGGACGAGGCGCACCGCGAAGAGCTCGCGAAGGCGCTCGTCGATCCGACGGTTGACCTGGTCGAGGTCGAGAAGGACAAGATCAAGGGCGCGGTGCGAACGGACTTCGTCCTCTCGGCCGAGATCATCGTCATCAGCCTCGGGACCGTCTCGACGCAGCCGCTCGGGACGCAGTTCGCCGTGCTGGCGAGCATCGCCGTCCTGATGACCGTCGGCGTCTACGGCTTCGTCGCCGGCATCGTCAAGCTCGACGACGGCGGGCTCGCGCTCAGCCGCCGGCCGGGCGCCGTCGCGCAGAAGCTCGGCCGGGCGATCCTGGCCGGCGCGCCGATCCTGATGAAGACGCTGGCGGTGGTCGGCACGGCCGCGATGTTCCTCGTCGGCGGCGGCATCCTCGAGCACGGCATTCCGCCCCTGCACCACGCGGCCGAGGCGGTGGCGAATGCGGCGGGCGCCGTCGGCGGCATCGGGCCGCTCCTGAAGGTGCTGACGCCGCTGCTGGTCGACGGCCTGATCGGCATCGTTGCCGGTGCCATCGTCCTCGGCGTCGTCATGCTCGGCAAGCGCTTGTTCGGCCGCAAGCAGGTCGCCCCCGCCTGAGCCGCGCGCCGCTTCAGTGGCGCCGCCTTCTCCCCGACGTGCGCGGCGCGGCGCCGGCGGTCACTTCAGCGACTCGACGAGGTCGACGTACTCCTGCATCGCCTCGTCGCCGGACTTGCCGCGCAGGCCGTCCCAGGCCTCCCACTTGGCGCGCCCAACCATGTCGCCGAAGCCGGGCCGCTTGCCCTCGGCATCGCCGCTCGATGCCTGCTTGTAGAGCGCATAGAGCTTCAGCAGCGTCATGTTGTCGGGCTTTTCCGGCAGGCTCTTCGAGTCGGCGACGGCCTGTTCGAACTGCGCCTTGAGGTCGGCCATGGATCTCTCCTTGCACGAGGGTCGTAGTGGAAGCCGCGATTGACGGGCCGCATGTTACCCAGCATCTTCACGGCCCCATGAGCAGCCCCGCGCCCCTCGTCGCCGCGACGAAGCCGAGAAGGCCGCGCGCGGCGATCCCGCCGGGGCTGCGCGAGCGCATGTCGCGGGTCGACACCGCGTGGCTGCGCATGGACAACGACGTCAACCTGATGATGATCGTCGGCGTCTGGCTGATCCAGCCGGGCATCGACTACCGCACGCTCTGCGAGCGGATCGAGGCCAGGCTCCTGAAGTACCCGCGCTTTCGCCAGCTCGTCACCCACGACGCGGCCGGTGCGCACTGGTGCGACGACTCCTCCTTCGACATCCGTCGTCACGTCGTTCGCGGCAAGCTGCCGCGCCGGCGCGGCCAGGGCGAGCGCGCCGCGCTGCAGGAGCGCGTCGGCATGCTGGCGACCACGCGCCTCGACGCCGGCCGGCCGCTCTGGAAGTTCGAGCTGATGGACGGCTACGAAGGCGGCAGCGCCCTGGTCGCCCGCGTCCACCACTGCATCGGCGACGGCATCGCGCTGATCTCGGTGATGATGTCCATCACCGACGGCGGCGCCGATCCGCCGGCACGCAAGGCACGCGGGGACGACGGCGACAGCGGTGACTGGCTCGCCCAGGCCGTGCTGAAGCCCCTCGGCGGGCTCTCGGCCAAGGCCGCCGGCCTGCTCGAGACGTCGATGGCGCGCTCGCTCGAGCTGCTCGCGAATCCGCAGCAGGGCCTCGCCGGCACGTTCGACAGCGCCCGCCTCGCGGCCCAGGTCATGGGCGACATCACGGCGATGGCGCTGATGCCCGACGACTCGCCGACGCGGCTCAAGGGCAAGCCCTCGGGCGTCAAGCGCGTCGCCTGGGGCGAGCCGATCCCGCTCGACCGCGTCAAGTGCATCGGCAAGGCGCTCGGCTGCTCGATCAACGACGTCCTGCTCGCGGGTGTCGCCGGCGCCATCGGTGCCTGGCTGCGCGAGCAGGGCGACGACCCGAGGGGCAAGGAGATCCGCGCCATGGTGCCGGTCAACCTGCGCCCGCTCGACGAGGCCTGGAAGCTCGGCAACCGCTTCGGCCTGGCGCCGCTCGTGCTGCCGATCGGGATCGAGAACCCGGTGTCGCGCGTGTACGCGGTGCGCGCGCGCATGACGCTGCTGAAGGCGAGCTACCAGCCGCTGCTCGCCTTCGCCGTGCTCGCCGTCGCCGGCCAGATGGCCAAGCCGGTGCAGGACATGATCCTCGGCCTGTTCGCGAAGAAGTCGACCGCGGTCATGACCAACGTGCCCGGACCGGGTGCGCCGCTTTCCTTCTGCGGCTCGACGCTGCGCCAGACGATGTTCTGGGTGCCGGCCTCGGGCGATATCGGCGTCGGCGTCAGCATCCTGTCGTACGGCGGCGGCGTGCAGTTCGGCCTCATCACCGATGCCGCGCTCTGCGCCGAGCCGCAGGCCATCATCGACCGCTTCGAGCCCGAGTTCGAGAAGCTCGTGCTGACGACGATGATGCTGCCCTGGGCCGGCCTCGGCTGACGCTCGCGGGGCGTCGCTCAGAACGTCGGCACATGCTGGGCGGTCTGCGTTCGCATGCGCATGTTCGACGCCGCCGGAACCGACCGGGCGCCGTCAGTCCTCGAGCTCGGCCTTTGCCATCTCGACGTCGAGGCGCTCCGTGGCGTCCAGGGGTTCGCAGGCGGCGGCTTCCTCGTACAGCGTCGTCGCTTCCTTCATGCGCTTCTCGCCTTCGAGCATGACCAGGCCGTTCGCGTACTCGACCCGCGCGATCGCCGAGCCCGGGTTCAGCTTCAGCGCCGTCTTGTAGCTGGCGAGCCCCGCTTCCTTGCTCGCGCCCTGCGTGCGGCCGAGCAGGGAACCGACCTTGTCGATGACCTCGGCATGGAAGGCACCGAGCGCGATGTGCGCATCGGCGTGCCGCGGCGCCATGCGGATCGTCGTCTCGAGGGCGTTCTTCACCTTGGTCCCGAGGCCCTGCGCCAGCGCCTTGCCGATGCTGATGCCCTGGCTGTAGCGGCCGAGCGCGTAGGCCATGCAGTACCAGGCGTTCGCTTCTTCGGGCGCTTCGTGCGTCCGCTTCTCGGCCCGCTCGGCGACCTCGAGCAGGAGCGCGAGGCGCGTCTTCTCGCTCGCTTCGAGATAAGTCGCATAGATGGCCTGAGCCTTGTTGGCGACCGTCATCCCCGCGCCGGCCCCGGCCGCATGCGCCTTCAGGCCGGCCTCCGTGGCCTTCTGGAACTGGCCGGCATGGAACAGGGCCCAGGCGGCGAGGACGCGGTCGTCGGTCGGCAGGGGCTCGGCATCGCCGGCATGGAGGCGGGCCCACTTCTTCTTCAGCGCCGCGGGCTCGTAGGTGTACGGGCCGGCGTCGTGCGGAAAGGCGATCCATCGGGCCATCGTCAGTCTCCTGAGGCGTCGTAGTGGGTGGCGAGACCATGCAGGTGGTCGCGCTGGGCCGGGTCGAGGTACGGCAGCAGCAGGCTGAGCACGTGGAAGGCGCCGCGCAGGAGGGCGGCGCCGGCACCTTCGGGCTCGAGCGCCTTGCGCGGATTGCGCACGTACTCGAAGCTCAGCCAGTAGGTCAGCACGACGACCATCGAGGTGGCCACCGGCTCGGCGTCGCGCGCATCGATGCACATGCCGCTGCCTGCCGTGATGCCGTCGAGGACCGACTGCACCGCACGCGCCTTGCGCTGGAGCACGAACTGGAAGTGCATCTCGAGCTTGCGGTTGTTGGAGAGCAGGTCGTTCAGGTCGCGGTACAGGAAGCGATGCCGCCAGATCAGCTCGAACAGCATGTGGAAGAAGAGCCACGCGTCCTCGACGTTGCGGACGTCGTCGGCGGCGCGCAGCAGCTCGGTGAGCGCCGCGTCGTAGCGCTCGAAGAGGCGCGTGATCAGCTCTTCCTTCGCGGGGTAGTGGTAGTACAGGTTGCCGGGGCTGATGCCGAGCTCGTTCGAGATCAGCGTCGTCGACACGTTGGGCTCGCCGAAGCGGTTGAACAGCTCGAGCGTCGTGTCGAGGATGCGCTCTGCGGTGCGTCGCGGTCTCTTCGTCTGCGTGGCCATGGCGGGCGTCGGGTCGGCGCAATCTAGGGTCTCGCATCCGGGCTGTCCATCCGGCCGCTCCCTACAATGCCGCGCTCCACCATGCCGGCCGTCTCCTTCGCGCACGTCGCCAAGACCTACCCTTCGGCCCGTGGCGAGATCCGGGCGCTCGACGATGTCAGCTTCGACATCGAGCAGGGCGAGTTCTTCGGCCTGCTCGGGCCGAACGGCGCCGGCAAGACGACGCTGATCAGCATCCTCGCGGGCCTGGCGCGCGCCACGAGCGGCAAGGTCTCGGTGCTCGGGCATGACGTCGTGGCCGACTACGCGCAGGCGCGTCGCCGCCTCGGGGTCGTTCCTCAGGAGCTGGTGTTCGACCCCTTCTTCAGCGTCCGCGAGGCGCTGCGCCTGCAGAGCGGCTACTTCGGCGTGCGTGACAACGACGACTGGATCGACGAGCTGCTTGCCAACCTCGGCTTGGCCGACAAGGCGGAGGCCAACATGCGCCAGCTCTCCGGCGGCATGAAGCGGCGCGTGCTGGTGGCGCAGGCGCTCGTCCATCGCCCGCCGGTGATCGTGCTCGACGAGCCGACCGCCGGCGTCGACGTCGAGCTGAGGCAGACGCTCTGGCAGTTCGTGTCGCGCCTGAACCGCGAGGGCCACACCGTCCTGCTGACGACGCACTACCTGGAGGAAGCGGAAGCGCTGTGCGGCCGCATCGCGATGCTGAAGCAGGGCCGCGTCGTCGCCCTCGACCGCACGACGGCGCTGCTGGCGGGAACGGCGAGCACGATGCTCAGCTTCAAGCTCGACCGCCCTTTGCCGCCGGCCCTGACCGCCAACGCCCGCGTCACCGGGCGCACCGTGCAGATCACCGCGCACGACGCGCGCGAGGTCCAGTCGATCCTCTCGGTGCTGCATGCGGCCGGCTGCGATCCGGAGGATCTCGAGATCGGCCGGGCCGACCTCGAGGACGTGTTCATCGAGATCATGCGCGGCGAGACGCCGATGCGCGTGGCCGCCTCGTGAAGGAGGAGACCGGCCTTCTCGCCGGGACGCGGCCCCTGCTCTACAAGGAAGTGCTGCGCTTCTGGAAGGTGAGCTTCCAGACCGTCGCCGCGCCGGTGCTGACGGCCGTCCTGTACCTCCTCATCTTCGGCCACGTGCTCGAGGGGCGGATCACCGTCTTCGGCTCCGTCGGCTACACCAGCTTCCTCATCCCGGGCCTGGTGATGATGAGCGTGCTGCAGAACGCGTTCGCCAATTCGAGCTCGTCGCTGATCCAGAGCAAGATCACCGGCAACCTCGTCTTCGTGCTCGTCACGCCGCTGTCGCACTGGGCCTGGTTCCTCGCCTACGTCGGTGCGTCGGTGGTGCGCGGCGTCGCGGTCGGCGCCGGCGTCCTTCTGGTGACGATCTGGTTCGCGCCGCTGCAGGTCGCCAACCCGCTCTGGATCGTCTTCTTCACCGTCGCCGGCGCGGCCCTGATGGGTGCCCTGGGGCTCATCGCCGGCCTGTGGGCGGAGAAGTTCGACCAGATCGCGGCCTTCCAGAACTTCATCATCATGCCGATGACGTTCCTGTCGGGCGTGTTCTATTCCGTCGCCTCGCTGCCGCCGGTCTGGCGCGAGGTCAGCCACCTCAATCCCTTCTTCTACATGATCGACGGCTTCCGGCACGGCTTCTTCGGCCGGAGCGACGTGTCGCCGTGGCTGAGCCTCGGGGTCGTCGGGTTCAGCCTCGCGGCGGTGTGCGCGGTCTGTCTGCACCTGCTGCGGATCGGCTACAAGATCCGCCACTAGGCGAGGGCGGCCGCATGACCGCAGCGCCCGTGCAGCGGGAAGGCGCGCGCTAACATCGGAGCATGGCCGAGCCCACCCCTGCCGAGATCGAGCGATTCATCGCCGACGGCCTTGCCTGCGAGCACCTGGAAGTCGAGGGCGACGGCCGGCACTTCTTCGCCACCATCGTCTCGGCCGAGTTCGAAGGCGCCAGCCGCATCGCCCGCCACCAGCGGGTCTACCGGGCCCTCGGCGATAGAATGCGCGAGCAGATTCATGCGCTCTCGATGAAGACGCTGACGCCCGAGGAATGGGCCGCCGAGCGCGCCTCTTCCCCTTCCTCTTCCCACCCGCACTGACACCGGCCGTTCGGCGCCGGGCGCCGCCCGGACCGATCACGGAACCGATCGATGGACAAACTGCGCATCCGTGGCGGCCGCCGGCTCGAGGGCGAAGTCGTCATCTCCGGCGCCAAGAACGCAGCCCTGCCGGAGCTGTGTGCGGCGCTCCTCACGCGCGACCGCATCCAGCTCTCGAACGTGCCGCGGCTGCAGGACGTGGCCACGATGCTCAAGCTGCTGCGCAACCTCGGCGTCGGCGTGGAGCGCGGCGAGGGCGCCGACGCCACGGTGAGCCTCGACGCCAGCGAGGTCACTTCGCACGAAGCGGCCTACGAGCTCGTCAAGACGATGCGGGCGTCGATTCTGGTGCTCGGCCCGCTGCTCGCGCGCTTCGGCCAGGCGCGCGTCTCGCTCCCGGGCGGCTGCGCGATCGGCACGCGCCCGGTCGACCAGCACATCAAGGGGCTGCAGGCGATGGGCGCCGACATCGTCGTCGAGCACGGCTACATCGTCGCCCGCGCCGACCGCCTGAAGGGTGCGCGCATCACCACGGACATGGTCACGGTCACCGGCACCGAGAACCTGCTGATGGCGGCGACGCTCGCGCAGGGCGAGACGGTGCTCGAGAACGCGGCCCAGGAGCCGGAGATCCCCGATCTCGCCGAGATGCTGATCGCGATGGGCGCGCGCATCGAGGGGCACGGGACCAGCCGGATCCGCATCGAGGGCGTCGACCGCCTGCATGGCGCCTCGCACCGCATCGTTCCCGACCGCATCGAGGCCGGGACCTTCCTCTGCGCCGTGGCGGCGACCGGCGGCGACGTCGTCCTGCGCCAGGCGCGCGCCGACCACCTCCAGGCGATCATCGACAAGCTGCGCGAGGCCGGCGCGACGATCGAGGCGGGCGACGGCTGGGTGCGGGTGCGCGCCGACGCGCGCCTGCGCGCGGTGAGCTTTCGCACCAGCGAGTACCCGGCGTTCCCGACCGACATGCAGGCCCAGCTGATGGCGCTCGACTGCATCGCCGACGGCGCGGCCACCATCACCGAGACCATCTTCGAGAACCGGTTCATGCACGTCAACGAGCTGCTGCGCCTCGGCGCGCACGTCGACGTCGACGGCCGCATCGCCGTCGTCCAGGGCGTGCCCAGGCTCTCCGGCGCGGCGGTCATGGCGACCGACCTGCGCGCCTCGGCCGGCCTCGTGATCGCCGGGCTGGTCGCCGAGGGCGAGACGGTGATCGACCGCATCTACCACCTCGACCGCGGCTACGACCGCATGGAAGCCAAGCTGATGGGCATCGGCGCCGCCATCGAGCGCGTGTCGTGAGCCGGTCGCCTGCCCCGTGATGCCAGCCGCGATCACGCTGGCCCTGTCCAAGGGCCGCATCCTCGACGAGGCGCTGCCGCTCCTGGCGGCCGCCGGCGTTCGCCTGGCGGAGGACCCGGAGACCAGCCGCAAGCTCATCGTCGCCACCTCGCGCGCCGACGTTCGCGTCGTCCTCGTGCGCGCCAGCGACGTGCCGACCTACGTGCAGCACGGCGGCGCCGACCTGGGCGTCGTCGGGCTCGACACCCTGATCGAGCACGGCGGCGAGGGCCTGTACCGGCCGCTCGACCTCGGCATCGCCCGCTGCCGGATGAGCGTCGCCGCGGCGCGCGACTTCGACTACGCCGCCGCTGCCCAGCAGGGCTCGCGCATCCGGGTAGCGACCAAGTTCACGCGTATCGCCCGCGATCACTTCGCCGACAAGGGCGTCCACGTCGACCTCATCAAGCTCTACGGCTCGATGGAGCTGGCGCCGCTCACGGGCCTCGCCGACGCCATCGTCGACCTCGTCGCCTCGGGCAACACCTTGAAGGCCAACGCGCTGGTCGAGGTCGAGGAGATCATGCCGATCTCGGCCCGGCTGGTCGTCAACAAGGCCGCGCTGAAGCTGAAGCGCGAGCCGATCCGCGCCATCGTCGACGCCCTCGCCGCCGCCGTGGCGGGCGCGGGCGGAGAGCGGACATGAGCGTGCGGCTGCGCCGTCTGCGCAGCAGCGACGGCGACTTCGCCGCGCAGCTGACGGCGCTCCTCTCATACAGCGCGGACGCCGACGCGGCGATCGAGTCGGCCGCGGCCGACATCCTCGCCGACGTTCGCCGTCGCGGCGACGCGGCGCTGCTCGAGTACACGCGCCGCTTCGACGGCATCGATGCCTCGTCCGTCGCCGAGCTCGAGATTGGCGCCGACGAGCTCGCCGCCGCGCGAGACGCGCTGCCGGCCGTGCAGCGAGGCGCGCTCGAGGCCGCCGCCGCGCGGGTGCGCGACTTCCACCAGCGCCAGCTGGAGGCCACCGGCCGCAGCTGGAGCTATCGCGACGGGGACGGCACGCTGCTCGGCCAGAAGGTCACGCCGATCGAGCACGTCGGCATCTACGTGCCCGGCGGCAAGGCGGCCTATCCATCGAGCGTGCTCATGAACGCGATCCCGGCGCGGGTCGCCGGCGTGGCGCGGATCGTCATGGTGGTGCCGACGCCGCGCGGCGAACGCAACCCGCTCGTGCTCGCCGCAGCGGCGATCGCCGGGGTCCACCGCGTCTTCGCCGTCGGCGGGGCGCAGGCGATCGGCGCCCTGGCCTACGGCACGGCGACCATCCCCGCGGTGCACAAGATCACCGGCCCGGGCAACGCCTACGTCGCGAGCGCCAAGCGGCGCGTCTTCGGCACGGTCGGCATCGACATGATCGCCGGGCCGAGCGAGATCCTCGTCCTCGCCGACGGCACGACCCCGGCCGACTGGGTCGCGATGGACCTCTTCAGCCAGGCCGAGCACGACGAGCTGGCGCAAAGCATCCTGCTCAGCCCCGATGCCGCGTACCTCGAGCAGGTCGCGACGGCGATCGAGCGGCTGCTGCCGCAGATGCCGCGCCGCGACGTCATCCGCGCCTCGCTGGAAGGACGCGGCGCCCTGATCCACACGCGCTCGATGGAGGAGGCGTGCCACATCAGCAACCGCATCGCCCCCGAGCACCTGGAGGTCAGCACGCGCGAGCCGGGCCGCTGGGAACCGCTGCTGCGCCAGGCCGGAGCGATCTTCCTGGGCGCCTACACGAGCGAGAGCCTGGGCGACTACTGCGCCGGCCCCAACCACGTGCTGCCGACCGCGGGGACGGCGCGCTTCTCCTCGCCGCTCGGGGTCTACGATTTCCAGAAGCGCACCAGCCTCATCCAGGTGAGCGAGCAGGGCGCGGCAGCGCTGGGGCGCATCGCCTCGGAGCTGGCGCGCGGCGAAGGATTGCAGGCGCACGCGCTCGCCGCCGAGATGCGGGTGCCCGCCGAGGCGCCGCAGAAGGCGCACGGGTCATGAGCGATCGCTACGCGAAGGTGCTGCGCCAGGACGTGCAATCGATGCACGCCTACGCCATCCAACCGAGCAGCGGGCTGGTCAAGCTCGACGCCATGGAGAACCCGTTCCGCCTGCCGGAGCCGCTGCAGCGCGAGCTCGGCGAGCGGCTGGGGCGGGTCCCGATCAACCGCTATCCCGCGACCTGCATCGCCGACGTGGTCGCCGCCGTGAGCGGGTTCGTGGACCTGCCGGCCGGCTGCAAGCTGATGCTGGGCAACGGTTCCGACGAGCTGATCTCGCTCCTGACGATGGCCTGCGACATCCCCGGCGCGAAGGTGCTCGCTCCGGTGCCCGGCTTCGTGATGTACGCCATGTCGGCGAAGCTGCAGGGGCTCGATTTCGTCGGCGTGCCGCTGACGTCCCGCTTCGAGCTCGACGAGGCGGCGATGCTGGCGGCGATAAAGACGCATCGTCCGGCGCTCACTTGGCTCGCCTGCCCGAACAACCCGACCGCCAACCTTTTCGACGCCGAGGTCGTCGACCGCCTGATCGACGCCATCGGCGCGCAGGACGGTCTGGTCGTGATCGACGAGGCCTACCAGCCGTTCTCGTCGCGCACCTGGATGGGCCGCGTCGGCACGGCGCCGCACCTGCTCGTGATGCGAACGCTCAGCAAGTTCGGCCTCGCCGGCGTGCGCCTCGGCTACCTGGCCGGGCCGGCGGCGCTCATCGACGAGATCGACAAGGTCCGCCCGCCCTACAACATCAGCGCCCTCAACGCCGAGGCCACGCTGTTCGCGCTGGCGCACGCCGACGAGTTCGCGCGCCAGGCGGCGCTGCTGCGCGACGAGCGGGCGCGGCTGCAGCGCGAGCTCGGGGCCCTGCCGGGCGTGGAGGCCTTCCCGAGCGAGGCGAACATGATCCTGGTCCGCGTCGCCGACGCGGCCGCGGTGTTCGCCGGCATGAAGCAACGCGGCGTGCTGGTCAAGAACGTCGCCGGGCTGCACCCGCTGCTCGCCGACTGCCTGCGCCTGACGGTCGGCACGCCGGAGGAAAATACGCTCATGATCGACGCCCTGCGCGCCTCCCTGCGATGAACGCCCCCGCTCCCGCCACCCTGGCCGTCCCCGACGTGCCCGCCGCGCCGCCGCGGCGCGCCAGCATCCGCCGCGACACCAAGGAAACCAGGATCCGCGTCAGCGTCGATCTGGACGGCAGCGGCAGCGCCCGGCTCGCCACCGGCATCGGCTTCTTCGACCACATGCTCGAGCAGATCGCCCGGCACGGCATGATCGACCTCGAGATCGAGGCCCAGGGCGACCTGCACATCGACGGCCACCACACCGTCGAGGACGTCGGCATCACGCTCGGCATGGCAGTCGCCGAGGCGGTCGGCGACAAGCGCGGCCTGACCCGCTACGGCCATGCCTACGTGCCGCTCGACGAGGCGCTCTCGCGGGTGGTGATCGACTTCTCCGGCCGGCCCGGCCTGACGATGAACGTGCCTTTCAAGGCCGGCATGATCGGCGGCTTCGACGCGCAGCTGACGCACGAGTTCTTCCAGGGCTTCGCCAACCACGCGCTGGCCACGCTGCACATCGACAACCTGCGCGGCGAGAACGCGCACCACCAGTGCGAGACGGTGTTCAAGGCCTTCGCGCGTGCCCTGCGCGTCGCCGTCACGGTCGACCAGCGCCTGGGCGACGTCGTACCCTCGACGAAGGGCAGCCTCTAGCCAGGATCCGTGGTGAAGCGAACGGTCGCCGTGGTGGACTACGGCATGGGCAACCTGCGCTCGGTGGCGCAGGCCGTGAGCCGGGTCGCCCGCGAAGCATCGCGGTCCGGCGACGCCTTCGACGTGGTCGTCACCGGGCGGCCGGAGGAGGTGGCGGCCGCCGAGCGCGTCGTCCTCCCGGGCCAGGGCGCCATGCCCGACTGCATGCGCGAGCTGCGCGACTCGGGGCTCGAGGAGGCGGTCCGCGAGGCCGCCGCGCACAAGCCGCTGCTGGGCGTCTGCATCGGCATGCAGATGCTCCTCGATCGCAGCGAGGAGGGGCCGCCGGGACGCGGCACGCCGGGCCTGGGCCTGATCGGGGGCGAGGTGGTGCGCTTCCGGCTCGAGGGCCGCAGGCAGCCGGACGGCAGCCGCTACAAGGTGCCGCAGATGGGCTGGAACGAGGTCCTCCAGTCGCGGCCCCACCCTCTCTGGCAAGGCATTCCGGACGCCAGCTACTTCTACTTCGTGCACAGCTTCTTCGCCCGCCCGTCGGACCCGCGCCACAGCGTAGGCGAAACCGAGTACGGCGCCCGCTTTACCTGCGTCCTGGGTCGCGATAATATTTTCGCGACGCAGTTCCACCCCGAGAAGAGCGCCGAACACGGCCTCGCGCTGTACCGCAACTTCCTGCACTGGACCCCTTGACGCCTGGCATCGAGGCGCGGCAGCGCTTCCACCCTGTCCGGTTCCCCGTCCGACTCGGCCCATGCTGCTGATCCCTGCGATCGACCTGAAAGACGGTCATTGCGTGCGCCTGAAGCAGGGCGACATGCGCGAGTCCACGCTCTTCAGCGAAGACCCGGCGGCGATGGCGCGGCGCTGGCTCGATGCGGGTGCGCGTCGCCTGCATCTCGTCGACCTGAACGGCGCCTTCGCCGGCAAGCCGGTGAACGAGAGCGCGGTGAAGTCGATCCTTGCGGAGGTCGGCGACGAGATCCCGGTGCAGCTGGGCGGCGGCATCCGCGACCTCGACACCATCGAGCGCTACCTGGACGACGGGCTCAGCTACATCATCATCGGCACCGCCGCGGTGAAGAACCCGGGCTTCCTGCGCGACGCCTGCAGCGCCTTCGGCGGCCACATCATCGTCGGCCTCGACGCCAGGGACGGCAAGGTCGCCACCGACGGCTGGAGCAAGCTGACCGGCCACGAGGTCGCCGACCTGGCGCGCAAGTTCCAGGACTACGGCGTCGACGGCCTGGTCTACACCGACATCGGCCGCGACGGCATGCTGACCGGCGTCAACGTCGATGCCACCGTCAAGCTGGCGCAGGTGCTGACGATCCCGGTCATCGCATCGGGCGGGCTGGCGTCGATGCAGGACATCGAGAAGCTCTGCGCTGTAGAAGAGGTCGGCATCGAGGGCGTCATCTGCGGCCGAGCCATCTACACCGGCGACCTCGACTTCGCCGCGGCGCAGGCACGGGCCGACGAGCTCGCGGACGCCTGAAGCGCCGCACCGGTAGGCCGGATCGCCGGCGCCGTTCCGCCTTCGCCGACACTCGCCGCCATGCTCGCGAAACGAATCATCCCCTGCCTCGACGTCACGGCCGGCCGCGTCGTCAAGGGCGTCAACTTCGTCGCCCTGCGCGACGCCGGCGACCCCGTCGAGATCGCGGCCCGCTACAACGAGCAGGGCGCCGACGAGCTGACCTTCCTCGACATCACGGCCACGAGCGACGACCGCGACCTGATCCTGCACATCATCGAGGCGGTCGCCTCCGAGGTCTTCATCCCCCTCACCGTCGGGGGCGGCGTGCGAACGGTCGCCGACGTGCGGCGGCTCCTGAACGCGGGCGCCGACAAGGTCAGCTTCAACTCGGCGGCGGTGGCCGACCCGTCGGTGATCCGCGCGGCGTCCGACAAGTACGGCGCGCAATGCATCGTCGTCGCCATCGACGCCAAGCGGCGCGAGGGCGGGGCGCCCGGCTGGGAGGTCTACACCCATGGCGGGCGGCGCAACACGGGGCTCGACGCTGTCGCCTGGGCGCAGCGCATGGCAGCCGAGGGCGCCGGCGAGATCCTCCTCACCAGCATGGACCGCGACGGCACCAAGAGCGGCTTCGATCTCGGCCTGACGCGCAGCGTCGCCGACGCCGTCGAGGTCCCGGTGATCGCCTCGGGCGGCGTCGGCACGCTCGAGCACCTGTCGGAAGGGATCCGCATCGGCGGCGCCGACGCGGTGCTGGCGGCCAGCATCTTCCACTTCGGCGAGTTCACGGTGCGCGACGCCAAGGCGCTGCTCGCCCGCGACGGCATCGCGGTGCGGCCGTGAAGGCCGGCCGGCGGCCGGCCACGACGTCCGGGGCCGCGCTGCCGCGCGAGGTCCGGATCGTCGGCGGCGCCTGGAAGCGCACCCGGCTGCCGGTGATCGACCGGTCCGGGCTGCGGCCCACGCCGGACCGCGTCCGGGAGACGCTGTTCAACTGGCTGGGTCAGTCCGTGCCGGGCTGGCGCTGCCTGGACGCCTTCGCCGGCTCGGGCGCGCTCGGCTTCGAGGCGGCGTCGCGCGGCGCCGCAGCGGTTGTCCTGCTCGACCGCGATCCGGCCGTCGTCGCCAGCCTGCGCGCCGTGAAGGCTCGGCTGGACGCGACAACCGTCGAGATCGAGCGTGCCGACGCCTTGCCGTGGATGGCCCGGGTTCCGGCGGCCTCGATGGACCTCGTCTTCCTGGACCCGCCCTTTGAGTCGGCGCTGCTGGGCCCTGCCCTGCCTGCCGCCGCACGCATCGTCCGGGAAGGCGGCTACCTCTACGTGGAGGCGGCGGCGCCGGTCGACCCGGCCGGCGCCGGCCCGGAGATCGAGGTCTTCCGGAGCGGCCGTGCCGGCGCCGTGCACTTCCAGCTCCTGCGCCGGCTGCCGGCGGGGCAGTCGCTACACTCGGCCAACATGGAACGGAGCCCAGCGACGTGACGTCCGTAACCCGTCTGACCGCCGTCTACCCCGGCACGTTCGACCCGATGACGCTCGGCCACGAGGACCTCGTCCGGCGGGCGAGCCGGCTGTTCGAGCGGCTGCTCATCGCCGTCGCGGCGGGGCACCACAAGCGGACGATGTTCTCGATCGCCGAGCGGCTCGAGATCGCCGCCGAGCTGGTCGCGCGCTACCCGAACGTCGAGGTGATGTCCTTCCGCGGCCTGCTCCGGGACTTCGTGGTCGAGCAGGGCGGCAAGGTCGTCGTCCGCGGCCTGCGCGCGGTCAGCGACTTCGACTACGAGTTCCAGATGGCCGGCATGAACCGGCAGCTGATGCCCGAGGTCGAGACGGTGTTCATGACGCCGAGCGACCAGTTCCAGTTCGTGTCCGGGACCTTCGTCCGCGAGATCGCCAGCCTCGCCGGCGATGTCTCCAAGTTCGTGTCACCCTCGGTGCTCGATCGCCTGCGCGAGCGGGTGAAGCGGGCCGAAGCCTAGAAGCCCTCCATCGCTCCGCCGATCCGAACCCATGTCGCTGCTCATCACCGACGAGTGCATCAACTGCGATGTCTGCGAGCCCGAGTGCCCGAACCAGGCGATCTCGATGGGCGAGGAGATCTACGTCATCGACGCGCGCCGCTGCACGGAATGCGTCGGCCACTTCGACGAGCCGCAGTGCGTGCAAGTCTGTCCGGTGGCGTGCATCCCGGTGGACACGGCGCTGGCGGAGTCGCGCGAGACCCTGTGGGCCAAGTACCGCCGCCTGCAGGCCGAAGCGGCGGCGGCCGCGGCGGCCGCCGCCTAGCGCGCCTTGGCCTTGGGCACGTCGGCGACGAAGTCCTTCTCGTCGACGACGCGGATCTTGCCCTTGGCCTTCTTCTTCGGCTTGAGCGTCGCCGAGGCCGCGGGTCCCTGATCGGCGGCGGCCTTGGACGGGCCGATCGAAGTCGCCGGCGCCGGCCGGAGCGTGGCCTCGCGGGCGCGGCGATCTCGCACCATCTCGTCGGCCAGGCGCTTCTCGCGCGCAGCGATCACGCGACCTTGCTCCAGCTGATCGGCCGAGGACGCGAGATCGTCCGTCGGCACGACCTTGCCGCCGGGGCAGGGCGCGGTGCGGTACTCGTTGCCGCAGCGGTAGACCGCTTCGGCGGCGACGTCCGCGGCGGCCCAGGCGACGATCGCCGAGACGATGATGCGGGGCACGGCGTTCATGGCGACTCTCCTCGAGGATCGGGTGACGCGGCGGAAGTCTCGGCGGCAGGCGCGAGCGACGCGTCCGGTCCGGGGGCCGCGGCGGCCGGCGGCTTTTCGGGCCGAGGCGGCTTGGGTCTGGGCGGGCGGGCGTTGATCGTCATCGTCGCGCGCTCCATGTCGCCGGCGATCAGGAGATCGAGGCCGCGGCAGGCCTGCTCGATGCTCTTCTCGATCTCGGCTCGCTCGGCGGCGGGGGGACGGCGCAGCACGTAGTCGATGACTTCGGCCTTCACGCCCGGGTGGCCGATGCCGAGACGAAGGCGCCAGAAGTCGGCGCTGCCGAGCTGCGCCTGGATGTCCTTGAGCCCGTTGTGGCCGGCGGGCGAGCCGCCTTGCTTCAGGCGCACCTGCCCGGGCTGCAGGTCGAGCTCGTCGTGCGCGACCAGGATCTCGGCGGCCTCGATCTTGAAGAAGCGCGCCAGCGCCGCCACCGACTTGCCGGAGAGATTCATGTACGTCGTCGGCTCCAGCAGCCAGAGCGGGCGCCCCGCGACGTTCACCCGCGCCGCGAGGCCGAAGTAGCTGCGTTCCGGCGCGAGCCGCGCCGAGAGCCTGGCCGCGACCTCGTCGACGAACCAGAAGCCGGCGTTGTGGCGCGTGGCCTCGTACTCCGGGCCGGGGTTGCCCAGGCCGACGATCAAGCGAATCATGCGGCGATTATCGAGGCCGCGTGCTGGCCGACGCGACCGCTAAGATGACGTGGCTCGTTCGAGGGGAGACGCCGTGGCGACCGAACAGGCGAGGCAGCCGAATCATCCCAATCAGCCGAACCAGGATCCGATCCGACGAAGGGTGAGAGCGAAGACGATCGAGGGCCTGAACGCGGCCCGCATGCGCCCGGCCCGACCCACGTACTTCATGCTGTGCATCGGCAACAAGAGCTGTCTCGCCTACATGGGTCCCAAGGTCGCGGCTTCGCACAAGATGATGCTGCGCGGGCTGATGGGGGGCGACACGGGACTCAAGTACCACAAGGGCCAATGCGTGTTCGAGAAGGGCTGCTACACCTTCATCGGGCCGACGGTGGCGCTCGGCATGCGCAAGAAGCTCGAGCTCGGCCTGGTGGAGCTGACCGGCCGCCGCTGGCGGGCGATGCTCCGGCGCGAGGCCGTCGCCGAGCCGAAGCAGGGCAGCGTGGCCGAGCTTCCCACCTAGGGACGTCGATGGGCCGTCACGGGTGACGAACAAGACGGCGGCGGTCCTTGCGCTCGGCGTGGCGCAGACGCTGGCCTGGGCGTCGTCGTATTACCTTCCAGCCGTGCTCGTGGCGCCCATGGCGCGCGACCTCGGCGTCAGCCAGCCGACGGTCTTCGCCGCCTTCTCCGCCGCGCTCCTGGTCTCGGCGCTGCTCGGACCGCAGGCGGGCAAGGCCATCGATCGCTACGGCGGCCGTCCGGTGCTGATCGGCTCGAACGTCCTGTTCGCGGCGGGTCTCGCGGGCCTGGCCTCGGCCCAGGGTCCGGTCACGCTGTTCGCCGCCTGGGCGGTGCTCGGGCTGGCCATGGGCAGCGGCCTCTACGAAGCGGCCTTCTCCGCGCTCGTGCGCCTCTATGGCCGCGACTCGCGCAGCTCGATCACCGGCATCACCTTGCTGGCCGGCTTCGCGAGCACCGTCGGCTGGCCGCTCTCCACCTGGCTGGAGACAGAGGTGGGCTGGCGCGGCGCCTGCTTCGCCTGGGCGGCGCTGCACCTCGTCCTCGGGGCACCGCTGAACGCGTCGCTGCCGCGCGCTCCGGCGGCACCCGCCCCGGCGGTGCCGACGGCGGCCGACCCGAGCCCGCCGGAAGCACTCGACGGGACGGGATTGCGGACCACGGTCCTGCTCTCCTACGCCTTCGCGGCGACCTGGTTCGTGAGCACCGCCATGGCGGCGCACCTGCCCGGCATCCTGCAGGCGGGCGGCGCGAGCCTGGCCGCCGCCGTCGCCATCGGCGCTCTCGTCGGTCCGGCCCAGGTGGCCGGCCGCTTGCTCGAGTTCGGCTTCCTGCGCCACGTCCACCCCTTGCTGTCGGCGCGGCTTGCGGCGTTGCTGCATCCGGTCGGGGCCGCGGTCTGGCTGGTGCTCGGCGCACCGGCCAGCGCCGTGTTCGCGGTGCTGCACGGCGCCGGCAACGGCATCCTGACGATCGCCAAGGGAACGCTTCCGCTCGTCTATTTCGGACCGCTGGGCTACGGCTACCGGCAGGGCCTGCTCACGGTGCCCACGCGCTTCGCGCAGGCGCTGGCACCGTGGCTGTTCGGCCTCTGCCTGGCCCGCTGGGGCACCGGCGCGATGCTGGTTTCGGCCGGCCTCGGCCTGACGGCGCTCGGCGCCTTGCTGCTGCTGCCGAGGCCGCCCAGCAGCTGAGCGCACGAGACAAGAAAAAGCCCCGCCGAAGCGGGGCTCAGTTCCCTGTGTGACAGGGCCTTACTTCTTGTTCTGCTTTTCCGTCTTCTTGGCCTTCGTGGGTGCGGGCGCGGCCACGGCGACGACCGGGGCCGGAGCGGCTTCCTCTTCCTCGGCCGCCTGGACGTTCGCGGAGACGATCACCGGATTGGGCTTGCCGTGGGTCACGACCTTGGTGCCGGGCGGCAGCTTGATGTCGCTCACGTGCAGCGACTGGCCCTTGGTCAGGTCACCGAGATCGACGGTGATGAACTCCGGAAGCTGCGACGCGAGGCACTGGATGTTGAGCTCGTTGACGACGTGGTTGACGACGCAGGCGTCGGTCTTCACCGCCGGCGAGCTCTCCTCGTTGACGTAGTGCAGCGGCACCTTCTTCGAGATCTTCGTCGTCGCGTCGACGCGCTGGAAGTCGATGTGCAGCACGATCGGGCGGAACGGGTGCATCTGGTAGTCGCGCAGCAGCACCTGCTGGGTGTTGCCGCCGAGCTCCATGTCGAGCAGCGACGAGTGGAATGCCTCCTTCTTGAGCGCGAAGAAGAGGGCGTTGTGGTCGAGCTCGATCAGGGCCGGCGCGCCGGCTCCATAGACGATCCCCGGAACCTTTTGCGCGTTGCGCAGGCGGCGGCTCGCTCCGGTCCCCTGCAGCGTGCGCTCGTAAGCGACGAATTTCATGTTCACTCCAAAAGTAGAGGCCCGCGACCAGGCTCTCCGTGCAAAGGCGGGGCGACTGCCCCGCCAACCTTGAGGGCTTCGCGAAGCGAAGCCCGCTGTCCTGTTGACGTCAGAAGTTGCTGTTCTGCTCGGCGAAGAGGGACGTGACCGACTCGCCGTCCGAGATGCGCCGGATGGTCTCGGCGAACAGGAAGGCCACCGAGAGCTGCCTGACCTTGCCGCAGCGCTTGCCGTCGTCGCCGAGCGGAATGGTGTCGGTGACGACCACCTCGTCGAGCTTCGAGGCCTGGATGCGCTCGATCGCCGGGCCGGAGAAGACGGCGTGCGTGCAGTAGGCATAGACCTTCTTCGCACCGCGCTCCTTCAGCACGTCGGCCGCCTTCACCAGCGTGCCGGCCGTGTCGATCATGTCGTCCATGATCACGCAGTTGCGGCCCTCGACCTCGCCGATGACGTGCATCACCTCGGACACGTTGGCCTTCGGCCGCCGCTTGTCGATGATCGCCAGGTCGCAGCCGGCCTGCTTGGCGAGCGCCCGCGCCCGCACCACGCCGCCGACGTCGGGCGAGACGACCACCAGGTCGTCGTAGCGCTTGCTCTGCAGGTCCGAGAGCAGCACCGGCGACGCATAGATGTTGTCGACGGGGATGTTGAAGAAGCCCTGGATCTGGTCGGCGTGCAGGTCCATGGTCAGCAGCCGCTCGACGCCGACCGCCTCGAGCATGTTGGCGACGACCTTGGCGCTGATCGGCACGCGTGTCGAGCGCGGCCGCCGGTCCTGCCGGGCATAGCCGAAATAGGGGATCACCGCCGTCACCCTGCGCGCCGACGCGCGCTTCAGCGCGTCGACCATGATGCAGAGCTCCATCAGGTTCTCGTTGGTCGGCGAGCACGTCGACTGCACGACGAAGATGTCGCGGGCACGGACGTTCTGCTCGATCTCGACGTCGACCTCGCCGTCGGAGAAGCGCCCGACCTTGGCCTTGCCCAGGCCGATGCTCAGCTGTGCCGCGATGTCCTGCGCGAGCGCCGGGTTGGCATTGCCGGTGAACAGGACGGTGTTGAACAGCAAGACGACTCCGAGGCACTAGGCCGCTGGGATCTGGCAGGGGAGGAAGGACTCGAACCCTCGCATGTCGGAATCAAAATCCGATGCCTTAACCAACTTGGCGACTCCCCTACACCGGTTCGCGGCTCGCGCCGCGCACCTCAACTCATCCTCCGTGCCGCGCCCAGTCGGCGAGCGGATGACGCTCCAGCGAGCGGCACATCCTGCCCGACCAGCCTAAAGGCGCGTCGTCCGGCATCTCAGCCGGCGGCATCGACCCCTTGCTCGCCTGGCCGACGCGCGCGAAGACCGCGCTTCCCGAGCCCGTCATCCGGCTGTTGCCGAACGCCTCGCGAAGCAGGGCCGCCGCACGTGCGACGTCGGGGCAGAGATCCTCGGCCGCGGCCTGGAGGTCGTTGCGCCCGGCGCCCAGGGCGAGGTCCGGATCGTCTTCCCGGGGCACCTGCGGCGCGCCGTGGGGCGCTCCGAACGATGCTTCCGAAAAGCCCGCGATTCTAGCAGCCTCGACCGCCTCGGCGACCCTGGCGCTGGCGAACACCGAGCGTGTGTCGAGGCTCGCCGCGGGCTTGAGCACCGCGTACCAGGCGGAGGCGACGCGCAGGGGCGCCAGCCGTTCGCCGATGCCGCCCACGCGGGCATTCGCGCCGGCCAGGAAGAAGGGCACGTCGGCGCCGAGGCCCAGGCCGATCCGCAAGAGCCGCTCAAGCGGCCAGTCGAGCCTCCAGAGCCGGTTCAGGGCGAGCAGGGTCGAGGCCGCGTCCGAACTGCCGCCGCCGAGGCCCGCACCCCAGGGAACACGCTTGTCGATGCTGAGGTCGACACCCAGCGAGGATCCCGATGCCTGCTGCAAGGCGCGCGCGGCGCGCAGCGACAGGTCGTCGTCGGGCAGCGCGGCGCCGAGGTCGTGCCGCAGCAGGCGGGCGTCCGAGCGAGCCTCGAAGTGCAGGGTGTCGGCCCAGTCGATCAGGACCATCGTGGAGTCGAGCAGGTGGTAGCCGTCGGCACGCCGGCCGACCACGTGCAGGTGCAGGTTCAGCTTGGCCGGCGCCGGGACCTCGTACAGGGCGCGGATGCTCACGCGCCGCTCACGACTCGTCGAGCTGGATGCGGACCGTCACCTGCGGGCGAGGCTGCTCGCGCAGGGCGGACACCCGACCTTCCGGCAGGCGCGCCACGTCGACCGACCAGCCGAGCTGCTCGAAGCCGTCGCCCGCTCGGGGAACGCTCGGCGCAGCCGGCCAGGGGCGGCCGCGCAGCCAGTCAAACCACGCTTCGACCGGCACGCTCTCGCCGAGGACCTCGCGCGTCAGGCCGTCGAGGTCGGCGAACGCCCGCGTGCCCTGTGGCGTCGTCAAGGTGACCTCCGCCGCCGACCAGCGCGCCTCGGCGAGCAGGTTGCCCAGCGGCGTCGAGAGGCCGAGGGTGCCGGACCGCGCGTCGCCGCGCAGATCGAAGGCAGCGCTGAACGACCGTGCCGGCTCGCTGCCGATGGCCTCGACACGCAGCGACAGGCGGCCGGAGATCACCGCGTCTTCGGCGTTCCTCGGCGCTGGCATCACGGTGGCGCAAGCGGTGAAGAAGAGCACGGTCGCGGCAGCGAGCCACCGCCAGGCGCCGTGTCCCCGTGCCGGCCGCCCGGCACGGCCGGCGGCGGTCACAGGTCGACGCGGAGCCGCGCCAGGGTCTCGCGCAGGACGTCGTTCTGCGCGTCGCGCAGGCGGCCCTCGCGCCAGACCTTGCGGGCCTCGTCGCGCTGACCGGAGGCCCACAGGACCTCGCCGAGATGGGCCGCGATCTCGGGGTCGGGACGTGCCTGGTAGGCCTTTCGCAGCAGCCGAATGGCCTCTTCGTGGTTGCCCAGCCGGTACTCGACCCAGCCGAGGCTGTCGGTGATCGACGGCTCGCCCGGGCTCAGCTCGAGCGCCTTCTGGATCAGGGCACGCGCCTCGGGCAGGCGGAGCTTGCGATCGGCAAGCGAGTAGCCGAGGGCGTTGTAGGCATGCGGGTGATCGGGCTTCAGCTCGATGACTCGGCGCAGCAGTCGCTCCATCTCGTCGATGCGGTCGAGCTTCTCGTGCAGCATCGCCTCTTCGTAGAGCAGGTCGGTGTCGTTCGGGAAGGTGCGGCTGGCCTGGGCGAGCACCTGGCTCGCGTCCGTCCACATCTTCCGCTCGCGCAGGATCTCGGTCTCGGCCAGGAGCTTCGCGCGTGCATCGCCCGGCGACTGCTCCGGGACGCGGCGGATCAGCTCGCGCGCCTCGCTCACCTTGCCTTGCCGCGCCAGCAGCGAGGCGCGGCGCGCCTGCACCTCGAGCGCCCGACGCGGGTTGTCGATGCGCGCGAGCCAGCCCTCGGCGGCAACGAAATCCTGCTGCTGCTCGGCTGCCTGGGCGAGCAGCAGCCAGGCTTGCGTGAGGGCGGCGCTGGCGCTCGAGGGCGTGTCCTCGTCGTCGTCGCCGGACGAGCCCTGCGGTCCGGCCGCACCAAGGGTCACGGGTGCGCCGCCCTGCACCAGGCGGACGTAGTTCTGCAGCGCGGCCGTGGCTTCCTTCGGGCGGCGAAGCTCGAGCTCGAGGGCGCCGAGCGTCAGCCAGGGCGGGGCGAGCTCCGGAGCGCTCTGGGTCAAGATGGCGAGCTGCGCGGAGGCGTCGACGAGGCGCTGCGATGCCGCCAGCGTGCGCACGTAGAGCAGGCGGACGTTCGGACTGGCCGGCTTGCTCGCCAGGTGCGCGGTCACGATCTCCTCGGCCGCGGGCGTCGCCGGCAGCATGTCGAGGGCCAGGAAGGCAGGCGCCTCGGCGGCGGGGTCGGCCGCACCGGCGGCGCGTGCCAGCTCCAGCGCCTTGTTCGTGTCACCGGCGGTCAGCCAGCCACGGGCGATGGCGGTCAGCGCCGACGCCTTCGTCTCGGGAGCTTCGGTGTAAGGCCGAAGCACCCGCTCGCTCAACGTCGCCACCGCGCTGCGGTCGGCCGAGCGTGCCAGGAAGCGCGGCATCGTCTCGATCATCCCCGGCAGTGCGGGCCGGGGCGTGACGCGCAGCAGGGCCGACAGCGGCTCCTCCGTGTCCGCGACGCGGTTCAGGGCCAGCAGCAGCTGCACCTGGTAGCGCATCGCGTCCTGCGACTCGGGCAACGCCTCGCGCCAGGCGGTCGCGGCGGCCAGGGCCTGTTCGCCGGCGCGGGCAGTCAGGGCGATGTCCGTCGCACGCCGGAACAGCGCCTCGTCGCGCGTGCGCCGGGCTGCGTCGAGCATGAGCTGGTAGGCGTTGCCGGCCTGGCCCTGACGCAGCTCGATTTCGCCAAGCAGCAGCTGGTAGAAGAGGCGTGCGTCGAGGCTCGAGTTGCGGACACCCGGAGCCGATGCCGCGGCAGCCGGCGCCTCGGCGGCGAGGCAGGACGGCGCGAAGCCCACGCCGGCGAGTGCCAGCACGAGGGCGGCCACCTGTCGCGGCTCGGAAGGATTGCGAAACGCCGGCATCGAAAGATCCTCGGGGGAAAGAATTCTAGTGTGACGCTCCTCGCCCGCCGCCGTACGCGGCCGCGGGAAGACCGCTTCGTCGGGTTTGGTGCCGGCGGGGTCGTGATAATTCCACGCTCGCGAGCGCCGCCAGCCATTCGCATGCCCGAGCTGCCCGAAGTCGAAGTCACGCGCCAGAGCTTTTCCGATCGGATCCGCGGCGCGCGCGTCACCGCCGTCCGCGTCGGCAAGCCGCTGCGCTGGGGACTCGGCTGCGAGCCCGCCAGCATCGTGGCGCAGACCGTCGGCGATGTCACCCGTCGCGGCAAGTACCTGTGGCTGGAACTCGATCGCGGCGGCCTGCTCATGCACCTGGGCATGTCCGGCTCGCTCGCCTTCAGCGCCACGACCGACGCGCCCGGTCCCCACGATCATTTCGACCTCGTCACCGCCAACGGGACGCTGCGGCTGACCGACCCCCGCCGGTTCGGCGCCGTCGTGTGGTCGCCGTCGGCCGACTCCGGGGTCGCCGCGAAGCTGCTCGGCCGGCTCGGCCTCGAGCCCTTCGACGCCCGCTTCGACGGCGCCCATCTGCATGCCGCGCTGAAGCGCCGGCGGGTCGCGGTGAAGACGGCGCTCCTCGGCGGCGACATCGTGGTCGGCGCCGGCAACATCTATGCATGCGAGGCGCTGTTCGAGGCCGGCATCGACCCGCGCGTCCGCAGCGATCGCATCAGTCGGCCGCGTGCCGAGCGGCTGGCCGTCGCCATCCGCACGACGCTGGCCCGCGCCGTCCAGCTCGGCGGCTCGACCCTGCGCAACTTCCGCGACTCGCACGGTGCCGCCGGTGCGTTCCAGGCCCAGGCGCGGGTGTACGGCCGGGCGGGCGCGGCGTGCGCACGCTGCGGAGGGACGATCCGCCGCATCGTCCAGGGCGGCCGCGCGACGTTCTTCTGTGCCGGCTGCCAGAAGCGCTGACTGCGGCGTCCAGGCGACGCCGGTGTGCGAAACCGCCGCGCCCGGGCGCGAGCGGAAGCGTTTCGATACCACTCCGCCCTCAAGCCGTGGGATACCATGATTCGAACGCTGCGCGCCCGCTCGATGACACCCTCGTTCGCCACCAGTCTGGACGCCCTCGGCGGCTGGCGCGCCGCCCTCAGCGAGCGTCTCGAGGACCTCGCCCGATTCCTCGCCGAGCACGACCTGGCCCATGGCGCCGCCGCCGACCAGCTCGCCGCCTTGCGCGAGCGGCTCGGCAACGAGAAGCTGGTGGTCGCCTTCGTCGCCGAGTTCTCGCGCGGCAAGTCGGAGCTGATCAACGCCATCTTCTTCGCCGACACGGGCCGGCGCATCCTGCCGGCCACGCCCGGCCGGACGACGATGTGCCCGGTCGAGCTCGGCTGGCGCGGCGACGAGCCCGCCTCGCTCCTGCTGCTGCCGATCGAGACGCGTCTCGAGGGCCTCTCGCTCGCCGAGATGCGGACGCAGCCGCGCGCCTGGCGGCGTCTCGCTCTCGAGGTCAACGATGCCGACCAGCTCGCGCAATCGTTGCTCGAGGTGACGCGCACCGAGTGGGTGACGCAGGACCGGGCCCGCGACCTCGGCTTCTGGGACGACGCGACGCCCGAGGACAACCCGCCGCGCGACGAGTCGGGCAAGGTCGAGGTGCCGGCGTGGCGACACGCCCTCATCAACTATCCGCATCCGCTCCTGAAACAGGGCCTGGTCGTGCTCGACACGCCGGGCCTGAACGCCATCGGCGCCGAGCCGGAGCTGACGCTCAGCCTGCTGCCGACGGCGCACGCGACGGTGTTCATCCTCGGCGCCGACAGCGGCGTCACCAAATCCGACATGGCGATCTGGCGCGACCACCTCGGTGCGCACGCGCCGACGCGCTTCGTCGTGCTGAACAAGATCGATGCGCTTGCCGACCCTCTCGCCACAGTGGAAGAGGTCGAGGCGCAGATCGCGCTGCAGCAGCGCGACACGGCGCGCACACTGGGCCTCACGCCCGACCGCGTCTTTCCGCTCTCGGCGCGGCAGGCGCTCGCCGCGCGCGTGAGCGGCGACGCCGTGTCCCTCAACGAAAGCCGGTTGCCGGCCCTCGAGGCCGCCCTCGGCGCGCAGCTGCTGCCGCAGCGTCGGCACGTGCTCGAGCAGGTGGTGCAGGAGGGCGCGCTGCAGATCGAGAGCTACGTCAATCGCCACATCGGCGACGCGCGGCGCCAGCTTGCCGAGCAGACCCTGGAGCTGCGCGGCCTGCGCGGCAAGAACAACGCCAAGGTCCGGCTGATGCTGAAGCGGGTCGATGCCGAGACCGCCGAGTTCGAGCAGTGCACGACGCTGCTGCAGGCGATGCGCTCGGTGCACGCCCGCATGCTGAAGGACATGCTCGTCGAGCTCTCGTCGGACCGCCTGCGCGACGAGGTGGCGGTGATGCAGTCCTCCATGGGCTCCTCGATTCTCAACCTCGGTGCGAAGAAGGCCTTCCTCGCGCTTTGCGACCGCCTGCGAGCACTGCTCGCGTCGGCGCAGCGGCGCAACGGCGAGATCCGAGAAATGCTCGGTGCGTCCTTCACCCGGCTCAACGCCGAGTTCGGCTTCAGCCTGTCGCTCGGCAAGCCGCTCGACTTCGACCGCTTCACGAGCGAGCTGCAGCTGATCGAGAGCAATTACGTCCAGTACCTCGGCCTGACGCTGGCACTGCGCCTGGCGCAGCCGAAGTTCATGGAGCAGTTCCGCCGCATGCTGGTGTCCAAGCTGCGCGTGGTCTTCGAGAACGCGAGCAGCGAGCTCGAGCTCTGGAACAAGGCCGTGTCCGCCCAGGTCGACGCGCAGCTGCGCGAGCGGCGCAAGGGCTTCAAGCGGCGCCGCGAGACGCTCGAGAAGATCCAGACGGCGGCCGGCGAGCTCGAGTCGCGCATCGGCGAGATCGACACGCAGGACGAGCGCCTGCAGCAGTTCCACGCGCGCGTGGCCCAGCTGACGGAGGCCTTGCGCGAGCACGCCTTCGCCGCGCCGATGGCCACCGACGCCTCGATGGTGAAGGTGGATCTGCCGCTGTTCGAGGATGCCGTGCCAGTCGAAGCGGAGATGCAGCGCCGGGCGTGAGGTCGCAGTCGGTGGGCAGCCGCCGTTGAAACGCAGGGCCGTCCTGCCCGCCGCCTTCGCCGAGCGCGTCATCGCCTGGCAGAAGGATCACGGGCGCCACGCCTTGCCGTGGCAGAACACGCGCGACCCCTATCGCGTGTGGCTCTCAGAGATCATGCTGCAGCAGACGCAGGTCGCGACCGTGCTCGGCTACTACGAACGCTTCCTGTCCCGCTTTCCGGACGTGCATGCGCTGGCCGATGCAGCCCAGGGCGACGTGCTCGCGGCCTGGAGCGGGCTCGGCTACTACGGGCGCGCGCGCAACCTGCACCGTTGCGCCCGGGTCGTGGCGGGCGAGCACGGTGGCGTGTTCCCAGGCACCAGCGACGGCCTCGCCGCACTGCCGGGGATCGGTCGATCGACCGCGGCAGCGATCGCCGCCTTCTGCTTCGGCGAGCGCGTCGCCATCCTCGACGGCAACGTCAAGCGCGTGCTGACCCGCCTGCTGGCGTTCGATGCCGACCTCGCCGAAGCCCGCTCGGAGCGCGCGCTCTGGGACGCGGCGACGGCGCTGCTCCCTGCGCACCACATCGATCGCTACACGCAGGGCCTCATGGATCTCGGCGCCACCGTGTGCCTCGCCCGCTCGCCGCTCTGCCTGCTCTGCCCGGCGCGCGAGCTCTGCCGGGCCGCTGCCGAGGGGACGCAGGAGCGCTATCCGGTGAAGTCGAAGCGTCTGCTGCGCAAGCGCCGCGACGACGTGTGGCTCGAGCTGCGCCGGGGCGACGGGATCTGGCTCGTGCAGCGGCCGCAGCGAGGCGTCTGGGCCGGCTTGTGGAGCCTCCCTGAGCTCGCTTCCATGGAGGCCCTGGCCGAGCTCGCCGCCGAGTGGCCGGGGGCGGCCGAGCGCTTGCCGCCGTTCACGCACGTGCTGACGCATCTCGACTGGACGCTGCGGCCGGTGCGCTGGAGATTGCCGGAGCGCACCTCGCCCGCCCGGCTCGCTGCGATCGTCGCCGCATGGCCCGAGGGCCGCTGGTTCAGCCCGGCGGAAGCGCTGGCCCTCGGCCTGCCCGCCCCCCTGCGCAAGCGCCTGGGCGACGCCGGCTGACGTTCAGTGCGCAGGCGCGCCGCTGTTCAGGAAGGCATCGACGACCTGCAGCCGCTCGAGCGGCCCCGTGAACGCCATCAGCCGCACCTTCGTCGCGAGCGGCAAGGGCAGGATCTCGCACCAGCGGTCGGCGACCCAGCCGGCGCTGTCGAGGCGGTGCGGCTTCGTGAACGGATCGGCGCCCTGTTTGGCCAGCGTCGCGATCGCATCCGCGAGGCCGCGGACGGCGCCGCCGTGGGCCGCCTCCGGCGGGACGATCTCGTCTTCGGGGAGCTCGCGGGCGCGGCCCACCCACAGGCCGCCGGGCCGCTGCTCGGCGGACTCGAGAAGGAAGCGCCGCGTGCCGCGCGCACGGACGAGAAGGATGCCCGCGCGTGCGCTGTCGACCTCCATCAGTTCGGCGAGCGTCCCCGCCTCGTGCAGGGCCACCGGCTCGGTCGACACCTGCGCCTCGCTGCCGCTCTTGAGGGCCACGACGCCGAACGGGCGCTGCTCGCGCATGCACGTGGACATCAGGTCCAGGTAGCGCGCCTCGAAGATCTTCAGCTCGAGCAGTCCGCCCGGAAAGAGCACCGTCCGCAGCGGAAACAGCGCCAGCTCGGGGTGGACCGCGGCCGTCATGGGGCGAGGTCGAGCTCGCGGTGGCGGATGACGGTGGCGGTGCTCGCGGCGAAGCGCTGGGCCAGCAGTTCGGTGAGCCACACCGAGCGATGCTGCCCGCCGGTGCAGCCGATCGCGACGGTCAGGTAGCTGCGCTGGTCCGCTTCGAAGGCCGGCAGCCACCGGCGCAGGAAGGCCTCGATCTGATCCACCATCTCGCGCGCCTCGGGCTGGGCTTGGAGGTACGCGGCCACGCTCGGGTCGCGGCCGGTGAGAGGCCGCAGCTCGCGGACGTAGTGCGGGTTCGGCAGCACGCGGACGTCGAACACGTAGTCGGCGTCGAGCGGCACGCCGTTGCGGAACGCGAAGCTCTCGAACACCAGCGTGAGGCGGCTGTCCGTCGCCCCCACCAGGTCACGCATCCAGGCCCGCAGCTGCGTGGGGCGGAGCAGGCTGGTGTCGATCACCGTCGAGACCTCGCGCAGTTCGGCCAGCAGCTCGCGCTCGAGCTCGATGGCGTCGACGAGGACGCCACGGTCGGCGAGCGGATGTGCCCGTCGCGTCTCGGAGAAGCGGCGCACGAGAGCCGGCGTGGTCGCATCGAGGAAGACGGCGTGGATCGACAGGCCCTCGGCCTGCAGCTGGATCAGCATCGGCAGCAGGTGCGGCAGCGAGCCGGCGCTGCGCACGTCGACGGCAACGGCGATGCGGCGGTCCTGCCGCTCCTGCTCGAGCCGGATGAAGTCGCGCAGCAGCTCCGGGGGCAGGTTGTCGACGCAGAAGAAGCCGGCGTCCTCGAGGGCGTGCAGAGCCACCGATTTGCCGGAGCCGGAGATGCCGGTGACCAGGACGATCTCGCGCAGACGCGTGCCGTGCACGAGGGAGGCGCCGGTCCCTTCGGGATCGCTCATCGCGCGGCCCTTCGCGGTGCGGCGCGTGCCGGGCGTTCCTCGGCGCTCGACTTGAGCATTTCCTGGGCGTGCGCGAGGCTGGTCGACGAGAGCTTCTCGCCGCCGAGCATGCGCGCGATCTCGGCGACGCGCGACTCGCCGGCGACCGTCGCGACGGTGCTCCGGGCCTGCCCGCCGGACGCGTCCTTGGCGACGACGAAGTGGCGATCGGCGCAGGCGGCGACCTGCGGCAGGTGCGTGACCGCGAGCACCTGCCGACCGCGCCCGAGCTGCTTCATCAGTCGCCCGACCGTCTCGGCCACGGCGCCGCCGATGCCGGCATCGACTTCGTCGAAGATGAGCGTCGACGGCGTCTCCTCGCCCGCATCGAGCTCGGCGGTGACGACCGCCACCGACAGGGCGATGCGCGACAGCTCGCCGCCGGAGGCGACCTTGCCGAGCGGCCGAGGCGTGCTGCCGGCGTGGCCAGCGACCAGGAATTCCGCCGACTCGAGGCCGAACGATTGCGGCCCCTCGGTGCCGGCCAGCGCGACCTCGAAGCGGCCGCCCGCCATCCCGAGCTGCTGCATCGAGCGCGTCACGGCCGCGGCCAGCTTCGGTGCCGCCACGCGACGCGCTGCCGACACGCGTCGCGCTTCGGCGTCGTAGGCGGCGCGGGCCTGCTCGCTCGCGGCCTGCAGTGCGTCGAGGTCGGCTGCCGCGTCGAGCGCCTTCAGTTCGCCCTTCCACTGCGCAAGCAGCGCGGGCAGCTCGGCCGGCAGGCGGCGATGCCGGCGGGCCAGGCCGATCCAGGCCGACAGGCGCTCGTCGAGTGCACGCAGGCGCTCGGGATCGAGCTCGGCGCGGTCGAGGTAGCTGGCCAGGGTGTGCGCAGCATCCTGCAACTGCGCCTGCGCGCCGCGCAGCGACTCCAAGGGGCCTTCCAGACGGGCATCGAATTCGGTGACGCCCTCGAGCGCATCGATGGCCCGCCCGGCGAGCGCATCGGCAGCGACGTCGGCCTCGCCGATCGCGTCGAGCGCCGCACGCGCCGCGTCGATCAGCGACTGCGCATGGGCGAGCCGCGTGTGCTCGGAATCGAGCTCATCCCACTCGTCGGCGCCGGGCCCGAGCCGCTCGACTTCGCCGATCTGCCAAGCGAGCCGCTCGCGTTCGCGCTCGAGGCTGCCCTGCTGCTCGCGCGCTGCCGCGAGCGCCTGCGTGCGGTCGCGCAGCGCAGACCAGCGTCCGGCGAGCGGCCGGGCGTCGATGCGGGCGTAGGCGTCGAGGATGGCACGGACCGACGCCGGACGGGTCAGGCTCTGCCAGGCGTGCTGGCCGTGGATGTCGAGCAGGCGCTCGCCGGCTTCGCGAAGCTGCGCGACGGTCGCGCCGCCGCCGTTGATCCAGGCCCGGCTCTTCCCCTGCGCGTCGATGCTGCGGCGGATCAGGATGCGACCGGCATCGCCGGCATCGGTCTCGAAGCCGGACTCGGCGAGCCAGGCAGCGAAGCCGGGCGGCGTGTCGAACTCGGCCGCGATCTCGGCCCGGGACGCACCTTCGCGCACCACGCCGGCATCGCCGCGGCCGCCGAGCGCGAGCTGCAGCGCGTCGACGAGGATCGACTTGCCGGCACCGGTCTCGCCCGTGAGCACGGTGAGGCCGGCGTCGAACTCGATCTCGAGCCGATCGACGATGACGAAGTCGCGGATGGCAAGCCGGTGCAGCATGACGTGCGCTCAGGCGGTTCCGGCAGCCCAGTGCAGCTTGCCGCGCAGGGTCGCGTAGTAGCTCCAGCCGCGCGGGTGCAGGAAGCGGACGCGATGCGGCGAGCGGCGCACGCTGATTCGATCGCCGTGCACCAGGCTCGTCAGCGACTGCATGTCGAAGTTCACGCTCGCATCGCGCCCGGCGACGATCTCGATGCAGACCTCGCCGGAGTCCGGCACGACGATGGGACGGTTCGAGAGGTCGTGGGGCGCGATCGGCACGAGCACCCAGCCGGCGATGCCCGGGTGGAGGATGGGGCCGCCCGCCGACAGCGCGTACGCGGTCGAGCCTGTCGGCGAGCCGACGATGAGGCCGTCGGCGCGAAAGTTCGCGACGAAGTCGCCGTCAATCGCGATGCGCAGCTCGACCATGCCGGCCGTGGCGCCGCGGGAGACGATCACGTCGTTCAGCGCGAAGCTCTCGAAGATCGTGTCGCCGTCACGGCGCACGCCGCCTTCGAGCATCGTCCGCTGCTCTTCCTCGAACTCGCCGGCGAGGATGGGTGACAAGGCGCCCTCGAACTCGTCCAGCGCGATGTCGGTGATGAATCCGAGCCGGCCCTGGTTGATGCCGACGAGCGGCGTGCCGTGCCGCGCCAACTGTCGCGCGATGCCGAGCATCGTTCCGTCGCCGCCGAGAACGACGGCGATGTCGCAATGCGCGCCGAGGGCATTCGCGTCGAGGCGGGGATAGTCGACGATGCCGGTGTTGGCGGCCGTCTCCTCCTCGACCGCCACGGCGAGCCCCTGGCCGACGAGAAAGGCAGCGACCTTTTCCAGCTCTTTGCGAATGCCGCCGGCGTTGAACTTGCCGACGATCGCAGCGTGCCAAAAGCGGGTCGCCATTCGCGGGATTACACCACAGCGACCTCTTTTCACGCAGGCGAAAATCCTTCCGACAGCCTGCTGCAACGATGCTCGACGAGCGCGCCAAGACCCTCCTCAAGACACTGGTCGAACGCTACATCGCGGACGGCCATCCGGTCGGTTCGCGCACGCTCTCGCGAGCCAGCGGCCTCGAGCTGTCGCCGGCCACGATCCGCAACGTCATGGCCGATCTCGAGGAGCTGGGTCTCATCACCAGCCCGCACACGAGTGCCGGCCGCATCCCCACGCCGAAGGGCTACCGGCTCTTCGTCGACGCGATGCTCACCGCTCAGCCGCAGACGCTGAGCCCGCCGGCGGGCGAGCCGCCCATCGAGGCGCAGCTTCAGCCCGATCAGCCGCAGCGCGTGATCGCCAATGCCGCGCAGCTGCTCTCGAGCCTGTCGAGCTTCGTCGGCGTGATCACCGCGCCCAAGAAGGCGAGCATCGTTCACCACATCGAGTTCATGCGGCTCTCCGAGCGTCGTGTCCTGGTGATCCTGGTCGCGCCCGACGGTGACGTGCAGAACCGGGTGATCTTCACGGCGCAGGACTACACCGCGGGGCAGCTTCTCGAGGCCAGCAACTACCTCACGGCCCACTACAGCGGGCTGACCCTCGACGAGGTGCGCGAGCGCCTGCGGACCGAGGTGGATGCGCTGCGCAGCGAGATCTCGGCGCTGATGCAGGCGGCCGTGCAGGCCGGCAGCGAGGCCATGGCCGAGCGCCACGAGCAGGTGGTCGTCGCGGGCGAGCGGAACCTGCTGGCGGTGCAGGACCTGTCGAGCGATCTCGGGAGCCTGCGCAAGCTGTTCGACCTCTTCGAGCAGAAGACGCAACTCATCCGGCTTCTCGAGGTCTCGAGCCGTGCCGAGGGCGTGCGCATCTACATCGGCGGCGAGAGCATGGTCGTTCCCTACGAGGAGCTGTCGGTGGTGTCGGCGCCGTACGAAGTCGATGGTCGCGTCGTCGGCACGCTCGGCGTGATCGGTCCCACGCGCATGGCCTACAACCGGATGATCCAGATCGTCGACATCACCTCGCGGCTGGTGAGCAACGCGTTGAGCCTCAAGTAGCCGCTTGAGCGGGCCATGCGAAGATTCCGCGGGGGCCGTTAGCTCAGTCGGTTAGAGCAGAGGACTCATAATCCTTTGGTCACAGGTTCAAATCCTGTACGGCCTACCAATGAAGATTGGCGCTGTTTTCGCGGCGCAAGATTTACCGACCCGCCATGTAGCCACCATGTAGCCACCGTCCAGGCTTGAAGTGCTGGTCGGCAGCTGCTACACTGTGAATAACACCAGTGCCCCAGTAGCCCGAGGTGCGACCCCGATTTCTTCGTGATCAGTAGCGCTGCGTCGGGGACTTCGGCCGCCGCCATTCGTCAGCAGTCAAGCGGCGAGGTGTGAGTGCAGCGACTTTGTCGCTCCACGCCTTCACGTCCTTCTTGCGCCAGCGGAGAACTCGTGCCGGAGCACGGAACGGCGGAGGGAGCGGTTCGAGACTGCGAAATCGTGATGCGCCTCAATCCCTCCGACCTTGAAGCACCACGCACGCCGTCGGAATTGCGCGAGTTTGTCGAGCGCGTGCGCGCCGACGTACGAGCGAATCGAGATGAGTTTGCGCTGGGCATGACAAAGCGTGGTCTATACAAGGAGTTCCTCGACGAAGTACTGGCCTTGTGCGACTTCGCCGAGGCGGAGTACCCACCTGACCACACGGTTCGACTGGTGCTGGGGAACCAGGGATATGACGCGCTCGTCTACGATCTGAATGTAAACGAGGTAGATCGACTTGAGTTTGCTCGCCCCCACGATGGCCAATTCACCAGCGAATCAGCCAAGCGTGTTGTGGCGGTCGGCGTTGGGTTGATGCAAGCCCCTGACCACGACGATCCACTTGGCAGCCTCTATCCCTCTATAGACCGCACGGCGCAGTCGAAGTCGCAGAAGGACTATGGTGGCGTAACGGTCGTCTTCTCGCTGCCAGTGCCTCCGCCACTCGCCTCTATCGCCAAGCACTTCAATCGCCAGGTGGAAGAGATCAGGGCTCTCATCGCGCGCAATCGTTTTAAGGCGAAGCGAGTAGTGCTCTTCGTGCCACCCGGACGGGTGATCACGGTTCAAGATCTCTGACGCGGTCAGCTACTTTCATTCGGTGCCAAGCGCGACTCGCAAAGCGTAAGCGCGCGCGCGGACATTGTCAGAACGCGCGCCCGCCGCGCTTGGGGAGCAGTGACGACCGGCCTTGTTTCTCTTCGGCAGGGGACTTGCCAGGGCCGGAGAACCTCGCCTCGTCGATGCTCGACGTGAGCTCGCGAAGCGAAGCATCGGGCTTGACACTGCGTAGCGACTCCATCCCGTCGTTCCATGCGTGCACCATGTTCTTGGCTACGCCGCGCCACTCGGGGCGCTCATCGCTCCGGGCGATCACTTCTTTTCCCGTATCGACGGCTGCATCGCATAGCGCCTCCACCATGCGCGCGTACTCCTTGGCGGGGATGTTCAACCTTGTGCCGAAGAAGCGGCTCAGCGTGCTCCCTGCCGCCCACGTTCGGCGGCCGTCGATCGTCAGCGCTGGAGGGTTCTTGGCGTACTGGGGGTACGCTTGGGTAGTTACCATGTCATAGACGGGCGTGAACTCGACGTCATCCGCGTCCGTGTAGGTGAGGGCGATGTTCTTCGCGTGGCAATCGGCGTTGCGCACAACATAGGTCGCGAGGATCAGCCAAGCCAGCCGGCGAGCGTTGTCGCTCCATCGATCGCTCGCGAAATATGCGCGAGCCGCCTTAACGACTTGCTCGGTGCTGGGTGAGTACTTCTCATTAGGTGGAAGGCCGAGAAGCCCGCACAAGTCCTCGACGCCGCGGACGGGCACGCCGTTCTGATCCACGTCGAAGCGCTCCACCAACAGCACCCGCCCGTCGTCTGACATGATCGTCTTCGCCACCGGGACGGCGCCGATGCGCTCAATGAGGCGCATCGAGTAGAACTCGTTGAAGCCAAGGTAGGGCGTCTTATCGTCGGACCCCTTCACGATGTAGCGGCCCGTGCGCATCGAGGGCTTGCCGAGGCCAGCGGCCTCGGCTTGAGGCAGGGCGTCGACCTCGGCCGCGGCTAGTGCTTCGGGGGCAAGGAACTTGGGGACTGCGCCGGAGATCGCCGCGCGCGCATGGTGGCGCACGAGCTCGGCGAAGTGCTCGTGTGTGTTATCCCCGTGAAGGACTGTGCCTACGTCGAACTCGTCCAGCGGTGTCGTCGCAGCCTGCCCCTGCAAAGTCAGGGTGACACGGCCGATGGAGGCGGACCCGACGACGGCGAGCACCGAAAGATCCGTGCCGTCCAGCAGCCGCCCGAAGTCCTCTTGGATTACGGAGAGCAGGAACCCTTCGGGCAGGTTCTGCCGGAAGTAAGGGTGAAGGTCGCGCGGCCAAGTCCAAGGCTGCATACGCACCGGCATAGCAAGAGACACGAACTGCTCGGGCGCGACGCCGGGGTCATATTGAAAGACGTACTCGTCGCCGACCCGGCGCAGCGTCCCTACCTTACGGCCCAGCACGTTCACGTCCAGCACCAGCACCATGCCGACCTTGACCGTGGGAGCCTGGCCCGTCAGCGTCAACGCGCCGCTTCCGGGCTGAACGGGGCGGCTCATTTCTCGGTCTTCCCGCCTTTGCGCTGCTCGGCGAGGATGTCCTCGAGCGTTCGCGAATGTCCGGCGTGGCGCTTGAATGCCATCTCGTGACCGGCGGCCCCGAGTAGGCGCAGCAGCGTGGCCACGCTCATGTCGCCCCGGCTGGCGGTCTCCATACGCGCCAGCGTCACACGCGGCACGGAGGCACGCTTTGCCAACTGCTCCTGCGTGAGCCCAGTTTCCGCGCGGAGCGCGCGCAAGGCTTCGGCGACTTCGGCTAAAGTCTCCATGAGGTATCATCAGAGATACTTGGTAGAAATATTATAGCACCTGAGATACGCTGTCCATATCCGTAGTGATACAGAGAGGAAAATTTGTAGCTCTGGAGATATCGATGGGCATTCAACCGTCCGACGAAGCGCCGCGGCCTGCGTTCGCGCGATGCTTCCGCAGGCTGTGGGTGGCACGGCAAACAGGCGAGCGAAGCAATCAAGCCAGAGGACGCCGAGCTTGCCGTCGTGCCCACGCCGAGCGGGCCGCACCATGATCATCATGATGATGATGATGATCATCATCGGCGTCAGCATGATCAGCACCACGAGCGCTGATGATGAGGTGATGCTCATGATGGGCGCTGCAGCAGCACTATCAACTTCCATCAAGTAGCGGTCGCTGGGCAGCATGACCTGCCTTAGGCGCGACATGTCGATGGATCGCAAACACTCCTTGAGCATGTCGGCTTTCGGCCACTCGGCTTGCGACCAGTCTTAGTTGATGCAGAAGGACGCCTACATGCCGACGGATGCGGCGCAGAATCACAGCGCGCGAATCGCCGATTTGATGAACCGGCGCGGGATCACCTGAGCAAGGGCGGCCACGACAGCCTTGGCGTAGGGACCCGCGTCCAGCTTGCTTGTGGCCTTCACCGCCTTGAGCGTACGCTTGACCGACGCCGTGGCGCGCTCACCCTGGAGATTCGGGTCGGCGGCTCGCCGGAGGGTCTTGAGCTTCGTGTGGCCATCCTCCCGTCTATTCAGCTTCTCGCCCCAGGCCGGACGACTCCAGACCTCGGTGCGGATACCCGTTTCGGGTTCGACGATGAACTCGCGAAAGGCCGTCTTCAACTCCTCCACGTCCTCGAAATTGGACTTTGTCGTGGGCAGCTTCCTCATGTCCACCGTCACGCGAAGGGCGGTGGTGATCCGACCGGTACGGCTCCGCACGATGACGCACTCGTTGAGAAACGGGAAGTCGAGCAGATGTGCGTTGAAGCGTCGTGCGGCTTCGTCAGCGGTCATGGTCTCTAAGCGTGCGGGCATGGTGAACTCCTACTGTTGATAAGCGACGGGGAACTCAGGGTCGGCACGCGACGACTACCATCGACGATCGAGGTGGTGAGTCGGAGCCGTTGAAGAACTCGGTGCTCGCGCTGACCACTAGGTCGCGGTGGCGACCCCCCAAGTGGCGAATCTCACGCGACAGGCTGCTGAGCGAGCGCATGGTCGCGTCGGGCCACAGCGGCGCAACGAACGCGCGCGACGACGCCTGCAGGGCAGCCGCGTCGGAAGGCTCGACGTGGAGCTGTTGCGACTCCGCGTTCCAGTCGGCGATGACCAGTCGGCCCGGCGCACCTGCGTCGCCCAGGCAGGCGTCGATGTCCTCGTAGTCCGTGCATGTAAGCAGGACTTGCGAATGCAGCGAGGCACAGGCGAGGAACATGGCGTTTGCCGCCACCTCGAGCTGCCCAGGCCCGTCACCCGAATGCACGATGCGTATCACCGAAGGAGCCACAGCGAGCAGGTCGCCCCAGCTCGAGGGATCGCGCGCCACCACGGCGAGAAGCGCCACCCTGCGCCAGGTGTTCTCGAGCAGAGCCATTAGCGTGACCTTGACACGCTCGAACGACTCGGGATCGCGGTCGGGAACGAGCAGGACCAGCGACATCGCCGGGGCGGCGCCAGCCATCATCCAGCGCCGGAACTCGCCCAGGCCGTCGGCATCGCTGCAGGCGTGCGCGCGCTCGCGCACCTGCTTCATCCGGCCTCGCAGATCAGCCGCCGGGTTCGGGCGATCGCCCCAGCGCAGATCGACCAGACTGGTCTGCATCCAGAACATGTCGGCGTCGGGGTCCGACTTCAGGCAGGACTCGACGGTGAACGCGAGGCTGCCCCGCACCCGCGCCGGCGTGGGCCTTTCGGCGACCTTGGGCATGTGGACGCGTATTGCATGCCGACCCATCACTCGCCCGCGACCTCTGCCTGCGCCTCGCAATAGTCGAGCAGAACGCGGAGTTCGGCGGGGCTGACGTCGGCCGGCAAGACCACGTTGGCGAATCGCTTCTTTGACAGCTCCACGATCCAAAGGCAAGCGTTCTTCGCGCGCAGCACTTCGCCACCTGCTGGGGAGAACTGATCTGCCGGATCTGGTTCAGACGCCTGGCGAGCGGGCAGGACGTTCTGTGCAACCGCCCACTCGAACCGCGTCGGGTGGCCTTTGCGTCCCACCACAAGGCGTCCCATCCCGTAGCTCTCGAGCGTCGAGAGCACGGCGCGAACCTGCGGAGCCCTAAGCGCGCTCAGCTCCTTATGACTTGCGAACACGCGCGGGTTAGCGCCGCTCTCGAGGTCCCATAGGCGCAGCATGCGGTCGTGGCACCACGACAGCGCGCGGCGGCCGTCGGGCAGCAGCACCGCACCGATCACCTGGCTCTTATGCCTGACGAGTACGCGGGGCTTAGCGCCGCTCTCGAGGTCCCACAGGCGCAGCGTGCGATCGCCGGACCACGAGAGGGCGCGGCCGCCGTCCGGCGTTAGCAGCGCGCCGTTCACACACTCCCGATGCCCGGTGAGCACGCGGGGCTCGGCCGCGCCCTCGAGGTCCCACAGCCGCAGTGTGCCGTCGTCGGACCACGACAGCACGCCGCGGCCGTCGGGCAACAGCAGCGCGCCGTTCACACAGTCCTCGTGCCCGACGAACATGCGGGGCACGGCGTCGCCCTCCAGGTCCCACAGGCGCAGCGTACGGTCGCGGGACCATGACAGAGCCCGGCGGCGGTCAGGCAGCGGCACCGCGCCGTTGATCCAGCTCTCATGTCCGGCGAAAACCCGGGGCTCAGCGCCACTCTCGAGGTCCCACAGGCGCAGTGTGCGGTCGCGGGACCACGACAGCGCGCGGCCGTCGGGCAGCAGCAGCCCTCCGTTCACCCGGCTCTCATGTCCGGCGAGTACGCGGGGCTTGGCAGCGTACTCGAGGTCCCACAGGCGCAGCGTGCGGTCATCGGACCACGACAGCGCGCGACGGCCGTCGGGCAACAGCACCGTGCCGATCACCGAGCGCTCATGCCCGGCAAGGACGCGGGGCTGGGTGACGCTCTCAAGGTCCCACAGGCGCAGCTTGCGGTCCTCGGACCACGACAGCGCGCGGCGGCCGTCGAGCAGCCGCAGCGCGCCTTTCACCGAGTCCTCCCGCCCGACGACGAGCACGCGGGGCGTGGCAACTCCCTCGAGGTCCCACAGGCGCAGCGTGCGGTCGTCGGACCACGACAGCGCGCGGCGGCCGTCGGGCAACAGCAGCGCGCCATTCACCGGGCCCTCGTGCCCAGCAAGCACGCGAGGCTTGGCAGTACCCTCGATCTCCCACAGGCGCAGCGTGCGGTCGTCGGACCACGACAGCCCGCGGCAGCCGTCGGGCAGCAACAGTGCGCCGTTCACACAATCTTCGTGCCCAGCGAACACGCGGGGCTCGGCGTCCCCCTCGATCTCCCACAGGCGCAGCGTGTGGTCGCGGGACCAGGACAGAGCCCGGCGGTGGTCAGGCAGCAGCACCACGCCGTTGACCCTGTCCTCATGGCCGGCGAACACCTGGGGTTCGGCGCCGCCCTCGAGGTCCCACAGGCACAGCGTGCGGTCGGACCACGACAGGGCGTGGCGGCCGTCGGGCAGGAGCAGTGCGCCGTTCACGCGGTCCGGATGTCCGGCGAGCACGCGCAGCTCGGCGGCGCTCTCGAGGTCCCACAGGCGCAGCGTGTGGTCGCGCGACCACGACAGCACTCGGCGGCCGTCGCGCAGCAGCAGCGCGCCTCTCACCGGGCTTTCATGGCCGGTGAGCACGCGGGGCTCGGCGGCGCCCTCGAGGTCCCACAGGCGCAGCGTGCGTCGTCGGACCACGAGAGGGCGCGGCGGCCGTCGGGCAGCAACAGCGCGCCATCGACGGCGCTCCCGTGACCCGACAGGGCGGCTCCCGTCGCTCCGGGTGCCGCGAGCCCCGGACGACCAAGCGTCCAGGGGCCCCGCGCGTGAAGTTCCGCCACGCACGCGGCGGCTAGACGACCGAGGCGTCCCTGATCGCGCGCCAGCCGGCCATGCAGATGCTGATCCAGTCCATCAGGATGCCGGATCAGGCGGTGTGCCGACACTTGCAGGGCCCGTTTCAGCCGCCGCACCTCGGGCGACGCCGACCCGTGTTCGAGATCACGCAACAGCGCGGCGACGTCGGCAACGCGCTGGCCGCCTTGGACCTTGTCGCGACGGCCATTCGCGCGCGGATCCAGTCGGCATCGAGCAGCATGTCCTCCAGTTCGCTCTCTAGACCGGCGGCGGATAGATGCATCGCCAATTGCGGCCAGAGATGGGGGGTGTCTGGAGACAACAAGGACCACCGGCTGCCTTCCGGCGTGGCTCTTTCGGCGGGCCGGTAGGCGTCGAGCAACGCCCGATGGAGCGCGGCTGGATCGACGCCCGCCAACGCACGAAGTCCAGCTGCAGGTCGTGCAGCGCCACGGTCCGTCCCGCACCGTTGTCCGTCAGCGTCAGCAGCGCCTTCCGGTCCAGCCGCACAAGCAGCTGCTCGGTCTGCGCCGCCGACAGGTTGCCTCGGAGCTGCCACAGCGGCGCGACCACGGTCATCGGCACCGCTTCATCCTCGGGGAGCACCGCCAAGTCAAGGTAACGCTCGCAATGGCGCGTGCCCAGCGCATTGACGCTGCGGCCCAGCGACGCGTAGATGCTTCCGTAGGCGTGATCCAGGAAGTCAACGTGCCCCTGCCGCAGTTCGTCCACGAGCGTCGTCCAGCTCACGCCGTCAGCGACTTGTGCGCCGGCTAGCGCCAGTGCAAGGGGGAGGCCGCGAGTGTGCTCGATGATCTCGTCCGCTTCGGGCGGCAGTTCGCGCACTCCGCAGCGCGCGCGCAGCGCAATCAGGTCGCGCGCCAGGGCCTGCGGCAAGCGCTGGAGGCTATAGATCCGCGCGCCGGCCAGCGAGAGCACGGTGGCATCGCGTGTGGTCATCAGCAGCCGGCTGCGGCCTTGCCCCACGTCCAGCCCCAGCGCGTGCTCGGCATCCCAGACGTCGTCGACAACAAGCAGCGCGCGGCGATCCTGCAGCGTCTGGCGCAGACGCATGCTGGCCTCGGCCAGCGTCTCGGCAGGCTGCGTTTGTGAATCCAGTAGCCGGAGCAGGCGGTTTTGCACGGCTAGCAGGTCCGGCGTCTGACCGAGCGCGACCCAGGCAATGCCGTCGGTAAAGGTGCGGCGGACCGCATCGTCGTGGCAAAGCGCCAGCGCCAGGACGCTCTTGCGCATGCCGCCCATGCCATGCAGGCCTAGGCCGGGTCCGGCCGAGGTAACACCAAGCGCCAGCTCTGTGCCTCGGACCAAGATTTCGCGCAGCACAGCAATGTCGTCCGGCCTCGCGACGAAGCGCGTGCCGTCGTACTGGGGCACACCGAGCAGCGGTCCTGGCGCTGTTTCAAACGGCAGTAGTGCCGGCGCGTCGCCACGCCGCAGGGCGTGCGCCATCGGAGCCGCCACGGTCCCCCGTTCGCACACGGCGACATAGGCTTCGCGCACCTTGATGGCGGCCGCAACTAAGGCCTTGTCGAGGTTGCTGCCCCGCAGCCCGTTCATGGGCCGATCCGGCGAGTCGGTGGCCTGGAAGGCCGAGAGTCCGTGTGCGTCCATCAGCCCGCGATCTACAAAGCCGACAACGACGACGACCAGCGTGAGATGCCCGGCTCGGGCGTCTTCGACCAAGCGAGGCAGCTCATGCTGCCGGATGTACGTGGAGCCGAAGAATGCCTGGTTGACCAGCAGCACCGCGACGCGCGTGCGCTCGATAGCCGACTGGATGCGACCGTGCCACTGCTCGCCGGTGCGGATGTCGTGGTCAGACCAAGTGATCAGTTGCTGATCCAGCACGTACGGCTCCAGCATGCTGCGCAATGCTTTGAGCCAGCGCTCGCCATCCTTGTCGTGGCGGTAGCTAAAGAAGACTAGGTCACGTTCCGACATGCCCATCGATGATGTTGGGTGCGCCAATGCTACGGGAGGGTTTCACGCGCCGCCGCGGCGTGCTTGCAATGGTCAAGCAGCCGCGATTCGACACGCGTGGCCACGCGAATGAACACCTACGTGGCGCAAGCGATCGCGCAATATCGCTTGACCGTCGCTGGCGAGCATCCAAAGTGTTCAGCGGTGGCGCTGATGCTCGCTGACTCCTCAAGGCGCCACTGAGCGATCTCAAAAGGATCGTGATCTTTGGGGCGACCCATTGAGGCTTTGCCTCGGTGGGTCTTCCCTGTCTCGATAAGAGCGGCCCGTGCCTTCGCCCGGCCCGCCTCGGTCCGTTCTTGGATGCGGAGACGCTCCATGTCGGCAACCTGGGCGAGCACCGCGAGGATGAGCTCGCCAACGCCGCGTGAAATGCGTCCTAGTCCGTGGACCTCTACGGCAACGCCTTTCTCAAGAAGCGTGCGTACGGTGGCTTGCACGTCGAGCGCATCGCGTCCGAGGCGATCAACCGCATAGACGTGGATCACGTCTCCTTTGCGGGAATAGGCGAGCAGACGAGCGAAGCCAGGGCGCTTTGCAGCTGGAACTGCCCCGCTCACTCCCTCGTCTGTGAACTCCTCGTTGAATTGCTCCGCACCTGATTTCGTGAGCATCGCATGGCGCTGCGATTCGATCGACTGTTCCGGACCAGAGCAGCGGAAGTACGCCAAGTGAGACATGAAGGCTCCGGCTCATTAGATAGGCCGTGAATTCTGCGCCGGCTCACATCAAAGCTCATCAGACAACTGAGCCAGCTTCGACCGTCTATCAATGTGGGCGCACAACGTACACCTTTTGAGCCATGTCTGACCTGGCAGGATCTTCCCGTACGTGATGACGTCGGCGAGTGGGAACGAGACGACGCGATAGCACCAGGTCGAACGCGCGACGGTCTCTCTACCAGCGCGCTCTCAATGCGCTCGGGCCCCAGAATCGGCAAATTCCGCCAGCCGTTCCGGAGGAGGACGCACTTGACCCCAGCACACCCTCTCGGTGCGATCCGGGCGGGTCGGTAAACCCCTCGCTAACTTGCGCGCAGTTGCACATCGAATTTGCGAAGCGCAAGGCGTGCGGCGTGATCTATCGTCGTGCCCAAGGAATAGTTCGAAATCCGTGGAGTCCGAGAATCTTGGTGCTCATCGCTTCGACTACGGTCTGTGAGCGGGTTCGCCTCGCAGCGCATCGGGTCCCGCATGTGTGCCGAGGTCAAGTGTCACGCGAGTGCGCAACCGCTGAGCGCATCAAACATGTGGCGCGCCTACTGGCAGTACCCGTTCCAATAGGCGGCGAAGCGCACGGATTCGTCTGTCGGCTCGCGGTCGACCGAGTCAAAGTATGCTTGTCCAACTCGGCCAACTGCGGATCTACATGTAGCTCAACCACGTAGCGCCGGTATCCGCTCATGCCTCCCATCCGATTCTTACCGTTCACTTCACCACACCAGAAATCGGCTCGTGTAGCCGACACCCGCTCGTCGCGAAATGCTGCAGCAATTTCCTTGGTTCCGAGGTTCGTTGTCAGGTCTCGAACTCGGTACGTACCAGGTCGTGGAAAGACGCCCAACCGAGAACGGACTTGATCAGGTCTTGTACCCGACCGCGCGGATCTGAACGGCCATCCCGCATCTGCACTGTCGCGCCTTTGCGCAGTAGATAGGGAAGGAGTTCTAGTTCGTCGTCGGAGCGGCTGGCATCCGAGTAACCGGGATTGAGCCACTGCACGTGAACTTCATATCCGTTACTGAAGAAAAACTCGTATGTGTCCCTCACAGAGGACGTGTATTGCGTTGAACACAACACCAAATTCGGCTTTTCAACCGTAATGATGTCCCCAACGTATTCGTCCCGCTCCTGGGGAGAGCCGCTAACCAAAAAAGCTTGTACGTACTGCGCCTTGTTCAGATAGAGCTTGCGCTCAAGCTTTCCGGTCTTGACTGTCGCGCCGAAGAGCGTGTTCCACGTCCGGGACTTCCCAGAGTTCCTATTCCCAAGTGTCGTAACGGCAAGGTATGGCATCGAACGTCGCTCCCGATCGCGAAAGTGGTCAAAAGCCAATGGTGCCTTTATCGGAGCGCTCGGCGGCCTTCCAACCGTGACCGATGGACGGTTATCCGCAATGAAGCAGATAGTTGCATCGGCTGGACAGGAGAACGGTGGAACGCACCCGGACAACGCAGCTATGGCGGCCCGTCGAGGGTCGCGCCAGTCAGGGAAAGCAGGCCGTTTCTGCATAACTGATTCGAGCAGGGCCGAGCCTGTCACAACAACTCCGCGAGGCGGCTGAGACGCGCCGCGGCCCCGCCGCAGTTCGCCCGTGTCGTTCAGCTCATGTCGAAGCCGGACCTACTGTCGAAAAACGGGGTTTAGATGCCTTGGCCAACCCGCTCAAGCACTGGGCTCTAGCAGGCTACGCCGATCGACACTATCACCGCTTGGCCGTGATGCCTTTATAAGCGGCTACTTTATGACCAAACCTTAGCTCCTTGCGGAAGCTTTCTTTGCGCCGGTTCACAAACCGTAGCAGAGGAGTTGGAAGTCCGATTTATAGATCGACTGTTGCCAGCAATAGTCGAAGTGAGGTACGAGACTTTACCCAAGCGCGTGCTCAGAGAACCTTAGTGGGCACTTGTCCAGTGATCCAGTCTTCACGCTCCGGCCATCGTCTCGACACCTCAGCCAATGTCTCGGGTGGCAGCATCTCAACGCAATCATTCAAAGCACGCTTGAACAGGGCGCTACGTAACCAATCATGCTGGTCCCGCACGTTTGGCACGTAGGCATGGGTGTCGCGGGCCCACATTGCTTTTGGCCCTTACGAGAACTCTGCGGCTGTCATCTTCGACTTCACCGGCGGCCTTCGCCGCACACAAGACGACGCGCGCTACCGCAGTGAACGCGACGCTTCCGGTGACTCTCTCCGTCGTGTCTCTGCCAGCTGTGCCCTTGCTGAAATGAGAGATGCCAAGCACGGAAGCATTCATCTGGGCCGCTAAGTCGACCACGGGTTGCAAGCCCTTTCTCATTTCAGCGTTCTTGTGGCTGTCGCCCTCTACAACCGAGACCACCGGGTCCAGGAGCAGGAGCGAAGCCGAGCCGATGGCCTCAGCAGCCTCTAGTAAATGCAGCAAGTCTTGGGCAGGGTTGAAAGTCGCCGTTTGCTCGTCATCGTGTCGGACGCCGCAGATGACGTAGAACTTCGAGGCGTCGCCGCCCATGGCCAGCAGTCGAGGGATCAATGTATCGCTCGGATCGTCCTCGCCCGACCACATGATCACGTTTCCTGCGTCAGCGCGAGTTCCGTCGGGCCACACACCACCGCTCGTCACAGTGGCAGCGAACTTCAGGGCCAGGGTTGTCTTTCCTTGCCCAGGTTGTCCCGCCAAGATGTGGAACTTGCCGGCGGCAAGCCAGTGACGCCAGAGCCAGGTCACAACAGTCGGGAGGATTTCGGAGCCGCGTTTCAACATGACGCGCCCCCGTGGCCGGGATGAGGCACCCTGCAGGGGTAGCGAGAGTGCCAAGGAATGGGACACAGGGGTCGCCAGCTTCACGTCGGGTACCTCAGGATGCTCCTCCCTGACCCAACGCTGCATGGCTTGTTCGCTTGGTAGAGCCGAAAAGTCCAACGCTGCGATGTCTTCCTTCCCGTGGTCCAAATGACCGAATTTGTGCAGGCGGATGAAGTCCCAGAGGTTCACAGCACCGCTTGTGGGAGCTGAGTTGTGCTGGTTCCAAAGGTGAGTCTCTATGTCGCAGATAACGACGCCGTTAGGAGATCCAGCGCCTTCCAGCCAAGTCATGTTGCGATCCGAACGGCCGGGTGAAAAGAGGTCGGGGCAGAGCTCGCACAGGTCAGCCGGCCTATACATCCTGCAAAAAGCCCCGATGAGGCCGGGCTTAGTCGTAGGATCCACGAACGCGCGGCGATCGGGCCTAGGTGACTTCGCGGCGGCCTCCGTCTCGGCGCTGACTTGCAGAGCGACTGCGTCCCCAAGGATGCCGCCGTAAAAGCCCGATCGGCGAGGCACAGGATCAGGTACCCCCTTGAATACCGGCTTCGCCGTGTAGTGCACCTGCACTGGTTGCATGAGCGTCTTGTCAACCCCACCATGCTGCGATGCCCATACGTGCAGTTGCGCGCAGGTGCGCGGCTGGTCCAGCCAGAACCAAACGTGGGCTTTGAGGACGCCGACGTTCTTGGCCGATCCGGCACTGGCTGACAGCTGCCAGTGATAGGAGATCTCAAAAAAACCATCGGGAAGATGTGCGGCCACGAACTCTCCAATGGCGCCCTCCGGGTCGGCAAGGGCGTCCACAGACGGCGTGAATGCATCGATATCGATGAGCAACATGCTCAATGGACGATCCGGGAACAGCGCCGTGCGTCGTAGCGTCGTGCCCGCCGGCGGCTCGCTGCCCCGTTTTCCGCTTCGCCGCTCTTCGGCAAGCAACTCGGGTAGCAGCTTCTTAGCTTGTTCGTCCCCGACGTACCCGCCTCGAATGATGCACGTGAGAGCGTCGCCCTCGATCTCGAAAAGTAGCGCCGATAGCTCAGAGATGTTGGCTACTTCGCGTTGCTCGACACGAAAAGTGCGAGCGTCCTGATACGGCTCGATGCCTTCCGGCGTCCACACCTTGGTCATGAGCGGGCCCTGGCTGTGCAGCAGCGTGATGTGTTCGTTCACTGCACAACTCCCGCACGGCGCTCGCGGCGATGCTGCCCTTCGTTCCCGTCGTCGCGCTCTGGGCGGCGGTGGCGGCCTCGGGCCTCTTCCCGCCGGTGTTCCTGCCCGGCCCGGTCGAGGTGGTGCAGAAGTTCGTCACCCTGATGGGCAACGGCATCCTGCCCGCCTACCTCGAGGACAGCGTCCTGCGCCTGGCCGCCGGCACCGCGGTCGGCGTCGCCATCGGCATCCCGCTCGGGCTGCTCGTCGGCTTGAGCGACCGTGCGCATCGGCTGCTCTGGCCGGTGCTGCTCTTCTTCCAGGCGATCGGCGACATCGCCTGGCTGCCCATCCTCCTGATCTGGTTCGGCTTCGGCCTGACGACGATGATCTTCGTCATCGTCTACACGGTGCTGTTCCCGGTGGTGCTGAACACGGTGCTCGGCGTCCGCTCGGTGCCGATCGAGCTGCACCGGGCGGCGCTCTCGCTCGGGGCGTCGAAGGCGCGCGTGGTCTGGGAGGTGGTGCTGCCCGGCGCGCTGCCGAACATCATGACCGGGCTGCGCAACGGGCTCGGCTTCGGCTGGCGCGCGCTGATCGCCGCCGAGATCATCGTCGGCACGAGCGGCGTCGGCTTCCTGATGTTCGACGCGCGCCGTGCCGGCTCCGTCGTCGAGATCCTGCTCGGCATGGTGGTGCTCGGCGTGCTCTGGTACATCGTCGACAGCTGGGTGCTGGCGCCGATCGAGCGCGCCACGGGCGAACGCTGGGGGCTGGTGACGCGATGAAGGGCCTGACGATCGATCGCCTGCAGAAGACCTACTTCGATCCGTTCGCCGACAAGCAGGTGACGGCGATCCGCGACATCTCCCTGAGCGTCGAGGCCGGCGATTTCGTCTCGGTCGTCGGCCCCTCGGGCTGCGGCAAGACGACGATGCTGAACGTCATCGCCGGCTTCCTGCCGCCGACCGCCGGCGCGATCCGCGTCGACGGCCGCGCCGTGCACGGGCCGGGGCCCGACCGCGGCGTTGTCTTCCAGTCGTTCGCGCTGTTCCCGTGGCGGACGGTGCTCGACAACGTCGCCTTCGGGCCGAAGATGCGCGGCATCCCCAAGGCGAAGCGGCACGAGATCGCGCGCGAGTACCTGGCGCTCGCCGGTCTGGCGCACGCCGCCGAGCGCTATCCGAACGAGCTGTCGGGGGGCATGCAGCAGCGGGTGGGCGTCGTGCGGGCGCTCGCCAACGAGCCCGACGTGCTGCTGATGGACGAGCCCTTCGCCAGCGTCGACGCGCAGACGCGGATGACGCTGCAGGAGGAGCTGACGCGCATCTGGGCCGAGCGCCGGCCGACGGTGCTCTTCATCACCCACGACGTCAACGAGGCGGTGTTCCTGGCCAACCGCGTCGTCGTCCTCTCGCAAGGCTCGGTGCTCGATGACGTCGCCATCGACCTGCCGCGGCCGCGATCCTGGGACGCGCTGATGGAAGACGCCGGCTTCAAGGCGCTGTCGGCGCACGTCCTGCAGCAGGTGCGCGCGGCATGACTCGCCACCGCGGGCGGCCATGGGCATGATTCGCGACGCCGCGCGGTCGACGCGCGGCCGCATCGTCGTCGGCGCAGTGGTCGCCTTCCTCCTGTGGAAGCTCGCCCTCGTGCTCCTGGCTCCGGCCAAGGTGATGCCCGGCTTCACGCCCAACGCGCGCGGCCAGGTCAACGTGCTCGTCACCCTGCGCTGCACGCCGGAGCGCTTCCACGTCCTGGAGTTCCAGAAGCACGGCCGCGTCTCGGGCACCGAGAACGATACGATCGAAGTGCGCGGCGTCGCCCATGCCGGGCTGAACGCCCTGGCGCAGCCCTACTGGGTGAAGAGCGTGGCGCCGCTGCGCACCGAGTGACACCGACCACACGAAGGAGACAGCGATGAAGACATCGAAGCGGCCCGCGCCCTGGCGCATCGTCGCCGCCCCGTTCCTGGCGCTCGCGGCACTGGTGGCACTCGCCGTCGCCTCGTCCCCGGCCTCGGCGCAGGCGCTGGTCAAGATGAAGGCGGGCATGGTGACCGGCATCGACCAGGTCGGCCTGCCGATCGCGCTCGAGCGCGGCTTCTTCGAGAAGCACGGCCTCGACGTCACCATCGCGCGGCCGTACGCGACCGGCGTCGACGCGCTCAACGCCCTGCAGGCGGGCGAGAGCGAGATCGTCCAGGTCGGCGTGCCGATGATCGGCGCCGTGCTGCGCGGCATGGACCTGGTCGCCCTCGGCAACTACAGCGGCAGCGCGACCAAGCTCGGCTCCGATGCGACGATGGCGCTGGTCGCGCGCGACGGCTCGGGCATCGACAGGAACAACCTGGCGACGCTGAAGGGCAAGAAGATCGCCGCCTCCTTCGGCACGATCAACCACCTGTACGCGCTGGCGCTGATCGAGAAGGCGGGGCTGAAGCCGGAGGACGTGACGCTCGTCAACACACCGCCGCCCGACATGACGGTGGCGTTGCTGGCCAAGGGCATCGACGCCTTCTCCGGCTGGGACCCGTGGCCCATCGTCGCCACCAAGGACGTTCCCGGCGCCTACGTCGTCGTGCGCGGCGGCGACGTGATCTCCTACCTCGGCTTCAACGTCGCGACCCGCCCCTGGGTCGAACAGAACGGCGAGACGATCGAGAAGTTCCTCGCCGCCGTCGCCGAGGCCGACAAGTGGATGCGCGCCAACCCGAAGCAGGCGGCGCAGGTGGCGACGCGCTGGATCCCCGGGCTCAAGCAGGACGTCGCCGAGGCGGCGATGCAGTTCAACATCCAGCAGAACGACCGCCGCCTCTCGGCCAACAACTACCGCGCCCTCTGGGCCGCCGAAGACCGCCTGAGCCGGCTGGGCATCATCAAGTCGACCTTCGACGTCAACAAGCACATCGAGCCGAAGCACATCCTGAAGGTGATGCGCGACAAGCCCGAGCTGTTCTCCGACCTGCCGCCGATCCCGGCGAACGTGGCGATCACGCCGGGGTACGTCTTCAAGCCCTGACGCTGCCGGCCTGGTCTCCTCGGCGTCGCAGTCATCGTCGTCGCAGCCAACCACCGAAAGGAGGCGAGATCATGCGAATCGCAGTGATGGGTTCCGGCGGCCTGGGCGGCTACTTCGGGGCGCGCCTGGCCGCGGGCGGTGCGGACGTGCACTTCATCGCCCGCGGCAAGCACCTGCAGGCGATGCGCGGCGAGGGCCTGAGCGTCGAAGGGCCGGAGCCGATCCACATCGCCCGGGTCAGCGCCACCGACGATCCCGGCGAGGTCGGCGTCGTCGACCTGGTGATGTTCTGCGTCAAGCTCTGGGACACGGAGACGGCGCTGCAGCAGATCCGCCCGCTGGTCGGGCCCGGGACGGCGATCGTCTCGTTCCAGAACGGCGTCCTGAAGGACCAGTACCTTCGGGCGGCCTACGACGCCGCGCAGATCATGGGCGGTGTCGGATACGTCGCGACCACCATCGACCGGCCGGGCGTCATCCGCCAGACCGGCCCGATGCAGCGGCTGCTGTTCGGCGAGTTCGACGGGTCGCGCTCGCCGCGAGGCGTGGCCTTCCTCGAGGCCTGCCTCGCCGGCGGGATCAAGGCCGAGCTCTCCGCGAACATCCTGCGCGAGATCTGGCAGAAGTACGTGTTCCTGGTCGGACTGTCCGGAACCACAACGACGATGCGCACGACGATCGGCCCGATCCGCGCGCATCCGCAGACGCGCGCCTTCCTGCTCGACCTCATGCGCGAGGTGGTCGCCGTGGGCCGCGCGCAAGGCGTCGACCTCGGCGAGGACTACGCCGAGGTGCGCCTGCAACTGGCCGACGACGTCGCCTACGACATGACCTCGTCGATGCACCACGACCTCGAGCGCGGCAACCGGCTCGAGGTGCGCTGGCTGGCCGGCGGGGTGGTCGAGCTCGGCCGCGCCAAGGGCGTTCCGACGCCGCTGAACCGGGCCGTCGCCGACATCCTCGCCTTGCACGCTGCAGGGAGGGCCTCGTGAGCACGATGCCGGCGCCGCTGCCGCCGCTGACCCTGCGCGGCGTGCGCACCGTCGCGGTGGAGGTGCCGCTGCGCTATGTGCTCGGCACCAGCGCCGCCACCGTGCGCGCGGCGCCGCTCCTCCTCGTCGACGTGGAAACCGAGCAGGGCATCGTCGGGCGAACCTACATCTTCTGCTATCGCCGGAGCGGCGCGGGCTCGATCGCGCAGGTGCTCCAGGAGGCGGCCGAGCTGGTGCGCGGCGAGGCGGTCGAACCGCTGCCGATGGCGGCGACGCTGCAGCGCCGGTACGCGCTGCTCGGGGTGACCGGCATCGTGCGCATGGCCTTGTCGGCGCTCGACGCCGCGATGTGGGACGCCGTCGCCGTCGCTGCCGGCGTGCCGCTCGCCACGCTGCTCGGCGCCGCGCCGCGGCCGATCCGCGCCTACAACTCGTGCGGGCTCGGGCTGATGAGCCCGCCGGCGGCCGCCGACGAGGCCGAGCGCCTTCTCGAGGGCGGCTTCGAGGCGGTCAAGCTGCGCCTCGGCTACGCCACGCTCGACGAGGACCTCGCGGTCACGCGCGCGGTGCGGCGACGCCTTCCCGACGCCGTCGAGCTGATGGTCGACTACAACCAGGCGCTGTCGCTCGACGAAGCCCTGAGGCGCGGTCGCGCGCTGCAGTCCGAGGCCGTCGCCTGGCTGGAGGAGCCGATCCGCCACGACGACCATCGGGGCAATGCGGCGATCGCCCGGGCGCTCGACCTGCCGCTGCAGATCGGCGAGAACTTCAACGGCCCGCACGACCTGGAGCGGGCGCTCGATGCCGGAGCCTGCGACCTCGTGATGCCGGATGTCGCGCGCATCGGCGGCGTCAGCGGATGGATGCAGGCCGCGGGCGTGGCGGCGACGCGCGGCACGCCGATGAGCTCGCACCTGATGCCGGAGATCAGCGCCCATCTGCTGGCGGCGACGCCGACATGCCACTGGCTCGAGTACGTCGACTGGGCCGATGTCCTGGTGCAGGAACCGCTGCGCATCGTCGGCGGTCGTGCGCTCGTGCCCGATCGTCCGGGTGCGGGAATGGCGTGGGACGAAGGGGCGGTCGCGCACCACCGGTTGCCATGATGCGCTGACGGCTCGTGTCGGCGTCACGCGGTCGTCGCGCGACACTAGCGGCATGGCCCGGCCAGAGATCCGCTTCGGGCGCTTCGAGCTGCGTCCCGAGACCCGCGAGCTGTGCGAGCGCGGGCGGCCGCTGCGCATCGGCGAGCGGGCCTTCGACATCCTGCTGGCGCTCGTCGAGGCCGGCGGCCGCCCGCTCTCCCGCGACGCCTTGTTCGATCGCGCCTGGCCGGGCCGCGCCGTCCTCGACGACAACCTGAAGGTGCAGGTGATGGCGTTGCGCCGCCTGCTCGGCCAGGACGCGATCGTGACCGTGCCGGGCCAGGGCTATCGCCTGGGCCTGCCGGTGCAGGATGACGACGCGGCCGCGGCGGCCGGCGTGCCGGCGCTGTTCGGCCGCGAGGACGACCTGACCCGGATCGCCGCGCAGCTGCTGCCCGGGCGCGTCCTCAGCGTCGTTGGCCCCGGAGGCATCGGCAAGACGCGGCTGGCGCAGGCCGCCGCGGCGGCCGCCGCCGCGAGCGGCGCGTTCGCCGACGGCAGCGCCTTCGTCGAGCTCGCGCCGCTGCCCGAGGCGCGCCTGCTGCCGGGCACCGTCGCCCGCGCGCTCGGCATGCCGCCGGGATCCGGCGAGTCGGCGCTGCTCGCGGCGCTGCGACCGTTGTCGCTGCTGCTCGTGCTCGACAACGCCGAGCACCTGCTCGACGCCGTCGCGTCGTTCGTCGGCTCGCTGCGCGAGGCCGCGCCGGGCGTCGCCGTGCTCGTCACCAGCCAGGAGCCGCTCGGCCTCGCCCCGGAAGCCGTCGTGCGCCTCGACGGCCTGTCGCCCGACGCCTCGGCGGCCCTGTTCGAGGCGCGCGCCCGCGCCGCCGATCCCGGCTTCGCGTCTTCCGGCGACGACGCCGAGGCGCTCGCCCGCATCTGCCGCCGCCTCGACGGCATCCCGCTCGCCCTCGAGCTCGCGGCGGCGCGGGTGCCCCTGCTCGGCGTGCAGGGCGTCGAGCGCAAGCTGGGCGAGGCGCTGGCGCTGCTGTCGCGCGGTGCGCGCGGCGCGCCGCCGCGCCAGCAGACGCTGCGCGCGGCGCTGCAATGGAGCCATGCGCTGCTCGACGACGCGCAGAAGACGGTGTTCCGCCGGCTCGCCGTCTTCTCCGGCAGCTTCGCGCCCGAGACGGCCGAGCAGGTCGCTGTCGACGGCGCGCTCGACCGGTGGGCGGTGCTCGACGCGCTGCAGTCGCTGGCCGAGAAGTCGCTGCTGCAGCGGCTGGCCGACGCGGCAGCGCCGGGGCCGCGCCTGCGCCTGCTCGAGACGGCGCGCCTCTTCGCCGCCGAGCGGCTCGACGAGTCCGGCGAGACGCAGGCACGGCGGCGTCGGCACGCCGAGGCGATCGCGGCGCTGTTCGAGGCCGCCGACGAGCGCTACACCGCGACGCCGGCGCTGGCGTGGCTGGACGCGCTGCTGCCGGAGCTGCCGAACCTGCGCGCGGCCGTCGAGTGGGCGCTCGGCGTCGACGGCGACGAAGTGCTCGCCATTCGCCTGTGCGGCGCCGCCGGCGGCTTCTGGGCGATGACCGGGCAGCACGCCGAGTCGGGCCCGCCGCTGAAGCGGCTGGCGGCGCGCGTCGACGCCGACGAGCGCGTGCCGCTGCGCGCGCGGGCGCTGTTCTGGCTCGCCATCGCCAACCGCGGCGCCGACTACTCGTTCAGCTGGGCCGAGACGGCGGACGCCTGCGAGCGCGCCGTCGCACTCGCGCGCGAAGGCGGCTTCGCCGTGCTGCTGCATCGCGCGCTCGGCCACAGCGTCTCGCTCGCGCACCGGCTCGGCCGGCCGATCGATCCGGCCGCGGTCGCCGACGAGATGCGCTCGATCGAAGGCGACGACTGGTTGACGCTGCAGCGGCGCAGCCGCCGCACGACCGAGTCGTTTGCCGTGATGCTGCGCGGCGACTGGGAGCGCTACGGCGAGCTCGAGCGGCAGGAGCTGAAGCTGCTGCGCCACGCCGGCGACGAGTACCGCTCGTGGTTCGCCGCGCACCGGGTGGCCCTCTCGGAGATGGCGCAGGGCCGCGCCGAGGCTGCGGTCGCCACGATGCAGCCCGCCGTCGAGGGGATCCGGCGCGCCGGCCTGCTGCGCCACTGCTGGCAGCAGGTGGCGCTGCTGGCCGTCGCGATGATCGAGGCGGGGCACGCGCCCGCCGCACCCGTGCGGGAAGCGGTGCGGCTGATGCGCGGCGCCGGCGCGATGACGTGGAGCGCCTGCCACCTCGGCGAGTGGCTGGCGCAGCAGGGCCGCCACGCCGACGCCGCGCGCCTGATCGGCTGGGCGACACGCCGCCTCGCCGAGCGCGGCGAGGCGGCGACCGAGCAGGGCGAGCGGGCGCGCGCGCGGGCCCTGGCCGCGATCACCGCCGTCGCCGGCGACCTGCGCTCGGCCGAGTGGCAGGCCGAGGGCGAGCGCTGGAACGACGACGACGCGGCGCAGGCCCTGCTCAGCTGACGACGGCCGTCTCGGTGTCCAGCGCGTGCACGAAGCGGCGCAGCACGGCGGCGAAGCCGTCCGGCTGCTCCCAGTGCAGGGCATGGCCGGCGCCGCCGAACACCGAGCGCGTCGCCCGCGGCAGCGCCCGCTGCAGGCGGCGCTGGTCCTCCTCGGGAACGAAGCTGTCGGCGTCGCCCCAGGGCAGCAGCACCGGCACGTCGATGCGTCCCAGCTCGGCGCCGAAGTCGTCCTCGAGCAGCCCGGCGAAGGCGCCCTTCCAGGTCGCCGCCGGCGTGCGCAGGCACTCGTCGACCATGGTCTCGATCAACCCTGGCGCCACCGGGCCGGCGATGGTGTCGCGCTGGAACGCGTCGGCGAGCTCGCGCGGCACGGTGTCGCCGATCGTCAGCACGTCCTGCTCGACGAAGTCGATCAGGGCGGCCTTGTCGCCGAAGCTCGCGAAGGCCCCAGCGGCGACGACGCCGCGCACGCATGCGGGATGGTCGATGGCGAGGCGCAGCGCGTTGGCCGCGCCCATCGAGTGGCCGACGACGACGGCCGGCGCCATGTCGAGCGCCTGCAGGACGGCCGCCGCGTCGGCGGCGAAGTCGCGCGTGCGGTAGCCCGGCGCGGCGTCGCTGCCGCCGTGGCCGCGCTGCGTCAGCGCGACGACGTGCCACTCGCCCGGCAGGAAGGGCAGCACCGGCTCGAACGAGCGCCAGGTGTCGGTGATGCCGTGCAGCAGCAGCAGCGCCGTGCCGCCGCGGCGGCCCTGCTCGACGACCTCGAAGCGGCGCCCGTCGGGCAGTCTCAGGATGCGGGGTGTCATGTCGATCTCCTCTTGCAGGGGGTCCATCAATGGCGCACGAACGCGCGCTCGCGCTTCAGCGCATCGGCGAGCGACCGGTCGCCGGCGCGCGTCGCCGCCTCGATCAGCGTCAGATCGATCAGGTCGCGCTGGGCATGGCTGCCGCCGAACTGATGGGCGACGGGGCGCACCTGGCGCAGCCGCTCGGCGGCGTCGGCGAAGGCGCCGACCGCGAAGTCGTGGATCGCCTGCGTCGCCGGCGCACCGACCTCGCGCAGGAAGATCCGGTTGTCGTCGTCGCGCTGCAGCGCTTCGCGCTGCGCCGCGAGCAACCGGTGCGCGTCGCCCATCCGGTCGGCGCCGACGAACGCCATCATCGCGTGCATGTCGTTGAAGGCGTAGGTGCTGTCGGCGCTCACCGCGAGCCAGCGCTCGGCGAGGGCGCTCCAGCGCTCGCCCACCGGCACGCCGCGCAGCTGCAGCCGCCAGAGCATGGCCGAGGCGTCGATCATGTCGAGCACCACCGGCGACGCCGTGCCCATCACCCGCTGGTCGAGCAGCGCCAGTGCCTCGTCGACGTGATCGAGGCCGAGATGGAAGAGCGCCAGGTGCCACCAGTTGTGGACCGCGAAGAAGCTGCCCTCGCTCCAGGTCGGGGCGTTCGGCGCCAGCCAGGCGATGCCGTCCGCGCGCCGGTTCTGCATCTCCATCACGTGCGCCACCGCGTGCCAGCCCCAGCCGTCGCTCGGCTCGATCTCGACCGCGCGGCGGCCGATCTTCTCGGCGCGCGCGTAGTCGGCGTTCTCCTCCAGCCCGAAGGCGAGCATCGACAGCACCGCGTGGCGGCCGGGCATGCCGTCGTGCCAGTGCGACTCGGCACGGGCGATGCGGTCGCGCAGCATGCGCGAGCGGCCGGTGAAGAAGTCGATCGCATGGCCCATCTGCAGCGCCAGCAGGTCGCGCGGGAAGCGCGCCGACAGGTCCTCGAGGATGCGGCCGGCCTCGAACCAGCGGCCTTGGCACCAGCGGCCGAGGGCGGCGACGTGCATCGCCTCGCGCTCGTCGGCCGGCAGCGCGGCGGCACGCGCGTGGGCGGCGCGCGCCTCGGCGTGCCCGGCCGGCTCGGTGCCGGCCAGCATCAGGTAGCCGACGAGGACGTGCGCCATCGTCATCGCGGGCGCGGCGGCGAGCGCCGCCTGGACGGCGCCGAGCGGGTCGCCGACGTAGCAGCGGAGCTGCTCGAGCGACTGCTCGTAGGGTTCGACGGCGTCGACGCTGGCGCCGGAGAGTGCGTGGCCGTGAAGATCTTTGACAGTCATGGGAATCTCGCTGAAATGAAGGTGGAAGAAGCAGCCATCTCCGAAGGAGTTCGCAGCGGCAGGCCGGCATCGTCGGCGGGGCCGGCCCCGGCGTCGGTGAGACGCGGTAAATCGGCGGTGAGAATCGGCCGGGCCGAGGCAGGACCCGGGCAAGATCGCGCAAGATCCCCACGAGTACCGGACCCATGGGCACCCTCGAACACACGCTGGCCGAGTTCGTCACGGCCCTCGGCCTGCGCTCCGTTCCGCCCGAGCCGCAGCGCGTCGTGCGGCGCGTGCTGCTGGCGGTCGCGGGCACCGGTTTCGCCGGCGCCGCCGAGGACGGCGTGTTGGCCCTGCGCGAGCTGCTCGTCGACGCCGGCGGTGCGGCGCAGGCCACCGTCCTGGTCTACGGCGACCGGCTGCCGGCCACCGCCGCGGCGCAGCTGAACGGCACCGTGTGCCGGGCGCTCGATTTCTGCGACGCGATGGCGCCCGGCCCGCACATCGGCGCCGCCCTGTTCCCTGCCGCGCTGGCCGCGGCCGAGCTCGCCGGCGGCTGCTCCGGCGAGGAGTTCCTGGCCGCGCTGGTGGCGGGCGCCGAGATCAGCTCGCGCTTCAACCTCAGCGAGGCGCAGTACGACGGGTTCGACCCGACCGGCATCGTCGTCGCCTTCGCGGCCGCGGCCGCCGCGTCGCGGATCCTCGGCCTCACGACCGAGCAGACGCTGCACGCGCTGGCGCTGGCCTTCAACCGCTGCGGCGGCAGCTTCCAGAGCCACGTCGACGGCTCGCTCGGCGTGCGCGTCGTCCAGGGCTGGGTCGCGCAAGCCGGCGTGCAGTGCGCGCAGATGGCGCAGCGCGGCATCACCGGGCCCGACAACTTCCTGGGCGGCCACTACGGCTTCGCCCACCTCTACGGTCGCGGCACCCTCGACCCCGCGTCGGTGACGCGCGGCCTCGGCGCGACCTGGAAGCTCGAGAACGTCGTCTTCAAGAAGTACCCGAGCTGCGGCGTCACCCAGGGCGTGACCGAGCTGGCGCTCGGCCTCGTCGGTGAGCTCGGCCTCGTCCCGGCCGACGTCCGCAGCGCCGAGGTGCGCCTGCCGCCGTATGCGCACCGGCTCGTGGGGCACGCGTTCCGGATCGGCGCCAACCCGCGCGTCGATGCGCAGTTCAACGCCGGCTACTGCGTCGCCAGCGCGATCGTCCGCGGCTCGTCGCAGCTGCGGCATTTCGCGCCCGCGCAGGTCGATGACCCGGCGGTCCGGGCCATGATCGGTCGGGTCCGCGTGGTCGCCGACGAGGCGCTCGACGCACGCGGCCACGCCGCCGTCGACCTCGCCGTGACGACGAGCGACGGGCGCACGCACGTCCGCCGGCTCGACATCCCGCCCGGATTTCCGGGCAACGCCCTCGACGACGCGCAGCACCTGGCGCGCTTCAGGGACTGCCTGGCGTATGCGCCGCAGCCGCCCTCGGCGGCGCAGGCCGAGCAACTGCTGCAGGCACTCGACGGCCTCGCCGCGCTGCCGGACGTCCGTGCGCTGCTGCCGCTGCTGGTCGTGGACCCTGCTACGACTCGGGCTCGGGAGGGGCAGGGTAGGTGAGGGTCTCGCCGTGCACGCAGGCGAACGGCGCGAGGCGGTGCTTCTGCAGCCGTGTCGCGCTGGCGATCTCGCACGGCGTCACGCCGTGCACGGCCAGCGCGTCGGCGATCAGCGAGCGGTGGCAGCGCCAGGGCACGGCCTCGGCGCACATGAGCGCGACGCGATCGGTGCGCGCGAGCTCGATGACGTTCGTCAGCTCGGCCTCGAAGTCAGGCGTCTGCATGTAGTCGGCGTAGCCGCGGAACGACAGGTTGCGCCAGCCCGCGTTCGGCGAGTCGGGCGAGGGCCGCCTGAAGCCGCCGAGGCCCGGCGCATGGGCGTAGCCGATGTTCGCGGCGGCCAGCGCGGCCTGCAGCGCCTCCTGGCCGTACTGCGGGTTGTGGCGCGAGCGCGGCACCGTGCGGACGTCGACGAGCTGGGTCACGCCGTGGGCGCGCAGCAGATCGATGAAGCCCTCGATCGGCCGCGTCGAGTGGCCGACGGTGAGCACCGTGCATGGGTCTTCCGCGTCGTCGGTCCGGGGGGCCATGGGTTGCTGGATGAAAGCGTGCAGCGGCAGAGGGAGCGGTGGATCGCTGCGCCTTCAGCGATGGTCCACCGCAGCAAACGATGGGCCGCCTTGCCCGAAATTTGCAGCTTCGTCACGGTCAATCGTGGCGGGGTCGGCGGCGCTGCCCAACTCCCCGTATGGTTGCGACTCCCAACACCCTGCGAGCCGATCCTGCCTTCCTCGTCCTCGACTCTCGACGCCTCCGTGTCGCTGGCCCGGGAGCACCTGTCCCGCTGGGACTCCGAGGCCAAGTACAAGACCCTCTTCGATTCCATCGACGAGGGCTTTTGCGTGATCAAGGTCCTGCGCGGCGAGAGCGGCGAGAGCGGCGAGAGCGGCGAGAGCGGCGAGGGCACGGACTACGTCTTCCTCGAGGCCAACCCTAGCTTCGAACGCCAGACGGGGCTCGTCGGCGCGATCGGCCAGTCCATGCGTGCTCTCGCGCCGGCGCACGAAGCGCACTGGTTCCAGACCTACGGCGAGGTCGCGCGCACCGGCGTGCCGACGCGCTTCGAGGCGCCTGCGCATGCGCTGGCTCGCTGGTACGACGTCTACGCGTTCCGGGTCGGCGACGCCGGGCAGGACCTGGTCGGCGTCCTGTTCAACGACATCAGCCGGCGCGAGGACCTCGAGAGGGCGATCGAGCTCCAGAACGAGATGCTGCGCAAGGCCGACGTCCGCAAGGATCAGTTCCTGGCAACGCTGTCGCACGAGCTGCGCAATCCGCTCGCGCCGATCCGCAACGGCCTTCGCATCATCGAGCTGCTCGGCGGCCACGACGAGCGGCTCCAGCAGACGCTGCAGATGATGGAGCGGCAGACCCGCCACCTGGTCCGGCTCGTCGACGACCTGATGGAGGTCAGCCGCATCACGCGAGGCAAGATCGAGCTCCGCAGCGAGCGGGTGCTGCTCGGGTCGGCGCTGTCGGCCGCCGTCGAGGCGGTCTGGCCGCAAATGGAGGCCAAGCGCATCGAGCTGCTCCAGGATGCCGCGGCGGTGGTGCCGGTCGAAGGCGATCGGGACCGGCTGACGCAGGTGTTCTCCAACCTGCTGAGCAACGCCACGAAATTCACCGATCCCGGCGGCCGCATCTCGATCGATCTGCGCCGCGAGGGCGACGAGGCGGTGGTCACCGTCTCCGACACCGGCTGCGGCATCGAGGCCGACGCCGTCGATGCGGTCTTCGACATGTTCTGGCAGGGAGCGTCGCATGGAATGGGCGGCGGGCTCGGCATCGGCCTGGCGCTGGTGCGCGAGATCGTGCAGATGCATGGCGGCAGCGTGAGGTGCAGAGCGGGGGAAGGGACCTCGGCAGCCGGTTCACGGTTCGCCTTCCCGTCTCGCGCGCGGTCGAGACGGGGCTGGGCGGCGATGGCCGGCCGGGCGACGTCGCCGAGGCGGCAGCGGGCGCGCGCAGGACGATCCTGGTCGTCGACGACAACATCGACGCCGCAGATTCGCTCGCCCTCAGCCTGCGCATGCAGGGGCATGCCGTGCACGTCGCCTACGACGGCGGCTCCGCGCTCGAGACGTCGGAGCGTCTGGCGCCGGACGTCGTCGTTCTCGACATCGGCATGCCGGGCATGGACGGCTACGAGGTCGCCCGCCAGCTGCGCCGCCGGCGGCCGCAGACGCGCCTGATCGCGCTCACCGGCTGGCGCCAGGAGGACGACAAGCTGCGCGCCCGGGAAGCCGGCTTCGACCGGCACCTCACCAAGCCGGCCGACCTCGAGGCCCTGCAAGCCATCGTGCTCGGCTGAGCGGAGGTCCGCGCTTGCGTCGCGCGCGCGGTTCGGCGAGCGGGGCCGTGGCGCCATGTCCCTGGCCTGTTGTCGTCGTGGCGTGCGGGCGTGAGAATGCCCGCGCCACTGCGGATCGCCGTTCATGCCACCCCTCTGGACTCCCTATTGCGGCACGGCCCCGTCGCCGGGCGACTGGCTCGGGCGCTGGAACGTCGATCCCAACGTGCTGCTCGTCGGCGCGGGCTTGGCCTGGACGTGGTTTCGCCTGCGTGCCGAGCCCGGCGCGCGGCCGGGTGCGGCGGCGGCGGCGCTCGCCGGCTTCGTCCTGCTGTTCGTCTCGCCGTTCTGCGCGCTCACCTCCGCGTTGTTCTCGGCCCGGGTCGCGCACCACGTCCTCCTCACCGCCGCGCTTGCGCCGCTGCTCGTCGCCGCGCTGCCGGCGCGCCCGCTCCGCGGCGGGATGGCGGGCACGTGGCCGATGCGCGGCTCGCTCGCCGCCTGGACCGCGGTGCAGGCGGTCGTCTTCTGGGCCTGGCATGCGCCGCCGCTGTACGCCGTCGCGCTCGGCCACGACGCCGTGTACTGGCTCATGCAGGCGAGCCTCGTCGGCGTCGCGCTGGGGTTCTGGAGCGCGGTCCGCCGCGCCTCGCCCGTGGCGGCTGCCGCGGCGCTGCTGGCGACGATGGTGCAGATGGGACTGCTGGGCGCCCTGCTGACCTTCAGTGCCGGCGCGCTCTACGCGCCGCACCTGGCGAGCACCTTCGCCTGGGGCCTGACGCCGCTCGAAGACCAGCAGCTCGGCGGGCTCGTCATGTGGGCGCCCGCCAGCGGCTTCTATCTCGTGGCCGCCCTCGTCGTCCTCGGCCGCTGGCTCGCCCGCCAGGCGCGCCCGGCGCCCCTGTCCGCATGATCGAGCGCGTGCGCGCCTGGGCGCGCACGTACACGGACGAAGGCCGCTACACGCCGGTGGGCGTCGCCTTCCACTGGGTCATGGCGGCGCTGGTCGTCTTCCAGCTCGCCTGGGGCGTCTACGCCAGCTGGACCTTCGCCGGCGGCGACAAGGTTTATGCGCTGCAGGTGCACAGCGCCGTCGGACTGCCGATCCTCGTCCTGGCGGCGCTGCGCCTCCTCTGGCGCATGCTCATCCCCGCGCCCGTGAACGACGCCGACCGCCTCGGCTGGTGGCAGATCGGGGTGGCCCGCGTCACCGTCGTCGTGTTCTACGTCTGCTTCTTCGGCCTGCCTCTCAGCGGCTGGGCGATGTGGTCGGCGGAAGCGGAACCGGGCCCGCTCCAGCTCGCGGGCGTCGTGCCGTGGCCGCGGATGCCGTTCGACGAGCTGCCGCTCGAGACGCGCTGGCTCATCCTGGACGTGGCGAACGACGTCCACGACGTCCTCGTCATCGCCCTGCTCCTGCTCGTTCCGCTGCATGTGGGAGCGGCGCTGAAGCATCACTTCTGGGAACGGAACGACGTCCTTCGGGCGATGCTGCCGGAGATCCCGGACGAGGAGACGAACCCGCCGGCGAACCCGCCAGCCCCGACGCATACGCGGAAAGGGCCGCCGCTTCGCGGGGCGTCAGGCGCTGGCTGATCCGCAGCATGACGTGCTCGGGGTCGGTGCGCCGCTCCGACCGTCGCCAGCTCTCCAGCTGCTGCGCCTGGTAGGCCGCCGGCTGGCCGGCCAGCGGCGGGCTGGCGAAGCCTTCGCCTTCGCCGTGCAGGCCGTGGCACGAGGCGCAGGCGGGAAGTCCGCGAGCCGGGTCGCCGTCGACCCAGAGCCCGGGCGGCGGCGAGGCCGCCGGCGCGCGCGGGGACGCTTCCCAGGGCAGGCCGTCGTAGTAGGCCGAGACCGCCCGGCGATCGTTCGCGGTCAGCCGCCGCGCGATCCACGCCATCTGCGGATGCCGTCGCCGGCCGTCGCCGTACGCCTCGAGCTGGCGGTCGAGGTAGCCGATGCCGAGGCCCGCGAGGCGCGGTGCGCCGGCGCCGTTGCCGCGTCCGTCCAGGCCGTGACAGGTGAAGCAGGCATTGGCTGCGCCGGCGTCGCCGCCGCTCCAGGCGATGAGCTCTCCCGAGGCCCGGAAGCGCTCGGCCGACGTCGTTCGCACGGGCCCGCAGGATGCCAGCGCGGTCACGAGGACGGCCGCGCAAACACGCCACACTAGCTGCCGCCGACCGCCCCTGCCCTTGCTCACCATCCGCTCCGTTCTCCCGCTGCTGCCGCTCCTCCTGGCAGGCTGCGCGCCGCCGCCGGAGTGGACGCACGCCATGCCCGAGGCCGATCCGGCGCGCGGCCTGGAGGCGATGGCGCGCGTCGGCTGCGGCAGCTGCCATGCGATCCCGGGCCTGCGCTGGCCGCAGGGCTCGGTCGGCCCGTCGCTGCGCGGGTTCGGCAAGGCTAACCTCGTCGCCGGGCACTTGCCCAATCGGCCGGACCTGCTGGCCGCCTATGTCCGCAACGCCCCCGAGGTGCTGCCCGGAACGACCATGCCCGCCATGCCGCTGACGGAACAGGAATCGCGCGATGTCGCTGCGTACCTTTACACGATCGCCGACCGTTGACCTCGGCGGCGGCTCGCCGCCGGCGGTGCTCGATCCGGCGGGGCCGTACGCCGGCTCGATCACCACCCTGGCCTGGGCGCTGTTCGCGATCGGGCTCGGCGTCACGCTCATCGTGCTCGCGGCGCTGTGGATCGCGCTCTTCGGCAAGCCGGCGCTGAAGGCACGGCTCGGCGGCGTCGCGACGATCTGGATCGCCGGCATCGCCTTCCCGGCGCTGGTGCTGACCGCGCTGCTCGTCTGGGGCCTGTCGCTGACGCGCGAGCTGTCGGCGCCGATCCGCGGCGACGAGATGCGGATCCGGGTCACCGGGCTGATGTGGTGGTGGCGCGTCGACTACCTCGACGCGCAGCAGCGCACGGTGCTCGTCGATGCCAACGAGCTGCACATCCCGGCTGGCCGGCCGGTGGTGCTGGAGCTCACCTCCGAGGACGTCATCCACAACTTCTGGGTGCCGCGCCTGTCGGGCAAGCTCGACATGATCCCGGGCCGCACGAACCTGCTCCGCCTGCAGGCCGACCGGCCCGGCGTCTTCGGCGGCCTCTGTGCCGAGTACTGCGGCGGCCCGCACGCGCTCATGGGCCTGCAGGTCGTGGCGCACGAGCCGGGCGAGTTCCAGCGCTGGCTCGCCGAACGGCAGGCCCGCGCCGCCGCGCCGCTCTCGGCCGGCGCGCAGCGCGGCGAACGGCTGTTCGCCTCGGTCGGCTGCGCCGCCTGCCATCGCATCGCCGGCACGCCGTACGACGGCGCGGCGGGGCCCGACCTCAGCCACGTCGGGCAGCGGCGCACGCTGGGCGCCGGCATCCTGCCCAACAACCGCGGCACCCTGATGGGCTGGATCGGCAACGCGCAGGCGATCAAGCCAGGCAACCGCATGCCGGCCTACGCGAATCTCGCCGGCGAGGACCTGCGGGCGCTCGCCGAGTACCTCGAAGCACAGCGGTGAGCTCCGAGACCGGTTTCGATGCGGCGCTCTACGACCGCTTTCCGACGCAGGGCGAGCGGCCGCCGGGCGAGTTCGAGGAGCTGAAGCGGATCTGGCGCGCGCCGGGCGGCTGGCGACGGCTCACGGTCGTCAACAACAACTACATCGGCACCTGGTACGTCGGCGCCGCCTTCCTCTTCTTCCTGCTCGCCGGCGTGCTGGCCCTCGTCATGCGGACGCAGCTGGCGCTGCCGCTGAACGGCGTGCTCGGCCAGGAGACGTACAACCAGTTCTTCACCATGCACGGCACGGTGATGATGTTCCTGTTCGCCGTGCCGGCCGTCGAGGCGATGGGGGTCCTGCTGCTGCCGCAGATGCTCGCCGCGCGCGACCTGCCGTTCCCGCGCCTGTCGGCCTATGCCTTCTGGGCCTACCTGGTCGGCGGCCTGTGCTTCTTCGCCTCTCTCTTCGTCGGCCTGGCGCCGGACGGCGGCTGGTTCATGTACCCGCCGCTGACGTCGACGACCTACTCGCCGGGCATCAACGCCGACTTCTGGCTGCTCGGCATCGGCTTCATCGAGATCTCCGCCATCGCCGGCGCGATCGAGATCATCGTCGGCGTGCTGCGCACGCGCGCCCCCGGCATGTCGCTCGACAGGATGCCGCTCTTCGCCTGGGCGATGCTGGTCTTCGCGGTGATGATCATCCTGGCTTTCCCGGCGGTGATCCTGTGCACGCTGCTGCTCGAGCTCGAGCGCGCGCTCAACTGGCCGTTCTTCGACGCGACGCGCGGCGGCGACCCGCTCCTCTGGCAGCACCTGTTCTGGTTCTTCGGCCACCCGGAGGTCTACATCATCTTCCTGCCCGCGGCCGGGCTGATGTCGATGATGGTCGCGACGCTGGCGCGGGTGCCGATCGTCGGCTACCAGCTGCTCGTGCTGGCGCTGGTCGGCACCGGCTTCATCAGCTTCGGCGTGTGGTCACACCACATGTTCGCGACCGGCATGCCGACGCTCTCGATCAGCTTCTTCTCGGCGGCGAGCATGGCGGTCAGCGTGCCCGCGGGCATCCAGGTGTTCGCCTGGATCGCGACCTTCGCGCAGGGGCGCGCACGCTTCAACGTGCCGACGCTCTTCCTGCTCGGCGCGCTCGTCACCTTCACGATCGGCGGGCTGACCGGCGTCATGGTCGCGCTGGTGCCGTTCGACTGGCAGGCGCACGACACCTACTTCATCGTCGCCCACCTTCATTACGTGCTGTTCGGCGGCATGGTGTTCCCGCTCTTCGCCGCGTTCTACTACTGGCTGCCGATGATGAGCCGGCGCGCGCTCTCGGAGCGGCTCGGCAAGTGGGTGTTCTGGCTGATGTTCGGCGGCTTCCAGGTGACCTTCCTGCCGATGCACCTGACGGGCCTCATGGGCATGCCGCGGCGCGTCTACACCTACCTGCCGGGCTCGGACCTCGCCCTCGTCAACCTCGTCTCGACCGCCGGCGCCTTCATCCTCGGCGCCGGCGTGCTGCTGTTCCTGTTCGACCTCGCGCGCAACTTCCGCTTCGCGACCGAGGACAACGCCGGCAACGTCTATGGCGGCGGCACGCTCGAGTGGCTGCCGACCGGCCTCTACTCGACGCGCAGCATCCCGGTCGTCAGGAGCCGGGATCCGCTCTGGGACGACGCGAAGCTGGGCGAGGACGTCGAGGCCGGGCGCTATTTCCTTCCCGGCGCGCCCACCGGGCACCGCGAGACCCTCATCACCAGCCCGCTGCGCGCCGAGCCGGAGTACCTGCAGATCATGCCGGGGCCGTCGGCATGGCCGCTCTTCGCCGCCGTCTTCACGGCCGGGTTCTTCCTCCTCCTGACCGTCCAGGCGTCCGGCGTGGCGATGGCGAGCGGCGTGCTCGCGATCGTGTGCGTCGTGCGCTGGATGTGGGACACCGACCGGCCGGTGGCCGTCGGGCAGGCCGACGTCGGCGCGGGCATCGTCCTGCCGACCTACGTGGTCGGCTCGCGCACCCACGGCTGGTGGGCCATGACCATCCTGCTGGTCGTGGTCGGGATGGTCTGGGTGATGACGGTGTTCAGCTGGTTCTTCCTGCACGGCGTCAAGCCGGCGTTCTGGCGTCCGGCGCCGGACTCGGGATGGGTGTGGGCGATCGCCGCCGGCTATGCCGCGGCGGCCGCTCTCGCGCTCCTGTCGCGCCGGCTCATGGCACGCCCGAAGAGCACGCTGTGGGGCTCGCCCGCGATGCTCGTGTCGGCAGCGCTGGTGCTCGCTGCCGCCTACGGGTGCGATGCGTGGAGCTGGCGCGGCTTCGGCCTCGAGCCCCAGCTCAGCGCACAGGCGGCGCTCATCGCTGCCTTCCTGGCGCAAGGCGGCTTCCTGACGAGCGTGGCGGTGCTGATGGCGCTCTACATGGCCGCGCGAACGAGCCGGGGGCTCGTCACCCGGCCGCACAACAACAGCTTCGACCTCACCGTGATGTTCATCGCCTACACGGCCGCGCAGGCAGGCGTGTCGGCGCTCCTCGTGCGCCTCTTCCCGGCCGGGGGCTGAATGCCGATATGGCTTCTGTCGCTGGGTGGCCTGCTCGTCTGGACGGTCCACTTCTTCGGCCTGTACCTGATCGCCAGCATCTGGCTGACGACCCCCACCGCCAGCGTCGTGGCCGGGGTCTTCACCGTCGCCTGTCTCGGCGCCGACGCCTGGCTCCTCTGGCGCACCGCGCCGGCGCGCCGGGGCGGCGCGATCGACCCGTTCGACCAGTGGCTGCTCCTCCTCGCCTTCCTCGGCGCCGCGCTGTCCGCGCTCGCCGTGCTGTGGCAGGGCTTGCCGGCACTGATCGTCTGAGGCCGGCCGCACCCCGCGGCGCGGCGCCGAACCGGAGCGTTGCGCAAGCGGCTACTGCGGAAAGGCTTCGATCGCCGCCTCTCCGCCCGCCTGGGCGGGCGTGCGGGCGACGTTCATCAGCCACGAGACCATCGCGAAGTAGCCCACCAGCTTCGTGAGCTCGACGATGCCGCGCTCGCCCCAGCGCCCGAGCGCGGCCCCGTACGTGGGGTCGCTGACGCCGTGCGTCGCCAGGATCTCGCGCACGAAGTCGAAGGCGGCCTGCTCGTCGGCGGCGAGCCGGGGCGGCGCCGCACCTTGCCGGATCGCGTCGATGGCCTCGGCGGCGACCCCCGCCCGGACCGCCAGCGGTGCGTGCATCGCCCACTCGAAGCGGTTGCTGACGTGCCGGGCGACGACGCAGGTCGCCAGCTCGCGCACGCGCGGCTCGAGCACGCTCTCGAAGCGGAGGAACTCGCCGAGTCCGGCCACGCGCTCGAGCAGCACGGGGCTGCGCAGCAGCGGCAGGAAGGGCCCGTAGACGCCTTTGCGCGGGCCGTCGACGAGCGCCTGCGCGGCGGCGCGCTGCGCCGCGTCGAGCGAGCTCAGCGGCGGCATCGGCAGGCGCTCGGTGGCGCCGCGGGCATGGCCCTGGGCGAGCGGAGCGGGGTCAGGCATCGAACGTCTCCTTCGAATGGGCTCGCGGCCGGCCCGATCGCCAGAGCCACGCAGCGGTCGCGAACAGTGCACAGGCTCCACTCGCGAGGGCGAGCGCCAGCCCCTCGGGCCCGAGCTGCAGCAGGAAGGAAGATACGACGGGGCCCGCGATCTGGCCCAGCGCGAACGCTGCCGTGATGCGGCCCACGAGGGATGCCGCCTGGCCCGCGCTGGCGGCGCGGGCACGCATCTCCTGCACGCCGGCGAGCGTGATGGTCATGAAGGTGCCGCCGACCAGAAGTGCCGAGGCGGCGATGGTCCAGGCGCTGGTCCGGAGCGCCGGCAGCAGCACGCCGATGCCCATGAGCAGCTGGCAGGCGGCCCACGCGCGCAGGCGCGTCGGGCCGTGCAGCAGCCTGGCGGCGACGAGCGTGGAGAGCGCGGCGGTCGCGCCGAAGAGCGGCCAGGCGAGGCCGAACAGGCGTGGATCGTCGACGACGCCGCGCGCCAGCACGGGCAGGAAGGTTGCCGGCAGGATGTAGCCGTAGCCCATCACGCCGTAGCAGACGACGAGGCCGCGCGTGCTCCTCGCGTCCGCCGGCGCCGCTTCAGCGGGGCCGGGCGGACCCGCGCGATCCTCGCTCCACCCGAGGCGAGCGATCGCCCAGAAGACCGGCAGCGAGAGGAGCAGCGCCAGCCCGCCCAGCTGCAGCCAGAGCGGCTGCGACGCGACGCCGGCCGCCGCAGCGAACAGGCAGTGCAGGCCGGCCGTCGCGATGCCGAAGCCGACCCCGGCATAGACCCAGCCGCTGGCCCGAGTCGCGCCGCGCCGGGCCAGTGCGCCGAGGCACCAGACGCTGGTCGCGACGAACACCCATGCCGATGCCGCACCGGCGACGAAGCGCAGCGGCAGCCAGAGCGCCGGGCTCGGCAGCGCCATCGCCGCCGTCGAGGCGGCGGTCGCGATCAGGGCCAGGGCGGCGAGGGCACCGGCGCGCAGCGGCAGGCGCGACGCGCTGAGCGCGCCGGCGAGGTAGCCGGCGTAGTTGGCGGCGGCCAGCCAGCCGGCCTGCGCGAGGTCGAGCAGGCCCTCGCCCAGCATCAGCGGCAGGACCGGCGTGAAGGCGAAGCGGCCGATGCCCATCGCTGCCGCCAGCGAGAGCAGGCCTGCCAGCGGTATCAGGGCGCCGTGGGCGACGAGGCCGGTGCCGACGGGATGCGCTCGCGTTGTCATGGGGCACCGATTGCACGGAAAATCCGGCTTGGGCACAAATGAATAAACGTGGAGCACCGTTCTCGGGATGAGAAGCATCGACCTCGACAGCCTGGAGATCTTCCGCGCCGTCGCCACCGAGGGCGGCGTGATCCGCGCCGCCCGCAAGCTCAACCGGGTGCAGTCGAACGTCACGACGCGCATCAAGCAGATGGAACAGCGCCTCGGCCGTGCGCTGTTCCGCAAGCAGGGCCGCGGGCTGGTGCTGTCGCCCGAGGGCGAGCTGCTGCTGACGTACGCGCAGCGGCTCTTCAGGATCGCCGACGAGGCGGAGAACGAGCTGCGCTCGGGCCGGCCCATGGGCGTGCTGCGCATCGGCTCGCTGGAGAGCACGGCCGGCAGCCGGCTCGCCCCCGTCCTGTCCCGCTACCACCGGGAGCATCCGGGCGTGGTGGTGGAGCTGGTCACCGGCACCACGGGCGCGCTGCTGCAGCGCGTGTCGCAGTTCGAGATCGAGGCGGCGTTCGTGTCCGAGCCGTTCACCGCCGACGGGCTGTCCACCTTCAAGGCCTTCGAGGAGGAGCTGGTGCTGATCACCGCGCGCGGCGTCGCGCCGGTGCGCGCCGCGGCCGACCTGGCCGGCATGAGCATGGTGGCGTTCGCCGCGGGCTGCTCGTACCGCAAGCGGCTCGAGGACTGGCTCGGCGCCTCGGCGCTGCTGCCGGAGCGCACGCTCGAGCTGGCTTCCTACCAGGCGATGATCGCCTGCGTCGCCGCGGGCACCGGCTTCGCGGTCGTGCCGCGCTCGCTGCTGCTGGCCCTGAAGGCCGCGAAGGAGGTGCGCCAGCACGAGCTGCCGGCACGCGTGCGGCGCAACCGCACCCACCTGGTCTGGAAGGGCGCACCCTCGGCCGCCCTGCTGCGCCTGCAGGAGATGCTGGCCGGGCCGGCCGCACGCTGAGCGGTCTGCGGCGACGACCGTGCAGCGCGACGAGGGTCGGGTCCCCGTGCTCGACCTGGTGATCGACACCAACGTCGTCCTCGACTGGCTCGCCTTCCGCCACCCGATCGGCGCGCCGCTCGAGGAAGCGCTGACGTCGCGCCGATGCCGCTGGCTCTGCACCGGCGCGATGCGCGACGAGCTCGCCCGCGTCGTCGTGCGCGAGTCGCTGGCGCGATGGGCGATCGATGCGCCGGCCGCCCTGGCCGTTGTCGATGCCCTGAGGGTGGACCCGGGCGAGCCGCCGCCGCTCGGCGTCGCCGAGCGCCTGCGCTGCAGCGATCCGGACGACCAGATGTTCATCGACCTCGCCGTCGCCCGGCGCGCGCATGCCCTGCTGACGCGCGATCGCGCCGTGCTTCGCCTCGCCGCGCGGGCGCGTCGCTTCGACGTGCTGATCGCGACGCCGGAGGCGTGGCTGCGGCGGCCCTAGACGTCGCCCCTCGCGCTCTCGCTCGCGCAGGCGTGCCGCGCCTGCCTAGCCGGTCGCGGTCGTCTTCAGCGCCTGCGTGTCGTAGTAGCCGCGAAAGCCGGTGATCGAGCCGGTAGCGTCGTGCTCGATGAGCGTGGCGCCGTCGTAGCCGAGCGGCTCCTGGCCCGGGCCGGCGGATCCGCCCGCGGTGGTCCAGAACAGGCCGATCGCGTGCTCGCCGATCGTCACATGGTTGAACTCCGTCCTCGCGCCCGTGAAGGTGTCGGCGTATGCGTTCCAGAACGCGCGCGCGCCGTCGCGACCGTCGCGCCTGCTGCCGGTCTGCTGGAGCGCCGGGTTGGTGAGCGTCGCCCCTGCCGCGAAGAGCGCGGCCATCGACTCGACCGCGCCATGCCCTTCGCTCTCGATGCTGCGCAGGGCCGCGATGAAGCGCTGCGCCAGGTCCTTGCCGGTCTCGTCTGCCATGTTCACCTCATTGCCGCGGGCCGAACGGCATCGGCCCGTGTTTCGACCAAAGCCACGCGGCGGCCCCGAGCGCCAGCAGGCCGAGCCCTGCGGGGCCGGCCCGCCGCCGGCGATGGCCGGCGTCGATGGCGGTTCCGCGCGACGCCTCGAACAGGTTTCCGGTGGTCACGGGCGCCGGGTCGGCGCGCGCCAGCGCGGCCTCCATGAGCTTCGCGGTGACCGTGCCGACGAGGTTCGGCGCCAGCGCGTGCGCGAGCCGCGCCGGCCAGGCGATGCTGCCGACCATGGTCGTGGCTCGCGGCGCATGCGCCAGGGCGACGACGACGCGCGCCGCCACCGTGCGCGGGTCGACGAGCGGCGGCGGCGGCTTGAGGCGCCGGCCGGTGTAGTTCGCACCGTGCGACAGGCCCGGCGTGTCGACGAAGGTCGGATAGACGTTGCACACGCGCACGTCCGGCAGCGCCGTCAGCTCGGCGCGGAGCGACTCGGCGAAGCCGCGCAGCGCGAACTTGGTGGCCGCGTACGAGGCGGCGTAGGGCGCGGGCGCGAAGCTGCCGATCGAGACCATGTTGATCAGCGTGCCGCGACGGCGCGAGCGGAAGTGGCCGAGGACGGCATGCGCGCCGTTCATCTGGCCGACGAGGCTGGTCTCGACGACGCGCCGATGCACCTCCATCGGCACGTCCTCGAAGCGGCCGACCGCGCCGACGCCGACGAGGTTGGCCCACACGTCGATGGCGCCGAAGCGGGCGATCGCCGCCTCGGCGAGCGCCTTCACCGCGTCGGCGTCGGTGACGTCGACCGGGTGCACGAGCACGTCGGCGCCAATGGCGCGACAGGCGGCGGCGACGGCCTCGAGCGCCGGCACGCCGCGGGCCGCGAGGACGAGGTCGGCGCCGTCGCGCGCGAAGGCGATCGCCGTCGCGTGGCCGATGCCGCTCGAGGCGCCGGTCAGGACCACGGTGCGCCGCGCGGATGATCGAATGGACGAGGAAGAAGCAGGAGAAGAAGAAGGAGAAGGAGAAGGAGAAGCCATGCGCCGCTTCGGCAATGGCCGTGCCGTGCGCGCTTTGGTCGGCCTGTGCCGCTGGCCTGACGGCCTAGCCCGGCCCGGCCGCGTCGCCGGCCGTGACGCGAAACGCCGGCACCGGCCGATGGAAGCCCTTCAGCGCGAGCTCGCCCGCCGGCTCGCACGAGAACTCGCCGGCGTCGAGCAGCGCGTGCACGCGCTGCGAGACCAGGATCTCGCCGCCGCGCGCTTCGCCGCAGAGCCGCGCCGCCAGGTTGGTGACGGTGCCGATCGCGCCGTAGTCGATGCGGCCCGGAAAGCCGATGCCGCCGATCGTCGCGAAGCCCTGCGCGATGCCGACGCCCATCGTCAGCTCGTGGCCCCGGCGCTTCCACGCGTCGGCCAGGCGACCGATCGCGCGCTGCATCGCCAGCGCCATGCGCGCGGCGCGCGGCGACGGGTCGGCGATGGGCACCGGGTCGTTGAAGAAGACCATGATGCCGTCGCCGGTGAAGCGCTCGAGCGTGCCCTCGTGCTGCAGGACCAGCGCGCCGATCTCGGCGTGGTACTCGCCGAGGACGCCCATCACGTCCTCGGGATCGGCGGTCTCGGTGAAGGCGGTGAAGCCGCGCAGGTCGAGGAAGACGACGGTGATCTCGCGCCGGTGGCTGCGCAGCGGATCGTCGGCGCCGCCGGCGACGATCAGCTCGGCGAGCTGCGGCGAGAAGAAGCGCTTCAGGCGGCTCACCTTCTCGAGCTGCTCGACGCCGGCGGCGACCCGTGCCTCGAGGGTGCGGTTCAGCTCCGCGAGCTCGGCGCGCTGCTGCAGGACCTGGTCGTACAGCGACTTGATGCGCAGCAGCGAGCGGACGCGGGCCAGCAGCTCGGCCTGGTTGACGGGCTTGCTGAGGAAGTCGTCGGCGCCGGCGTCGAGACCCTTGGCGCGCTCCTGCGACGGATCGAGCGCGGTGAGCAGGACGATCGGCAGCATGGCGTGCGCCGGGTCGGCGCGGATCGAGCGGCAG
>JAESGR010000200.1_pt1 | contig 82569 bp, 68 predicted proteins | sample 9269771 | NCBI WGS metagenome assembly JAESGR01 (sample SAMN15739572, study PRJNA653492) | algae metagenome | isolation source: Chroococcus sp. CMT-3BRIN-NPC107 and co-occurring heterotrophs from well... | place: USA: Clark Mountains Wilderness, California | collected 2010-04-18 | reverse complement strand
GGGCCGGGGTTTTGCCCCCCCGCCGGTTGGGGGGGGGGGGGGGGGGGGGGGGGCCCCGGTCGGTGGAGCTCCGTGCATCCGTGTCATGGCCGGGCTCGACCCGGCCATCCCGACGAAAAGCGCACGGTGCCTCCTGCAGTGCAGGCAGCGTGCCTCTCCAGTCGAGATGGCCGGGTCGAGCCCGGCCATGACATCGTTGAGGCGGAGGTCGCTCGCTTCTCTGACCGGCCCCTCACCCCAGCCCTCTCCCCGCGAGCGGGGAGAGGGTGTTCGAAAGCGGAGAGCCTACCCCGCCGCAGCCCGCCTCCGCGGGCTCGGCGAATCCCCGCTCGCCTCCCGCGGGAAGGCCCGTCCCACCACCCGCACGATGTCGGCCATGATGGCGTCGAGGGCGTAGTCCTTCGGGGTGTAGATCGCGGCGACGCCGAGGTTGCGCAGCACGTTCTCGTCCTCGGCCGAGATGATCCCGCCGACCACGACCGGGATGTGGTCGAGGCTCTCCCGGCGCAGGCGCGCCTTGACCTCGCGCACGAGCGGCACGTGGGAGCCCGAGAGGATCGACAGCCCGATCACGTGGGCCCCGGTCTCCTTCGCGCGCGCGACGATCTCGTCCGGGGTCTGGCGGATGCCGTCGTAGGCGACCTCCATGCCGACGTCGCGGGCGCGAAGCGCCACCTGCTCGGCGCCGTTCGAATGCCCGTCGAGGCCCGGCTTGCCGACGACGAGGCGGGGCGTCTCGCCGATCGCCTGCGCGAGATCCGCGACCATGAGGCGGATCCCCTCCGTCGCGCCGCCGGTCGCGGTTTCGGGCGTCACACCGGTGGGCGCCCGGTACTCGCCGAACACCCGCCGCAAGGCCTCGCCCCACTCGCCGGTGGTGACGCCGGCCTTGGCGCAGGCGATCGAGGCCGGCATGACGGAACGGCCCTCGCGCGCGGCCGCTTCCAACTCCGCGAGCGCGGCCTCCGCGGCGGCCGCGTCGCGCCCCTGCCGCCAGGCGCGGATGCGGTGGACCGCCTCCATCTCCACGGTCTCGGGCACCGTGAGGACCGCGCCGTCGCCGGCGGTGAGCGGGGAGGGCTCGCCCTCGCGGTAGCGGTTGACGCCGACGACCACCTGCTCGCCGGCCTCGATGCCGGCGAGGCGGCGGGCGTTCGATTCCACGAGCGCCCGCTTGAGATAGCCCGATTCCACCCCCGCGACCGCACCGCCGAGCGCCTCGAGCCGGGCAAGTTCGGCCCGGATCTCCTCCTTCAGGCTCGCGACCTTCGCCTCGATCACCCGCGACCCGTCGAAAAGGTCGTCGTTCTCGAGGAGGTCGGTCTCGAAGGCGAGGATCTGCTGCATCCGGAGCGACCATTGCTGGTCCCAGGGACGGGGCAGGCCGAGCGCCTCGTTCCAGGCCGGGAGCTGCACGGCCCGGGCACGGGCCTTCCTGGAGAGCGTCACGGCCAGCATCTCGATCAGGATGCGGTGGACGTTGTTCTCGGGCTGCTGTTCGGTGAGCCCGAGCGAGTTCACCTGCACGCCGTAGCGGAACAGGCGCTTCTTCGGGTCGGAGACGCCGTAGCGTTCGGCGGTGATCTCGTCCCAGAGCTCCGCGAAGGCGCGCAGCTTGCAGATCTCGGTGACAAAGCGCAGCCCCGCATTGACGAAGAACGAGATGCGGCCGACCACCTCCGCGAAGGCGGCCCCGTCCACGCCCGCCTCGCGCACGGTGTCGAGCACGGCGATCGCCGTGCCGAGCGCGAAGGCCACCTCCTGGACCGGCGTCGCTCCCGCCTCCTGGAGGTGGTAGGAGCACACGTTCATGGGGTTCCACTTCGGCATCGCCTCGGTCGTAAACAGGATCACGTCCCGGGTCAGCCGGAGCGAGGGCGCCGGCGGGAAGACGTAGGTGCCGCGCGACAGGTATTCCTTGATGATGTCGTTCTGGGTCGTGCCCTGGAGCGCGTGGCGTGGCGCGCCCTGCTCGTCCGCGACCGCGATGTAGAGCGCCAGCAGCCAGGGCGCCGTCGCGTTGATGGTCATCGAGGTGTTCATGGTCTCGACAGGGATGCCGTCGAACAGGGCCCGCATGTCGCCGATATGGGCGACCGAGACCCCGACCTTGCCGACTTCGCCGCGGGCGAGCGCGTGGTCCGGGTCGTAGCCGGTCTGGGTCGGCAGGTCGAAGGCGACCGAGAGGCCGGTCTGGCCCTTGGCGAGGTTGCCCCGGTAGAGGGCGTTCGACTCCGCAGCCGTGGAATGGCCCGCATAGGTGCGGAAGATCCAGGGCTTGTCGCGCTCGCGCAGCCGGCCGCATTCGCTCATCCGAAGCCCTCCCCGAGGCCGTTCCTGTGGCAATGCAGCATGAGCCGCTGGGTTCCGCAAGCGCCGGCCCGCCAACGATTTCCGGGCCCAGTGGCGCCCGGGCGGGAACAATCTGCGTTGCAGCGCAATAATACTTGGGCGTAGTCTCCTCGACGGGGGCTTCCGAACCGAGGGGCGAGCCATGACGAGTGCGATGCAGCTGAAGGCGGGGGGCAAGAAGGATCTCTACGAGCCCGGCGAGATCCCCCCGCTCGGCCATGTCCCGGCGCAGATGTACGCCTGGGCGATCCGCAAGGACCGCCACGGCCCGCCCGAGGACGCCATGCGGATCGAGGTGGTGCCGACCTGGGCGATCGGCGACGACGAGGTGCTCGTCTTCGTGATGGCCGCGGGCGTCAACTACAACGGGATCTGGGCGGCGCTCGGCCAGCCGATCTCGCCCCTGGACGGCCACCGGCAGCCCTTCCACGTCGCGGGCTCGGACGCCTCCGGCATCGTCTGGGCGGTCGGCGCCAAGGTGAAGCGCTGGAAGGTCGGCGACGAGGTCGTGGTCCATTGCAACCAGGACGACGGCGACGACGAGGAGTGCAACGGCGGCGATCCGATGTTCTCGTCGTCCCAGCGCATCTGGGGCTACGAGACCCCGGACGGCTCCTTCGCCCAGTTCTGCCGGGTGCAGTCGCGTCAGCTCATGGAGCGCCCGCGTCACCTCACGTGGGAGGAGGCCGCCTGCTACACGCTTACCCTCGCGACCGCCTACCGCATGCTGTTCGGCCATGCGCCCCATGCCCTGAAGCCCGGCGACAACGTGCTGGTCTGGGGCGCGTCCGGGGGCCTGGGCGTGTTCGGCGTGCAGCTCTGCGCGGCGTCGGGCGCCAACGCGATCGGGATCATCTCGGACGAGACCAAGCGCGACTACGTGCTCTCGCTCGGCGCCAAAGGCGTGATCAACCGCAAGGACTTCGCCTGCTGGGGCCAGCTCCCGACCGTGAACTCGCCCGAATACGCCGAGTGGGCCAAGGAGGCGCGCAAATTCGGCAAGGCGATCTGGGACATCACCGGCAAGCGCGACGTCGACATCGTGTTCGAGCATCCGGGCGAGCAGACCTTCCCGGTCTCGACGCTCGTCGTGAAGCGGGGCGGCATGGTGGTGTTCTGCGCCGGCACCTCGGGCTTCAACATCACCTTCGACGCCCGCTACGTCTGGATGCGCCAGAAGCGGATCCAGGGCTCCCACTTCGCCCATCTCAAGCAGGCCGCGGCCGCCAACCAGTTCGTCATCGACCGCCGCATCGACCCCTGCATGAGCGAGGTCTTCCCCTGGGACAAGATCCCGCTCGCCCACACCAAGATGTGGAAGAACCAGCACGCCCCCGGCAACATGGCGGTGCTCGTCAACGCCCCGCGGGCGGGGCTGCGCAGCTTCGACGACGTGATCGAGGCGGCCAATTAGCGAATGGTGGGTGGCGAATGGAAGGGACGCTGAAGCGCTACTGCGCAGCAAGCTACGCCCCCGACGCCGCCCCCCTTTCCGCCCCCATTCGCCATTCGCTACTCGCCATTCGCCTCACGGCACCTTCACGACATCCGGGAAAGTCGGCGCCGGATCCGGCTTGTGGAGCCGGCGGCGCTTCGCCGCCACGACCGTGCCGTTGATCTCGCCGCCGAACAGGAAGATCGCCGCGAGGGTGTAGAGGAACACCAGGGCGGCCATCGCGGTCGCGAGGCCGCCGTAGGTCGAGGCGTAGGCGCCGGGATAGTTCTCGAGATACCAGCCGAAGCCGAGCCCGCCGATGATCCAGAGCACCAGGGTCACGACTACGCCGGGCAGCACCGACAGGAAGTCGCGCCGGCCGGCCGGGACGAGCTTGTGGGCGAGCGTCAGGGCCGAGACGATCAGGAGGGTCGCGGCGCCGACCCTCAGGAACCCGATGAGCCAATCGTAGGGCTGCAGCCCGGGCAGGACCCGCAGCACCGCGCGCCAGACCAGGGGGCCGAGCACCACCAGGAGCGCGAAGGCGAGCATCACGAAGGCGCCGCCGACCACGAAGCCGATCGATTCGAGGCGCGTGAACCACCAGGCCCGGGTCTCGCGCACCCCGTAGGCCCGGTTGAGCCCGACCCGCAGCGCCTCGACGCCGCTCGACGCGAAATAGAGGGCGAGCAGGATGCCGAGCGTCAGGATGCCCTCGCGCTTCACCGTCAGGACGTTGTGGACCTCGCTCGCGATCGGCCCCGCGACCTCGCTCGGCCAGGCCTCGAGGATGATGTCGGCGGCCTCGTCGGCCAGCGACCCGCTGCCGAAGAAGCTCGCCAGCGCCGTGACGAGGATCAGGAACGGGAACATCGACATCAGGATCGAGAGCGCGATGTGGCTCGCGATCGCCCACGCGTCGTGCAGAACGAAGCGGTTATAGGCGATATAGGCGAGTTCGAGGGCGAGACGCAGGCGGCGCAAGAGGGGTCTCCGTCGCGCTCACATGGCGCCCGAGGGCGGCGGGAGCAAGGGAACCTTCGAGTATCGTCCCCAGCCGGAACGCGACGGCGCGCCGGAAGACCTCCGTGTCATCCCCGGCCGGAGCCCTCACGCCGGGGCCACCCCCCGTGTCATCCCCGGCCGGAGCGCGTGAGCGCGCAGGGGAAGGGGATCCAGCACGACGACCTGCTGCGAAGCAGCACCTTATGCAGTCCACACAAAGAGCCGCTTTGCGGCAGCTCCGTCGTGCTGGATCCCCGTCCCCTCCAGCGGCTGAAGCCGCTTCCGGCCGGGGATGACACCGCGGGTCCCAAATCCCCTTCCCCTGCACGCTGTCGCGCACCGGCCGGGGATGGCTCCGAGGTTGGCGCAGCCAGGGTTGCGCCCGCTGCGGTGGCGCCTTCGTGCCGCGGCATTGGCCTTCCGTCGCAAAATGCGCCATGGCTCGCCGCGTCATGGTCGCCTCGCTTCTCCCGCACCTCGCGCCGCCGCTCTTCGTGCTCATCTGGGCCACGGGTTTCGTGGCCGCGCGGATGGTGGCGCCGTATGCGGACCCGCTCACGTTCCTGAGCCTGCGCTTCGTGCTCGCAGGCGCCGTGCTGGCGGGCGCGGCCGTCGCGGTGCGGGCGCCCTGGCCCTCGACCGGGCGGGCCTGGCGCGACGGGCTCGTGGCGGGGGCGCTCCTGCACGGGGTCTATCTCGGCGGGGTGTTCTGGGCCGTGAAGCACGGGCTGCCGGCCGGCATCGCCGCGCTGATCGCCGGGCTGCAGCCGCTCGCCACCGGGCTCCTCGTCGGTCCCTGGCTCGGCGAGCGGGTCTCCGGCCGGCGCTGGACCGGGATCGCGGTCGGCGCCCTCGGAGCCGCGCTCGTGGTGGCGCCGAAGCTCGGGGCCGCGGACGGCTTCCCGCCCGCGCCGCTCGCGGTCTGCATCCTCGCCATGCTGTCGATCACGGTCGGCACGATCTGGCAGAAGCGCACGGCCGGGGCGGCGGACCTGCGCACCAACGCGGTGGTGCAGTATCTCGGCGCCCTCCTCGTCACCGTCCCGCTGATGCTCCTCCTCGAGGACATGCGCCTCGAATCCGCCGCGCCCCTGTGGATCGGGCTCGCCTGGGCGGTGTTCGGCCTGTCGATCGGCGCGATCGGGCTTCTCCTCGTTCTCATCCGCCGCGGTGCGGTCGCGGGCGTCGCGGCGCTGCTCTACCTCGTGCCGCCGGTCTCGGCCCTGATGGCGTTTGGCCTCTTCGGCGAGACCCTGAGCCTCGTGCAGGTCGCCGGCATGCTGGTCGCGGCCGCAGGCGTCGCCATCGCGAGCCGGGGCTGAACCGGCCCCGGCGGGGACCCCGGCACATTTTTTGATCGCAAGGGATCGAAGCCGCTCCCGCGGCGGTTTATGCTGCGCTGCACCAACGGAGATCGCCCCATGAGCGCGCGCGCCGCCGAAGCCGGACCCGCCCCCGACCTCGTCTCCCTCGCGCGCGAGGCCGCCCGGTCCGCGGCCGACCTCGTCGCCGAGGCGACCCGGCGGGTGCGGGCGAGGGTTGCGGTCGAGGGGCGCCTCTCCGCCGAGGCGCTCGAGCGGGAGCAGCACGCCGCGCACGGGCTCGCCTGGATGGCAACCTATGCGGAGGCCCTGCGCGAGCTCTCGTCCTACGCGGAGCGGATGACGGAGGCGGGCCGGTTCGGCGAGACCGAGGATCTCCTCGTGCGCATCGGCATGGGCGAGTATCTCGACCAGATCTTCGGCGGCATCTCGATGAGTCAGGTCGAGATCGTGCGGCCCGGCGCTTTGGGCCTCTCGGGCCGCGATCTCGCGCGCTTCCGCACGCCCGCCGTCGAGACCCTGATCGAGGAGGGCAACACGGCCGAGAACCGCGCCCGCCTCGTCGACCGCATCCGCGCCGGCCAGGGCGCCGCCACGATCGGGGACCCCGGCCTCGACGAGACGCTCGAGGCGATCCGCAGCGAGATGCGCCGCTTCGGCGAGGCCGAGGTCGCGCCCCACGCCCATGGCTGGCATCTCGCCAACGCCTACATCCCCCTCGACGTGATCGCCCGCATGGCGGATCTCGGCGTCTTCGGGCTCACGATCCCGGAGGAGTACGGGGGCTTGGGCCTCTCGAAGGTCTCCATGTGCGTGGTCTCGGAGGAGCTGTCGCGCGCCTATATCGGCGTCGGCTCCCTCGGCACCCGCTCGGAGATCGCCGCCGAACTGATCTTGGGCGGCGGCACCGCGGAGCAGAAGGCGCGCTTCCTGCCCGGCATCGCCTCGGGGGCGATCCTGCCCACCGCGGTCTTCACCGAGCCCAATACGGGCTCGGACCTCGCCTCGCTCAGGACCCGCGCCGTACGGCGGGGCGAAGATTGGGCGGTCTTCGGCAACAAGACCTGGATCACCCATCCCGTCCGCGCCGACCTGATGACCCTGCTGGTGCGCACCAACCCGGACGAGCCCGGCCATCGCGGCCTGTCGATCCTGCTCGCCGAGAAGCCGCGCGGCACGGACGCGGAGCCGTTCCCGGTCGCGGGCCTCACGGGCGGCGAGATCGAGGTTCTGGGCTACCGCGGCATGAAGGAGTTCGAACTCGCCTTCGACGGCTTCCGGGTGCCGGGCGAGAACCTCCTCGGCGGCGTCGAGGGCCAGGGGTTCAAGCAGCTCATGCAGACCTTCGAGTCGGCCCGCATCCAGACGGCGGCGCGGGCGCTGGGCGTCGCGCAGTCGGCCTTCGACCTCGGCCTGCGCTATGCGGAGGAGCGGATCCAGTTCGCCAAGCCGCTGGTGGCCTTCCCGCGCGTCGCCGACAAGCTCGCCCTGATGGCGGCGGAGATCCACCTGGCGCGCCAGCTCACCTACTTTGCCGGCCGCGCCAAGGACGAGGGAAGGCGCTGCGACCTCGAAGCCGGGATGGCGAAGCTCCTCGCCGCCCGCGTCGCCTGGGCGGCGGCCGACAACGCGCTCCAGATCCACGGCGGCAACGGCTTCGCCCTCGAATACCCGATCTCCCGCGTCCTCTGCGACGCCCGCATCCTCTCGATCTTCGAGGGCGCGGCGGAGATCCAGGCCCAGGTGATCGCCCGGCGCCTGCTCGAGGCGCAGTGACGACCACCGCTCGTCTTCGCGACGGAAACCTCGCGGCAATCCCAGTTCTCGGGCGCCTGCGGCCGTGAACGCCGAAGCGGAAGGGAGGCGCCCGCGCCACACCTGCTCACCATTGCGTGCGTGCGCAGCGGAAGCCTGGCTTTCGGGCTTCCCCGGATTCCGGACCCTGGTTATCTTCTGTTCATGAATCACGGGGCGTGATTCGATCCGGGCGCGTTCATGTCTGACGATTACGGTACGAGTTCTATCGACGCGAAGCGGACCCTTCCCCACGACGGCGCCCGGCGCGACGCCGCGGCGCCCGCGGCGTCCGAGCCCCTCGAACTCATCCAGGTCAGCGGCCGGATCAAGTGGTTCGACGTCGCCAAGGGCTTCGGCTTCATCGTCCCCGACGACGGCCTGCCCGACGTGCTCCTCCACATCACCTGCCTGCGGCGGGACGGCTACCAGGCCGCCAACGAAGGCGCCCGGATCGTCGTCGAGGCGGTGCGGCGCCCGCGCGGCCTGCAGGCGTTCAGGATCGTGTCGCTCGACGAATCGACCGCGATCCACCCGTCCGAACTCCCGATGCCCCGCACGCACGTCTCCGTGACGCCGACGAGCGGGCTCGAGGGCGCGACCGTGAAGTGGTTCAACCGCCTGCGCGGCTTCGGCTTCCTGACCCGCGGCGAGGGCACGCCGGACATCTTCGTCCACATGGAGACCCTGCGCCGCTACGGCATCGCAGAGCTGAAGCCCGGCGACCGGGTGCTGGTGCGGTTCGGCGACGGCTCGAAGGGCCTGATGGCCGCGGAAGTGCGCCTCGAGGATGCGGCGCTGCCGCACTCCCATTGAGCCCTTCGCCCATGCGCTTCCTCGCGACGCGGGCGCTCGCCGCCTTCGCCTTGGTGCTGGCCCTCGCGGCCGCCGTCCAGGCCCAGACCTTCGAGCCGCTGACGATCGTGGGGCAGGGCGGTCGCCACGCCTTCAAGGTCGAGGTCGCCCGCAACGACGCCGACCGGGCCCAGGGGCTGATGTACCGGCGTTCCATGCCGGCCGACCAGGGCATGCTGTTCGACTTCGCCCGCGTGCAGCCGGTCTCCATGTGGATGCAGAACACCTACATCCCGCTCGACATGCTGTTCATCCGCCCCGACGGCTCGATCGCCCGCATCGCGGAGAACACCGAGCCGCTCTCGACCCGCACGGTCGGCTCCGGCGAGCCGGTCCTCGCGGTGCTGGAGCTCAACGGCGGCACCGCGGCCCGGCTCGGCATCAAGCCCGGCGACCGGGTCGAGCACCCGCTCTTCAAGCGCTGAGCGCGGGCCGAGCCGGGCTTCGCCCCGTCCGGCGTCGCAAGCTGTCCTGGTGCGACCTTGACCCGATCGACGGCCGAGCGCGGTCGGCCCCGGCCACGCGGCATCAGGGGCGCGGCGTCGTCGTCGCCGGCGCCTGGCGGGCCGGCTGCACGGGGGGAGCGCCCGAGCGCGCCGCCGGCGTCGCGCCGCCCGTCGACGTCGCACGATCCCGGGTCCGGAGCTGTTCGGTGAGCGTGGTGACCTGCATCTGGGCCGAGGCCAGGTCGCGCCGCGCCTGGTCGAGAGCCTGGCGGCTGCGGTCGAGGTCGGCCCGCAACTGGCGCGCTTCCGCGCCCGCCCGGTCCCGCTCCGCCGCCGCCCGGGTCAGCTCCTCGCGCAGGCTGCGCTCCTGCTGGCGGTCGGAGGACAGGCCGTAGGCGAAGGCGCCCCAGCCCGCGGCCGCGACCAGAAAGAGGATGAAGCTGACGCCCATATGGGCCGCCAATCTGTCGTTGCCCATGTGCCCCGCGCCTCCCGGACCCGCAGGCCCAGAGCTCCCCCGGGCGTCAGAGTAAGGCCTTCGCCCCGTCGCGCACCAGACGTTTGTCGACTGAGGTCCCGGCCGCGACGCCGGATCCCGTGGCCCACGGCCTCCGACCCCTGTCCGGGGCGACCGCCCAACCGCACCGCCACGCCGCGATAGGGCGCCCGGCCCCCCCCATTCGGGTCGCGCGGCACCGCCCCGTTCCCCGAAGCGGCCGACGGGACGCTGAAACTTGGCCGGGGCGTGGCACGTTCAGTGCGGGAGACCTTATCACAGATCCGTGAACGGATGGGCCGATGACCTATACCTTGTTCCGGCGACGGAGCATGCCGGACCTCTATTGTGCCGTGCCCGAGCACAAGCCGGTCCCGCCCTTCGTCCAGGATCCCACGTGGGAATTCGCGGGCACGACCACGCCCGACGCCCCGCGCCCGCCCGGCTTTGACGAGACGGTGGCCCGTTTCGCGAGCCAGTTCCAGGGGTTCTACACCTTCCGGACCGACGCCTCGGCGGCCCGGAGCCGGAGGCTGTCGCTATAGCGGCGCGGGTTGCCGAAGCATCTTTTCGAGAATGTCCGAAGCTCGACACGAACCTGGCGACGGATCACGGTGCGAAGCCACGCTCAGGTCGGGCGGCGGATGAAATCGACGAGCGCCCGTTCCAGCGCCGTGTCGGCGGTGTTGAGATGGGCGATCGCGGAGGTGTGGTTGTGCCCGCGCAGCCACAGGCTCGGCGGCGCCCTGCGCTTCGCCGCCGCGAGCCGGTAGACGAGCTCGGCGCAATAGACGTCGAGCAGCGGATTCTCGAATTCGCTCCAGGCCACGAAAGTCGGCGGGCTGTCGGGGCCTGCATGCGCGACGGGCGATACGTCCTCGTAAGGGCCGGGGTCGGAGCCGTAATAGGCCTCGACCTTGCGGGCGTTCGGGTTCTCGGGCGAGGCGTCCGCGCGCACGCGACCGCTCACGATAACGACGCCGGCGAGCCCCGGTCCTTCGGCGGGATGGTGCCTTCGGTCGTAGGCGTAGGTGCCGACATGGGCCGCTCCGGCGGAGTGGCCCATGAGGAAGATCCGCGACCGGTCGATGCCGAGCTCGGCGGCGTGCGCGCGGACCCAGGCCACGACGGCGCCGACGTCCCGCGAGGCCTCCGGGTAGGGCGCGTCCGCGGCGAGGCGATAGCCGATGTTGACCCCCACGATGCCATGCCGCGCGAGGCAGTAGAGGACATTGGAGTAGATCTCGGCGCTTCTGTTGCGGTGCCCGTCCACGAAGGCACCGCCGTGGACGAACAGCACGGCGGGGCGGGCGCTGCCGGCTCCGGGGAGGAAGACGTCGAAGGCTTGGCGCGGGTGGTCGCCGTAGGCGATGCCCTCCCGGACCTCGATCCCGGCTTTGGGCGCCGTGGCGAGCACGGGCGTGAAGCGCTCCACCATGAGCCGCACGTGGCCGGGAACGTCGCGGCTCCAGCGCGGCCCGATCTCGGCCATGAGGGCGCGCAGATCCTCGGGGATTTCGGGGAGCGGGATCGAGCTCATCGTCCGCCTCCGCACGGGTGCGCGACCGGCCGGGCCGCGCCGGGCAGCGCGGCGATCGCGAGCGCAGGAACGGCAAGGCCCGGCATCGGCTCCGCTTCGATCATACCGGCCCCCGTCCTCGGCATCCTGCCCGGGTCGAACGGGCGACGGCGGCGTACGATGGTCATGCTCCCTCCTTGCGCCGCTCGCAATCTTGCCCGCCGGGCCGACCTCGTGGCCACGGCCCCGGCCGTTGCCCTGCGCTCCGATCCCCCTATCTCGCCACCCGGGTTCGTTCGGTTCAACCCACCCGGTCGGGGGCAGGCCGCAAACGTTCTTCGTGCCGTGCTCATGGAGGTTTTTGCGGCACCTATGACGATCGAGTTATAGTTTCTCTCCCGAAAGCGATAGGACAGGCCCTGAGCGCGTCCCTCATTATCGCCGAGTTTCGGCATAGCTCGGCGCGGGAAGAGGCACTCGGGCGGGGTCGTCCGTCGCACCGGGCCTCGGACGTGCCGGCACTCGACGAGGCGTGACGACGTCGGCGTCGCTCGCTCCGCAACAGACCTCGCTCGGGCCATGGGACCGGATCGAGGCAGGCGGAGCGACACGAGGACGAGGCGTCGCGTACAAACGAACAACAGAGGAGGAAGCCATGGTGAGCAAACGATCTCTCCTCGCGGGACTGGCGGCGGCGCTGATCGGATGCGCCGCACCCGCGACGGCGCAGGATTATCCGACCAGGCCGGTCCGGATCATCGTTCCGTTCGATCCGGGCGGGATCAACGACGTCGCGGCCCGCGTGGTTGCCACCCACCTGACCCAGAGGCTCGGCAAGCAGGTCATCGTCGAGAACAAGCCCGGCGCCGGCGGCGTCGTCGGGACCGAGCTCGCCGCGCAGGCCGCGCCCGACGGCTACACGCTGGTCTCGGTCTCGGTCGCCAACGCGGTCCATCCGGCGCTCTACAAGCTGCGCTTCGACCCGCTGAAGTCGTTCGACATGGTGTCGATGTTCATCGACAGCCCGAACGTGCTCGCGGTCAACGCGGCGGTGCCGGCGAAGACCCTTAAGGAGTTCATCGACCTCGTGAAGGCGAAGCCGGACGAGTTCTCCTATGCGTCGGGCGGCGTCGGAGGATCGCTGCATCTCGGCATGGAGCTGTTCCTGCTCGTGTCCAAGACCAAGATGCTGCACATCCCGTTCCGGGGCGGCGGACCGGCCGCGATCGACACGATCGCGGGCAACACCAAGGCGATCGTCGCGACCTCCTCGACCGTGAATGCCGGCATCGCCTCCGGGCAGTTGCGCGGGCTCGCGGTCAGCGCGAAGCAAAGGCTCGCGGCGCTGCCGGACGTCCCGACCTTCGCGGAAGCCGGGCTGCCGGAATACGAGGCCGGCAACTGGATCGGCTTCGCGGTTCCCGCGGGCACGCCCAAGCCGATCATCGAGCGGCTCCACAAGGAGATCGCGGCCATTCAGGACATGCCCGAGGTCAAGCAGGAGTTCCTCAAGCGCGGCGCCGACGTCGTGAAGATGAACCCGGCCGAGCTGCAGGCCTATTACGAGAAGCAGATCGCCACCTGGACCGAGGTCGTCAAGACGGGCGGCATCAAGGTGGAGTGAGGCCGGCACGCGTCGGGCCGGAGCGATCCCGGCCCGGCGCATCGGCATCACGTCACGTTCCACCATTCAGGACAGGTCACGGCCACATGCGGATCGGGCTGCGCGACAACAAGGGCTTCTGGTCCGGGCTGGTGTTCATCGGCGTGGGCGCGGCCACGATCACCGTTGCGGTCGATTATCGCCTGGGCAGCGCCCTGCGGATGGGTCCGGGCTACTTCCCGTCCCTGCTGGGCGGCGTCCTGATCCTCCTCGGAATCCTCGTCCTCGCCAAGGCGCTGAAGAACCCCGAACCCGTCGAGGGGAGGTGGTCGCTGCGCGCGCTCGTCCTGCTCCCGCTCTCTCTCGTGCTGTTCGGGCTCCTGATGGAGCGCGCCGGGTTCGTGCCTGCGCTCGTCGTCCTCGTCGTCGGATCGTCTGCGGCCGGCGAGGAGTTCAACGTCCTCGAGGCCCTTCTGCTCGCCGGCGTGCTCACCTTCGGCGCGGTGGCCGTCTTCATCTGGGGGATTGGGCTGCCCTTTCCGCTCGTCGCCGGCTGGTGAGCGCCACGATGGAACTGTTCGACAACCTCATCCTGGGCTTCTCGGTCGCGCTGTCGCTCGAGAACCTGCTCTATTGCGCCCTCGGCGTCTCGGTCGGAACCCTGATCGGGGTGCTGCCCGGCATCGGCCCGCTCGCCACGATCGCGATGCTGCTGCCGCTGACCTTCTCGCTCGGTCCGGTGAGCGCGATGATCATGCTAGCCGGCATCTATTACGGCGCGCAGTACGGCGGCTCCACCACCGCGATTCTCGTCAACCTGCCGGGCGAGACCTCGTCGGTCGTGACCACGCTCGACGGGTACCAGATGGCGCGACAGGGGCGTGCGGGACCGGCCCTGTCGATCGCGGCCATCGGCTCCTTCGTGGCCGGAACCTTCGGGACCCTGCTCATCGCCGTCGCGGGCCCTCCGCTCGCCTTCGTGGCGCTGAAATTCGCCGCGCCCGAATACTTCGCGCTCATGCTGATGGGCCTTGTGGCGGCCGCCGTCCTGGCGCAGGGCGACCTCGTCAAGTCGCTCGCCATGGTCGCGATGGGCCTGCTGCTCGGCCTCGCCGGCACGGACGTGAATTCCGGCGTGCGCCGCTTCACCTTCGAATTCAACGAACTGGCCGAAGGCATCGGCTTCATCGTGCTCGCGGTCGGCATCTTCGCGATCGGCGAGATCGTCGCCAATCTCGGCGATCCGGAAGAGCGCACGGTCTTTACCGACCGCGTGAGGAATCTCATGCCCACGAAGGCGGACCTGCGGCAGTCCGCCATGCCGATCGCCCGCGGTACGCTGATCGGGTCGTTCTTCGGCGTCCTGCCCGGCACCGGGCCCGCGGTCGCGTCGTTCTCGTCCTACATCCTCGAGAAGAAGCTCGCGAAGGACCCCTCCCGCTTCGGCAAAGGCGCGATTGAGGGTGTGGCCGGGCCGGAATCGGCCAACAATGCCGACGCTCAGTGCAAGTTCATCCCCATGCTGACGCTCGGCCTGCCCGCGAGCGCCGTCATGGCGCTCATGCTGGGCGCGCTCACCATCCAGGGGATCCAGCCGGGCCCCCAGGTCATGACCACGCGGCCCGACCTGTTCTGGGGCCTGATCGCGAGCATGTGGATCGGCAACGCCCTCCTGGTGCTGCTCAACCTGCCGATGATCGGCATCTGGGTGAAGCTCCTGAGGGTGCCCTACCGCCTGCTGTTTCCGGCCATCATGGCGTTCTCGGCGATCGGCGTCTACAGCGTCAGCAACTCCTCCTTCGACATCTACCTGACCGCGATCTTCGGCGTCGTCGGCTTCGTCTGGATCAAGCTCGGCTGCAGCCCCGCGCCGATGCTGCTCGGGTTCGTCCTGGGCCCCCTGATGGAGGAGCACCTGCGCCGCGCCCTGCTGATGTCCCGCGGCGACCCGTCGGTGTTCTTCACCCGCCCGATCAGCCTGTTCTTCATCCTCGTGACGATCGGCATCCTGGTCGCGATGGTCGTGCCGGCTTTGCGCGCGAAACGCGCCACCATCGTCGATGCGGGCTGACCCGGCCGGTCGCGATCAGGAACAGGTCACAGAGAGCCAGCCATGTCCGGTCCGAAGCTGTACGAGAAACTCGCGGAAGCCTTTCACGCCGAAGGCACGCGGACGCTGTTCGCGCTCCTCGGCGACGGCAACATGCATTGGGCGGTCGCGCTGGAAGCGCTCGGCTGCCGGTCGGTCTATGCGCGGCACGAGCACTGCGCCGTGTCGATGGCGATGGCCCATGCGAACGCGACGGGGGAACCCGGCATCGCCACTGTGACCTGCGGCCCCGGGCTGACCCAGATCATGACCGCGCTCACGACTGCGGTGCGCGCGCAGATCCCGCTCGTGGTCTTCGCGGGCGAGGCCCCGATCGGGTCGGCCTGGTACAACCAGATGGCCGACCAGGCGCCCTACGTGGCGGCCTGCGGGGCCCGGTACGTCCAGGCCCATCATCCGCCGCGGATGCTCGACCAGGTCCGGGAGGCCTTCCTGACCGCGCGCCTGGACCGGCGGCCGGTAGTGATCGGCGTGCCGTTCGACCTGCAGGCGCAAGGGGCCCCCAATCTGCCTGACTACGTACCCTCCACCGCCGTGATCCCGCGCGTCGGGCGCATGATGCCGGCCCCGGAGGATGTGGCGGCCTGCGCGGACGAGATCCGCCGGGCGGAGCGCGTCGTGCTGCTCGCCGGCCGCGGCGCCCAGCGCTCCGATGCGGCGCAAGAATGCCGGCAGCTTGCCGACCAGATCGGCGCCGTGCTCGCCACGACGCTGCCCGTGCGCGGCCTCTTCCACGACCATCCCTACTCGCTCGGGGTCGCGGGAGGCTTCTCCTCGGACGTGGCCCGCGAGGTGTTCGCGGACGCCGACCTCGTCGTCGCGATCGGCGCGAGCGTGAGCCAGCACACAGTCGATGCGGGCCGGCTCTACCCCAAGGCGCGGGTGGTCCAGATCGACAGCCGGCCCACCGGCGTGCACCAGGGGCGGCGCGTCGCCGACCTCTATGTCAGGGCGGACGCGAAGGCGGGTCTCGCGGCGGTGATCCGGGAACTCGGAGCGTATCGCTCGCCCGGAAGGCTGCGCACGCCCGCACTCGCCGACGCCATCGCGACCCGGCCCGCGGACGCCTACCCCTTCGGGATCGAGCCCGGGCTCCTCGACCCCCGCGACGTGGTGCGCGCCCTCGACGCGGCGCTGCCGAAGCACTGGCACGTCGTCAACAGCTCGGGGCATTGCTCCTATTTCACCACCCACATGACCGGGCGCCCCGCCGAGCGCTTCCACGTCATCCGCGAGTTCGGGGCCATCGGCAACGGGCTGTCCTATGCGATCGGCGTCGCGGCGACGTGCCCGGACGAGCCCGTGGTGCTGTTCGACGGCGACGGCGGGCTCTTCATGCATGCGCAGGAACTCGAGACCGTGCAGCGGCACGGCCTGCCGATCCTGATGTGCATCCTCAACGACGGCGCCTACGGATCCGAGATCCACAAGCTCCGCTCCGACGGCCTCAGCGAATCCGGCTCCGTGTTCGGGCGCGGCGATCTCGGCCGCATGGCCCGTGGCTTCGGGCTCGAGGGCAGCGTCGTGACCGACCTCTCGAGCCTGCCCGCGCTCGTCGGCGCCTTCGCGGCGAAGCCGGTCGGCACGCTGCTCGACTTCCACATCTCCGACCGCGTGATGTCGCCCGTGATGCGCCGCGCCCATCCGGCCAGGCACTGAAGCCGGATGGGCGCGTAAACGAAGAGAGGCACGCCGCGGCTGCGGCGTGCCTCGCAATGGCCCTTGCGGGACGGGAAGGCGCTACTTCACCAGGCCGACATCCTTCAGGACGGCGGCGGTGCGCGTCTGCTCGGTCTTGACGTACTCCTCCAGCGCCGGGCCGACGAGGAAGATGTCGTCCCAGCCGCGCGTCTTGAGCATGGTCTTCCAGGCGTCGGACTTGTGCAGGTCCTCGAACATCTTCGTGAGCTTCGCCTTGTCGTCGGCCGAGATGCCGGGGGGCGCGACGATCATGCGCCAGTTGGCGAGCTCGAGATCGAGGCCGGTTTCCTTCAGCGTCGGCGCGTCCACCTCGGGCAGCCGTTTCGGGGACGAGACCGCGAGCAGGCGGAGCTTGCCGGCTTTGACCTGGCTGACGAGCTCGCCGAGCGAGTTGATCCCGACCGTCACCTTGCCGCCGAGGATCGCGCCGAGCGACTCGCCGCCGCCCGAGAAGGCGATGTAGTTGGTCTTGGACGGGTCGGCGCCGACCGTCTTGGTGATCAGGGCCGCGAGGATGTGGTCGGGACCGCCGGCCGAGCCGCCGGCCCAGGAGACCTTGGCGGGGTCCGCTTTGATCTGGGCGGCGAGGTCCTGCATGGTCTTGATGCTGGAATCCGCGGGCACCGCGATCGCCTGCCACTCTCCGGTGAGGCGCGCGATCGGCGTCACCTGATCGAGCCCGACGGGCGCCTTGTTGGTCAGGATCGCGCCGACCATCACGTAGCCGCTCGCCATCAGTTGCGTCGGGTCGCCCTTGGCGGAATTGACGAACTGCACGATGCCGATCGTGCCTCCGGCGCCGGGGACGTTGGTGACCTGCACGGAGCGGACGAGGCCCGCCTCCGTGAGCGCCTGGCCGACCGAGCGCGCGGTCTGGTCCCAGCCGCCGCCGGGGGCGGCCGGCGCCATGATCTTCATGCTCTGCACGGGCTGCGCGAGCGCGGCCGACGGGAGCGCTGCAGCGACCAGCAGGGCCGCGCCGGCCAGTGTCCTCGATCCGATTCTCATAGACGTCTTCCTCCGTGTCATGGACCGGCGCAGCAAGCGCCGGCGGGATGCCCCCGTGGAATCGGGGGTCGTGCGCCGGGCGTCACCGTCCGGCCGTGGAGCTCGGAATGCCGAGCGCCCGCGCCTTCGAGGGCGTGGGCTCGTGCAGCGCCCGCCGCTCCTTGGCGTAGCGGACGAGCGCCCCGAAGCGGTAGATGCCGTGAACGAACTTGCTGTAGGGCATCGTGACGAAGAAGCCGAACACGAAGCCCATGTGGAGCGCGAGCAGCGTGCCCATCGCGGGCGTCGCGCGCAGCACCAGGAGCAGCATCCCGGTCAGGCTGACGAGGAAGAGCATCACCGTGAAGGCGTGCTCCATGCCGCGCCCGTTCTCGTCCCGCAACGCCGGATCGCGCTTGGCCTTCGCCCACAGCAGCCCTGCTGGGCCGACGAGGAGCCCGATGCCGCCGAGCGTGCCGAGCACCACGGGCAGGTCGTACCAGGCATAAGGCGCCGGATGGTCGACGATGTAGTGATAGAACGTCGCCGTCGTCGTGGAGGCGAGGCAGAGCAGGAAGCCGTAGAAGGTCAGGTGGTGGTAGAGGCGGCGCCGGTCGGTCGGGCGCTCGTCCTCGTTGACGCAGCCCGGCCCGCCGCCGTCGAGGTAGCGCAGCGTCATGGCATCGCGCATGGCGCGCCAGACCGAGACGTGGTTCGTGAGCGTGGCGCGCGTCTCGCCGATGTCGCGCCAGAACAGACGGAAGCCCATGATGAGCGCGCCGACCGCGTAGAAGAACGCGGCGCCGAAGATCGCCGCCATCGCGTTGTGGGACAGGATCCGGTAGAAGGCGCCGGGCCCGGTCTGGACCCCGAACATCACGGCCGGGTCGTTGATCGCCATCAGGCCGAAGAAGAACAGGCCGACGCTCACCGCCGTGATGAGGCTGATCGCGAGCCCGTTGCGCTCGAACAGGGGAGCCAGCGCCCGCGGCCAGACATACATGCGGTAGGAATCGTTGCGGACCTTGGCGAAGACGCGCGGAACGTTGACGTTGAACTCGTGCGGCGGCGAGAACTGGCAGTCCACGTAGCAGGCCCCGCAGGCGTGGCAGAGATTGGCAAGGTAGTTGAGGTCGCCGTCCGCGAACGAGCGCCGCATCTCCATGGCGGGAAACACGGCGCACAGGCCCTCGCAGTAGCGGCAGGAATTGCACACCGTCATCAGCCGGTCGGCCTCCGAGAGCGCCTCCGTGGCATGGAAGGTGTGCATCGGCGCCTCGCGCGACGCCGCTTCGCTCGGCTGGATCCCGCCGTGCGGCCGGTTCACCAGCGCCTCAGGGGTGGACATGGCGCACGGCCTCCGGTCCCGCGGACCACGGCTCAGTTGCGGGCATGGCGCGCCGCCTCCCGTGCCGCGATGGTGCTGTTGCGGGTATGGCGGGCAGTCTCCCGTCCAGGGACGCGTCAGTTGCGGGCATTGCGCGCGGCCTCCCGTCCCGCGACGCGTCCGAAGACGCTGCCGATCGTCATGCCGATCCCGGCGGCGTAGCCCTTGCCGAGCACGTTGCCGGCCATGATCTCGCCGGCCGCGAACATGTTCACGGATGGCCGGTCGTCGGCCATGATCATCCGGGACTCCCGGTTTACCCGCGTGCCGAGATACGTGAAGGTGATGCCGGGGCGCACGGGATAAGCGTAGAACGGCGCCGTCTCGATGCACCGCGCCCAGTGGGTCTTCGGCGGCGTCAGCCCTTCCGTGCGGCAATCGTCGAGGATCGTGTGGTCGAAGGTGCCGGGACGCACCGCCGCGTTGAAGCCGTCGACGGTCGCCTGCAGGGCCTGCGGATCGAGACCGAGGCGTCCGGCGAGATCCGGGATCGTGTCGGCTTGGATCGGCGGGTAGAGCGAGGGCATGAACATCTCGAGCGAGGGCGCATCGAAGATGATGTAGGCGATCTGATCGGGCTGCGCGGCCACGAGGCGGCCCCAGATGGCGTAGCGCTTGGGCCAGATGTCCTCGCCCTCGTCGTAGAAGCGCTCCGCGTTCCTGTTGACCACGATGCCGAACACCACGCAGTCGAGGCGCGTGATGATGCCGCCGTCGAACTTCGGCGCGCGCGCGTCGATCGCGACCGCATGGCATTGGGTCGGATCGCCCACGGCCTTGACGCCCTTGTCGAGCAGGAGCTTGAGCATGGAGCCGCGGTTGTAGGGCGTACCGCGAATGAGAAAATTCTCGGCCGCCTCGCCCCAGTATTCCTTGAGCCACTCGATGTTGGCCTCGAAGCCGCCGGCCGCGGCGACGAGCGCGCCGGCCCTCACATCCGCGGTCGTGCCGCCGTGCTTCACCTGAGCCGAGAGGAACATGCCGTCGCGGATGTCGAGATCCGTCACCTCGGCCTCGTAGACCATCTCGACGCCGAGGCGCTCGGCGGTGAGGTAGAGGGCGTTGAGCATCGCGCGCCCGCCGCCGAGGAAGAAGGAATTCGTGCGGCCGAGGCTCAAGGTGCCGCCGAGCGACGGCTGCCAGCGCACCCCCTGCTCGACGATCCAGGTCAGGATGTCCTTGGACTCGCGGATCATGAAGCGCGCCAGGTCCTCGTCGGTCTGGCCGCCGGTGACGCGCAGCAGATCCTCCCAGAACTCGTCCTCGGTGTAAGGGCCGGTGAGGATCTCGGTCGCGGCGTCGTGGGCGCAGCGCATGTTGCGCGTGTGCCGCGTGTTGCCGCCGCGGTAGAACTTGGGCGCCATTTCGAGCACCAGCACCGAGGCGCCGGCGCGGCGAGCGCTGATCGCGGCGCAGAGCGCGGCGTTGCCGCCGCCCACCACGAGGACGTCGAAGCGGCGCGTCCAGTCAACGGGATGGCCCGGGGGCGAGATCGCGGCTGCGGCGCGCTGAGCTTGCATGCGAGGCTTCAGGACCAGAGGGACTGCGATTGCGTACTTTTGTATACAAAGATATACTGACCGGCGTCAAGGTCGAGCGCCGGACGGATCCAGCCGAGGCGGGGAGCCCATGTCGGCACCGAATGCAAGTAGGGCAAGCAGGGTCGCGGGCGAGCCGCTCCTACCGGCATCACGCGACGTCGCGGGCGGGGAGCGCAGTTCGGCGCCCGGTGCGGACCGTGCAAGCAAAGGCGGGGAGCGGACGATCGGCCTCCCCCTCGGCGAGGCCGTGTTCCGGTCCCTGCGGCAGGATCTCCGGGCGGGGCTCTACAGGCCGGGCGACCGGCTCAGGGAGGAGGATGTCGCGCGGCGTCTCGCCGTGAGCCGCACGCCCGTGCGCGAGGCGCTCGGGCGCCTCGTCGCCAAGGGCCTTCTCGAGGCCGCAGGCGGCCGCGGCCTCACGGTGCGCCGCCTGAGCACCGCGGAGGTCCTGGAGCTCTATGCCATGCGCGAGATCCTCGAAGGCTCGGCCGCCCGCCTCGCCGCGCAGCACGCGTCGTCGGCCGAGATTCACGCCCTGGCGGATCTGGAGACGCGGTTCGAGGCGCAGACGCATGATCTCGCCACCCTGGCGCAGATCAACCGCGCCTTTCACGAGACGATCTTCCGGGCGGCCCGGAACCGCTACCTCAACGGCTCCCTGGAGGAGCTTCAGGATGCGATCGCGCTGCTGGGCCCGACGACGTTCAGCGTGAGCGGGCGCCCGCCGCTGGCCGCCGAGGAGCACCGGGACATCGTCAAGGCCATCGCGCAGCGGGACGCCGAACGCGCGGAAGCGCTGGCCCGGGCGCACATCCAGCAGGCCCTCCGCGCGCGGCTGGCGCTGCTCCATTCCGCATGAGGCGGCAGCCCGGAACGGACGAGGCCCGTCGGATGCGGCCGGATCGGCCGGAAGGAAATCAGGAGTGTCATGGCTACGTCCTCGCCTGAGGGCGTAAGCGAAACGTCTGACGAGCGCCCCGAGGATCGATGCCTTGGAATGGTACAGTACCGTACGGTCCGACAATATGGCGGCCGGACAGCCCTCCAGAACTGGCCCAAACGCTGTCGAGGGGATACATCTTTCCGGAACCGACGTAGGACTGTCGTGAATGGATGCTGCCCGTGAGCACCCGCTGATCCGCCGGCTGGAGAGCATCACCGACCTCTCGCCCGAGGAGAGGAGCGCGCTCGTCCACCTGCCGATGAACGTGAGGGAGATCGCCGCCGATCAGGACATCGTGCGCGAGGGCGACAAGCCGTCCGAGTGCTGCCTGATCCTCAAGGGTTATGCCTGCCGCTACAAGACGACGGACGACGGCAAGCGGCAGATCATGTCCTTCCACCTCCAGGGCGAGATCCCGGACTTCCAGAGCCTCTACCTCAGGACCATGGACCACAGCCTGGGCACGCTCACGCCCTGCCGGATGGGTTTCGTCGCGCACCAGACCCTTCACGGCCTCTTCGAGCGCCATCCCCGTCTTATGGCCGTGTTCACGCGCGAGGCGCTGATCGATGCGGCGATCTTCCGCGAGTGGATGCTCAACATCGGCCGCCGCCGGGCCGAGGGCCGGCTGGCGCACCTCCTGTGCGAGCTGTTCCTGCGCCACAAGGCGGTGGGGCTGGCGCGGGACCACGCGATCGCGTTCCCGATCACTCAGGCCGAGCTCGCCGATGCGGTGGGGTTCTCGACCGTTCACGTCAACCGCGTGCTGCAGGAATTGAGAGGGATGAACCTGCTGAGCCTGGAGGATCGGGTGCTGACGATCCTGGACTGGCCGGGCCTCAAGCGCGTGGCTCAGTTCGACCCCACCTACCTGCACCAGGAGAGCGGGGACGAGGGCGTCTGAGGCGGCCATTGCCGTTGTTCGAGCCGAGGGAGCGCTCATGCCTCCTGCGAACGGCTTCTCCTACTCGGCCTCCGGCGCCCCGTCGCTGTAGACCGCCGCCTCTTCGAGCCGGTCGCGGATCGAGATGAAAGTTGCGCCTCGCCCGGGTGAGGCCGGCGCGCACCGGCAGGTGAAGAGCCTCGGTGACGCTCGCACGTCGCATCGCCGGCATGAGCGACAGGGACTCGTGCGTGACAGCCACGGGACCCATGAGGGCGGACTCGCGCATCACGCTATCGATCCAATCGGCTCCTGTGGAACGTTCCGCTCCGTTTGCACGGCCGTTCCACTCGGATGGTGTTTGACGTTCATCGGAACGAGGGAGAGGCAGCCCCAGCCCTTTTGGGATGAGGGGTGTCTTCACGTTCAAATGTCCGTTCTTTGTCCGTCACCCGGCCAGCTTGAGAGTTCCGGGACGTGCCGACTGCCGACGTCGATGTGACGAAACCGTCGCTACGGCCTCTGCCGTGCCCCGTCCATCGTCAGCACCATCCGGAACTTGACGTCACCGGACCTCATCCGCCGCACGGCGTCCGGTGCCTGTTCCAACGGCATGGTCTCGATGAGCGGGCGTATGCCGGCGAGCACGCTGAAGTTCAGCGTCTTCTCGTTCTCGAACGGCGAACCGGTGATCGACCCGAGCACGCTGCGCTCGCCGACCACGAGCGGACCCGGCACGATCGCCAGCGGATCCTTGCCGGTTCCGAGCAGCACCAGCCGCCCCTGCGGCGCGAGCCCGGGCAGCAGCGCCGACACCACGTCGGCCTTGCCGATCGTGGCGATGATGGCCTGGGCTCCGCCCATCCCGGCCAGCGCCTCGGCGGCGTCCTGCCGGTTCGTGTCGATGTAGATGTGTGCGCCCAGCCTGAGAGCGTCCTCGGCGATGTCCTGGCCGCGGCCGATCGCGACGACCCTGAAACCCATCTTCCGGGCGTATTGCAGGGCCATGTGACCGAGCCCGCCGATGCCGAGCACGGCGACCAGGTCGCCGGCCTCGGCGCCGGATTTCTTGAGCCCGTTGAACGTCGCGATGCCGGCGCACAGGATCGGCGCGGCCTCCTCGGCGCTCAGTTCGTCCGGGATCGACACCAAGCCCGTCGCGCGGGCCAGCATCATCTCGGCGTAGCCGCCGTCGCAGGAGGCGCCGACGAACGGCTGGTTTCGGCAGAGCTGGAAGCGGCCTTGGCGGCACTGGGAGCATTCGTTGCAGGGGCCGCCGAGATGCCCGACGCCGACGCGCTGGCCGGGCTTCCAGATCGAGGCGACACCCGCGCCGAGGGCGGCGATGCGGCCTGCCACCTCGTGGCCCGGCACGCGCGGCGGCCGGAGCGTCGGATCCGCCCCTGGATGTCGGCGAGATCCGCGCCGCAGATCCCGCAGGCCTCGACCGCGATCAGGACCTCGCCGGCGCCCGGCAGGGGCGTCTCGCGCTCCGCGAATGCGAGGGTGCCGGGCGTCGTCACCTGCATGGCGCGATAGGTTTTTCTCATCGGTCGGTCTCCCCTCGCGCCCACCCCGACGGAGCGCCGTCGGATGCTCCTGCCGCGGACGCGCCCGGTCCGCGCACGATCGCGGTGACGGCACGCCCCGCCGCCTCGACGGCCCCGGCGAGGTATCCCGGGGCGGTGGAGCTCGTTTCGCTGCCCGCCAGGAACAGGTGGTCCTGCCATGCCCCGCTCACCCACGGCCGCGGGTCCAGACGCGGGTGTCCGCCGGCGACCCGATCGTCCGCGGTGGCCGTCAGCGGATCGGCGGCCCAATCCTTGAACAGGGTCGCGACCGGGCTCGCGGCCTCGGGGCCGAACAGGGCGGCAAGCTGCTGGACGCAAGCCCTGACGATCGCGTCCTGTCCGACCACCCGGCGCTGCTCCGCGGGAACGCCGACGAATCCGAACAGCGCCGCCTTGCCCGACGCCGTGGTCGCGTCGTGGACCTCGACCAGCGGCCCCGTCATGCTCTGCGCCATGCCGGAGAGACCGGCGTCCCGCCAGAAGGGACGGTCGTAGAGCGCGAAGACCTTCGCGTGCGGCGCCATCCATGTGGGCGTCTCGCGCCAGCGCCGAATGGTGGCGGCATCGAGGGCGGGCGAGAACGAAACGCCCGCCTCGAGCAGGCGCGGCGGCAGCGCGAAGACGACGTGCGAGGCGCGGATCGTCCGCTCCGGCCCGTCCGCCCCGGCGAAGCTCACCTCGACCTCCTGTCCGTCGCGCACGACCCGTCGCACCCGGGCGTCGAGGCGAAGGCGCGAGGCGGGAAGGTCGGCGGCCAGCGCGCGGATCAAGGCTCCGGTGCCTCCCGCGAGCCGCATGGATTGCGGCTCCTGCCGCAGGCCGCGGTAGCGCTGCGGCGCGTCCCGCGGCGTGCGCTGGACGATCACGTCGCCCTCGCTGGCCTGGGGAAAGCCGGAGAGCCCGAGCCCCTCGACCAGCGCGGCCATGGCGGGGTGCATCCCGGGCCAGAACCAGGAGGGGCCGAGATCGAAGCCGTCGTCCGACGGGTCGCCCGCGGCATCGGCGGAGAGGATGCGGCCGCCGAGGCGCTCACGCGCCTCCAGGAGCACGAAGTCGAAGCCGGCGCGATGAAGCAGGCGTGCGGCCGTCAGGCCGGCCAGGCCGCCGCCGGCGATGAGAACGGGATGCATCATCACGGATGGGAGCGGACCGCATCCGGCGTCGGTCCCCGGTTCAGGATCGGCGCTCGCGTCCGCGCGCTCCAGGCGAGGGCGGCGACCGCCACCGCGAGGGGAGCGAACGACACCCCGAGCACCGTGTCCCAGCCATAGGCCGTCAGCAGGCTTCCCGACGAGAACGAGCCCGCCGCCATCGTGCCGAACACCAGGAAGTCGTTGAGCGACTGCACCCGCGTGCGCTCCTCGGGACGGTGGCACTCGAGCACCAGCGCCGAGGCGCCCACGAAGCCGAAGTTCCAGCCGATGCCGAGCAGGATCAGGGTCAGCCAGAAATGCGCCACCTCGATGCCCGTCAGCCCGATCGCGGCGGAGGCGGCGGTCAGGGCCAATCCGGCGGTGACGACGCGCGGCGCGCCGAAGCGCGTGATCAGCCGTCCGGTGAAGAAGCCCGGGGCGTACATCGCGATGATGTGCCATTGCAGGCCGAGATTCGAGGTCTCCTGCGGCAGGCCGCACAGCCGCATCGCCAGCGGGGCCGCCGTCATGATGAAGTTCATGAGCGTGTAGGAGACGACACCGCAGATCACGGCCGTGACGAAGCGGGGCTGGCGCACGATGGCGCCGAGCGGACGCCCGCCGGCCACCTCCGCCCGCGTGGGCATCGGGACGTGGACGCCGAGAAGCACGAGGGCCGACACGGCCGCGACGGCGGCCTGCGCCAGGTACGTCGCCGCGAACAGGTAGGGCTGCCACAGGTCCATGGTGTGAGTGACGATCTGGGGACCGATGACCCCCGCGAACACTCCGCCCGCCATGACGAAGGACAAGGCGCGCGGGCGGCGCGCCGCCGGGACGCAATCGGCGGCGGCGAAGCGGAACGAGAGGACCACGGCGGCGTAGGCCCCGCCGAAGAACATGCCCAAGCAGAACAGCCAGAACGAGCCCAGCACGACCGCGAGCGACGCCAGCAGCCCGACGAGCACGCCGGACCCCGTCCCCGTCAGGAACGCGGCGCGGCGGCCGTGGCGGCGGACAAGGGCGCCGGCCGGCAGGGTGCAGGCCGCCATCCCGACCACGAAGATCGAGATCGGCAGCGTCGCCAGCGCGGGGCTCGGAGCGAGCATGTTGCCCACGATGGCGCCGGTCGCGTACACGATCGCCGAGTTCGCCCCGCCGAGCGCCTGCGCGACCGCGAGACGCCAGACATCGGCAGCCCCGGAGCGGACCGCGGGCACGGCCCCGGTCAGCGCATTCGCATTCATCCCTGACATGATGCTCCTCAGGCTGCGAGCAGGCCATGCCAACGTGCGTCGCGCGACGACGGACGGCGGTGCAGGCGGCGGTCGAGCAACGCGCCCGCCTTCACGGCCTCGCCGCTGCGCATGAGGGCGAGGAGGAGCATGTCCTCGATCATCTCGCGCTGGGCGCCGCTGCCGCCGATGCGCGCCACGTCGGCCGCGACCGGCTCCAGGATGCGGGCGCACGCGGCGTAGTCCTCTTCGGCAAAGGCGAGCGCGGCGCGGCAGATCGCCGGCACGACGGGTCCCGCGGCTAGGGCGCCCGCCTTGACGAGCTCCATCTGGGCCTTCACGCGCTCCTCGACGGCAGCCTTGTCGCCGGTCGCGGCCGCGATGAGGGCCATGTGGACGTCGGCGAAGGCGAAGCCCGCCTTCTGGAAGTATCCCTCGGAATAGGCCGCCGCTGCCTCCCAGAGCCCTGCCGGCACCGTGTGGCCGTAGGCCTGGAGCCGCCACAGGAAGGAGGCGGTGTCGCTCACGACGTTGACCGGCATGCCGGCCGTCACCGACGGCTGGATATGATCCGCGTAGATCGCAAGGGCCCGCTCCGGATCGCCCCGCTCCAGGGCGCCCAGCGCCGAGTGCCACGCGATGTGGCCGTGGAGGATCCCGGCGCGGTCGTAGCGCGGCAGCCAGGTCTCGATCAGCCGCTCCGCCTCGTCGTGCGCGCCGCCCTCGTACATGGCGTGGGAGAGCGCGTGCGCGGCGTTCGCATTGTCGGACCGCAGGTCGTAGCCGCGTTGCGTCAGGGCTCGGCCGTGGGCGACGTTGCCGTTTTCGGCATGGGACCAGCCCCGGTAGGTGAGGAACCACCAGTCGTCGGCGTCGAAGTGCCGGGCGTGGCGCTCGCAGAGGTCGACGCGGGCCTGGTCGTGATCGGCCATCCCGGAGAAGGCGAAGAGCCCGAAGGCGCCGAGCGGCAGAGAGAAGATCAGGACGTCCCGCGGCCAGGCATCGGCGTGGGCCAGCGCCCGCTCCAGCGCCTTGGCGGACTGGCCGCCGATGGCCAGCGACAGGACCTCCACATGGCTCCGCTCCCGCTCGGTCCCGCGCCGGGCGGCGATCTCTTCCGCGGCCGCGATCCGCGACCGGGCCTTGGGCAGTTCGCCACGGACGGCGTGCAGGCGGGCGCGCGCCGCGTGGGCGAGCGCGAGGTCCGGATCGGCCGCGATGGCCTCTTCGAGCGTCTCCGCGGCACCGGGCCAGGCCGACAGGAGCAGATCGATCCCCTGCCGGTAGCGTTCCGCCGCGAGGTCGGACATCGTCGAGAGCGGCAGGCCGCGGCTGTCGAGGTGGGGCATGGCGAATTCCTCGCTCCCGGAACGGGCAGGCGTCGATGTTCGGTCCGACGGCTTATACGGGATCCCGCCCCGCCCGTATTTTGACAGCCTGCCAATCGGTATAGAATAACCGCCGAACTGGAGCCTGGCCATGACGTGGGAAACCATCGAGGCGCCGCCAGGCCTGGCCGCGCCCAAGCCCCTGACCGTGCGGGTGCAGTCGATCCCGGCGCGCCACTCCTTCCCGGAGCATGCGCACCGATGGAACCAGATGGCGTATGCGATCTCCGGCGTGCTCACGGTGGCTGTGGAGGGGCGCTCCTTCGTGATCTCGCCCGAGCAGGCGGTGTGGCTGCCGACCGGCCTGCAGCACCGGGTCGGATCCCTGCTCGGGGCGGAGTTCCGCAGTCTGTGGATCGCCGACGAGGTCGGGTGCAGCCTGCCGGAGAGCGCGACCGTCTTCAGCGTCACGCCGTTGCTGAAGGCTCTCATCGCCGAGGCCGCCGCGATCGAAGGGGCGGAGGACCGCGACGGCTATGCGGGGCGTGTCACCGGCCTGATCCTGGACCAGCTCCGGCGCGCGCGGCCTCTCCCGGGCGCGCTCCCGTGGCCCCGTGGGGCATCACCCCTGACCGTGCTGTGCGAGGCACTCTACGCCGACCCCGCCGACCCGCGCGGGCCGGAGGCGTGGGGCCGGGATCTCGGGATGTCGGAGCGGACCCTCGCCCGCCGCTTCGAGTCTGAGGTGGGCATGAGCCTGCGCTCCTGGCGCCGGCGCCTGCGGCTGTTCAAGGCGATCGAGCTCATGGGCGGCGGCCTCGACGTCACACGCACCGCCCTGGAGCTCGGCTACGGCTCCACGTCCGCATTCGTGTACGCGTTCCGGACGGAGACGGGGTGCAGCCCCCAGGCCTATATGCGCGGACGGGGGGCGGATCGGTCGGAATGACCGCAACGGGTCGGGCAGCGGCCTCCGGTGCCCTGCTCGATCGTCTGGCCAGGCCTCCGAAGAGCGGAGCGGACCGCCAAACCCGGATGCGCCACGCAACGGGGCTGTTCCGGCTCCGCCCGCAGCCTCGAAGAATCGGTGCGTGCCATGTGCATCAGGCGGCGGGGAACACCCACACGCTCTCGGGCGGGAACTCGCACCACACGGGACCCGGCGCGATCGGCTGCGATCCGTGCGCTTTGGCGGCGAAGTCGCCGCTGCGGATGCGGTACTCCCAGCGGTCGCCGAGGAAGAGGCTGTCGTCGAGCTGCATCGGCAGCCGGTTGGGGCCGGGCGCATCGGAGACGCCGATCCGCTCGACCCGGATCACGATCTGGGCGTCCGCCTCGGGCGCCAGCCTCTCGGCACCGCGGACGGTCCCGGAGAGTTCCCAGCCGTGGCCTGCGACCGTGGCCCGATCGCCCGTCACGAGGGTGACCCGGCCCCGCGCGATGTTGTTGGCGCCGAGGAAATCCGCCGCGTAGAAGCTCCGCGGGTTGGAGTAGATGTCCCGCGGGGCGCCTTCCTGGACGATGCGGCCGTCCTTGAGAAGAAGGATGTGGTCGGCCGCGGCGAGCGCCTCGGTCTGGTCGTGGGTGACGAGGATCGCGCAGATCTCGAGATCCAGGATCAGCTTGCGGATCCAGTAGCGGGCCTCCTCCCTGAGCTTGGCGTCGAGGTTGGAGAGCGGCTCGTCGAGGAGCAGCACGCGAGGCTCGTAGACGAGGGCCCGGCAGATCGCCACGCGCTGCTGGCCGCCCGAGAGCTGGTCGGGATAGCGGTCCGCCAGATGGCCGAGCCCCATCTTGTCGAGGATCGCCTGGATGCGCCGCCCCATCTCAGGTCCGTCGACGCCCCGGAGCTTCAGACCGTAGCCGACGTTCTCCTTCACGGTCCGGTGCGGCCACAGCGCATAGGACTGGAACACGAGGCCGATGTTGCGCTGCTCCGGCGGCAGGGCGATGCCCCTCTCGCTGTCGAGCGCGACCTTGTCGCCGATCCGGATCTGGCCGATCTCGGGCTGCTCGAGGCCGGCGATGCAGCGGAGCAGCGTGGTCTTGCCGCTGCCCGAGGCGCCGAGGAGCGCGACGATCGAGCCGCGCTCGGCGGTGAACGAGGCGCCTTTCAGAATCTGCAGGCCGCCGAGCCATTTCTGGACGTTGGTGGCGATCAGCTCAGTCATGGATGCAGGCTCCGAGGCGCAGGGCCACGATCGGTCAACTCAGTCATGAATGCGGGCTCCGAGGCGCAGGGCCAGGGTCAGGCCGATGGCGGTGAGAAGGATGCTGATGAAGGCGAGCGCCGCGATCATGTCCATGGCGCCCGTCTGGAGCAGCGACACCATGAGGGAGCCGATCACCTCCGTGCCGGCGCTCATGAGGTACACGCCCGTCGCGTATTCCCGCAGGAAGATGATCATGATGAGCGCCCACGCTCCGGCGAGACCGGGGCGGACGATCGGGATCACCACGTCCCACCAGGTGCGTCCGATCGTGGCGCCGGTGGTGCGCGCGGATTCCTCCAGCTCGGGGCTCACCTGGAGCAGGGTCCCCTGCAGGAGGCGCAGGCCGTAGGACAGCCCCACCACCACGTAGGCGATGAAGAGGCTGGCGAGCGTCGGGCGCAGCGGCGTCAGGAAGGGAATGAAGAGGAAGACCCAGAAGAACGCCAGCCCGATGACGAGGCCCGGCAGGGCGCGGGGCAGCAGGACGAGGTAGTCGAGGATCGTGTTCGACACGCCCCGGTTGCGGTGGCCGGCAAGCCCGATGAGCAGGTAGATCCCGACCGCGAGCGCCCCGCCGACAGCCGAGATCAGGACCGTGTTGACGATGCCGCGCACGAGGCTCGGCACCTCGAGGAGACGGTGGAAGTTCGCCGTGGTGAGCTGGGCGAAGAGGTCCACGCCCTCGCCCCAGGCGTTCACGAAGGCGCGGAGCACGATGCCGGCGATCGGCAGCGCGACCGACACGAACAGCCACAGGCCGATGACTGCGAACGCGATCGCCTGGCCCTTGCGACCGAGCTTCAGGTTCGTGGTGCGGGCGCCCTTGCCGCCGAGCGCGGCGAAGCGGCGGCTGTGGCGCAACAGGCGCCGCTGCACGTAGACGAGCGGCAGGGTGATGAGGATCAGCACCATCGCGACCGCGGCCATGAGCTGGTAGGTCGGCACGCCGAACAGCGTCGTGAGCTTGTAGGTGTAGGTGGTGAGCACCAGGATGCCGTTCGGGTCCCCGAGCACGAGCGGAATGCCGAACATCTCGAAGCCGAGAAGGAGATTGAGCGCCGCCGCGAAGACGATGGCGGGCAGCACCATCGGCAGGGTGACGTCCAGCGAGACCCGCCAGACGCTCGCGCCGGCGGTGCGCGCGGCCTCCTCGAGGTCCGAGGGGAGGTTGCGCATCGCGGCCGAAAGATAGAGGTAGACGTTGGGGACGTGGCTGAGCCCCGCGATCGCGATGATGCCGGGCAGCGAGTACAGGTTCCAGGGAACGAAGCCGAGGATGTCGCGCACGAACAGCGACATGAAGCCGGCCGGCCCGACCGAGACCGTGTAGCCGAAGGCGAGCACCACCGACGAGATGAACATCGGCACCAGCACGAGAATCTCGAGCAGGCGCTTGCCCCCGATATCCGTGCGGGTCAGGAGGAAGGCGAGCCCTCCGCCGAGCGGCACCGCCACGGCCACCATGCCGAAGGCGATGAGCGCCGTGGTCCCGAGCGCCTCGTAGAACGAGGGGTCGGTGAAGACGTACTCGTAGGCCTCGAGGCTCAGGACCGCCGACTTAGAGAAGAACGGCGCGCTGAGGAAGCTCTGGTAGACGATCAGGCCGACCGGCGTGAGCACGGCGACCGCGAGCAGCCCGATGACGACGACGCGGAACAGGCCGGCATCGCCGCCGCGTCGCGTCAGCGATCGTGCAGGCGCTGCCGGCCCCGTCCAGACGCCGCCCATCGGCGAACCTGCAGTCTTGCCCTCGGCGGCCATTACGTCGTTTCCAGTCGTCCGGGATCGGATGAGGCGCGGCCCCTCACGGGAGGGACCGCGCCTTCGTGGAAGGTCTGCGCCTCAGGAGCCGCTGAGCGACGCCTTCCATTCGCGGAAGAACTGCACGCGCTTCTGCGGGTTGAGGTACTCCAGCAGCCCCTCGTCGAGCTTGATGGGCTGGAGATTGCCGCCGACGCGCTCGTTCAGCGTCTTGGCGTTGAAGCCCTGGTCGGTGTCGGTGCGGACGGACGGCATGCCGCCCTTGGCGAGCGCGTTCTGGCCCTCCTGCGACAGCATGAAGTCGAGGAGGAGCTTGGCCGCGTTGGGATGCGGCGCCTTGGCGGTGATCAGCGCGAGGCGCGAGAAGGCCGGCGTATAGTCGGTCCCGAAGGCGACGCCCAGGTTCGGGCTCTCCTTCGCCCATTGCAGGCCGTAGGAGCCGATGATGTTGAAGGCGAGCACGTTCTCGCCCGACACCACGGTCTCCTTCATGGCGCCCGAGCTCGAATAGGTCCGGCCCCCGATCGCGCCGAAGGCCTTGGCGAGATCCCAGAAGGTCTTGGTCTGACGCACGTCGTTGGTGTGGTGCAGGAAGCCGGAGCCGCTCTTCTCCGGGTCGAAGGATGCGATCTTGCCCTTCAGCTCCGTCTTGTTGTCCTGAAGGAACTTGATCAGGTCGGCGCGGGTCTTCGGCACCTTGCCCTCGGGGAGAGCCTTCGTGTTGTAGATGATGCCGATCGGCTCCACGCTCGTGGCGTAGAGGGTGTCCTTGAACGATGCCCAGTCGGGCACGTTCTTGGCTTCCGGAGACTTGTAGGCGCCCGCATGTCCCTCCTTGGCGAGCGACATCTGGTAGTCCATGGCGGAGCTCCAGACGACGTCCGCGCCGACCTGGCCGGCGGCGGCCTCCGAGATCACCCGGTTGTAGGCCCCGTTGGTGCCGAGATCGTTGTACTCGATCTTGATGCCGGGAAACCGCTTCGTGAAGGCATCGAGGAAGGGCTGGGCCTGGGCCTGATCGGTCGAGGTGTAGATCGAGACCGCCCCCTCCTTCCTCGCGGCGGCGATGACGTCGGCGTAGTCGGCCGGGTATCCCGCCGGCACGTCCTGCGCCAGCGCCGGGGACGCGGCCCCGGCGAGCAGCAGGGCCGCCAGAACGCAGCGGCGCGTGTGTTTGAGATGGATCACCATGGTCTCACTCCCTCAAGGGGTTCCGATGCCGTGCGGCGCTTGATCCGCACCGTCTTGGTCGATTGCGCCGTGTGCCGGCGAGGTGGCTGCCGCTCGAGGAGCGCGCAGCCCGTGGAGGGCAGGGGGCGGCTCCGGGACGGGCCTAGGTCCCGGTCTTGCGCGCCGGAGCCGGATTGCCGACGGCGGACGCCACGCGCGTGCCGAATTCGGCGCAGCCGATGCTCCCGCCGAGGTCCCGCGTGCGCGAGGCCGGGTCTTCCAGCACCGCGTCGACCGCGCGCTCGATCTCCTCGGCTGCGGCCGACAGCGTCGCGTCCGCGCGCCGCTCGCCGAGCCAGGCCAGCATCATCGCGGCCGAGAGGATCAGCGAGGTGGGATTGGCGCGATCCTGGCCCTGGATGTCGGGGGCCGAGCCGTGCTGCGCCTGCGCGCAGACCAGTCCCGCTTCCGCATTGGCGTTGATGGAGCCGGCGAGCCCCAGGCTGCCGGAGAGTTCGCTGGCGAGGTCGGACAGGATGTCCGAGTAGAAGTTCGTCGAGACGATCACGTCGTAGCGCGACGGGTCGCGCACGAGGTGCGCCGCCATCGCATCGATGATCACGTCGTTGAGCTCGACCTCCGGGAATTCCGCGTGGATCTTGCGGACGCACTCCATGAAGAAGCCGTCGGTGATGATGAAGTTGTTGGCCTTGTGGACTGCGGTGACCTTCCGCTTCCGCTTCATCGCGAGCTCGAAAGCCGCGCGGGCGATGCGCTCGCAGGCGTGCCGGGTGAGCTTGCGGACCGACATCGCGATGTCGGGGGTCGGCATGAACTCGCCCAGCCCCTTATACATGTTGCGGTCCGGATAGAACCCTTCCGTGGCCTCGCGCATGATCACGAGATCCATGTTCTTCGCGCCGCGATCCAGGAAGGCCCGCGACCGCGCGGGCCGCACGTTGGCGTAGAGGTCGAGGCCGACGCGGAAGCCGCCCGAGACGTTCACGCCGCCCTTCTCGCGGGGCGGGTAGTCCATGTGGGACTGGGGTCCGAGGATGATCCCGTCGTAGGTCCGCGCCTTGTCGAGCGTCTCCGGGCGCAGGGTCGTCCCGTATTTCTCGAGGCTCACGAAGCCGACGTCGTCGTAGTCGAACGACAGGCCCAGCCCGAACGCCGCGTCGGCGCGCTGGAGGACCTCCATGGTGGCGGCGGTGATCTCCGGTCCGATGCCGTCGCACGGCAGTACCAAAATGCGCATCGCGCTCTCCCTTGAGCGGGCACGACGCTGCGCTGGCCCGCGATCCAATCGCGAGCACATTGGCTTTGTAAATTTTAAAAAGCAATCCCTGTTCTAGCCGGTCGGGGCGGGGCCGCTTTTCACGAGCCCGGTCTCCGTCCACCGCATCGGGGACTTGGCCGCAAGGGCGCCGCCGAGATGCCGGCGCATGCGGTAGGACGCCTCCATGATCTCGCCTTGCTCCAGGAGGCTGAGGATCTCGAGGTGGTCCGAGCATTGCTCCCGGAGGCGCTTGCGATCGACCTGCGCCCGGTATTCCAGGAGGCGGCGCATGCGGTTCACGCGCACGAGCGCCTGGTGGAAGAAGGGATTGCCCGCGAGCTTGATCAGTTCCTCGTGGAACATCGTGCCGGCATTGAGCAGCCACTCGGCCGGCATGCGGGCGATATCGGTGGCAAGCATGCCCTCCTGGATGCGCCTTTGCTCCGCGAGGACAGCCTTGTCGATGCGGTAGGTCGGCTCCAGCATGGCCGCGGGCTCGATCAGCATGCGAAACCGATAGATCTGTTCGAAGGCCTCCGGGGTCTTCGCCACCGGCAGAAAGCGCCAGCCGTAGCCGGGCTTCCGCTCGGCCCAGCCCTCGCGGACCGCGCGGACGAGGATGTCCGTCACCTGCGCCTTGGTGAGGCGGTAGCGCTCCCGGAGGAGCTGCTCCGTGACCTCGGCCGGCACGCGATCCTGCAGCCAATCGTCGGCGAGTTGGCGGTATTCCGGCGATTCTTCGAGGGCCGGGGTGTTGTCGTCGGGGTCCTGAACTCCGTTCTCCGGGCCGACTGCGAAAAAGCCCCGGTTCGTGCGCAGTTCGAGCACGCCCTGCTCGCTCAGAAGCTGGAGTGCCTCCCGGACGGGCGATCGGGACACGCCGAACTGGTCCGCGAGCTTCTGTGCCGAGAGGTGGGTGCCGGGCTCGATCTGGCCCACCCTGATCAGCCCGGAGATTTCCCCCGCGATCCGCATAGCAAGAGCGCTCGACTTCATCAGGCCCTCAAGACCGCTCGACGATCGACGTCTCCTGTATCAACCGGGCGCCCCTTCCTGCAAGACGTATCGGCTGTGCACTTTGACAGAAGAAAGTGCAAACAGCGCGCCCGAGTAACGGAGGCTCCTGAGCGGCTCGGGAGCCCTGCGTTCAGCCGCCCGGAACCGACGCCGGCCGCAGGCCCTTGGGTTCGCTCGCCCGGGATATTCGACGCCGCCGCAGGAGCATCGTCCGGGAGCGGCCTGACCGACATTGCGATCGCTCTCGCGCGTCACATCCCGGGCCCGGGATCAGGATCCACTCGGCGTATGTGCATAAGTGATTGACAAAATGCAAACAGAGTTGCATGTTGTGACACCAATATGCGATTGAACACACGCTGAGAGGTGGCATTGATCGACCGGTCACGAGCGGACGGGATTCTCGAGATCGACGGCCGGCGTTACCGCCACGTCGACCTCGCGGCGGCGGTCGGCGCGGACCTGGCGGCGTTTCCCTGGGCGTTCCGGGTGCTGATCGAGAACGTCCTCCGTCAGGCCGGGGCCGATGCGGCCGAGACGCTCGACGCCCTGCGAGGCTGGCTCCGGACCGGGACGAGCACGGCCGAGATCGCCTTCGTGCCGACCCGCGTCCTGATGCACGACACCACCTGCGTGCCCGCGCTCGTCGACATCGCGGGCATGCGCGATGCCCTGGCCGAGGCGGGGCACGATCCCGCGCTCCTCAATCCCGTTCTGCCCGTCGACGTGTCGGTCGACCACTCCATCGCCGTCGACCGCTACGGCACGCCGGACGCCCTCTCCCGCAACACCGAGCGGGAGCTGCAGCGCAACGCCGAGCGCTACCGTTTCATGAAGTGGGCGACCCGGTCCCTCGAGGGCGTGCGCGTGCATCCGCCCGGCACCGGCATCATGCACACCATCAACCTGGAGCGCCTCGCCACCGTCGTGACGACCGAGGAGCGCGACGGCGCGACCTGGCTCGTGCCCGACACGCTGGTGGGCACCGACAGCCATACGCCGATGATCAACGGCATCGGCGTGCTGGCCTGGGGGGTCGGCGGGCTGGAAGCCGAGAGCGTGATGTTCGGCATGCCGGTCCAGCTCCGGATACCCGACGTGATCGGGGTCCGCTTCACCGGCGCGTTGCGCGAGGGGGTGCTGGCCACCGACCTGGCGCTGACGGTCACGGAGCGCCTGCGCCGGCGGGGGGTGTCGGGCGAGTTCGTCGAGTATTTCGGCCCCGGCGTGAGCACGCTCTCGGCCGGGGAGCGCGCGGTCGTCGCCAACATGGCGCCGGAATACGGCGCCTCCACGGGCTATTTCCCGGTCGACGAGCAGACGATCCGGTATCTCAGGGCCACGGGGCGCAGCGAGGCCCATCTCGCGCTCGTGCGCGCCTATGCGCAGCGCCAGTCCCTCTGGTTCGATCCCGCCGCCGAGCCGCGCTACACCGACGTGGTCGAGATCGATCTCGACCGGGTGGAGACGAGCCTCGCGGGCCCGCGGCGCCCGCAGGACCGGCTCTCGCCCGGAGACGTTCCCGCTTCCGTTGCGCCCTGGATGACGGCACGGGAGGGCGCGCCGCGCGGTCCCGTTCCGGACGGCGCCGTAGCGATCGCCGCGATCACGAGCTGCACCAACACCTCGGACCCGCGCCTCGCCGTCGCGGCCGGCCTCGTGGCCCGCAAGGCGCGTCAGCTCGGATTGCAGCCGGCGCCGTGGGTCAAGACCTCGTTCGCGCCGGGCTCCCCCACCGCGGAGCGCTACCTCGCCCGCGCCGGACTGCTTGGGGATCTCGAGGCGGTCGGTTTCGGCATCGTGGGCTACGGCTGCACGACCTGCATCGGCAATTCGGGCCCGCTCGCGCCCGCCATGGGCGAGGCCGTGGCCGTGCACGGCACCTTCCCGGTCGCGGTCCTGTCCGGCAACCGCAACTTCCCGGGCCGCGTCCACCCGCAGATCGAGGCGGGCTTCCTGGCCTCGCCGCCGCTCGTCGTCGCCTATGCGCTCGCGGGCGACGTGAACCGGGACATCCTCACGGACGTCATCGCCCGCACGCCCGACGGCCGCGGGATGCGCCTCGCCGATCTCTGGCCGTCCGGGCCCGAGATCGACGCCGCGCTCGCGGCCGCCGCCGATCCCGGCGATTACGGCCCCTCCTACGACGCCGCGGAGGCGAGCGAGGCCTGGGACAAGCTCGACGCACCCGCGACCCCGCTCTTTCCCTGGAATCCCGCCTCGACGTATCTCCGCCGCCCGCCCTTCGCGTCCTCCCGCATCGAGACGGGGCTCGGGCGCTATCGGGCGCAGCCCCTGCTCGTCCTCGGCGACGACATCACCACGGACCACATCTCGCCCGCCGGTCAGATCCCGGCGCTGAGCGAAGCCGGCGCATGGCTCGTGGCGAACGGCGACGACCCCGCCGATCTCAACGTCTACGCCTCCCGGCGCGGCAACTGGGAGGTCATGCTGCGCGGCCTCTATGCGAACCGCACCGTCCGCAACGAGCTCGATCCGGCCATCCCGCCGGGCTCCACGATCCACGTCCCCTCGGGCGAGATCATGCCGCTGTGGCGGGCCGCCGAGCGCTACCGCGCGGAAGGACAGCCGGTCGTGGTGGTCGCAGGCGAGCGCTACGGCACCGGCTCCTCGCGGGACTGGGCCGCCAAGGGTCTCGGGTTGCTCGGCGTCCGGGCCGTGCTCGCACCGAGCTTCGAGCGCATCCACCGCTCGAACCTCATCGGCATGGGCATCCTGCCGCTGCGCCTCGGGCCGGGACGGCACCCCCGCGATCTCAAGATTCGGCCCGGCGACCGCATCGCGGTCGATGCGGACCCGGACGGCCTCGCGCCGCGGACCGCAATCGCCGTCACGGTCCACCGCGCTTCGGGCGCCGTCGAGCGGCTCGACGCGGCCGCGGCGGTCGAGACCGCGCTCGAGGTCGAGATCCTGCGCGTCGGCGGGATCATCCCCTTCATCCTGCGCCGGGCCGTGGCCGCGGCCGGAGCCCCGCAGGACACCCGCATCACCGGAACCGGTGAACCGACTCGGCGGCCGCAGCCGTCGACCCACAGGCGCTGAGCGGGATCTCCGATCCGCGTCGCCACGCTCACTCACTCCAGGGAGGATCTCGTGAGGCACTTCAAGCATGGTTTCCGCGGCATCGCCGTCGCGGCTCTGACACTCGTCGCAACCGCGGCGACGGCGCAGCAGGAACTCAAGATCATCGCTCCGGCAGGCCCGGGCGGCGGGTGGGACGCGGCCGCGCGCTCCATTCAGCAGGTTCTCACGCAGACGGGCCTCGCCAAGAGCGTGCAGGTCACGAACGTCACCGGCGCCGGCGGCACCATCGGCCTGGCGCAGTTCGTCAACAGCGCCAAGGGCGATCCGAGCCAGCTCATGGTCAACGGCATCACCATGGTGGGCGCGATCCTGACCAACAAGTCGCCCGTCACCCTCGACCAGGTGACGCCGATCGCGCGCCTCACAGGCGACCCGCTCGTGATCGTGGTGCCGGCGAACTCGCCGCTGAAGTCCATCAAGGATCTCGCCGACGCCGTGAAGGCCGACACCGCCAAGGTGACCTGGGCCGGCGGCTCCGCGGGCGGCGCCGATCACATCCTCGCGGCCCTGTTCACCAAGGCGGCCGGCTCCGACCCCGCCAAGGTCAATTACGTGGCGTTCTCCGGCGGCGGCGAGGCGCTCGCCGCGATGCTCGGCGGCAAGGTGACGGCGGGCGTGTCCGGCTACGGCGAGTTCGAGAGCCAGATCAAGGCCGGCAAGCTGCGGGCCCTCGCGATCTCCTCGGGCAAGCGTCTCGAGGGCGCCGACGTCGCGACCCTCAAGGAGCAGGGCATGGACGTGGAGGTCGTGAACTGGCGCGCCATCATGGGCGCCCCCGGGATCAGCCCTGAGCAGAAGAAGGCCCTCGCCGACACCATGGAGAAGATGGTCAAGTCGAAGGAATGGACCGAGATCCTGAAGTCGCGCGGCTGGGACGACTACTACCTTGCAGGCGATGCCTTCACGACCTTCCTCAAGGAGGAGCAGGGCCGCGTCGGCGAGGTGCTGCGCTCGGTCGGTCTCGTGAAGTCCTGATCGCCGGCGGGGAGCTCGGGCGTCGGGCTCCCCGCTGCACGGACTTCAGATCGGCGGCAAATCAGGTAAGGAGGGAGCGACCGGAGGCGATGGATCCTGGGATGAGTTCTGCGGCCGAGCGTACGCCTGCCGGAAAGCGCGAGATGACCGAGGGTCTCGCCGCGCAGATCCTGGACCACATCCACGCCGCCCGGCTCGGCAAGGGAGCGCATCTCACGGCCCAGGAAATGGCCGAGCGGTTCAGCGTCTCCCGCTTTCCCGTCGCCCAAGCCCTGCAACTCCTCGCCTCGAAAGGCGTCCTGACCCACGAACGCAACCGCGGCTACTTCGTCTCCGACGATGAACCCGCCACGGCGGAGGCCCTCGGCCTCGCCGGGCACGACGATCTGGCGGAAGCGTATTTCCGCCTCGCCGACGATCACCTGCACGGCCGTCTGCCCGACCCCTCGTCGGAAGCCTACCTGCGGGAGCGCTATGCGCTCTCGCGGGCGCAGTTGAGCGCCGTCCTGAGCCGCGTCACGCAAGAGGGATGGGCCGAGCGGCGTCAGGGCTACGGCTGGTCGTTCTCGCCCATGCTCACGACCCCGGAGAGCCTCGAGCAGACCTACCGCGTCCGCCTGGCTCTGGAGCCCGCGGCCCTCCTGGAGCCGACCTATCGGCTCGATCCGGAGATCGCGGCACGCTGCCGGGCGGCCGAGATGCGGCTTCTGGCCGGCGCGATCGAGACCGAGAGCGCCGATGCCCTGCACGAGCGCGGCGTTCGCTTCCACGAGGCGATCGTCGCCGCGTCGGGCAACCCGTTCTTCCTCGAGACGGTCCGCCGGATCAACCGCGTGCGCCGGCTCCTCTCCTACCGGTCGATGATCGACCGGCGCCGCTACCGGCGCCAATGCGAGGAGCACCTGCAGATCCTGGACCTGCTCGAGGCCGGACGGAACGACGAGGCGTCGGCCGCCCTGCGACGCCACCTCGAGCACACGATCGCCAACTACCGGGACATCAAAACGGTTCTGGAGCCCTGACCTTGCGACCCGGACGCGGGCACCGGGTCGAGCGCCTGCCCGATTCCGTCGCTATGGCTCGGGGCGAGCCGGCAGAGGCTGGAGCGGCGACTGCCCGCTTTCACGGGTGGGCGGATCCTCAGGGCCGGGAGCGACCGAGTGATTCGTCCCCGAGGAGCGACTTGCAAACGCGCCGCAGCCGCACAGCCTTGAGAGGCCCTTGGAAGGGTGGCGACCCCGGCAGGGCTCGAACCTGCGACCTACTGCTTAGAAGGCAGTTGCTCTATCCAGCTGAGCTACGGGGCCGTGGGCGGCGGGCTTTGCCCGCGGGCGGTCAGTGGGTCCAGGGGCCGACGCGGTTGAACTTGAAATTGTCGGAATAGGAGAGGGTGCGCCGCTTGACCTCGTGGGGCTCCTCGACCCGGTAGGCGATGCCCTCGCGCTCGGCGTAGGCGACCGCCTCCTCCTGGGTGTCGAACCACAGCCGGACCTGCTGGTGCGTGTCGCCCGACGAGGTCCAGCCCATCAGGGGCTCGATCTCCCGGGGCCGGTCCTGCTCGAACACCAGGACCCACTGCTTGGTGCGGGCGAGACCCGACTGGTTGGCGGCCTTGGAGGGCTTGTAGATACGCGCGGGCATCGTGCTGCGGTCCGTCGATCGCGAAACGGCCGCCCGGGCGGGCAGCCTCGAGGGAATAACGCCGGCCGCCCCGGATGGTCGCAGGCCGGCGGCCTGCGGCCGCGGAGCGGCGCTCGGGCTGATGGTCGGGGCGGCCGGATTCGAACCAGCGACCCTCTGCTCCCAAAGCAGATGCGCTACCAGACTGCGCTACGCCCCGTCACCCGCAAGAGCCCTGGTGGGATAGGGTTTTTGCGGTTGAGGCGCAAGGGCTGAAACCGCCGGACCGGGACGGGACCGCATCGGCGGGCGGGAAGGGAAGGGGAAAGACCTCCAAGGGCCCCGCGCAGCCGTTCCCCGCCCGCTTCGCCGTCCGGCGCAGCCACGATCCGGGCGCGGCGTCTCCTTGGGCCCACCCGATGTCGCCGTCACGGATCCCGGCCTCGGCTCCGGCGGCGGGTGGGCTGCGGGCCGACCGCTCGGCGGCCGGTCCTCGCGGCTTCGCCGGGCGCGGAACCGCTCCTCCCCGAGCCGGGACGATGCATCGGGAGCCGTTTCGACGGGCATCGAAACGGCTCCGGCCCGCGTCGTTTCGACGTGAGCCGGATCCGCCCTGCGCGAAAGCGTTCTAGACGATCTCGATGTCGTTCCGGAGGAGGGACAGATCGCTGATCCCCTTCACGACGACGGTTTCGCCGTCGTCGAAGGTGAAGACCGCGTTGCCGCCTTCGATCTCGCCGGCGGAGAGCACGTCCTTGATGCGGGAGACCCCGAGATCCTTGTCGAACTGCAGCGTGTCGAGATCGTCCTGGAACTTGGTGACCACGTCGCGCGCGCCGCCGCTCCCGAAGTAGAACACGTCGCTCCCGCTTCCGCCCGCCAGCGCGTCGTCGCCCGCACCGCCGGAGAGGAAGTTGTCGCCCGAGCCGGCCTTGAGCTTGTCCTTGCCGTCTCCGCCGTGCAGGGCGTCGTTGCCGCTGCCGCCCGAGAGGACGTCGTCGCCGGAATCGCCCGAGAGATAGTCGTCGTCCCCCTGGCCGAGGATCGTGTCCCCGTCCTCGCCGCCGAAGAAGAAGTCGTCGCCGAGGCCGCCGAGAAGGCGGTCGTCGCCGGCGCCGCCATAGAGGCCGTCCTCGCCGCCGAGCCCGTTCAGCGTGTCGTTGCCGTCCTTCGATTCGTCCCCGCCCTCGGGCCACGCGGTCAGGGTGTCGTTCGCGTCCGTTCCCGTCAGATTGTCGTCGCCGCGTGTGCCGAAGATCACCATCTCTCGCGCTCCTTTCGCTCTTTCGAACGGCAACGCTGGAGAAGCTGAACCGTTGCAGCGGTCTCGCAACGATTTGATGAGGCGGATTCCGTCCGGTTGCCCCCTCCGCGCTCCGGGCGCGTCGGATCCCCGGGTGCCGCGAGACCGGTCAGCGGCCGATGCGCCAGAAGGCCGCCGACGCGGGCCGATCGTGGCGCGTGAGCCCGATATCCTCGAGCTGGCGGTCCGACAGGCGGGACAGGTCCCCGGCCGCGGGCTGCCCGTCGCGGGAGCGGGCGAAGGCGAAGCGAAGGCGCAGCCAAAGGCTCTCGATCCCGCGCGGGCGGCGCAGTTCCTGGTATCGCATCGGTCGATCCTCGAAAGCGGCGGCGGAGCGGACCTCGCGTCGGCCCCGGCGGCACCCCCGGAATGTGCGCTCCCCGCCCGCATCCGACAAAGCGAAAGCTTGAGGGCTGGCATAAGCCTGGTTTATGCATGCAGCCCGCATCCGCCCGGCCGGGCGCCCACCGGGGACGTGCCCCTTGACCGCGAGACTTCCGCCCCTCAGTGCCGTCCGCGCCTTCGAGGCGGCGGCCCGCCACCGCAGCTTCACCCGCGCGGCCGAGGAGCTCGGCATGACCCAGGCCGCGGTGAGCTACCAGATCCGGCTGCTGGAGGACCGCCTCGGCACCCCGCTGTTCCGGCGCCTGCCCCGGCAGGTGGCGCTCACGGAGGCGGGCCTGCGGCTCGCGCCCGGGGTCACCGAGGCCTTCGAGCTCCTGCGTTCCGCCTTCGAGGGCGTCGGGGCGGCGGCCGATCACAGCCTCGCCATGAGCGTCCTGCCGACGCTCGCCGCGCAATGGCTCGTGCCGCGGCTCGGGCGCTTCCAGGCCGCGCATCCCGGAATCGCGGTGCAGGTCGACACCTCGAACGAGGTGGTGGATTTCGGCCGGGACGAATTCGACCTCGCGATCCGCAGCGGCCTCGGCGAGTGGCCGGGCCTCGAGGTCCATTTCCTGCTCGCGAGCCATTTCACGCCGGTGTGCAGCCCCGGGCTCCTGCAGGGGCGGGAGGTGGCAGAGCCGGCCGACATCCTCGCCCTGCCGCTGATCGGCCCGGGCGATCCGTGGTGGAAGGAGTGGTTCGCGGCCGCGGGCCTCGGCGCCGTCGAGGTGTCGGGCCGGCCGGGCCCGACGCTCTACACCCAGCACTTCGAGGGCATGGCCGCCGTGGCGGGCCAGGGCGTCGCGCTCGTGAACCCGCACTTCTTCGCCGCCGACATCGCGGCCGGGCGGCTCGTGCAGCTCTTCGACCTCGTGGTCGAGGCGAAGCGGGGCTACTGGCTCGTCTACCCGAAGGCCCGCCGCCGCTCGCCGAAGATCCGCGCCTTCCGGGACTGGATCCTCGCCGAGGCGGCGCTCGACCGCGAGACCGCTCGGGCGGGGACGCGCGCACCGCGCCTATAGGGTCGCCCGCAGGCGCGCGAAGCCGGCGTCGAGGTCGGCCTTCAGATCCTCGAGGTCCTCGAGGCCGATATGGAAGCGCAGCGCCGGCCCGCCGGGCTCCCAGCGGGTGGCGGTGCGGTAGGACGTCGGGTTGAAGGGGATCACGAGGCTCTCGTAGCCGCCCCAGGAGAAGCCCATGCCGAAGAGCGCGAGCCCGTCCAGCATCGCGTCGACGGCGGCGTCCGAGCAGGGCTTCAGGATCACCGAGAACAGCCCGGTGGCGCCCTTGAAGTCCCGGCGCCAGATCGCGTGGCCGGGATCGCTCTCGAGCGCGGGATGCAGGACGCGGGCGACTTCGGGCCGGGCCTCGAGCCAGCGCGCCATGTCGAGCGCCTGCCGCTCGTGCTCGCGCAGGCGTACCGCCATCGTGCGCAATCCGCGCAGGGCCAGGAACACGTCCTCGGGCCCGGGCGGCATCGCGAAGGCGTCGAAGGTGGCGCGCAGCGCCTTGAAGCAGCGCTCGTTGGCCGAGACCATGCCGAGGAGGAGGTCGGAGGCGCCGCTGGCGTATTTGGTGCCGGCCTCGACCGCGAGGTCGACGCCGCGCTCGTGGGGCGGGAAGAAGAGCGGCGTCGCCCAGGTGTTGTCCATGATCACGACCGCGCCGCGGGCATGGGCGACCTCGGCGATCGCCGGGATGTCCTGCATCTCGAAGGTCTGCGAGCCCGGCGCCTCCGTGAGCACGGCGGCCGTGTTCGGCCGCATGAGCGCCTCGATCCCGGCGCCGACGAGCGGGTCGTAATAGGTGGTCTCGACGCCGAAGCGCCGGAGCACCCCGTCGCAGAACACCCGGGTCGGCCGGTAGGCGGAATCGGAGACGAGGAGGTGGTCGCCCGCCTTGAGGCAGGACATCAGCGCGAGCGTCACGGCCGCGAGGCCCGACGGCGCCAGGACCGTGCCGGCGGCGCCGGAGAGGTCGGTCCAGGCCTTTTCGAGCGAGACCGTGGTGGGCGTGCCCTTGGTCCCGTAGGTGAAGCGGGCGCGGCCCTTGCGCAGGTCGTCGGCCGAGGGGAAGAGCACGGTCGAGCCGCGGTAGATCGGCGTGTTGAGGAATCCGTGCTGCTCGGACGGGTCGCGGCCCGCATGGACGAGGCGGGTGCGCTCGCCCAGGGCGGGCAGCTTCGAGGGGGGCTTGGACATGGCGGCTCGCGGCGGGAGGGTGTAGAGGGCGGCGCGTTCTGGGCCGCCGGGCCCCGCGGCGTCAAGCCTCGCCCGGCAGGATTGTACCGGAGAGGCCCGGGAAGCCCGCGCGTCCGGCCCGCGCCGCCCGAAAATCCCGGGGACGGCCGCGCCCTCCGGCCCATGCCGTTCGAAAGTTCGTGAGCGGGCGCTCCCCGAGGCAGCCTGCCCAAAGGACGATCGATCAACGACTTGACCGGTCCCTCATGATCGAATGTGATGGATCGACGCCGTTTCGGCCGATACGGCTCAAGAAGCGTCGAACAGACACCCCAAAGCGGGCGAAAAGCCCGCGCCCCCGGGACAACGTCGACAGAGTAGGAGAACAGATCGCATGAAAAAGGCTATCGCATCGGTCGCCTTCGGCCTCGTCGCGGCGAGCCTCGCCGCCACGGGCGCCTCGGCACAGGCAACGCTCGCCAGCATCAAGCAGAAGGGCACGCTCACCTGCGGCTCGAACACCGGCCTCGCGGGCTTCGGCGTTCCGGACGCGCAGGGCAACTGGACCGGCTTCGACGTGGAGTTCTGCCGCGCCGTCTCGGCGGCGATCTTCAACGATCCGAACAAGATCCGGTTCGTTCCGCTCGCCGCCAAGGACCGCTTCACCGCGCTGCAATCCGGCGAGGTCGACGTGCTCGCCCGCAACACCACCTGGACGATGTCGCGCGACGCGCAGCTCGGCCTCGAGTTCGTGGGCGTCAACTACTACGACGGCCAGGGCTTCATGGTCCGCAAGTCGCTCGGCGTGTCCTCGGCCAAGGAGCTGAACGGCGCCTCGGTCTGCACCCAGCAGGGCACCACCACGGAGCTCAACCTGGCGGACTACTTCCGGGCCAACAACCTGAAGTACGAAGTCGTGGCCTTCGCGACCTCGGACGAGACCTTCAAGGCCTACGATTCCGGCCGCTGCGACGCGTTCACCACGGACGCCTCGGGCCTCTACGCCGAGCGCCTGCGCGCCTCGAACCCGGACGACCACATCGTCCTGCCGGAGATCATCTCCAAGGAGCCGCTCGGCCCGTCCGTCCGCCAGGGCGACTCGCAATGGGCCGATCTCGTCCGCTTCGTCCACCACGCCATGCTGAACGCCGAGGAGCTCGGCGTCACCAAGGCGAACGTCGACCAGATGAAGGGCTCCGCCAACCCGGAGATCAAGCGCCTGCTCGGCACCGAGGGCAAGTTCGGCGAGTCCATCGGGCTCACCGAGGATTGGGCCTACCGGATCGTCAAGCACGTCGGCAATTACGGCGAGGTGTTCGAGCGCAACATCGGCGAGGGCTCGCGCCTGAAGATCAAGCGCGGCCAGAACGCGCTCTGGACCAAGGGCGGCCTGCAATACGGCATCCCGATCCGCTAGGCGGCTCATCGACGAGGCGCCCGGAGCGATCCGGGCGCCGCTCATCCGGGCCGCCGCCTGCGGCGGCCCGAAACGTGCATGCCGAGGCGAGCGGCGGGCCTCGAGGCTCCGCCGACAGGGTAAGGTTCCGTGCAAACAGCCGTTCAGCCCGCCATCCCGAGCACTCCCGCGAAGGTCCCGTTCCTTTACGACCCGAGGGTGCGCGGCCTGTTCTACCAGGTCGTCCTGGTCGCGGTCGTCGCGTTCCTGCTCTATGCGGCCGCGACCAACGCGATCGACAACCTGCGGCGCGCCAAGATCGCCTCCGGCTTCGGTTTCCTGAGCACCACGGCCGGCTTCGACATCAGCCAGACCCTGATCCCGTTCAGCGCCGCCGGCTCGACCTACGGCGAGGCCTTCATCGTCGGCCTCCTCAACACGCTCGTGGTGGCGGTGATCGGCGTCTTCTTCGCCACCATCCTCGGCTTCGTGATGGGCGTCGCCCGCCTGTCCAAGAACTGGATCGTGTCGAGCCTCGCCACGGTCTATGTCGAGGTGCTGCGCAACATCCCGCTCCTGCTGCAGCTGCTGTTCTGGTACATCGCGGTCCTCACCCCGCTGCCGGCGCCGCGCCAGTCGATCGACATGGGGGCGGGCTTCCTGATTAATTCCCGCGGCCTGTTCATGCCGCGCCCGATCTTCGCGGGCGACGCCTGGGCCGTCGGCGTGGTCCTCGTGCTCGGCGTCGTGGGGGCGCTGGCGTTCCGGACCTGGGCCCGGCGCCAGCAGGCGCAGACCGGCCGGCAATATCCCGTCGGCCTCACGGCGCTCGGGCTCGTGGTGGTCCTGCCGCTCCTGGTCTGGGGCCTCCTGGCGCTTGCCGGCGCCAATCCGATCACCTTCGACCTGCCCAAGAAGGGCACCTTCAACCTCACCGGCGGCAGCCAGATCCTGCCCGAGTTCGTGGCGCTGCTCCTCGGCCTCACGATCTACACCGCGGCCTTCATCGCGGAGGTGGTGCGGGCCGGCATCCTGGCGGTGTCGCGCGGGCAGACCGAGGCCGCGTCCTCGCTCGGGCTCAAGCCGGCCCAGACCCTGCGCCTCGTGGTGATCCCGCAGGCCATGCGGGTCATCATCCCGCCGCTGACGAGCCAGTACCTCAACCTGACCAAGAACTCGTCGCTCGCGGTCGCGATCGGCTATCCCGACCTCGTGCAGGTCTTCATGGGAACGGTGCTGAACCAGACCGGCCAGGCCATCGAGGTCGTGGCGGTCACCATGGGGGTGTACCTGACCATCAGTCTCCTGACCTCGCTGTTCATGAACATCTACAACAGCCGCGTGGCGATCGTGGAACGGTAGGGCCCTGCGCATGAGCATCAGCAACAGCCGCCGCCGCCGCAGCCGAACGTGGAACGGCAGGGTCGATAGCATCGGCAACAGCCGCCGCCGAACGTGGAACGCCAGGGCCGATCGATGAACACCGCCAACGCTGCCGTCGATTCTCCCCGCTTCATCAGCCGCGAGAAGATCGAGGCGCTGCCGCCGCCGAACCTCGCCCGCGGCCCCGTGGCCTGGGTGCGCGAGAACCTGTTCTCGGGCCCCTTCAACACGATCCTGACGCTGGGCTCGCTCTACCTTATCTACCGCTACCTGCCCCCGCTCGTGGACTTCATGTTCACGAACGCGGTCTGGAGCGGGCAGGACCGGGACGCCTGCCGCCAGGAGACCGCCGGCCACGTGGTCGGCGCCTGCTGGGCCTTCGTGCGCAACCGCCTGAACTACTTCACCTACGGGTCCTATCCGGTGGCGGAGCGCTGGCGGGTCGACGGATTCTTCCTCCTGCTCGGGATCGGCGTGGTCTGGCTCCTGTGGCTGAAGGCGCCGCGGCGGGATCTCGGCGCGGTCTATTTCTTCTGGGCCTTCCCGATCGCCTCCTACGTCCTTCTCACCGGCGGCGACGCGAATTTCAGCTGGGCGTTCTGGACCGGGTTCGTGGCGGTCGGCCTCCTGCTGATCGCGGGCTTCGGCCTGATGGCGCACGCGCTCAAGACCTCGGTGCGCTCGGCGGTCGTGATGGCGGCCGCGATCGTGGGTGCCGTCGGCCTGACCCTCCTGCTGCTCGCGGCGGATTGGGGCCTGTCCCACGTGCCCACCAACCTGTGGGGCGGCATCCTGGTCACGATGCTGGTCGCGACCGTCGGCATCGTGTTCTCGCTGCCCTTCGGCATCCTTCTGGCGCTCGGGCGGCGCTCGAAGCTGCCGATCGTGCGCCTCTCCTCCGTGATCTTCATCGAATTCGTGCGCGGCGTCCCGCTCATCACCGTGCTGATCATGGCCAACACAATGCTGCCGCTGTTCCTGCCGGACGGCCTCACGGTGGACCGGCTGCTGCGGCCCCTCGTCGGCGTCGCGCTCTTCGCCTCCGCCTACATGGCCGAGGTGGTGCGCGGCGGCCTGCAGGCGATCCCCAAGGGCCAGTACGAGGGCGCGCAGTCGCTCGGGCTCAACTACCCGCAGATGATGGGATTCATCGTCCTGCCGCAGGCGCTCCGGATCGTGATCCCGGGCATCGTCAACACCTTCATCGGCCTGTTCAAGGACACCTCGCTCGTCTACGTGATCGGCATCTTCGACCTCATCAAGGCGATCGAGGCCTCCCGCGTCGACCCCGCCTGGGCGGCGCCCACGGTGAGCTACACCGGCTACATCTTCGCGGCCCTGTTCTACTTCGTGTTCTGCTGGGGCATGTCGCGCTACTCGATCGGCGTCGAGCGGCGGCTCGCCGCCGGGCAGCAGCGGTAGGCGCCCTGCCGATGAGGCCCATCCGTCCCGTCACGCCCCTTCGTCCCGTCGCGCGAGGCCCGGCGCCGCGCCGCCGGCCCGCGCATCAGAGGTAAACCCATGGCCCAGACCGCCACCGTCCAGCGCACCTCGACCCCGACCGTCGACCCCAAGGCCGAGGCCGCGGTCCAGATGCTCGGCGTGCACAAGTGGTACGGCGAGTTCCACGTCCTGCGCGACATCAACCTGCATGTGCGCCGCGGCGAGCGGATCGTGATCTGCGGCCCCTCCGGGTCCGGCAAGTCGACCATGATCCGCTGCATCAACCGCCTGGAGGAGCACCAGAAGGGCCGGATCATCGTGGACGGCACGGAGCTCACCAACGACCTGAAGCGCATCGACGAGATCCGCCGCGACGTCGGCATGGTGTTCCAGCACTTCAACCTCTTCCCCCACCTCACCATCCTGGAGAACTGCACGCTCGCCCCGATCTGGGTGAAGAAGATGCCGCGCAAGGAGGCCGAGGAGGTCGCGATGCGCTACCTGACGCGGGTCAAGATCCCGGAACAGGCCAACAAGTATCCGGGCCAGCTCTCCGGCGGCCAGCAGCAGCGCGTGGCGATCGCCCGCTCGCTCTGCATGAACCCGAAGATCATGCTGTTCGACGAGCCGACCTCGGCCCTCGACCCCGAGATGGTCAAGGAGGTGCTCGACACCATGGTGAGCCTGGCCGAGGAGGGGATGACGATGCTGTGCGTCACCCACGAGATGGGCTTCGCCCGCCAGGTCGCCGACCGGGTGATCTTCATGGATTACGGCCAGATCGTCGAGGCCAACACCCCGGACGAGTTCTTCAAGAACCCGCAGCACGAGCGCACCCGGCTGTTCCTGAGCCAGATCCTGCACTGACGCCGCGCCCGCCTCGCAGCGCAGCCGCTCTCCGATCCGGCGCCCCGGCCTTTCGCCGGGGCGTTGCATTTCCAGACCCGCGGTTCATGGTGTCGTGAGGGGACTGGATCGGCGGCGACCCGGGGAGGGGGCCTTTGGACTTCATGGATTTCGGGCGGGCGATGCTCGCCTGCTATTTCACGTTCATCGCCGTCTACTACACGGCGAAGCTCCTGGCGCTCCGGTCCCGCACCGGCACGCGCCACGCGGATTTCGGCGGGCCCGGCACGGCGCAATATGTCGGGCACCGGCTCTTCAAGGCCTTTCGCGTCGCCATCTGGGGCATCTGCGTCCTGCGGGTGTTCTGGCCGGAGGTCGACCGGGCGCTGATTCCGTTCGAGGCGATGACGGGGGTCGCCTCGCTCGCGACCGGGCTCTCGCTCCTGCTGGTCTGCCTGGCGCTGACCGTCTACGTGCACAGCTACATGGGCGAGGCCTGGCGCTCCGGCGTGGCGCCGGACGGGCCGAAGCACCTCATCACCGCGGGGCCGTTCGCGCGCCTGCGCCACCCGCTCTTCACCGCGATCGCGATCGGCCAGATCGGATTCTTCCTGGCGCTCCCGAGCCTGTTCTCGCTCGTCTGCCTCGCGGTCGGCCTGACCGTGCTCGTGGTGCAGGCCCGCTTCGAGGAGCAGCGCATGGCGGTCGCGTTCGGGCAGGCCTGGCGCGACTACGCCCGGGCGGTCCCGGCCTTCGTCCCGCGCATCGGGCCCGCCCTCGCCGGGGAAAGCGGCCCCGAGGCCGGCCTGCGGCAGGACGGCGACGCCGTGAGGTAGTCCCTCTAGGACGCGCTCCCGCGTCAGTCCTCGTCGGCCCGGAAGCGTCCGAGGCCCTGCATCACGAAGGGGGCGACGAGCGCGACCGCGGTGATCGCGAACAGGGTGGCGGCGATCGGGCTCTGCACCAGCGCCCACGGATCGCCGAGGCTGATCTGGAGGGCCCGCCGGAGCTGGCTCTCCGCCACCGGGCCGAGGATCAGGCCCACCACCACGGGGGCGATCGGATAGTCGAAGCGGCGCATCAGGTAGCCCAGCACGCCGAACACGCCGAGCATCACGAGCTCGACCACGCTGGGATTGGCCGCGATCGTCCCCATGGCGGCGAAGACCAGGATCCCGGCATAGAGCCAGGGCTGCGGGATCGCGAGGAGGCGCACCCACAGGCCCACCAGCGGCAGGTTCAGCACGAGCAGCATGACGTTGGCGATGAACAGGCTCGCGATCAGGCCCCAGACGAGGTCGGGCTTCTCGGCGAAGAGCAGCGGGCCGGGATTGAGGCCGTATTGCTGGAAGCCCGCCAGCATCATGGCGGCGGTCGCCGAGGTCGGCAGGCCGAGCGTCAGGAGCGGCACCAGGGTGCCGGCCGCGGAGGCGTTGTTGGCGGCCTCCGGCCCCGCGACGCCCTCGATGGCGCCGTGGCCGAACTGTTCCGGGTACTTCGTCAGCCGCTTCTCGGTCGAGTAGGACAGGAAGGTCGGGATCTCGGCCCCGCCGGCGGGGAGCGCGCCGATCGGGAAGCCGAAGGCGACGCCGCGCAGCCACGGTTTCCAGGAGCGGCTCCAGTCTTCGCGCGTCATCCATAAAGAACCGCGCACGGGCTCCAGCACCTCCTCGTGGTGGTGGCGCCGCGTGGCGACGTAGAGCGCCTCGCCGATCGCGAACAGGCCGACCGCCAGCGTGGTGACTTCGACCCCGTCGACGAGTTCCGGCACCCCGAAGGTCAGGCGGGCCTGGCCGGTGAGGAGGTCGATGCCCACGAGCCCGAGCAGCAGGCCGAGAAAGAGGCTCGTGAGCCCGCGCACCGGCGAGGCCCCGAAGGTGGCCGACACCGTCACGAAGGCGAGGCACATGAGGGCGAAGTAGTCCTCCGGTCCGAACGCGATCGCGATCTCGACGAGATAGGGGGCCAGGAACGCGATGCCGAGGGTCGCCAGCGTGCCGGCCACGAAGGAGCCGATCGCCGCGGTCGCGAGCGCGGGGCCGCCGCGGCCCGCCTTGGCCATCTTGTTGCCTTCGAGCGCGGTCGCGAGCGAGGCGCTCTCGCCGGGCGTGTTGATCAGGATCGCGGTCGTGGAGCCGCCGTACATGCCCCCATAATAGATGCCCGCGAACATGATGATGGAGCCCGCGGGATCGAGCTTGAAGGTGATGGGCAGGAGGAGCGCCACCGTCAGCGCCGGCCCGATCCCGGGGAGCACGCCCACCGCCGTGCCGAGCAGCACGCCGACGAGGGCGAACATGAGGTTCATGGGCTGGACCGCGACCGCAAGGCCTTGGGCGAGGGAGGCGAAGGTGTCCATGGGGGTCGATCCGGGCAGGGGAGGCGGTCGGGGGCGGGGCGGCTCTACAGCAGGCGCTCGAGCGGCCCGACGGGGAGGGTCAGCGCCAGGAGCTTGGCGAAGAGCAGGTAGGTCGCGAGGCCGAGACCGAGGCCGATCAGCAGATCGGTGAGGATCGCCCGGCGGCCGAAGGCGGTCGCGACGGCCGCGAACAGCACGGCGGTCGCGGGGATGAAGCCGCCGCCCAACCCGATGAGCGCGATGAGGGCCGCGAGGCCGCCGAGGATGAGGAGGAGGGCGGTGAAGTCGATGCTCTCGCGCGCCGGCAGGGCGCCCTGGAAGGCCAGGACCGCATTGCCGAGGGCCAGCACCGCCAGGCCGCCCGCCACCAGGTAGGGCATGGCCCTGGGGCCGACGCCGTAGACCGCGTTGAGCTCCAGGCGGCTCGTATCCCAGAACACCAGGAGCGCCAGGGCCAGGAGGATGGCCGCGATGGCGAGGCCGGCGGGATCGACGCGGTGGCGGGCTGAAGGCGTCATCAGGGTTCCTCGCGGTTCGCCCGGCCGGGCCGGGATGGCAAAAGGGGCGCCGCCTTCCGGCGACGCCCCGAGCGCGCGGGTCGGGCGGCTCTGAGGGCGTGATCACTTCGGCTTGAAGCGATCACGCCCTCCAAGTCGTTGTCGTGCCGCATGATCTCGTCCGAAAAGTCTGCAACTTTTCGGGATCATGCTCTCGGTCGTGCCGCATGATCCTGTCCGAAAAGTCTGCAACTTCTCGGGATCATGCTCTAGGACTTCACGAGGCCCACGGAGGTGAGGATCTCCCTGGTGCGGGCGATGTCCTCGGCGAGCTGCTTGGCGAAGGCGTCGCCGGAGAGGTAGGCGTCGTCCCAGCCCTTCTGCTTGAGGATGTCCTGCCACTCCTTCGACTTCACGAGCTTGTCGATCGTCTCGGTCAGGGCCTTCTTCTGGTCGGCCGAGAGCCCGGGAGGCGCCACGACCGAGCGCCAGTTGGCGATCTCGAGCTCGACGCCCTGCTCCTTGAGGGTCGGGCCGTCGACGTTGGGGAGGCGGTTCGGCGAGGTCACGCCGATGAGGCGCAGCTTGCCGGCCTTGATCTGGCTCTCGAACTCGCCGTAGCCGGAGATCCCGGCCGTGACCTTGCCGCCGAGGATCGCCGCGAGCGCCTCGCCGCCGCCCGAGAACGGCACGTAGTTGATCTTGGTGGCGTCCGCGCCCGCCGCCCGGGCGAAGAGGGCCGCCGCGATGTGGTCGACGCCGCCGGCCGAGCCGCCCGCCCAGGTGACCTTGGCGGGATCGGCCTTGATGGCCGCCGCGAGGTCCTTGGCGCTCTTGATCGGGGAATCCGCCGGCACCACGATGGCCTCGTACTCGGCCGTCAGGCGGGCGATCGGGGTGGTCTGCTCCAGGGTCACGGGCGCCTTGTTGGTCAGGATGGCGCCGACCATCACGTAGCCGTTGACCATGAGCTGGCCGCCGTCGCCCTTGGCGCCGTTGACGAACTGCGCCAGGCCGATGGTGCCGCCGGCGCCGGGAACGTTGGTGACCTGCACGCTCTTGGCGATGCCGGACTGGGTCAGGGCCTGCTGCATCGAGCGGGCGGTCTGGTCCCAGCCGCCGCCGGGCGCCGCCGGCGCCATGATCTTGAGCTCGTTGACCTGCGCGACCGCGCCGGCCGCGAAGCCCATCACGGCCGCGGCCGTCAGCACCCCGCGCCAGAGGCCCTTGCCTGGACGATTCATGTGTTCCTCCCTTGGACGCCGGTCCCTTGTCGGCAGGAGGCGTCCCGCGCGAAGACAGGTAGCGGGATGGCCAACGCCCGGCAAGCGGCGGCGGGCGGCCGGAGTCGCGAATCGGGCCGGTCGCTCCCGATTTTCACGGGGCGGGCGCCGCTCCGTCCGGAGCCCGCCGGTCCCGGGGCGGCCCGCCCCCGGTTGGATCGGGCCGCCGGAGAGCTTATCTGTGGGCGATCCTTTCGGCGGACCCGCCGGAGAGCCTATCCGCGGGCGGTCCTTCCGGCCGGCCCGCCGCAACCAGTCCGGATCCCAGCATGAGCACCTTCGACGTGGACCTCTTCGTCATCGGCGGCGGGTCGGGGGGCGTGCGCGCCGCCCGGATCGCCGCCGGCTACGGCGCGAAGGTGATGCTGGCGGAGGAATTTCGGGTCGGCGGCACCTGCGTGATCCGCGGCTGCGTCCCGAAGAAGCTCCTGGTCTATGCCAGCCGCTTCGCGGAGGATTTCGAGGATGCGGCCGGCTTCGGCTGGTCCGTGCCCGAGCCCCGCTTCGACTGGGCGACCCTCATCCGCAACAAGGACCGGGAGATCGACCGGCTCGAGGGGATCTACCGCAGCAACCTCGACCGGGCCGGCGTCGAGATCGTCGACAGCCGCGCGGAGATCGAGGACGCCCATACAATCCGTCTCGTGAAGACCGGCGCGCGGGTCCGGGCCGCGCATATCCTCGTCGCGGTCGGGGCCCATCCGACGCTGGAGCCCCCGATCCCCGGGGGCGATCTCGGCATCACCTCGAACGAGGTCTTCCACTTGGACCGGCTGCCCGAACGGATCATGATCGTGGGCGCGGGCTACATCGCGGTCGAGTTCGCGGGCGTGTTCGCGGGGCTGGGGAGCCGGGTGACCCTGCTGCACCGGGGCGACAAGCTCCTGCGCGGCTTCGACGAGGACATCCGCGAGGCTCTGGGCCAAGCCTATGCGAAGCGCATGGACTTGGCGCTCGGCCTCACCGTCGCCCGCCTCGACCGTTCCGCCGGCGGCATCGCCGCGACCCTGTCGGACGGGGCGGTCCGGGAGGTCGACCAGGTTCTGGTCGCGACCGGGCGGCGGCCGAACACGCGGGGACTCGGCCTGGAGAAGGCCGGGGTCGCGGTCGACGCGGTCGGCGCGGTCCCGGTCGACGGCTATTCCCGCACCCTGACGCCCTCGGTCTACGCGGTCGGCGACGTCACCAACCGCGTCGCCCTCACCCCGATCGCGATCCGCGAGGGCCACGCCTTCGCCGACACGGTCTTCGGCGGCAAGCCGACCCTCGTGGACCATTCCCTCATCCCGACCGCCGTGTTCTCGACCCCCGAGATCGGGGTCGTGGGCCTCGGCGAAGCGGCGGCGCGGGCGCGCTACGGCGACATCGACGTCTACAAGACGAGCTTCCGCCCCATGCGCGCGACGCTGTCGGGCCGGGACGACCGGGTCTTCATGAAGCTCCTCGTCGACAAGGCGAGCGACAAGGTGGTCGGGGTCCACATCATGGGCCACGATGCGGGCGAGATGATCCAGCTCGCCGGCGTCGCGGTCGCCATGGGGGCCACGAAGGCGGATTTCGACCGCACCGTCGCGGTCCACCCCACCGCCGCCGAGGAACTCGTGACCATGCGGACGCCCTTCGTGGTCAAGCACCCGGCCGCGGTGGGGTAAGGGGGCGGCTGACGCAGCGTCACCCGCCCCGGGCAGCCCCCTGGCGCATCCGCCGCAACGCCAAGGCGCGGTTCGCTCTCGCCATTCCCGCGCAATTTCGGCTATAAGCCGCGCCTCAATGTGAAAGAGGATGTCGCGAACGCGACCCCGTGGAGGCAGAGCGATGACCGAGCGCTGGACGCCCGAGACCTGGCGAGGCAAGCCCATCCAGCAGGCGCCCGCCTATCCCGACCCGCAGGCCCTGGCCGAGGTCGAGAAGCAGCTCGCCGGCTATCCGCCGCTCGTCTTTGCCGGCGAGGCCCGCAAGCTGAAGCGCCAGCTCGCCAAGGTCGCGGCCGGCGAGGCTTTCCTGCTCCAGGGCGGCGACTGCGCCGAGAGCTTCGCGGAGCATTCCGCCGACAACATCCGCGACCTGTTCCGGGTCTTTCTCCAGATGGCCGTGGTCCTCACCTTCGCGGGCGCCTCGCCGGTCGTGAAGGTCGGCCGCGTCGCGGGCCAGTTCGCCAAGCCCCGCTCGGCCCCGACCGAGACGATCGACGGCATCGAGCTGCCGAGCTACCGCGGCGACATCGTCAACGATTTCGACTTCACGGACGCGGCGCGGGTGCCCGATCCGGCGCGGCAGATCATGGTCTACCGCCAGTCGGCCGCGACCCTGAACCTGATCCGCGCCTTCGCGACCGGCGGCTACGCCAACCTCGAGAACGCGCATCGCTGGATGCTCGGTTTCCTGAAGGATTCGCCGCAATCTTCGCGCTACAGCGAGATCGCGGAGCGCATCACCGAGGCGCTCGACTTCATGCGCGCCATCGGCCTCGATCCGGAGCTGCATCCGGAGATGCGCACCACCGACTTCTACACCAGCCACGAGGCGCTGCTGCTCGGCTACGAGCAGGCGCTCACCCGGGTCGATTCCACCTCCGGCGACTGGTACGACTGCTCCGCCCACATGCTCTGGATCGGCGACCGCACGCGTCAGGCCGACCACGCGCACGTGGAGTACATGCGCGGGATCAAGAACCCGATCGGCATGAAGTGCGGCCCGTCGCTCAAGGCCGACGACCTGCTGCGGCTCATCGATACGCTGAACCCCGAGAACGAGGCCGGGCGCCTGACGCTCATCTGCCGCTTCGGCGCCGACAAGGTGTTCGATCATCTCCCGGCGCTGATCCGGGCCGTGAAGAAGGATGGCCGCACCGTCGTGTGGTCGTGCGATCCCATGCACGGCAACACGATCAAGTCGGCCTCGGGCTACAAGACCCGGCCCTTCGAGAAGATCATGAGCGAGGTGCAGAACTTCTTCGCGGTGCACCGCGCGGAAGGCACGCACGCGGGCGGCGTGCATCTCGAGATGACGGGCAAGAACGTCACGGAATGCACCGGCGGGGCGCGCGCCCTCACGGACGCGGACCTGCGCGACCGCTACCACACGGCCTGCGACCCGCGCCTCAACGCCGAGCAGGCGCTCGAGATCGCGTTCCTGACCGCCGAGCTGATCAAGCGCGAGCGCCAGTCGCGGGAGCGGGCGCTGCCGCAGGCGGCCGAGTAGGCCTCAACGAAAAGGGCGGCTCCGGAGCCGCCCCGCACGGGGAAAGAACGGCCCGGCGCCTCGCCGGGCCGTTTTGTCGTTCAGACGCCCGCTTGTCTCAGCTCAGGTAGCCGAGGAAGAACAGGATCAGGATAATCGGCAGCGGAATGCCGATCATCCACAGCAGAGCACCACGAAACATGATCAACCTCCAGGTCGCTTTCGTGGACTCAACGTGCCGAGCTTGGCGCGAGTTCCGGACCGGGCGGCCTCTCCGGCGGGCCGAATGTGCCTTTAAAAACAGCCACGCTTGACCCCTCCCGCCGTTGCTGGGGCAAGCCCTGCGCGGTACACCGCCCGCATGGCACCCAGATCCCTGACAATCGCCCTCGCGCAGCTCAATCCGGTCGTCGGCGACGTCGCCGGCAACGAGGCCAAGGCGCGCGCCGCCCGGGCGGAGGCCGCCCGCCTCGGGGCCGACCTCGTGATGCTGACCGAACTTTTCCTCGCCGGCTACTCGCCGGAGGACCTGGTGCTCAAGCCCGCCTTCCAGGATGCCTGCCGGCAGGCCGTCGAGCGCCTGGCGCGCGACACCGCCGACGGCGGCCCCGGCATGCTGGTCGGCACCCCCTGGGTCGAGGACGGGCTCCTCTACAACGCCTATGCGCTCCTCGACGGCGGCACGATCGCAGCGATCCGCTTCAAGGTCGACCTGCCGAATTACGGCGTCTTCGACGAGAAGCGCGTCTTCGCCCGCGGGCCGCTGCCCGGGCCGGTGTCCTTCCGGGGCATCCGCCTCGGCCTGCCGATCTGCGAGGACATCTGGAGCGACGAGGTCGTGGAATGCCTCGCCGAGACCGGCTCCGAGATCCTGCTCGTGCCGAACGGCTCGCCCTACTGGCGCGGCAAGACCGACGAGCGCCTCAACATCGCGGCGGCACGGGTGACCGAGAGCGGCCTGCCACTCGTCTACCTCAACCAGAACTCGGCCCAGGACGAACTCGTCTTCGACGGCGCCTCCTTCATCCTCGACGCGGATTGCTCGCTCGCCGGGCAGCTCCCGGCCTTCCGGGACGCGATCGCGCTCTCGGTCTGGGAGCGGGGCGCGGAGGGCTGGCGCTGCGTGGAGGCGCCGAAAGCCGTGATCGAGGAGGGGGACGAGGCCGATTACGCCGCCTGCGTGATGGGCCTGCGCGACTACGTCGACAAGAACCGCTTTCCCGGCGTGGTGCTCGGCCTCTCGGGCGGCATCGATTCCGCGCTCTGCGCCGCCATGGCGGTCGATGCGCTGGGAGCCGAGCGCGTCCACTCCATCATGATGCCCTACCGTTACACCTCGGGCGAGTCGCTGAAGGACGCGCAAGCCTGCGCGGCGGCGCTCGGGGTGCGCTACGACATCCTCTCGATCGCCCCGGCCGTGGAGGGCATGGAGGCGGTGCTGGCGCCGCTCTTCGCCGGGCGTCCGCGCGACATCACCGAGGAGAACATGCAGAGCCGGGCGCGCGGCACGATCCTGATGTCGGTGTCGAACAAGTTCGGACCCATGGTGGTGACGACCGGCAACAAGTCCGAGATGTCGGTGGGCTACGCCACCCTCTACGGCGACATGAACGGCGGCTTCAACCCGATCAAGGACCTCTACAAGCTCGAAGTCTACCGCCTCTCGGCCCTGCGCAACCGCTGGAAGCCGTCCTGGGCGCTCGGGCCGGACGGGATCGTCATTCCTGAAAACATCATCACCAAGGCCCCGACCGCGGAATTGCGCGAGAACCAGACCGACCAGGATTCGCTGCCGCCCTACGAGGTGCTCGACGACATCCTGGAGGGCCTGGTCGAGCGCGAGATGCGCGTTTCCGAACTCGTCGCCCGGGGCCACGACCTCGAGACGGTGAAGAAGGTGGAGCGGCTTCTCTACGTCGCCGAGTACAAGCGCCGGCAATCGGCGCCCGGCGTGAAGGTGACCCGCAAGAATTTCGGCCGCGACCGCCGCTACCCCATCGTCAACCGCTTCCGCGACGCGGGCGAAGCGCCCCACACGCCCGACGAGGCCCTCTCGCGCGCCATGGGCAAGCCGCGCGCGGACGCGGTGGATTATTGAGGACACCGACCCTTCCCGTGAGCGGGGGGCCACGTCACCGTGTCATCCCCGGCCGGAGCACGAAGTGCGCAGGGGAAGGGGATCCAGCACGATGAAGCTGCCGCGAAGCGGCGCCTTATGGTCTCGGGAAAGCGGAGCTGCTTCGCAGCGAGTCGTTGCGCCGGATCCCCTTCCCCTCCGCCCTGACGGGCTCCGGCCGGGGATGACACCGAGGGTGGCCCGCAACGCGAGGGCTCCGGCCGGGGATGACACTCGGGGCGGCCCTGGCGTAAGGGTGCGCCATGGAACCCGTCGCCAAACCCGTCGTCCGCTTCGCGCCCTCGCCCACGGGGCTGATCCATATCGGCAATGCCCGGCCGGCGCTGCTGAACGCCCTGTTCGCCCGGCGCGAGGGCGGCACCTTCGTGCTGCGGTTCGACGACACCGACCGGGAGCGCTCGAGGGAAGATTTCGCCCAAGCCATCGCGGCGGATCTCGCCTGGCTCGGCGTGACCCCGGACGTGGTCGTGCGCCAGTCGGACCGCTTCCCCCTCTACGACGCCGCCGCCGACCGGCTGCGCGCGGCGGGGCGGCTCTATCCCGCCTACGAGACCCCGGACGAGCTCGAATTCCGCCGCAAGCGCCAGCTCGCCCGCGGCCTGCCGCCGGTCTACGATCGCGCGGCCCTCAAGCTCACCGAGGCGGAGCGGCGCGCGCTCGAAGCGGAAGGACGGCGGCCGCACTGGCGCTTTCGCCTGGACCCTGTGACCACGGAATGGACCGATATGGTCCGCGGTCCGGCCCACGTGGACTGCGCGTCGCTCTCCGATCCGGTGCTGATCCGCGCCGACGGCACCTACCTCTACACGCTGCCCTCCGTGGTCGACGACATCGACCTGAAGATCACCCACGTGATCCGCGGCGAGGACCACGTCACCAACACCGCGGTGCAGATCCAGATCTTCGAGGCGCTCGGCGCCCCCGTGCCGGTCTTCGGCCATCACAACCTGCTCACCACGGCGAGCGGGGAGGGGCTCTCGAAGCGCCTCGGCCACCTCTCGATCCGGGGCCTGCGCGAGGCGGGAATCGAGCCGCAGGCGGTCGCCGCCCTCGCGGTGCTCGTCGGCTCCGCGGAGGCCGTGCGGCCGGTCGCCAGCCTCGACGAGCTCGCCCGCCTCGTCGACCTCGCCCACATCTCCCGCGCGCCGGCGCGTTTCGACGAGCACGAACTCGAGCACCTCAACGCCCGCCTCGTGCACGAGATGAGCTTCGAAGGGGTGCGTGGCCGCCTGGAGGCGCTCGGGATCGGCGGCGGCGAGGCGTTCTGGCTCGCGGTGCGCACCAACCTCGCCAAGGTCGCGGATGCCGCGGAATGGTGGGGCGTCGTCCAGGGGCCGCTGACGCCGGTGATCGAGGACCCGGCCCTCGTGGCCAAGGCGGCGGCGCTCCTGCCGGAGGGGCCCTTCGACGCCGCGACCTGGAAGCGCTGGACGGAAGCCGTGAAGGCCGAGACGGGTGCCAAGGGCAAGGCCCTGTTCATGCCGCTGCGCCTGGCGCTCACGGCGCGCCACCACGGGCCGGAACTCGCCGCCCTCCTGCCGCTCATCGGGCGCGACCGGGCCGCGGCACGCCTCAGGGGCGAGACGGCCTGACGCGCGGGAGCGGGCCGGCTTAGGAGCGAGACGACCTGCCGCCGCCCGACGGGAACGCTTAGCGCCGCGGGGGGCCGATGCTGCCGGTGGTGATGGCGTCCGCGGAAGCCGCCTGGTTGGCGGCGGTCTGCTGCGTGGCCGCCTGACGGCTTGCGGCGATCTGATCGGCCACGTTGTCGGGCACCGGGATCACCCCCGCCGCGATGACGCGCACGACGCGCCTGGAGCCGTCGGCGGCCACGAGCTCGTGCTTCTCGCCCTCGCCCCGGGGGATCGTCCGGTCGGCGAGGATCGCCTTCGGGCCGATGCCGGCGGATTCCCCGCCCGCGGTCGGGGCGGCGGCGCCCGCGGCGGCCTGGGCCTGGGCCTCGGCGTCGTCGGCGCTCTTGCGCTCCTCGGCCTTGCGCGCGCGGATCTGCGCGGTGGTGAACTTGGGCCGCGACAGCTCCTCGGCCTTCTGGGCCGTCACGACGATGTCGCCCCGGCGCCGGTCGATCATCTTCTCGGCCTCGCGCAGGGCCACGGCCCAGCTCTGGCCGGGCTTCTTGCACGAGCAGGACGGGTCGAAGGCCTTGCGGAACTTGAAGGCGTTGGCGAGCTGCGCGTAGGGCTTGCCCTTCGCGGAGATCGCGTTGTCGAGCCCGTCGTCGCCGCCCGGCATCGTATAGGCGGCGGTCTCGGCACCCGGGCACAGCGCCCGGCACATCGTATCCTCCGATTCACGGCCGCTCGGCGTGTTGCTCAGGGGGAAGAAGTAGCCGTCGCACGCGCGCACGCACACGGTGCGGCGACCGCCGGTCGCCCGCTCGCCGTCGTCGGAATCGGTCTTCGCTTCCTGCCGGCGCGGGGTGCTGGGGGCGTCCGCGCTGCGGGCCCGCTCCGGCGCGGCGTTGCAGGCCTGGTCGATGGCGGAGAGGAGCCAGCGCCGCCGGCCCTCGACCTGCGCGCTCTCGGCCTGGTCGGCGATCTGGCCGGCGCCCGCCTCCATCTGGCGCATGCGCTGCGCGATCGCGCCGCACTCGGCCGGCGGCGAGGCGAAGAAGCCGAATTGCTGCCGCTCGCAGCCGATCGAGCGGTAGTACTGGCCGAGCCGCGCGGCTTCCGCCCGGTAGCGGTCGGCGGCGGCCGCCGCCTGACGCCCCCCGCCGCGCGGCAGGGAGGCGAGCTCCGCCTGATAGCGCTGGCAGGCGGCGGATTGGGCCAGGGCCGCTTCGCCCGCGGCGAGGAGCCCGGCGGCGGCGAGGAGGAGTCGGAAGGGGAGGAGCTGAGCCATCGTGTAGCGAAAACGGGCGCCAAGCGTGTCAGTTCCCACAGGACGCGCAGATTTGCCGGCGGAACCGGGGCGTTTTCCGGCCGCTGCGGCGCGGCCCGCCTCGCGGGAGCCGAGGCCCGGGCTCGACGCCCGTGGGCCGCTGCGGCGATCGGGCCCGCGAACCCTCGTAAACCGGGGCCGTTGTCCCCACATTGAGCGGAAAGCGATCGGAGACCGACGATGCGGGTGATCTTGCGGGCGGGTTTGATGCTGGGGCTCCTCGCGGCGGCATGCGCGCCGGCGGCGGCCCAGGATCCGGACGTGATCTTCAAGAAATCGACGGTGTGGCGCCCGCTCACCCCGGACGACAAGCTCGTGGTGCAGGGGATCGACGATCCCGCGGTCGAGGGCGTGGCCTGCCACTACACCACCCCGGAGCGCGGCGGCATCTCGGGCACCATCGGGGTCGCCGAGGAGGTGTCCGACATTTCGCTCGCCTGCCGTCAGGTCGGCCCGGTGCGGTTCAAGGAGAAGTTCGCGCAGGGCGACGTGGTGTTCAGCGAGCGGCGCTCGCTCATCTTCAAGCGCATGCGCATCGTCCGGGGCTGCGACGCCAAGCGCAACACCCTGGTCTATCTCGTCTATTCGGACCGGCCGATCGAGGGTTCGCCGAAGAACTCGACCTCGACCGTTCCCATCATGCCCTGGGGCAACAGCGAGCCGGCCCCGCGCTGCGGCGACTGGGTCAAGAGCTAGCGCGCAAGGCGGAGACTCGCTCCGCTCCGGATCACGTCCCGCAGGTCACGGCGACCGGCCGCTCGGGCGGTCGAGACCCGCTGGACGCCGCCGGTCATGTCGCAGATGCTCGCGCCGCTCCGGGTCACATTCCGCAGGTCACGGCGACCGGCCGCTCGGCCGCCCGGGCGGTCGACGCCCGCTGCACGCTGCCGGTGACGTCTTCCGGGGCCACCGGGCCGAAGCTCGTGGCGCGGGCGTAGCCGTGGGTCTCGCACCAGGCGTCGGCGACGATCTGGCCGCACTCGCCGCCGGTCGCCAGGCACTCGGCGACGCCGTAGCCGTCGTTCAGGGGCACCAGGAACACGGCTTCGCGCTGCCGGTCGCCGGCGCGGGTCTCTCCCGGCAGGCCTGCGAAGGAGGCCGCCGCCGCGGCCAGGACGGCGGTGAAGGCGAGCGTGGCGACCGTGCGACGCATGGGACGAAGACCTTTGAGGCTGGAGACCGGGCGATCTTCAGCGCGAGCGGTGAATAAAGCTTGAACGTGGGGGAAGCCCGGCCGTTGCATCGCGAAGCCGGGGAGGCGGCGTCTTGACGGATTCGTGTTCGCGAGGCAATGATCCGCGCCATGACGACGGCCCGCATCATTTCCGGGATCATTTGCAGCTAGCGCACAACGCTGGCTGGAGCCGTCTCGTTCTTAAAATCCCTTAAGGATCGAAACCACCCTCCGGCCTGCGGCCTGACGAGGATCGGTTTCATGGCGCCCACCTTGCGGCTCTACAACACGCTGACGCGGTCGAAGGACGCCTTCGTCCCGATCGACCCCGCGAACGTGCGCCTCTACGTCTGCGGCCCGACCGTCTACGACTACGCGCATATCGGCAATGCGCGCCCGGTCATCGTCTTCGACCTGCTCTTCCGCCTGCTGCGGCACGTCTACGGAGCGGATGCGGTCACCTATGCCCGCAACTTCACGGACGTGGACGACAAGATCAACAAGCGCGCCTTCGATCGCGGCATCTCGATCCGGGAACTCACCGAGGAGACGGCGCGCCAGTACGACGCCGACATCCGCGCGCTCGGGGTGCTGATGCCCGAGGACGTGAACGAGCCGGGCCAGCCGCCGCGCCTCGTGACGCCCCGCGCCACCGAGCACATCGACGAGATGCGCATGATCATCGAGCGCCTGATCGCGCGCGGGGCGGCCTATGTCGCCGAGGACCACGTGCTCTTCAGCGTCGCCGGGATGGGGCGGCTCCCGGGCGTTCCGCAATACGGAGCCTTCTCGAAGCGCTCGCTGGACGAACTCATGGCGGGCGCGCGCGTCGACGTGGCGCCCTACAAGCGCGACGCGATGGACTTCGTGCTCTGGAAGCCGTCCGGACCCGAGGATCCGTCCTGGCCGTCCCCGGCCGGGATCGCGACGCCCGGGCGCCCGGGCTGGCACATCGAATGCTCCGCCATGGCCTGGCGCCACCTCGTGAAGGCGTTCGAGACGCGGCTCGCCTGCGAGGATCCGAAGGGCCGCGAGATCTTCGACATCCACGGCGGGGGCATCGACCTCGTCTTCCCGCACCACGAGAACGAGATCGCCCAGTCCTGCTGCGCCTTCGAGCTGCCCCGCATGGCGAACGTGTGGATGCACAACGGCTTCCTGCAGGTCGAAGGCGACAAGATGTCGAAGTCGCTCGGCAACTTCGTGACCATCAACGAGGCCCTGAAGGACTGGCCCGGCGAGGTGCTGCGCTTCAACATGCTGCGCAGCCATTACCGGCAGCCGATCGACTGGACCCTGAAGGGTCTCGAGGAGAGCACGAAGCTGCTCGACCGCTGGTACGGCCTCGGGCTGGAGCCCGGCTCCGCGGCGTTGAGCGGCGGCGTGGTCGAGGCGCTCGCGGACGACCTCAACACCCCGAAGACCATCGCCGAGCTGCACGCCCTCGACTCCGCGGGCGCGCATGGGGAGCTCGCCGGCAACCTGCGCGCTCTCGGCTTCCTCGCCGAGAGCCGCGAGGCCTGGGACGGACGCAAGCGCGCGTCCCTTGCCGTCGATTCCGCCCGCGTGGAGGCGCTGATCGCCGCGCGCAAGGCGGCACGCGCCGCGAGGGACTGGCCCGAGTCCGACCGCATCCGGGGCGAACTCGCCGGCCTCGGCGTGGCCCTGAAGGACAACAAGGACGGCACCACGACCTGGGAGGTGGCGCGATGAAGCCCGTGCGGACGAGCAGCCACGCAAACCCCTCCCCCCTCCGCGGGGGAGGGGGCGTCGCGAGAGCGACGCTCGCAGAGCGATCTGTTCCGGGGCTTGGAGGGTGGCCCTTTACCCCCCTCTCCATCTCTCCCCCACAAGGGGGGAGAGGGCATATAGCGCCCGTCCCGCAGCACAGTGCTCCATCATTGAGCCGCCATTCCGACGCGACCCCCTCCCCCCTTGTGGGGGAGGGTAGGGAGGGGGGTACGCGCTCCGACAGGAGCGCTCGCGAAGCGATCCCTTCCACAAGCCAAGAGGGTGCCCGGCCCCTCTCCCGACCCCGCTTCGCGGGGCCACCCTCTCCCGCAGAGGGGAGAGGAGAGGCGGTGCTGTGATGACCCGCGGCACCCTCCCCAAACCCGCGCTCCGTCCCTTCCTTCCGGCCGACGCGCCGGTGCTGGCCGAGATCTTCCAGGCGAGCATCGAGGAACTGACGGAAGACGATTACAGCCGGGCCCAGGCCCAGGCCTGGGCGGCCGAGGCCGACGACATGGCCGCCTTCGCGGCGCGGCTTTCCGGCAACCTCACCCTCGTGGCGACGATCGGCGGCACGCCCGTCGGGTTCGTCTCGCTGAAGGGAGCGGACCGGATCGAGATGCTCTACGTCCATCCGGACGCGATCGGGAACGGGGTCGCCACGCTGCTCTACGGCGCGATCGAGAAGCTCGCCGGCGCCCGCGGGGCGGGGCGCCTCGTCGCGGACGTGAGCGACACCGCGGAGGAGTTCTTCCGCCGCCGCGGCTTCCAGCCCCAGCGCCGCAACTCGACGCCGCAGGGCGACGAATGGCTCGCCACCACCACGATGGAAAAGCGGCTCGCCGCCAACGAGGGGACGGCGTCATGAGCGCCCGCGCAACCGGGAGGCGGTCAACCGAGAGACGGGGCGGCGTCATGGGCGCCCCGGCGACCGGGACGCGGTTCGCCGAGAGGGGGACGGCGTCATGAGCGCCCGCGAACGTCTCTACCTCTTCGACACCACGCTGCGCGACGGCGCGCAGACCACGGGGGTCGATTTCTCGCTCGAGGACAAGCGCGCCATCGCAGGTCTGCTCGACCGGCTCGGGGTCGATTACGTCGAGGGCGGCTATCCCGGCGCCAATCCGCTCGACACGGAATTCTTCGCCGAGAAGCAGACGAAGGCCGCGAAGTTCACCGCGTTCGGGATGACGAAGCGCGCCGGACGGTCGGCCTCGAACGACCCCGGCATCGCGGCGCTGCTGGAGGCGAAGGCCGACGCGATCTGCTACGTGGCGAAGGCCTGGGACTACCACGTGCGCGTCGCGCTCGAGACCACGCCGGAGGAGAACCTCGAGGGCATCCGCGACAGCGTCGCGGCGGCGCTGGAGCGCGGGCGCGAGGTGCTGGTCGATTGCGAGCACTTCTTCGACGGCTACAAGGCCAACCCCCATTACGCGCTCGCCTGCGCCCGCGCGGCCTTTGAAGCCGGGGCGCGCTGGGTCGTGCTCTGCGACACCAACGGAGGCACGCTGCCCCACGAGGTCGCCCGCATCGTCGGCGCCGTGACGGCGGTCGTGCCGGGCCCGCATCTCGGCATCCATGCGCACGACGATTGCGGCTGCGCGGTCGCGAACTCGCTCGCGGCCGTCGAGGCCGGCGCGCGGCAGATCCAGGGCACGCTGAACGGCCTCGGCGAGCGCTGCGGCAACGCCAACCTCGTGACGCTCGTGGGCGCCCTGAAGCTGAAGGACGGCTACGCGGCCCGCTTCGATCTCGGCGTCGGCGAGGAGGGCCTCGCCGACCTCACCCACGTGTCGCGCCAGGTCGACGAGATCCTCAACCGTCAGCCGAACCGCCACGCCCCCTTCGTGGGCGCGAGCGCCTTCGCGACCAAGGCCGGCATCCATGCCTCCGCGGTCCTGAAGGACCCGCGCACCTACGAGCACGTGGAGCCGGAGGCGGTCGGCAACGCCCGCCGGGTGCTGGTCTCCGACCAGGGCGGCCGTTCCAACATCCTGGCCGAGCTGAAGCGGATCGGCATCGCGATCGACCGGGACGATCCGCGCGTCGGGCGGGTGCTCGAGGAGGTGAAGCGCAAGGAGGCGGAGGGCTACGCCTTCGAGGGCGCCGACGCCTCGTTCTACGTGCTGGCCCGCCGGGTGCTCGGCGAGGTGCCGGCCTTCTTCGACGTGGAGCGCTTCTCGGTCAACGTGGAGCGGCGCTACAACGCGATCGGCCAGCTCGTCACCGTTGCGGAGGCGATCGTGAAGGTGCGGGTCGGCGACGAGGTCCTGATCTCGGCCGCGGAGGGCAACGGCCCGGTCAACGCCCTCGACGTCGCCCTGCGCAAGGATCTCGGCAAGTACCAGGACCTGATCCAGGACCTGGTGCTCATCGACTACAAGGTGCGCATCTACCAGGGCGGCTCGGACGCGGTGACCCGCGCCCTGATCGAGTTCGGCGACGCTTCGGGCGAGCGCTGGTCGACGGTCGGGGTCTCGCCCAACATCATCGATGCCTCGTTCCAGGCGCTCACCGACTCGATGGTCTACAAGCTCCTGCGCAGCGGCGCGCAGGCGTGAGGGCCTTCATCTGCCCCCGGGGGAGCTCCCTCGAGCGCCGGTGACGCCCGCGGCGTCATCCCCGGCCGGAGCCCGCCAGGGCGAAGGGGAAGGGATCCGGGACCCGCGGTGTCATCCCCAGCCGGAAGCGGCGCAGCCGCTGAAGGGGATGGGGATCCAGTGAAACGATGAGGCCGCGAAGCGGCGCCTTGTGCTGGCATAAGGCGCCGCTTCGCAGCGAGTCGTCGCTCTGGATCCCCTTCCCCTGCGCCCTGGCGGGCTCCGGCCGGGGATAACACAGGGTGGCTCTATCCCGGCGCCCGGCCCCGTCCGTGCGACGCGATCAGAACCGGGTCTCGATCAGGTCTTCGTTCGCGGTGATGCCGACCCGACGGGCGGCCGCCTCCAGCATCGGGATCACCTCCTCGACCCGCTCGGCGACGAGATAGCTGAGCTCGAGGCCGGGGCGGATGAAGCCCTGCTCCCGCATGTGGGCGAGGAGTGTCAGGAGCGGACGCCAGAAGCCCTTGGTGCTGAGCATCAGGATCGGCTTCGAGTGACGGCCGAGCTGGGACCAGGTCATCTGCTCGACGAGTTCCTCAAGGGTCCCGATGCCGCCGGGCAGGGCCACGAAGGCATCGGCCTTCTCGAACATCAGGCGCTTGCGGGTGTGCATGTCGGAGACCACGAGGGTCTCCTGGACGTCGTCGAGCATCCGCTCGCGCGACTTGAGGAAGTCCGGGATGATGCCCGTCACGTGGCCGCCGTTGTCGAGCACCGCACGGGCGACCGTGCCCATGAGGCCGACGTTGCCGCCGCCGTAGACCAAGCTGATGCCCTGCTCGGCCATGGCGCGCCCGAGCGCTTCCGCGGCCTGCGCGAAGGCCGGGTCGGAGCCGAAGCCCGAGCCGCAATAGACGCAGATCGATCGAATGACTGGCATCGGCACTCCGGTGTGCGACACTTCCCACGTTGAATCGTAACGCATTCCTGTTGTCCTTGCGGCCGTAGCCTTTCCCGCAATAAACGGCTTAGATGCTGGAATTGTGCCACGGCCGGGCTCGAGGCGGACCGTCCGCCTCGAGCCCGACGGCAGGGACGGCCTGCGCCGGCCCGGCGCAGCACGACGAGGTTTAGCCGTGACGCAGGCGCGTGTCACGGCGATGACGACACGAAGGCGGCCCCGGGGCCGCCGGTCCAACAAGATCGCCGGAAGCGGCGCCTGGAGTGGGGTTGATGGCTGGTGGGTTGCAGGGCAGGGGCACGCTTGCCGTTCTGGGGGTGGCCGCCGCGGCTTTGGTCGCGGCCGTGTTCGGCGTCCTGAAATGGGACGACATCCGGAACGCTCTCCCCTCGACCGCCCCCCCGGCGCAGACCGCTCTCCCGCCTCCGCCCGGCCCGCCCGAGCCGAGCCCGCCCGCCTCCGGCCAGGCCGCGCTGGTGCCGCCCGCGCCGCCGGTCCAGGCGCCCCCGGCGCCGCCGAGCCCGACTCCGACAGGCGCCCCCCCATCCGCTCCGCCGCAAGGGACGGCCCCCGCGCCATCGGCTCCCCAGCAGGGCGCGCCGTCGCAGCCCCAGCCGGCGACGCCCTCGGCTCCGGCCCAGCAGGCGGCCCCCCAGTCGCAGCCCGCTCCGCCCCCGTCGCAGCAGGCAGCCCCCCAGTCGCAGCCCGCCCCACCGTCTCCGCAGAGCGCGCCTCCATCCCGGCCCGCTCCGCCCTCGCCGGTGGCGTCGCTGCCCGCGAATCCGACGCCGGCCGCCCCGCCCGCTCCGCCTCAGCCGGCCGCCCCGCAGCAGGAGGCGGCCGTGCCGTCGTTCGACGTGGTCCGCGTGGAGCCGACCGGCGACAGCGTGATCGCCGGCCGCGGCGCTCCGGGCGCGACCATCGAGCTCCTGCGCGACGGGCAGGTCCATGCGCGGGGCGTGGCGGACCAGTCGGGCCTGTTCGCCCTCGTGCCGCCGCCGCTGCCGCCGGGCTCGCATCAGATCTCGCTGCAATCCATCGCGCCGGACGGACGGCGCCAGCGCTCGCAGCAGAGCGTGACGGTCGCGATCGCGCCGGGCGGCACCACGCCGCCCCTGGTGGCGCTGACCACGCCCGACAAGCCCACGGTCGTGCTCTCGAACCCCGAACCGCCGGAGCAACGGACCGCGCAGGCACCGCGTCCGACGCCGCAGCCGGGCGCGCCCGCGGGCGGACAGCAGCAGGCGAGTCTGCCTCCGGCCCAGCCCCCCGCCGCCCCGCGGCGCGAGGTCCGGATCTCCACCGTCGAGGCCGAGGAGGGGGGGCGGCTGTTCGTCTCCGGCGAGGCCGCGCCCGGGTCCACGGTGCGGCTCTATCTCAACGACACCCTCATCGCCCCGGGCGGCGTCGGCGCCGACGGCCGGGTGTCCTTCGCGATCGGCCGCGGCGTCCGGCCGGGGGATTACCGGGTCCGCATCGACGACGTCGATCCCGTCTCAGGGTCGGTGAAGTCGCGCGCCGAGGTCGCCTTCACGGTGCCGGCGCCGCTCACCGTTCCGCTGCCGCCGCAGGCGCCGGCCGCCACCACCCCGCCGCAGATCGCCGCTCTGCCGCAGCCCGCGGCCCCGCAGGCGCATGGCCCCGGTCCGGCGCCGGCCACGCCCCCTCAGGCTCAAGGCCCGAGTCCGGCGGCGACGGCCCCGCAGACCCCGTCGCCGAGCCCCGCCCGCCCCCCGTCGCCGCCGGCGGGCCAGAGCGCCGCCCCCGCTGCGCCGGGCCCGCAAGGCGGGGCGGGCGCCGCCGCGCCCCAGAGCCAGGCCGCCGCGCCCGCGCCTCAAGCACCGGCTCTGCCCGCGTCCCCGCCTGCCGGCCGCGAGGCCGGTGCCGAGCCGGGGCGCAATCCCGCGGCCGCCCCGGCGATTGCGAACCCGGCGCCCCAGGGCGGCGGGACGGCCGGTGCCGAGCCTGCGGCGTCTCCTGCGGCCCAGGCCGCGGCCGACGCGCGCCTGTTCCCGCCCGGAACCATCGTGATCCCGGACATCAACACCGCGATCGTCTCGCGCGGCGACAACCTCTGGCGCATCAGCCACCGGGTCTACGGGCGCGGCGTGCGCTACACGGTGATCTACGGCGCCAACCAGGGGCAGATCCGCAACCCGAACCTGATTTATCCCGGCCAGGTCTTCGTGCTGCCGGGCCAGGAGGCCGTGCAGCAGCCCTAGCGGCTCGGCGGGTTCGGACCTCCGGCCGGCCCTGCCCGCGGGCCGGCGCCCCGCGAGGGTGACCTTGCCGGCCCGCATGCCTATATGCGGGTCAGCCCACCGATCGGATCTCCCGTATGCCCACCGTTCCCACCACCGCTTCGGCCCCGCAAGACCGGCCGAAGCGGCCCGGCCTGTTCGCCACCTTCCGGAAGCTCTGGCCATATCTCTGGCCCGAAGGACGGCCGGACCTGCAGCGGCGGGTCTTCCTCGCCTTCGGGCTCCTGCTCGTCGCCAAGCTCGTCACGGTGGTGACGCCCTTCACCTTCAAGTGGGCGACCGATGCGCTCGTGGCGGTCGCGGGCGGCGCGACCCGCGGCGTGGAGGCCGAGGCGACGGCGGGCTCCTGGCTCTGGCGCGCGCCGATCCTGCTCACGATCCTCTACGGCACCGTCCGGATCGCCATGGCGCTCCTGACCCAGGTGCGCGACGGGCTCTTCGCCAAGGTCGCCATGCATGCGGTGCGCAAGCTCGCGCTCCAGACCTTCGAGCACATGCACCGGCTCTCCCTGCGCTTCCACCTCGAGCGCAAGACCGGCGGCCTCACCCGCGTGCTCGAGCGCGGCCGCGACGGCATCGAGGAACTGTCGCGCCTGTTCATCCTCCAGCTCATCCCGACCATCGTCGAGTTCGCCCTCGTGCTCGGGATCCTGGCCTGGGAGTTCGACTGGACCTATTCGTTCGTCGTGCTCGCGATGGTGGTGGTCTACCTCGGCTATACCTACAAGGCGACCGAGTGGCGGATCTCGATCCGCAAGCAGATGAACGAGTCCGATACCGACGCCAGCAGCAAGGCGGTGGATTCGCTCCTCAACTACGAGACCGTGAAGTATTTCGGCGCCGAGCGGCGCGAGACCGAGCGCTACGACCGCTCGATGGCGCGCTACGAGAAGGCCTCGACCCAGACCTACACCTCGCTCGCGGTGCTCAATTCGGGCCAGGCCGTGATCTTCACGGTCGGCATGACGGCCGTGATGGCGCTCGCCGCGCGGGACATCATGGCAGGCCGGGCGTCGATCGGCAGCTTCGTCCTCGTCAACGCCATGCTGGTGCAGCTCTACATCCCGCTCAACTTCATGGGGATGCTCTACCGCGAGATCAAACAGGCCCTCATCGACATCGACGACATGTTCCAGATCCTGGAGCGCAACCCGGAGATCCAGGACCGGCCGGGCGCGAAGCCGCTCCAGGCCCGCGACGGCACCGTGCGCTTCGAGGACGTGCATTTCGCCTACATCCCGGAACGGCCGATCCTGAAGGGCGTCAGCTTCGAGGTGCCGGCCGGCCGCACGGTCGCGATCGTCGGGCCGTCGGGGGCCGGCAAGTCGACGATCTCCCGGCTCCTGTTCCGCTTCTACGAGCCGAGCCGCGGCCGGATCCTGATCGACGGACAGGACATCGCCGAGGTCCAGCAGGGCTCGCTCCGGGCCGCGATCGGCATGGTCCCGCAGGACACGGTGCTGTTCAACGACACCATCGGCTACAACATCCAGTACGGCCGCTGGGACTCGGGGCCCGAGGCCATGCAGGAGGCCGCGAGCCTCGCCCAGATCGATCGCTTCATCTCGAGCCTGCCCGAGGGCTACGAGACCTCCGTGGGCGAGCGCGGCCTGAAGCTCTCGGGCGGCGAGAAGCAGCGCGTGGCGATCGCGCGCACGATCCTGAAGGGTCCTCCGATCCTCGTCCTCGACGAGGCGACCTCGGCCCTCGACACCTTCACCGAGAAGGAGATCCAGGACGCCCTCGACCGGGTCAGCCGCGGCCGCACGACGCTCGTCATCGCGCACCGGCTCTCGACTGTCATCGGCGCCGACGAGATCCTCGTCCTCGACAAGGGCGTGGTGGTGGAGCGCGGCAGCCACGCGGTGCTGCTCGAGAAGGGCGGCGTCTATGCCGCCATGTGGAACCGCCAGCGCGAGGCGGACCAGGCCCGCGAGGCCCTCAAGCGCGCGGAGGAGGCGGAGGCCGCGGAGGCCGAAGCCGCCGCGCGCCAGCCGCAGGTGCCGGTCGCGGGCTGACGGGCCGCGCCGCCCGCCCTCCCGCCGGGATTCTTGCGGGACGGGCGAACCTCTGTCATTGCGAACCCGCCCCGGCCGGTCCCGGCCCGGGGCTTCTGGACTCCGGAGCCCCCATGACCGACATCCTCGAGTCGATCCGCCGGATCATCGTGCCGATCCACAAGGAGGGTTATCCCTTCATCGCGATCGCGCTCGTGCTGGCGTTCCTGCTAGGGTCCCTGTGGTCGCCGCTCGGCTGGATCGGAGCGATTCTCACGGCCTGGGTGTGCTACTTCTTCCGCGACCCGCCGCGGGTGACGCCCGTGCGCGAGGGCCTCGTGGTCTCGCCCGCCGACGGGCGGGTCAGCCTCATCGCGACCGCGGTGCCCCCGGCCGAGCTCGACCTGCCGCCGGAGCCCATGAAGCGGGTCTCGGTGTTCATGAACGTGTTCGACTGCCACGTGAACCGCATGCCGGTCGGCGGGCGCATCACGCAGGTGGTCTACACCCCGGGCCTGTTCCTCAACGCCGAGCTCGACAAGGCGAGCGAGGACAACGAGCGCAGTGCTCTCGTGATCGAGACCCCGACCGGCAAGGTCGGCGTGGTCCAGATCGCCGGCCTCGTGGCGCGGCGCATCGTCTCCTTCGTGCGCCAGGGCGACACCCTCGGGGTCGGCGAGCGCTTCGGGCTGATCCGCTTCGGCTCGCGGGTCGACATCTTCCTGCCCCTCGACACTCAGGTGCTTGTCGGCCTCGGCCAGCTCGCCATCGCGGGCGAGACGGTGATCGCCGACCTGAAGGCCAACGAGCCCGCGCGGCAGTTCCGGACCCAGTGACCGCCCGCGACCGGGAAGCGCCGTTCCGCGTCTGCGCCAGGTCCGGACCCGGCGCGAGCCTGCGGTCGGGAAGGGGCGTCCCCGGTCTCCCGAGACCCGCGGGCGGAGCCGGTCCGGGGGTGCGGCTTGCTGCGGAGGGGCGCGCTCCCTATTGTCTGCGCCCATGAGCGACCTCTTTCCGCCCTTCGCGCCCGACGCCCACGAGCCGCGCAAGCGGCTGTTCAAGCCGGTGCCGTTCCGGGTCATCGCCCCGAACCTCATCACCCTCATCGCTCTCTGCCTCGGCTTGACCGCGATCCGGCTCGCCTACGAGGGGCGCCTGGAGCCCGCGGTGATCGCGATCGTGGTCGCGGCGGTGCTCGACGGGGTCGACGGCCGGGTCGCCCGGCTCCTCAAGGGCACCTCCCGCTTCGGGGCCGAGCTCGATTCGCTGGCGGACTTCCTCAATTTCGGCGTGGCGCCCGCCCTCGTGCTCTACAGCTTCGTGCTCCATCACGCGGGCGCCGTGGGCTGGATCGCGGCCCTCGTCCTCGCCATCGCGGCGGCGCTCAGGCTCGCCCGCTTCAACGTGATGATCGACGACCCCGACCGGCCGGAATGGAAAAAGAACTTCTTCGTCGGCATGGCGGCGCCGGCCGGCGCCATCACGGTCCTGCTGCCGATCTACCTGCACTTCCTCGGCGTGCCGGTGGGCGCCAAGGCGGCGGTGCTCGCGCTTCTGTTCGTGGTCTTCATCGCCTTCATGATGGTGAGCACGATCCCGACCTATTCGGGCAAGACCATGGGCAAGCACGTGCCGCGCCACTGGGTGCTGCCGATCTTCGTCATCACGGTCGCCTTCTTCGGGCTCCTGGTGAGCTTCCCCTTCCAGGTGCTTGCCATCGGCACCCTGGTGTTCCTGGCCACCATCCCCCTCGGCTTCGCGCGCTACCGCCACCTCGAGCGGGTCCACGGCGCCAAGGCGCCCGCCGCCGCGGCCCCGCCCGCTCCGGTCGGCCCGGAGAACTGACCCGAGCGGGACCGATTTCACCCCCGGGCCTCTTCCCTCGAGGTCCCGGGCACCCAATCTCATCCCCGCCGCGGGCCGGGCGCCGAACCGGCTCCGGCTCGCCGCAGAAGTCCGACTGGAGAGCGCAGTGGCGTCCGCACCCGATCCGTCCGCCCGCGAGGGACACCCGAAGCTCGTCCTCGCCTCGGGCTCGCCGCGCCGGCTCGCCCTGCTCCAGCAGGTCGGGATCGAGCCCGAGGCGCTGTTCCCGGCCGACGTCGACGAGTCGCCGCTCAAGAACGAATCGGCGCGCGAGCTCGCCCGGCGCCTCGCCCGCGCCAAGGCGGAGGTGGCGCGCAAGACCGCCCGCAACCGGGAGGAACTGCGCCGCGCCTACATCCTGGCCGCCGACACCGTGGTGTCGGTCGGCAAGCGCATCCTGCCGAAGGCCGAGGTCGTGGACGAGGCGGAAGCGTGCCTGCGCCTGCTCTCCGGCCGCACGCACCGGGTCTACACCGCGATCTGCGTCGTCACCCCCAAGGACAGCTTCCGCGACCGCATCGTCGAGACGCGGCTGCGCTTCAAGCGCCTGTCGCGGGACGAGATGGAGCGCTACCTCGCCTCCGGCGAATGGCGCGGCAAGGCGGGCGGCTATGCCATCCAGGGCCTCGCCGGCACCTTCGTGGTGAAGCTCGTCGGCTCCTATCCCAACGTGGTCGGGCTGCCCCTCTACGAGAGCATCTCGCTTCTGGAGGGCGAGGGCTATCCCGTCCGCCAGACCTGGCTCGACGCCGCCTGACCCATGCCGGCCGAGCGCTTCACCCAGCGCGTCGCCAGCGTATTCATCCCCTTGCGGCGGGCGGATCGTCCCGCCTCCGCGCGCGGAGTCTGACCCGATGCCGCCCGAGCCCGCCAACGAAAACGCCCCCAAGGGAGCCGGCGCCTGCCCGATCTGCAGCAGGCCCGCGGATCCGGCTCTCAAGCCGTTCTGCTCGCGGCGCTGCGCCGACGTCGACCTGAACCGCTGGCTCTCCGGCACTTACGCAATCCCCCTCGCCGAAGGCGCGGACGGCCCGCGTGCCGATGGGGACGACGAGGACGCCCCGTAGCCGGGCAGCCCACGGGGCCGGCCCGATGCGGGGATGCAGATGCCCCGTAACCGGGCAGCCGACGGGACCGGCCCGATGCCGGGATGCTACGGCGTCGGCTGCGGCGGATGATCGGGCTGGCGTCCGAAGTCGGCCCGAACCAGGACCAGCGTCGTCGAGACCTCGGCGTGGAATGCCGCCGAGGGCGCTTCGCCCGGCCGCCCCGCTCGCGCGCCGACGGGTTCGGCGTCGGAGCGGCGTGCCGGCGGAGCCCCTGTCCTGCGGCGTGCGTCCGCAGCGTGGGGGCCGTGCGCGCGTCGGATGGCGGCCGCCTCCTCGAATCGCGCGCGGGTCTTCCAGAACGGGACCGGAAGGACGGAGGAGGCGGGCGGCGCCGCGGCGGCGTCCGGCAGGCTCCACCCGGCTTCGTCTCCCGCCCAGGGCGAGACCTCCTCCTGCCGCGACCGGTCGTGCAGCACGGCCCGGACGGCGAACCAGGTCAGGGCGGCGAGGGCGACGGCCGCGACGGCGATGATCGTGTCCCACATGAGCGCGTCCCTCCTCTGCCGCCGCGAAGCCGCAACGGGCCGAGCCATGTCGGGAAGCCCGGCGCGGCCCTCGATGTTGCGACCCTAGGTCCGGCGCGCGGGCCGGGCGTTGATCCAAGTCAAGCCTCGCATCGGAGCGGGGCAGCCGCTCGCGCATCCCGCCGCGCGGGACGGCGATCTTCGCGCCCCGCCGGCTGACTTTCGCCGCGCCGGCCCACACATATGCACCGCATGGGTCCTGTCCTCATCTTTCGCGGGAGCGCCGCCGGCCGGTGGCACCTGTCGGCTCTCGTCACGGGCACCGATCCGGACGCGCCGCCCGCACTCGCTGCGGGCTCATCCGGCGTGCCGGCCCGGGCGCTCGCCCGGCGCGGCGATCAGGTCCTGTGGCGGTACGACTTCGCCTTTCCGCTCGAGGAGGCGCCGCGCGATTGCGCGTACCGGCTCGGCGAGGCGGCATACCGGGTCCGCGTTCCGGCCGCGCAGGGGGCCCTCCGCCTCGCCTTCACGGCCTGCAACGGCAGCGAGCACGGCAATGCCTGGGGCGACCCGGACGACCGCAACGCCCTCTGGCTCGACCTCGCGCGCCGGCACCGGGCGGATCCCTTCCACCTCCTTCTCCAGGGCGGCGACCAGCTCTATGCCGATCCGATCTGGCGCCACGTCCCGGCGCTGTCGGAGTGGCGGAGCCAGCCCTGGCGGAAGCGCCGGAAGGCGGGCTTTTCCGCGGAGATGGCCGAGGGGGTCTCCGACTTCTACTTCGAGGGCTACCGCGCCCTGTGGGAGCAGCCGCAGCTCGCGCCGCTCCTCGCCTGCGTGCCCTCGCTCATGATGTGGGACGACCACGACATCCTCGACGGCTGGGGGAGCTACGCCCCGGAACGGCAGGACTGCGCGGTGCTCCAGGGGATCTGGTCCGCGGCCCGCGAGCATTTCTCCCTGTTCCAGCTCGGGGCCGAGCCGCACGACCTGCCCGAGGGCTTCTCGGCGCGGGGCGGCGAGCACTTCGGCTGGGCCTACCGCGTCGGCGATGTCGGCCTGATCGCGCCGGACCTGCGCTCCGAGCGCAGCCGCCGATGGATCATGGGCGAGGCCGGGTGGGCCGCGTTCCAGGCGGCGCTCGCGGGCCTCGAGGGCTGCCGGCACGTGCTCCTGGTCTCGACGGTGCCGCTCGTCAACGCCCACCTGACCCCGGTGGAGCGGCTCTTCGACCTCGTTCCCGGCCATCAATCCTGGCAGGACGACCTCGTCGATCAATGGGTCAGCCTCGCCCACTGGGACGAGTGGGCGCGCATGCTCGACGCCCTCCTCGCCTTCTCGGCCCGCACGGATGCCCGGGTCACGTCCCTCTCGGGCGAGATCCACCTCGGCGCGCTCGGGGTGATCGAGGGCCGGGGCGCGCGGGTGCATCAGCTCACCTCGTCGGGCATCGTCCATCCGCCGCCGCCGCCCTTCGTGGCGCGGGTGCTGGAACTGTGCAGCATGACGACGTTCCGGGTCGCGCCCGGCATCACGGCACGGACGCAGCCGATGCCGGGCTCCGGCCGCCGCTACCTGCGCGCGCGCAACTGGCTGGAGCTCGACCTGCCGGCGGGCGGGAACCTCCGGGCGTGCTGGCACGCGGAGGGGCGGGCGGAGCCGATGCGGCTTGCGATTCCGGCCGGGTGCCGCTGACCGCGCGACGCGGCCGACGGCCCGGACGCCACGCGAGGCGGCCTGCGCGGCGTCAGCGCTTCCAGGCCCCCGAGCCGCCCAGGATGCCGTGCCAGAGCTTCTTCAGCCGCGGATAATGGTGGTCCTGGGTGACCGCATGGCCGGCTTCGACGCGGACGAGGTGGAGCTCGCCGTCGTGGTACTCCTCGAGCCCCGGCCTGTGCGCGACGTTGAGCACCGTGGTGTGGGCGAGGTCCTCCTGCAGGAAGCTCATCATCCGGGCCTGGCTGACCTCGTCGAGGGCGGAGGTGGCTTCGTCCAGGATGGCAATGTCGGGCGGGCGGAGGAGCAGGCGCGCGAAGGCGAGCCGCTGCTTCTCGCCGCCCGAGAGGATCGCGGTCCACTGATCCTCCTCGTCGAGGCGCGGCACGAGATGCGACAGCCCGCAGCGCCGCAGGACCTCCGCGAGCTCCGCGTCGGAGGCTTCCCGGTCCGAGGCCGGGTAGAGGAGCGCATGGCGCAGCGTTCCGAGCGGGATGTAGGGCTGCTGCGGCAGGAAGGCGATCCGCGCGCCGCGCGGCCGCAGGATCTGGCCGGAGCCCCAGGGCCACAGGCCCGCCATGGCCCGGATCAGGGTGCTCTTGCCCGTGCCCGACTCGCCCTTCACCAGCACCTTCTCGCCGCGCCGGATGACCGCGTCGGCGCCCTGGATCATCAGGCGCCCGTTCTGCTGCGTGATCGAGAGGTTCCGCAGGTGAAGGGCGTCGTCGGGGCTGTCGCCGAGCACGATCGTCTCCTCCGTGCTCCCGCTCCCGATGGTCTGGTCGAGCATCTCGAGCGCAGCCTTCAGCTCCACGACCCGCTGGGCCGAAGCGAGCCACTCCGCCAGGCGGATCGCGTTGTCGACGAGCCAGTTGAGGGCGATCTGCACCTGGGTGAAGGCCGTCGCGGCCTGCATGAGCTCGCCGAGGCTCAATTCCCCCGCGAGATATTTCGGCGCGCCGAGCAGCAGCGGCACGATCGGCGACAGCACCAGGTTGGCATTGCTCACGAAGCTCATGCGGGCCTGCTGCACGATGACCTTCACCCAGCGCTCGGCGAGGTCGCCGAAGGTCTCGTTCAGGTGGGCGCGCTCGTCGTCGTCGCCGCCGATGAGCGCGATGTTCTCGGCGCTGTCTCGCACCCGCGTGAGCTCGTAGCGCAGGCGCGCCTCGCCGGCGTTCTTGACCTCGACGCGCTGGATCAGGGGCCGGCCGAGGACTACCATCGCGAGCGAGGTGATCGACGAGTAGAGGATGGCGCCGAAGACCATGTAGCCCGGGATGGTGACGGAGCCGAGGCGGAGCGCGCCGCCGACCGCCCACAGCACGCCCAGGAAGGCCAGAGCGGCCAGGAGGGCGTTCGTCAGGCCGACGATGAACTCGACGAGCGGCTCGACCGCCATGCGGACGTCGTCGGCGATGCGGTATTCGGGATTGTCGTTGCCGCCCGTCACGATGTTGAGCTGGTAGAAGCGCCGCTCCGCCAGCCATTCGGCGATGAGCTTGCCGGTCAGCCATTGCCGCCAGCGCAATTGCAGGCGCATGCGCATCTGGACGAGGCCCACGAAGGCGAGCGCCGATCCGAGCACCAGGGCGGCCGCGAGCCCGATGCCGAGCATGACGCCGGACGTGTTCTTCTGCTCGAGCATGTCGAAGAAGAAGCGGTTCCAGCGGTTGACCCCGAGCGCGGCCAGGAGGTTCGCGACCACGAAGGCGAGGACGCCCAGCGTCAGGAGCCAGGCCTTGCGGCGGGTGGGCCCGCTCCAGAATCCGGAGGCGAGGCGGAAATAGCGGCGGGCGACGAGGCTCGGCAGCGGGCCCGGCCCGGCCGCTCGAGAGGCTGCTTCTTGCGCCGTGCTCTCGGCCAAGGCTCGACCCTGATAAGATATGCGCCGCTGATGGGGTAATGCAGCTTGGCCGCAAGGCGTTCCATGCCGACCCCGGCGGTCGGCATGGACGCGAACGGCTCGCCGGCCGGGCCTTGCGGCGCAAGGCCGGGTTGGCGGCGAGGGCCAGCCGGGCCGCGACGGCGGGCGCGGCCCGGCCCGGCGACGCCGGTCGCGCGACCAGGCTCCCCAGGGGAGCGCCGGCGGAAACTCCAAGGAATAGAAAGGGTTAAGGTGGTGCCCAGGGGCGGAATCGAACCACCGACACTGCGATTTTCAGTCGCATGCTCTACCAACTGAGCTACCTGGGCGTCCAACGGCCGCGCGGGCGCGTCTGCGTCGGAGGCCGGTTGTATAGTCACCCGTCCGGCCCCTGTCCAGCACTCTCGTGCGGCTTTTTTGACGCCCCGGAGGAGGCCGGGGCGGCCCGCCGGCGTCGCGGCGGATTCCGCGCCTCGGCAACGGTCGGGCGCTGCCGCCGGGGCGGATCGGTGCGGCCGGCACGGGCCCCGCCGGGGACAATGGATCTTCGCCGCGTTCCTGCCGTTACACTGCTCCGAAGCCGGCCACGCCATCCCGCGGATTCGCGGCGGCCGGACCGGCGATGCCACTGGGTTGCAGGCTCCATGTCGAACGGCTCGAAGCACGACCCCCGCGGGAATGAACCCTCCGCCCCTGCAATGCGCGGCAGCGACGGCGCGGATGCGGCGGGCCGGGGACGGACGGCCGCCCAGCTCGCCTCGCCGGCCTACCGGCTTGCGGTCCGCGACGAGGATTTCCTGCTCGGCGACAGCATGCGCGGCGTGCGCTTCATGCTGGAATACGCCAAGGCCGAGGAGGCGCTGCGGGCCTGGGGCGTGCGCTCCACCATCGTGGTGTTCGGCTCAGCCCGCATCCGGCCGGACGGGCCGGGGCGGCATCCCTATTGGTACGACGAGGCGCGGCGCTTCGGGCGTCTCGCCTCGGAGCGGGGCGGGGCGCTGGCGGATGGCGGGACCCCGCGTGACAACGTCATCGCCACGGGCGGAGGCCCCGGCATCATGGAGGCCGCGAACCGCGGCGCCCACGACATCGGCGCGCCTTCGATCGGCTTCAACATCACGCTCCCGCACGAGGCGGAGCCGAACTCCTATTCGACGCCGGAGCTCACCTTCCGCTTCCACTACTTCGCGATGCGCAAGATGCATCTCGCGATGCGGGCCAACGCCCTCGTGGTCTTCCCGGGCGGCTTCGGCACCCTCGACGAGCTGTTCGAGATCCTCACCCTGCGCCAGACCGGCAAGGCGCCCGTCGTCCCGGTGGTGCTCTTCGACCGGAGCTACTGGGAATCGGTGATCCGCTTCGAGGGCCTCCTCGAGGCCGGCATGATCAAGGCCGGAGACCTCGACCTCTTCCGCTACGCGGAGAGCGCCGAGGAGACCTGGGCGGACCTCGTCAAGCAGGGCCTCGGCGCCGCCCATCCCGGCTCGGCGCCCTGACGCTAGGCCGCAGGCCTCGCGCGCCTTTGCGCTGCATCAAGGCCGCGCCGCGCCGGATCGTGTCCGGTCTTCCCGATTGGAGGACAGGACCATGGACCGACCCGATTCCGCGCCGCCCGGCCCCTTCGACTGGATGTTCGCTTCCGTGAGCGAGTGGGGGCGCCTCGTGCTGATCGCGCAGGAGGTGCGCGGCGCCGACGGCGATCTGGTCGAAGCGCTGCTCGACGACCGTATGGCGGGCGGCTCCCTCTCGCGGGCGGAGGCCGAGAAGGTGCTGAGCCTCGCCCGCCTGCTCGCCGCCCTCGACCTCGACGCCGCCGCGATCCGCCGGACCGATCCCGCGTCGATGACGGCGCTCGAAGGCGCCTGCCTGCGCTGCACGGAGCGCGCCCGCTGCGACCGCGCGCTCGCCGACGGCACCGCCGCGGAATCCCACCCGGAATTCTGCCCGAACGCGCCGCGCCTCGGGGCGCTCGCGAGCGTCGCGGCCGCCGCCCGCTAGCGGGACGCCGGGCTCTCCGGGCTCCCTGCCGCGCCATTCTGCGCGCGGCGGGCCGAACAGGGGGAGCGCCTGCGGCGATGCCCATCCCTGCCGGCGGCCGCCGAATCGAAGGCGGCTGAGGACCGGCGGCAGGCGCCGCGTCGCACCGCGCAGGGGCGCTCCCGCCCCGGCCGCCGGCCGTTCGGGCCCCACCGCTTGATCTTCGCGGGTTTCGCGAGGATGATGCCTCCCAATCAAACGGGACGAACCCGATCGGGCCACCCACGAAACCGTGGAGCGGCGGGAGGACATCGAGCGCGCGAGAAGCGACGGGGCTGCCGTGCTCCGTCGACCCTGACCGTGCGATCTTCAATCCTGAAGCTGCATGCCGTCGACACCACGGAAGCGAGTCCGGCTCGCGTGATGACGATCGGTTCCGGGCCTGTTCGGGGAAGAACGCAGGAAGGGATTGCGCGAGCATGGCGTCCGTCGAGATCAACAACGTCCGCAAGGCTTTTGGTTCGGTTCAGATCATCCACGGGGTGTCGGTCGACATCGCGGACGGGGAGTTCGTGATCCTGGTGGGGCCCTCGGGCTGCGGCAAGTCCACGCTGCTGCGCATGATCGCGGGCCTGGAGAACATCTCGGGCGGCGAGATCCGCATCGGCTCGCGGGTGGTCAACAACGTGCCGCCCAAGGAGCGGGACATCGCCATGGTGTTCCAGAACTACGCCCTCTACCCCCACATGACGGTGGCCCAGAACATGGGCTTCTCCCTCAAGCTCAAGCGCGCCCCCAAGGCCGAGATCGAGCAGAAGG